>WBZL01000587.1_pt1 | contig 35510 bp, 32 predicted proteins | sample 5204291 | NCBI WGS metagenome assembly WBZL01 (sample SAMN12344345, study PRJNA552823) | activated sludge metagenome | biome: Activated sludge suspended growth; feature: Nitrification reactor; material: Wastewater; isolation source: activated sludge from nitrification reactor of wastewater... | reverse complement strand
GCGCACCACAGCACCCAGGCACTGTCGAAGATGGGCGTAGCCTGCACGGCAGGGCCGGTGTGGCGATCGGGGCCGATCGCCAGGTCGACGTCGCCATCTGCCACGCGGTCGACGAGGTGGTCCACGGGCACGTCGCGAACACGCACGACCACCTTGGGCTTGTGTTGCTGATACTCACGCATCGCCATCGGCAGCGCCGTGGACGCCAGCACCAGCGGCGCGCCCACGCGCACCACGCCCGAGGCCCGATTGCGCACGTCGTCGGCAGCGCTGTCGGCGGCATGCACGTGACGCAGCAAGGTCGAGGCAGAGTCGAGGAAATCGCGGCCGGCGCTGGACAAGGCGACCTTGCGGGTGGTGCGGTCGAACAGTCGGAAGCCGAGGATGGCCTCCAGCTCCGCGACCAGCTGGCTCACCGCCTGTGCGGTGAGGCCCAGCCTCGACGCGGCCAGGGTAAAGCTGTGGGCCTCGGCCACGGCGATGAAGGCTTCGATCTGTCGCAGCGTGAAGCGGGTCAGCGGCATGACGCCATTATCAAGCGCACCTTGAGAACCGCTCACGAAGCATTGGTTGTGGAGGCTCGCCGCCGCCCACGACACTTGCGCCGCATCAATACGCCCCTCGCCGAAGCGTCTGCCGACTGGAGACAGCAGCCATGAAGTCCCCGACCTCGTTCCTACGCGCCTTGACCTGCGCTGCCGCATGCACTGCCTGCGTCGGCGCCGCATCCGCCCAGGACGCGCTGACCACGCGCTGCGAGTCGGCGCCGATCGCGGCGCTGTTCAAGGTTTTCGGAGACACCGGCCGCATGCCACCGGACCTGGGCCGCTTCCTGCAGAACGCCGCGCTGCAGAAGATCGAACCGTACAAGGCCTTCGACAACGTGTACTACGTCGGCATCTGCTGGGTGTCGGCGTGGCTGATCACCTCGCCCAAGGGCCATGTGCTGATCGACGCCCTGTACGGCCCCTACACCGGGCCGATGCTGGACAACATCCGCCAGCTTGGCTTCGATCCGCAGGACATCCGGCAGGTCGTCATCACGCACGGCCACTTCGACCACGCCGGCGGTGCCGCCACGCTGAAGGCCGCACTGCCGCGTGCGCGCTTCGCGATGACGGCCGAAGGCTGGCGCGAGGCTGCCGAATCGGCGGCGGAGTCGGCCACGCGGCCGAACCGCTGGACCATGATCGACAAGGACATCGTGCTCACCGACGGACAGGTGCTGCAGGTCGGCGACATCCGGCTGCAGGCCTTCGAGACGCCGGGGCACACGATGGGCACGGCCTCCTTTGCCTTCGACGCCTTCGACGGCGTCCGCCGTCACCGCGCCTTCACGGTGGGTGGGCTGGGGCTCAATGCGATCAAGGGGCCGGAGCAGGTCGAGGCCTTCATCGCCAGCCTCCAGCGCATCCGCATGTTGACGCAAGACGCCGCGGATCCCGTCACCACGCACCTGACGACCCACGCCTTCTCCAATGGCCTGACCGAAGCCAAGGAACTGCTGAAGTCCCGCAAGGCTGGCGACCCGCATCCACTGGTCGACCCCAAGGGCTTCCGCGAGCAGCTCGACGCCCTGCAGGCCGGCGCCGAGCAGCGCCTGGTGGCCGAGCGCGCGAAGAAGCCGAGCTGACGAGGGACGGCGCACCGCGGAAGGCGCCCGCGTTCGGCACGCCCGCCGGGCCCGCTGCGGCCTCAGCGCTGAGGCATGTCCTTGGCCGAGTAGCCGAGGCTCACGGTCGCGTCGCCCGGGATCTCCGGCATGGTCGCATTCCATGCGAACCAGCTGTCCCGCATGGCATCCAGGCGAGCGACCTCGCGAGACGCTCGATTCGCCCGTTCGCGTTCGTCGGCCTCGATGTCGAAGAGGTACTCGTTGCCGTCCACGCGCAGGTACTTCCACCGCCCGTCACGCAGGGCCCGCTGGCCACGATGGTTCATGCGCCAATGCAGGATCCGATGGAACTCGACCCCGCCCCGCAGGACCGGCAGCATCGAGACCCCGTCCAGCGGGTGCGACGAGGGTGGGGAAACGCCGGCCGCGTCCAGCACGGTCGCGGTCCAGTCCATGGTCAGGCAGTGCTGCTGACTGACCCGTCCGGGTTGCACGACTCGCGGCCAGCGGGCGATCCAGGGCACCCGGATGCCACCCTCGGTGAGGTCCATCTTGCCGCCGACCAGTGGCCAGTTGTCCGAGAAGCGCTCGCCCCCGTTGTCGCTGGTGAAGATGACCAGCGTGTCGTCGGCGACGCCGCAGCGCTCCAGCGTGTCCATTACCCGGCCGATGCCCTCGTCCATGTGGTGGATCATCCGCCGGTAGGTGTGGATGTTGCCGCCGTCCAGGTGGAACAGGTTGTCCTTCACGTCCGAGGCCGTGTCGCCGTCGTCGCGCGACTCCCAGGGCCAGTGCGGCGCGGTGTAGTGCAGGCTCAGCAGGAAGGGCGTGCCCGGCCTGGCCACCTCCTGCAGCCAGGCCACCGCACGGTCGGAGATCAGGTCGGTGAGGTAACCGATGTCCTCGACCTCCGCCTCGTTCTCGAACAGATCGTGCGCCCCGTTGCCCGCGCGGTGCGTGAAGTAGTCGACCCCCCCGGACATCGGCCCGTAGAACGTCTCGTAGCCCGACAGACGCGGGCCGAAGTGAGGCGGGTATCCGAGGTGCCACTTGCCGATCAAGGCGGTGCGCCAGCCGGCGTCGCGAAGCAGCGACGGCATCGTCGGATGAGCCGGCGGCAGGCCCAGGTTCGGGTTGCCTCGCGATCGGCTGTTGATGGGCTCCTCGGCAGCTCCGCGCAGGCGGTACTGGTAGCGGCCCGTCATCAAGGCAAACCGCGTCGGCGAGCAAACCGGTGAGTTCGAGTACCCCTGCGTGAACCGGATCCCCTCGCGGGCCAGCCGGTCGATGTGGGGGGACACGGCGCCGAAGCCCGTCGCTCGGCCGCCGTAGCAGCCCAGGTCTGCATAGCCCAGATCGTCCGCGACGACGAAGACGACGTTCATCGCCGTTCAGTCTTCGGGCGTGAACCCCGATTCCTTGACGGCCTTCGCCCACATCTGGGACTCGGCACGTTGAAGCGCCAGTTGCTCCTGTGGTTGGCTCGGCGCCGGGACCAGGCCCAGCACCTTCATCTTCTGCGTCGCCTCGGGGGCCGACAGCGACTGCTGCACCGCTGTCCGAAGCCGCGACAGCGTCGGGGCCGGGGTGGCCGCCGGGGCATACAGCGCAAACCACAGGGGCACGTTGATGTCGATGCCGGACTCCTTCAGCGTGGGAACGCCCTGCAGGAACGGGGACCTCGTCGGGCCGGCCGTCGCGATGATCCGCACCTTGCCTGCGTTGTGCAGCGCCAGCGCCTCGGTGACAGGGCTCAGCACGGCAGCGAGCACGCCGCCCGCGAGGTCCGTCATCGCCGGAGCCGATCCCCGATAGGGCACGTGCGTCATCGACGCACCGATCGCGCGGGCCACCGAGACGCCCAGCATGTGGGGCAAGGTGCCCGCACCCGGAGAGCCATAGCTTGCCTTATCGCCCGCGGTCTTGACCCAGGCGATGAAGCCGGGCAGGTCCTTGGCGGGGACGGCCGGGCCGATCGACAGCGCGTAATCGCCGGTGGCCACCCGCGTCACCGGCACGAAGTCCTTCTCCATGTCGAACTTCAGCTGCTTGAACACGTGGGGAAACAGCGTGACGGGGCCATGGGGCACCAGCAGCAGCGTGTCGCCGTCGGCATTCGCGCCCTTGACCTGTTCGATCGCGAGGCGGCCTGCAGCGCCCGTGCGGTTCTCGACGATCGCGGTTCGGCCCAGCGTGCCTTGCAGCGTCTCGGCGATCTGGCGGGCGAGCGCGTCGACACTCCCTCCCGGCGCAAAGCCAACGACGATCTTCACGGGGGAACTGGCCTGCGCGGCCACGAGACCCGGGTGCAGGGCCGAGGCGATCGACGCGACGAGGATGGTCAAGGCGGATCTGCGTTGCATGAGGACTCCGAGAGATGGGTTCAGGCGACAAGCCCAGTCGATGGCACTGTCGCCCGGCATGCTAGGGAGGCGGTGCCGTGTTGTTCTAATCAACCCGCCTCGCCAAAAACCCTGTGGCACCCCCTCAAGTCCGGCCCCTGCGCCTGTCCGCCTTCGGGAGCTGCGTCCCTTCCGCTAGTTCAACGGCCCGCTGGTGAATCGAGTCCAGCGCCGCACCAAGCTGCTTGCACTCGGCTTCGTCCAGTCCTTCGAGCAGGCGAAGATTGACGGCTCGGGTGATGGGAAAGAGCTCTGCAAAGACCGTCCTGCCTGCATCGGTCAACGACACCCGCACGCCTCGGGACGGGACTTGCCGCTTCACGGCCAGGCCCTTGCCGACCAGCGACGACACGGCGCGTGAAAGCCGGGCGTTGTCGAGCTCGGACTGTTCGATGAGGCGCGACCAACCGATCTCCTCGGCCTGCGCCAGCAAGGCCAGCACGGCCCACTCGCGTCGGGTGATGCCGAACTGCCCTTCGCAGATCCGCGTCACCATGCCGCCTCCGATCGACACGATCTTGCTCAGTCTGAACAACAGCAAGTCCTGAATGCCAATCGGGTCTTCGATCGAGCCCGGCATCGGTGTCTCCTCTCGCACGGACGGCTTCGGCTGCAGCCGGGCTCGTCCGCGTGCGCGGGTGGAGCAAGCGCCGTCAGACGCCGGATTATCCCGGGCCCCGGGTAGCCCCGGTCACGGTGTTGGGGATGCGCGAGGACAGCGCCCGTGTGCATGCCGAGCGCGGATCGCAGGCTCGATCGCCCGCGACCTCGGCGCAAATCCTGCTCACCGTGGCGCTGCGAACGGCCTCTGCGCGAACGGCCTCGTGCTGCCGATGTCGACCCGCGTTGCCGGCAGCACGATGCGGGAGCGCTCGACGACGCCGCTGTACGTGACGACGGTCGTATCCGAAACGTTGTCATCCGAGCCTGCATGGCCATGGCTGTCGAAGAGGGTGCATGCGGCGCCCCCGTCGCGATCGACCTGCGTGCTGCACACCATGCACGAACCGCGCGCGACGGTGATGCTGCCCGAACGTCCTTCCGCCGCCGTGTACGTCACCCGGGCGGACATGTCGAGCCGCCCCTTCCCACTGGCCACGGGCCTGGCGAGAAGGGGCATTTCCCAGGCCTTGAGGAGCGCCTGGCCTCCCGCCTGCGCAACTTCCTTGGCGGCACAGTTCCGCAACCGAGCCAGGCTGGCGAGAAGGTCGGGCTGCAACTGCGCGGGTGCCACGGGCCCACCGCCAGGCGCCTGGACGTCGTACGAGTTCAGCGGTGGCTCGCGCAGCACGAACCCATACAGCTGCTCGAAGACGGCGAGACGGCGCAGGGCCCCTTCGAGCGCACCGTCCTGCGCTGGAACGTGCCAAGCGAGAACCGCGCGGGCATCGCCTGTCGGCCGGAGTTCGGCGAACACCTTTGACGGCCCGCCCTGGTCGCTGAACGCAAGAAGCCTTGCGCCAGGATCCGATCGTCCACCGCCCGTCTGCAGCTCGGTCACGGCGAACTGCGCAGAGGTGATCAACGCAGAGGCGCGCACCGGCTTGCCGGTGGCATGCGCTGGGGCAGTCGGCAGGCTCCCCCCTTTCGGAAGGAGCCTGGAACAGGGCTGGTTCGTGTCGGACGCCAGCGCGTGGCACTGTGCCGACGTGGCAAGGACGGCCACGGTGGCCGCAAGCCGAAGCAGCAACTCGAGCATCATTGCAGCAAGACGCTCCCCACTCGACCCTGCTGCGATGGGACGGCCCCCACAGGCAAGGACCGCTGAAGATGAACCGGTCATGCCGCCTTTGAACTCTTCCTGCGAGTCGACAGCAGTGCCAGCAATGCCGCCCCCCCCAGCAAAGTGCCCCCGGGCTCGGGCACGGTCACCGAGATGTCGTCGATGAACCAGTAGCCGAGGTCGTTGCGGAACAGGAAGGCGAGTTCCGTTGCCGTACTTGACGCGGTGAACGCGCCGGAGAACTTGATGAATTCAGTGGCCTCGGTATCGACCAGTGAAGTGCTCGTGAAGACGTCACCGATGGACCAGGTGAATTCACTGGGCGTCTCGCCGTCGGATTTGAGCCAGAAGCTGTAGGAGTACAGCGCTCCGACGACAGTCGATAGCGTCTGCGAAATGCCGCCCAGGGTGTCGACGGGGCCAAAGTAGGCCCCGTAATTCCCGGTGCGTGCGGCAGGATCGGTCGTCACCCCCCCGAATCCTGTGTTGCCGATCTGGGTCCAGTCGTCAAGATCTCCAGTCTCGAAGTCTCCGTTCGCGACCAGTTCCACCGGCGCCGCCTGCACGCCGCCATGACCGACCAGCAAAGAGGCCACGAGTGCCGCAGCCACACGGTGTGCACGAAGTTTCATGTCGCGTTCTTTCATTGGGCGTTGAAGATGTGGCTCTACGGACTACTGGGCGTTGCCCTGGACCGTCCGTGACGCCTTGCTGCTGAGATCGACCGTGTCTGCCTGCGTGAGCGGCGCAGACTCAGCGTGGATCTCGAGCGGACCCGACGGAACCGGCTGGCCAGGCGCCGCGCCCTTGTAGAGCAGGGTGCAACTTGCCAGACCCTCTGCGTCGGTGATGGCCTTGCACGAGGCAGCGTTGTTCGAGTCAGTGAACGTGACCTGCACGCCGCTCAACACCTGGAAGTAGTTGGAGACTCGCGCACCTACGGCAACGGATCTCTTTCCGTTCGGCGCTGAACTCAGCAGCTGCGCCCCATAGAACTCGGTCTTCGTCGGTCTCCACACCGGGTTCTGCGCAGTCGCGTCGACATTCGAAAGCTGGGCTGCGGCGCAGGTCCGCAACGTGGCGAAGCCCAGTTGGATCTTGGCTGTCCCCTGGATCATCGGATTGCTGTTCCCGATGCCGCCCTGAGCCTGAATGGCCCTGATGCGGTCGAGGCCCTTGTCCTCCCACGAGTGCGAGTTGATGCTGGCGTCGGCCCCCTGTGCCTTGACTTGCGCGTACATGGCTTCCGCCCCTTGCATGTACTGACGCCTGCCCGCGGCATTGCCCGGAAGCCCTGAACCGCCCCAGTACGCGATCTTGTGCGGCTGCCCCTTGTAGGTCACCGGCAGGATCAGGCTCGTCGTGCCCGGCGTGTGCCCGGGTGTCGCCACGGCCGTGAAGGTCGCGCCGGCCATCGTGCTCGGCACGGGGACTCCCGCCTGCGTGCTGTCCACCTTGATGGTCGCGAAGTAGGGCTTGTTGGCGGTGTAGTCGTTGGAGCCGACCATCGTCGACACCGGGTTGGTCGGCGTGTTGTAGAGCGTCTGCAGGCGCAACGCGCCGCCGTCATGGTCACCGTGGCCATGTGTGACGACCATGCCCCGCAGCGTCGCCGGGTCGATACCCGCACTCAGGATCTGCGGGATGGTGATGTTGTTGACGTCCGTGGCGTTGTTCATCGTGTCGAACAGGATGTAGCCGCCGTCGGCGGTCTTCATCACGAACTGGCCCACGGAGACGGTGCCCGTGAAGTAGAAGCCATCGAACAGCTCCGTGATCGGAACCACCGACCGGTCCGCCAGGTTGGGATTGCTGCCTTGACCGGGATTGGCGCACCAGTGCGGAGCCGTGATGTCATCGTTGTAGGCCCAGGAGATGCGCGCAAGCTGCATGTGCTTGTCGTACTCGCTCGCATCGGCCGGAAGTTGCTGCGCCAGCGGCACAAATGCAGGCGGCTTGGGCAGAGCGACGGCCGCTGCCGTGCGCACGGTTGACTCGTCGGCATCCGCGATGTCCCCGCCACCGCATGCGTAGAGGGCAGCGGCGGCAACGACAGACAGCGCAGTGAGCACGCCCGGCGGCACGTTACGGTTCGAAGTCGTCATCGAGTGGTCTCCGGCTGAAGTACGTCTCAACTGTCGGTTGATCTTAGGAACCGCTGTCGTGCTTGTTCAAAACAAGGCGGCTGCTCGCAAACCCGGGTCATCCCCTGATCGCGGGTGGCCCTCGAGATGGAGTCCTTCCACACGCGAGTCGTCCCGCGTCGATGTGTTGGCCGATCTTCAGGACCCGCGAGCGTCGGTTGTTTGGCAGCCACCTCGGGCAGTCAGTGATGGCTGGCACGTCACAACGGGACCTATTGCAGGCTGCTTTGCAGCGTCAGCGAACCCGTGCTGTCGAGCTCCACCCCGTCTGCCTTGAAGAGGGCTTCTTCGTGCGGGCATGGGCTCTGCGCGGCGGCCGACTATCAACGCCGGCTTGATGACCCATCCGAATCGATTGGTTGTGGCGGGCCGCTGGCGGCACGGACACTTGCGCCCGATCAATGCGCGACACCGGGGACCGGAGCGGCATTGGCCCAGAAGATCCGGAGACATTCGATGCGCCTGCGCCTTGTCGACGACCCGCACCCGTGCCGACGCTACGCGGTTGACTCGGCCCCATGAACCTGGCCGACCTGCGCGCCGCCTTCGCCGGCCGCCTGCACACCCACCCGTCCGAGATGGCGCCGTTCCTGACCGACTGGCGCCGCAAGTGGACCGGGCAGGCGCTGGCGGTGGCGCAGCCCGACAGTGCGAACGACGTCGCGGCGGTCGTGCGCTGGTGCCGGGCGGCCGGCGTCGCCATCGTTCCGCAGGGCGGCAACACCGGTCTGTCGGGCGGCGCGACGCCGGCGGCGGACGGACGGGCGGTGGTGCTGTCGACCGCGCGCCTGAACCGCATCCGCGCGCTCGACCCGGTGGGACGGACCCTCACGGCGGAGGCCGGTGTCAAGCTGCAGCAGGTGCAGGACGCAGCCCGCGACGCTGGCCGCCTGTTCCCGCTCAGCCTGGCCGCGCAAGGCAGCTGCACGATCGGCGGCAACCTCGCCACCAACGCCGGCGGCGTGCAGGTGCTGCGCTACGGCAACGCGCGCGAGCTGTGCCTGGGTGTCGAGGTCGTCACCGCCGACGGTGAGCTGTGGGACGGCCTGCGCCCGCTGCGCAAGGACAACACCGGCTACGCGTTGCGCGACCTGTTCATCGGCAGCGAAGGCACGCTGGGCGTGATCACTGCCGCGGTGCTGAAGCTGTTTGCGCGCCCCAAGGCGCAGGTGGTGGCCTTCGTCGCCGTGCCATCGCCCGCGGCTGCGCTGGAGTTGCTGTCGCTGGCCCAGGACCGCCTGGCCTCCGACCTCACGGCCTTCGAGCTGTCGAGCGAAACCTGCCTGCAGCTGGTCGAGCGGCACGTGCAGGCCGCCCGCCGCCCGCTGGGGTCCTCACCGTGGTACGTGCTGCTGGAAGTGAGCAGCGCGCAGGACGAGGCTGGCGCCACGCAGGCCATCGAATCGCTGCTGGAGGCCGCGATCGACGCCGGCCATGCCACCGACGCCGCGGTGTCGGTCAGCCTGGCGCAGTTCCGCAGCCTGTGGGCGCTGCGCGAGGACATCTCGGAGTCGCAGGGCGCCGAAGGCCCGACGATCAAGCACGACATCGCGCTGCCGATCGCGCGCATCCCTGGGTTCATCGAGCGGACCGGGGCCGCGATCGCGCAGCACTTCCCGGCGCTGCGCCTGGTGGTATTCGGCCACCTCGGCGACGGCAACCTGCACTACAACCTGTCGCCGCCCGCCAGTGGCATGCCGGCAGCCGAGTTTCTGGCGCTGGAAGCACCACTCAATCGCCTGGTGCACGACGCAGTGCACGCCGCCGGCGGTTCGATTTCGGCCGAGCACGGCTTGGGCGTGCTGCGGCGCGACGAAGCCGCCCGCTACAAGTCGCCGGTCGAGCAGCGCCTGATGCATGCCGTGAAGCGGACGCTGGACCCGCTGAACCTGATGAACCCCGGCAAGCTGCTGCGGCCGCTGCCCGTACGCCTCGACACACCGGAGACCTGAAATGGCATCAGAACCCCTATCGGTGGCAGGCATCGATGTCTCGCCCGACCACTACATCGACGGGCTGCGCGTCGCGTCGACCCAGCACTTCGAGCTCTTCAGCCCCATCGACCAGCGCCGGCTGGGAGCGGTGGCCGAGGGCCTGCCGGAACATGTGGAGCAGGCCATCGCCGCTGCCAGGCGCGCTTTTCCGGGCTGGGCGGCGCTGACGGCGGCCGAGCGCAAGCCCACCCTCGACCGCTTCGCCGACGAGATCGGCCGCCGCGCCGACGCGTTCTGCACGCTGGAAAGCAATGACGCCGGTGTGCTGCTCTCGCGCATGCGGCATGGCGTGGTGCCACGTGCCATGCAGAACATCCGCTGGTTCGCCGATCACGCGCTCACGCTGCAGGAGCGGCCGATCGACACCGAGCAGGCCCACCACCGCGTACGCCACGACCCGGCCGGCGTGGTGGTGGTGATCACGCCCTGGAACGCGCCGCTGATGCTGTCGACGTGGAAGCTCGGGCCGGCACTCGCTGCCGGCAACACCTGCATCCTCAAGCCGCCGGAGTGGGCGCCGCTCACCTGTTCGCTTCTGGCCGATGCGGCGCATGCCGCGGGCTTGCCGCCGGGCGTGTTCAACGTGGTCCAGGGCACCGGCGCCACCACTGGCGCGCAGTTGGTGGCCGACCCTCGCATCGCGCGCGTGTCGTTCACAGGCAGCGTGCCCACGGCGCGGCGCATCGCGCAGGCGGCGGGCGCCAACCTCGTGCCGTGCAGCCTGGAACTCGGCGGCAAGAGTCCTTTCATCGTGCTGGCCGACGCCGACCTGGATGCGGCCGCCGCCACCGGCGCGCTGATGTACCGCAACGCCGGCCAGGTATGCCTGGCCGGCACGCGCTTCCTGGTGCACGAGCGCGTGGCAGACCGATTCGTGGCCGCGATGCGCGCCATCGTCGAGCGCCTGCACGTGGGCGACCCGCGCGACGAGGCCACCGAGGTCGGCCCCATCATCCACCCGCGCCAGGTTGAACGCGTGCTGGGCTTCATCGACCGCGCGGTGGCCGGTGGCGCGCAGGTGCTGTGGGGCGGCGGCCCGCATCCCCATGGTGCGCAATACGTGCAGCCCACCATGGTCACCGGCCTGCGGCAGGACGACGAAATCGTGCAGAACGAGGTCTTCGGTCCGGTGCTGACGCTGCAGACCTTCGGCAGCGACGACGAGGCCGTGGCGCTGGCCAACGGCACCGACTATGGCCTGGGTGGCGTGTGCTACGGCGAGACGGCCCATGCGACGGCCGTCGCCGACCGCGTGCGCACCGGCTTCATCTGGATCAACAGCTTCGGCATCCGCGACCTCGCCGCGCCCTTCGGCGGCATCAAGCGCAGCGGCGTCGGCCGCGAAGGCGGCGACTGGAGCTTCGAGTTCTTCTGCGACGTGAAGGACGTGGTGCTGCCCAAGAAGCCGTTCAAGCCGAGCTTCAGCCACCGCTGAAAGGAGTACCCTCATGGAAGGCAAGATCGTCGGAGCGGCCCTCGTGTCGCACCACCCCGGGCTGATGCAGTGCGAGGAGTTCCGCGTGCTTCAGGGCGCCGGGCAGGATTCGGACCTCATCGCCGGCTACGCCCGGTTGCGGCGCAAGATTGCCGACGTCGCGCCGCAGGTGGTGATGATCTTCGACTCGCACTGGTTCACCACCGGCTACCACCTGGTGGACGGTGGCGAGCACTACCGCGGCACCTACATCTCCGATGAGATGCCGTGGTACCTGCATGGCGTGCCCTACGACTACCGCGGCCACCCGGAGCTGGCGGTGCTGGTGGAGACGGTCTCGCGCGAGCGCGGCGGCTACAACCGCGTCATCGCCCACCCGGACCTCGGCCGGCAGTACGCGACGATCAACCTGGTCAAGCAATTGCGGCTGGAACGCGCCGGGTTGCCGGTGGTGACGGTCAGCTCGTGCCAGAACTGCGACTGGCGGCACTTCCTGGAGTCGGGCGCAGCCGTCGGCGAAGCCATCCGCCGCAGCGGCCTGCGCGTGATGCTTCTGGCTTCGGGCGCCCTCAGCCACAAGTTCAATGCCATCGACTGGAAGCCCAAGCACCCGCGCATCTTCCACGAGAGCAACGTCTCGCGGCCGGAGAACATCGAAAGCGACAAGGGCGCGATCGCGCTGTTCGAACAGGGCCGCCACGCGGAGGTGATCGAACGCTGGGACGCCGAATACCGCAAGCTGCCCTGGGAGGCCTTCGGCGCGCATTACCTGCAGATGGCTGGGGCGATGGGTGGCGCCGATTGCACCGCGCGAGGCGAGCCCTTGTCGGCCTACGAGAACGCGCGCGGCACCGGCAACATCCACATCTGGTTCGACACGCAGCCGCACCTGCATCAACCCAGGCAGGACGGGCTGAACGAGTTGGCCGGCGGCACCCAGAAGGTGAATGCATGAACTTCGAGTTCCCGCTCAAGGAGCTGCCGGCCGTCATGCGCGGGCCGCGGGTCGAGCGCCGCCGGGTGCTGATCGGCGGCAGCGGCTTCTGGGGCACGATGGAGGACGACGCCACGCTGCTGCTCGACGACGGGCGCCGGATCGACGCCGTCGCGGCAAGCTACCTGCCGCCGGTAAGCCCGAGCAAGATCATCGCGGTGCACATTTCGTACCGCTCGCGCAGCATCGAGACGCGCAACAAGCCCAGGCCCACTGAGACGCCCACTTACTTCACGAAGCCGCCCACCTCGCTCAACGGGCATGGCGGCCAGATCCTCAAGCCGGCCGACTGCCAGTACCTCAACTACGAGGGCGAGTACGCGGTCGTCATCGGCCGCACCTGCCGCAACGTGACGCCCGACGAAGCCTGGGACTTCATCGAAGGCTTCTGTCCGGCGCTGGACATGGGCCTGCAGGACTTCCGCGACACCGATCAGGGCAGCATGCTGCGCGTGAAGGGCGCCGACACGCTGCTGCCCATCGGTCCCGGCATCGTGCGCGGTGTGAACCTGTTCGAGCAGACGCTGCGCACCTATGTCGACGGCCGCGTGGTGCAGGAGGCGCACATCGGCGACGAGACGATCTGGGGCCCGCACTACGTGATCGCCGACATCGCGCGCCACATCACGCTGGTGCCAGGCGACGTGATCCTGATGGGCACGCCCTGCCACTCGCGCAGCGTGGACCCGGGCCATGTGGTCGAGTGCGAGATCACGGGCATCGGCCGCCTGCGCGGCACCGTGGTGGCCATCGACGCGCCGCGCGCCGCCGCACTGGGCGTGGGCCATGCGCCGACCGACACGCCCGAGGTTCGCCGCGTCGCGATGGGCTTCGACGAGCGGGTGCCCGAGCACCTGAAGGACAACCTGCGCATGGCGCGCCAGCGCTGATGCCGCGGCGGCCGGCGCCCATCGTGAAGCGCGGCTGAACGATTGTTGAAGATCGATCGTTTGTGCGCGGCCGCCGGCCGCCACAGACTGCGCGTCACCTCAACACCGCCAGGAGACGCAAAATGGGCCAGCTCGTCTTTGCCGCCAAGGTCACCCACATTCCCCGCATGGTGCTGTCCGAGGGGCCTGGCCCCCTGCACGGCTGCCGCGACGACGCCATTCATGGCCTGCGCGACATCGGCGAGCGGCTCATGGCCAGCGGTGCCGACACCGTGGTCATCCTGGACACGCACTGGCTCAGCAACGCGGCCTACCACGTCAACGCCTGGGGCGAGTTCCAGGGCGTGTTCACGAGCAGCGAGTTCCCGACCCAGATCGAGGCGATGGAGTTCGACCACGTCGGCAACCCCGAGCTGGCGCGTGCCCTGGCCGCGGCGGCCACCGCGCGCGGCGTGGCCACGCTGGCGCACGAGCGCAGCACGCTCGGGCTGGAGTACGGCACGCTGGTGCCGATGCACTTCATGAAGCTGCGCCGCAAGGTGAAGGTGGTGTCGGTGTCGGGCTGGCTGGCCTTCTCGACGCATGACGAAAGCCGCCGCGTGGGCGCCGCCTTCCGCGAAGCCATCGAGGCCGCACCCGGCAAGGTGGCGATCATCGCCAGCGGCTCGCTGTCGCACCGCATCCACGACAACGCCGTGGTGTTCGACCGGCCCTACGAGATCAGCGACGAGTTCAACCGCCAGTGCGACCTGCGCGCGCTGGAGCTCTGGCAGGCCGGCCGCTGGACCGAGTTCTGCGCCATGCTGCCCAGCTATGCCCGTGCCTGCACCGGCGAGGGCTGGATGCACGACACCGCCATGCTGCTGGGCGCGCTGGGCTGGGACGGCTACGCCGGCCGCGCCGAGATCGTCACGCCCTACTTCGTGGCCTCGGGCACGGGGCAGGTGAATGCGGTGTTGCCGCTGGCCTGAACCCACTGCGCCAGGTGCGCCGTGAAGGCCTGCGCCGCGGCCGACCCGGCGCGCCGCGCGGGCCGGTAGACGCACACCTGGCGCGTGGCCTCCGGCTCCACCACGCGCCGCATCACCAGCCCGAGCGGCCGCGCCAGCACCTCCACGTAAGCTGGTGCCAGCGTGACGGCCAGCCCGCGCGCCGCCAGGCCCAGCGCGGTGGTCACGTGGTCGACCACGTCGTGCGGCACGATGCGCTCGCCCGGCGGCCGGTCCAGGGCCATCGCGGGCACGCTGCGCTCGTGGTCGCGCCCGGCGGCCACCAGGCGGTGTTCCGGCAGGTCGCACCAGCGCACCGCGTCCTGCTGCGCCAGCGCGTGCGCGGGCGCACACCACAGCACCCACGGACTGTCGAACAGGGCCTCGCGCACGACCGTGTCGACCCCCGGCAGATCGGGGCCGATGGCCAGGTCGACGTCCTGGCCGGCGACGGCCTCGGTCAGGCGGTCCACCGCGGCGTCGCTCAGCTGCACCTGGATGTCCGGCCGAAGCGCGGCAAAGCTTTCGATCGCCGCCGGCAGCAAGGTGGCGGCCAGCGCCTGCGGCGCCGCCACGCGCACATGCCCCTCGGCCCGGCGGCGCAGCTCGGCGGCCACACGCTCGGCCTGCGCCAGCTGCGCCAGCACCGCCGCAGCGGGGCCGAGAAAGTCGCGTCCGGCGGACGTGAGGCTCACCTTGCGCGTGTGGCGGTCGAACAGGCGAAATCCGATCGCCTCCTCCAACTCGGCCACCAGCTGGCTCACGGCCGAGGGCGTCAGCGCCAGGCGCTGCGCGGCGGCCCCGAAGCCGTTCTCCTCGTGCACGGCCATGAAGGCTTCGAGCTGGCGCGGCGTGAATCGGCAGAAGGCCATGGCGCGCGATTCTTCGGTTGTGCCCGGATGCGCCAGCTTGCGCTGGGTCAAGCCCGCAGGTTGTCAACCACAGCTTGAAAGTGACGCGGATTCCGTTGCTTGTCCACGGCAGCCGATTCGGCCAGAGTCGCGCGCTTCACGGGCCACCCCCATCGAACAAGCATGCTGGAGACAAGCCAACACATCGCCCTGGCGCAGGAGCTCGACGAGGCCGAGCGCACCCGGGTTCAGGTCGAACAGTTCTCACGCCGCTATCCGGCGATGACCATGGCCGACAGCTACGCCATCCAGCGCGAATGGGTGCGCCTGCAGTGCGCGGCCGGGCGCCGCATCGTCGGGCACAAGATCGGCCTGACCTCGCGCGCGATGCAGATCGCGTCGCAGATCACCGAGCCCGACTACGGCACCTTGCTCGACAGCATGCTCCTGCGCGACGGCAGCGAGGTCGAGGCGGCACGCTTCATCGTGCCGCGCTTCGAGGTCGAGTTCGCCTTCATCCTGGCGCGGCCGCTGGCCGGCCCCGGCGTGACCGTGTTCGACGTGCTCAACGCCACCGACTACGTGGTGCCGGCGCTGGAGCTGATCGACGCGCGCATCGAGCAATTCGATCGCCACACCAAGGCACCGCGCAAGGTGCTGGACACCATCGCCGACAACGCCGCCAACGCCGGCATCGTGCTGGGTGGCCGGCCGATGCGCCCCGACGCGGTGGACTGGCGCTGGGCCGGCGCGCTGCTGTTCAAGAACGGCGTGATCGAGGAATCGGGCCTCGGCGCGGCGGTGCTGAACCACCCGGCCAATGGCGTGGCGTGGCTGGCCAACAAGCTCAGCGCCCATGGCGAGAGCCTGGCAGCCGGCGAGGTCGTGCTGGGCGGCAGCTTCACGCGCCCGGTGGCCTGCGCGGCGGGCGACACCTTCCATGCCGATTACGGCCCGCTGGGTTCCATCTCGCTGAGGTTCGTCTGATGCGCACGCCCGCCAACACCTTCAAGCAGGCGCTGGCCGAGCCGCGGGCGCGCATCGGCCTGTGGCTGGGGCTGGCCGACCCCTACACGGCCGAGCTGTGCGCCACCTCCGGCTTCGACTGGCTGCTGATCGACGGCGAACACGGCCCCAACGACCTGCGCTCGATGCTGGGCGCGCTGCAGGCCGTGGCGCCATACCCGGCCCACCCGGTGCTGCGCATCCCGCACGGTGACGCGGCGCTCATCAAGCAGGTGCTGGACATCGGCGCCACCACGCTGCTGGTGCCCATGGTCGAGAGCGCCGCGCACGCGCGCGAACTGGTGCGCGCCACCCGCTACCCGCCGCGCGGCGTGCGCGGCGTGGGCAGCGGCCTGGCACGATCCTCGCGCTGGAGCGCCTACCCCGGCTACCTGCAGGAGGCCGACGACAGCATCTGCCTGCTGGTGCAGGTGGAGACCGCGTCCGCGCTGGCGCAGCTGGACGAGATCGCTGCCGTCGACGGGGTCGACGGCGTCTTCATCGGCCCGGCCGACCTGTCCGCGTCGATGGGGCATCTGGGCAACCCGGGCCACCCCGACGTGCGGCAGGCGATCGACGGGGCCATGGCGTGCATCCTGGCGGCCGGCAAGGCGCCGGGCATCCTGGCGGTGGACGAGGCCCTGGCACGCCACTACATCGGCCTGGGCGCACGCTTCGTGGCCGTGGGTGTAGAAGCGACCCTGCTCGCGCGCGCCGCGCGGTCGCTGGCCGGCCGCTTCGCAGGCGGCGAGAGCGGCCCCGGCAGCAGCGGCGCAACGTACTGACCGGCACGCCGGCGCAAACGCGTCGTACCCAGACCGGTTGGGGCAGATGGGGCGCGCTTGGCCGAGGCGCGCCCCACCTTCTCGTCCACGACCGAAGGTTTCACATTCAGTTCGCCGCCTTGAACCCGGTCGCCTTCACCAGCGCGGCCCAACGGGCCGAGTCCGCCGCGATCGTGCGTTCGAACTCGGCCACCGATTCGTTCGGCACGTCGAAGTTGAGCGCTTCGAGGCGGCTGCGATAACCGGGGTCGGCATGGGCCTTCTGCGCCGCTGCGCGAATGGTCTCGACGACCGCGGGCGGCACGGCAGCCGGAGCGAAGAGGCCGAACCAGATCGTCGTGCCCAGGTCCTTGTGGCCGAGTTCAGCCAGGGTCGGCACCTGCGGAAAGTAGCGCGACCGCTCGGGGCCGGTGACGGCTATGGCGTTCAGCTTGCCTTCCTTGGCGTGGGGTACGGCCGATGCCAGCTGGGTGAAGCCCATCGGCACCTGGCCGCCCAGGATGTCGGTCACCTGGGGAGCGGAGCCTTTGTAGGGGATGTGCGTCATGTTCGCCTTCAGCCGATCGTTGAGCTGAAAGCCGAGGAAGTGCGAAGGCGTTCCGGGGCTGAAGGACGCGTATGCGGCCTTGTTGGCCGGGTCCTGGATCCACTTCACCAGATCGGGGAAGGTCTTGGCCGGGACCGACGGGTGCGTCACCAGCACCAGCGGCGCCTCCACGCCCTTCAGGATGGGTGTGAAGTCACTCGGCTTCCAGCGCAGCTGCGCATAGGCAAAGGGGTTGATGGCCATCATCGACTGCGTGCCGATCCACAGCGTGTGGCCATCGGCCGGGGCCCTCAATGCCGCTTCGGCGCTCAGGTTGCCGTTGGCGCCGGCGCGGTTCTCCACCACGAAGGTGCCACCCGTCACCTTGGCGAGCTGGTCGCCAAGCGCGCGGGCAAAGGGGTCGAGTGCCCCCCCGGGCGGGACCCCGACGAGGATGGTCACGGGTTTGCTGGGCCAGGCTTGGGCCATCGCGCCCGGCGCGAAGCCGGCGGCCAGTGCCAGGCTGCCCAGAATCAGGGTGCGGCGGGTGGCGGCAAGGGTCGGGGTGGGTCGAACGTCGTTCATCATGTCTCCTCAGTCGCAATCGCTGCAACGTCCGCAGCGAACATCCGGCCCACTCTAGGTCCTGGGGCGACAGTTCACCAAAAGAAGTGCCGCTGGGGTTATCACTGCCCATCCCCTGGTCACTCCAGCGGTGCCACTCGTCAAGCATGCGGTCGTGCGCACACCCTCGCGGGCCTTGCGGCACAGCGTCTTGCAGTCGCCGAGGACCTCGATCCCGGCCGACCCGCCGCGCGCTGACAGCTCGGCGCGCAGAATTTGTCATCATCAACCGGGTCCACTGCACCCTGTCTTGACCATGTCGGGTTATGAAGCCCCGCGCGAGCTCGTACTCTTTCGCCTCAACCGCCTGGCCGCAAAGACCGGTCAGCCGCTGATCCGATATTGCGAGGGTCGGTACGGCATCAGCCGGCGAGAGTGGCGCCTCATTGTCATCCTCAGCCTGCAGGGCCCGTGCAGATCATCCGAGCTGGCCGAGCGTGCCCGACTGCAGCCTGGGCCGACGTCGAAGGCCGTCTCGCAACTGGTTGCGAAGTCCATCGTGACGCGAAGCCCGGTGCCGCAAGACCGGCGCCAGGTGATCATTGCCTTGACCACGCGCGGCCGGGAGATCTTCGACGCGCTCTATCCGATCGTGCAGGAGCTCAACGAGCGGCTGCTTGCCGCGCTCGCTCCGGACGAGCGGCAAACGCTGGACGCCTTGATCGGCAAGCTCGAAGAGCGAGTTGCGTACTGGATGACCGACGTCGAACTGCCCAAGGCCGACCGTCGCCACCGGCACAAGAGCATGGGCTGATGGTCGAGGCCCGCGCCTGCCGCCCTCAGCGCGACCCCGATGAGTCGACTGCGCACACGAAGTTTTCCGCTCGATCGATGTCGCCACTGCCCTTGTACTGCGCATACGCCGGGTACGGGCACAGGGGCCGAGTCCGACCGGGCCAGGGCGTCGCCGCGGCCGCCGTGCCGATCAGGCGTTCGGGCGCCACGCCGTTCTCGACCCAGTTGACGACCGCCGGCAAGGCGTCGAAGTTGCCGGTTGAGGGCCCGCCTCCGCAGTGCTGCGCACCGGGCACGAGGAAGAGCCGCGCGAACGACTGCAGCTTCGCGAAGTTGGCATGCGTGCCCTGGGTGTTCCGGTTGAGCTGCTCGTACCACTGCACCATGGCCAGGGGGGAGAACGGCCCGCCCGTTTGCGGCTGGTGGATCAACACCTTGCCGCCGCGGCTGCTGAAGGGTGTCAGGTCGGTCGCGTCCACGTCGTAGAGGTCACGACCCGAAACAGGGAACGCCGGCGTCGTGGCGCGCGTGCTGGCCACGAACTGGTCGAGGTCGTAGTTCATCAGGATCCGGGTCGTCCCTTCGTTGGCGATCGGAGACGGCAGGACGGGGGGCGACGGCACCACGACGGTCGCCGCGGCCCCACCGCGGTTGCCCGAATACGCGTTGGCCGTGTTGATGGCCGTGGCCGGGTTGGTCTGGTACGCCCCGAGGTTCCAGGTTCGCCAGCCGCCGGAGATGTTGGTCGCCGATGGCGCGTTGCAGTCCTGCGGGCTCGTGCATCCGGCGATGCCCGGGTCCCACATCCAGCCGGGGTACGGCCGCTGGCCCGTAGGCGTGACCGGCCCTTCGTAGTACTGGCGGATCGTGTCGATCTGTTCCGCGCTCAGGCAACCGGCCGACTTCTCGCCGGCGCACTGCCGCGCGGCCAGGTGCGGCATCACCCGGGCGGTGGTGCACTGCATCGGCTTGTTCACCATGCCGTCCACCAGCCCGTCCAGCGCATCGCAGGCCTTCAGGACGGTGTCGGAGACGATCTGGAGATCCTGGTTCGTGTAGGCGTTGCTGGCCAGCGGCAGCCCGTTCGGCGTGAAGAGACCCATCGAGCCGGCGAGCCTGCCGAAGATCTGCGAGATGTAGACCGACTTGGCGAGAACGCCGGAGAACCTGAAGGCCGGATCGCCGACGACGACGCCGTCGAACGCGTGCGGCAGCTTCTGCGTGACCATCATCGCCTCGCGCCCGCCCATCGAGCACCCTTCGAAGTAGGAGTAGGTCTGCGGCTGTCCGTAGTAGGCTTGGATGAGGCCCTTGGCGACCTGCGTCGTGAGGTCGATGGCCCGGTACGCGAAGTTGACGCGCGCCTCGAAGTCGGTGCCGAAGGATCCGACGCCGGCGGCCAGCGGATCGTTGTTGACGGCGTTGTCGTGCCCCGAGTCGTTGGCCGCGACCGCGAAGCCGCTCGACAGCCCGCCGGTGGTGTTCGGGATGCTGCCGTCCAGGCCACCACCGCCCTGCGTGACGAAGCGACCGCTCCACGCCGTGGGCAGGCGCAGCTGCCACTTGATGGCGTAGGTATGGACGTTCACCGGCGCCGTCGGGCTGCTGGGGTAGCCGACGCGGCCGGCGTCGATGGTCCCGTTGATCACGCAGTGTGCCGGCACCGTTGCCGTGGCCGCCACGGACGTCGCCGATGTGATCAGCACGTTGGGAACCGGCAGCGAGGGCACCCCGAACGAGGTACTGCTGCAGGTGGTTGTCGGGAACTGCGCGCGGGCTACGTTGAGCCGGGCCACGGGACGCGGGTCTCCCCGGTTCTTGAAGACCTCGAGCAGATTGGCGCCCGGCTGCAGACCCGAAATGCTGCCCGTCAAGCTCTGCGCGTCGGACGGCGCGAGCGCCGCCGTCACGTCGCGGCCGTTCAGGGTGACGACGAGCCTGCGCAACGACCCTGGCAACGCCGCATCGACCCGCACCGGCACGCTGTCGCCCGACGCGACGAACACGGGATCGGGCGCATTCAGGCTGCTGATCTTGTAGTCACCCGCCCGGCCCCCCTCGTCGGCCTGCACTGTGCTGGCTGCAGCCGACAGCAGGATGGCCCATGCAATGCGGTTCATGTCACCTCCTGGATTCGCCACGACGGCAAGAGGAATCTACGGGCCTGCCGATTGCTTCTTCAAATGAAGCAAGGTGCAGGGTTTCCCGAGGCCCCGACCCTGACGCGCCATCGACCACGGGAAGGCCTGACAAGGTCGCTCGCCAGGGCTCGCACCAGCCTCGGTTGATTTCAGCAAGGCCGTCGCCTTCTTCTGCGCTGACAGGGTGTCGGGCGCCGCAGGAGACATCCATGACCGCAAGCAGGTGGCAGGCCTTCGTGGCAGCCACCCTGGCCGCTTGAGCCCTTGCCATCTTGTGCACGGACATGGGTCATGCCGCAGGGGCGGCCGCGGCTGTGCGTGGGCCCGGCCTTTGCAAGGCCGACGGCGGCGTGCCGGAGGGCTTTGCGTCAACGCGACTTGCCGGCATGGTCCGCATCCCGGCCGGCTCCATTCGCATGGGGTCACTCCACGGCTGCGCGGACGAGCGTCCGGCAGGCGAGGCGTCGCGCGTCGCCGCGTTCTGGATGGATCGCAGGGAGGTGACGAACGCGCAGTTCGCGGCCTACATCACCGACGCAGAGCGCGAAGGGGCGGCCGCCGCGTTCCGCGCACCGCCGCGCGGGCTGCCAAGCCGACGCGACTTCGACTGGTGGGAATGGCGCCGCGGCGCCAACTGGCGCCAGCCGCAAGGGCCCCACAGCCAAGCGACAGCGCAACCCAACGAACCAGTCGTCCTGGTGACGCATGCCGACGCGCTGGCCTATGCACGATGGCTCGGCCGCGACCTGCCGGCCGAGTCCGAATGAGAGTACGCCGCACGGGGCGGCGGATCGGCCGAAGAGGTCGGCCGCGAGCCCCGCGACCCCCAGGGCCGCCCGGAGGCGAACTGCTGTCAGGGCATCTTCCCCGGCATGAACGCCACCGAGGACGGCTAGGTAGCGCTCGCGCCGGCGGGCTGCTTTCCTTCCAGCGGTTACGGGCTCGTCGACATGATCGGCAACGTCTGGGAGCTCACACGCGACCGCTATGCCGGGCCGCACCAGCCGCATGGCAACGGAGATCCCGTGCCCTCGATGCAGGCTGGCGGCGGCAAGGCCAGCAGCGGTGAGCGGGTCGTCATCAAGGGCGGCTCCTTCCTGTGCGCGGCCAACTACTGCGTCCGCTACCGAGCCACCGCGCGCCATCCGCAAAAGGCGGACACGGCCACGTCCCACGTGGGCTTCCGCACCGTGTGGCGTGAAGGCGGCTCCGTCCGGCGGTAACAACGCCCGCAGCCTCACCGAACCCCAACCCATCGAAACAGGGGCCGCTGGCCAAGAAGACAGACATGACCCGGTTCATCGTTCCCCGCGGCATCCCCGCCAACTGCTGCTGGCGACCGTCTGCGGTGTCGCCATGGCCGCAGCCGGATGCGATGGCAGCGACAACGGCAGGCCGCCCAACATCCTGCTGATCGTCGCCGACGTCATGGGGTTCTTGGACATCGGCGCCTTCGGCAGCGAGATCGCGACGCCGAACATCGACGCCCTGGTGCGCGACGGCCGGGTGCTCACGCGCTTCTACACGGCGCCCGCGTGCTCGCCGACCCGGGGCATGCTGATGTCGGGTGCGGACTGCCGCCGGGTCGGTTCGGCGCCACGGAAAACAACGTCACGGCGCTCATTGCCGCGAAGAATGCGCCGTTCGGGGTCGACTTCAGCTACGACACCGTGCCTGACGGGTACGCGGGCCACCTGAGCGCGAAGGCGCTGTCGATGCCGCAGATGTTCCGCGATGCCGGCTACCACACCTACATGGCCGGCAAGTGGCACCTCGCGTACGAGTTCGCCTCGACACCCACCGGTGGCGCGTCCAGGTTCCTGCCGGCGGACTACCCGAACAAGAAGGGCTTCGAGCGCTCCTTCGCGATGCTCGACGGGGCCGGCGCGCACTTCGCGCCGATTCCGGGCAGCCCGACGCGATACGACACCACCACCTACACCGAGGACGACGTGGCGTTTCCGGCGGCCAACCTTCCAGCCGACTTCTATTCGACCAAGACCTACACGGACAAGCTGATCTCGTACATCGAGCGCAACCGTGCGGACGGCAAGCCCTTCTTCGCCTACGCGGCCTACACCTCGCCGCACTGGCCCTTGCAGGCACCCGACCAGGACATCGCCGCCCAGAAAGGCCGCTACGACGAAGGCTACGACGTCGTCTGCAAGCGGCGGGTCGACAAGATGAAGCAGCTCGGCGTGCTGCCGCAGGGCTTCGTCGACAACCCCGGGCTTGCCAGCGTGGCGCAGGGCGGCACGGGCAAGAAGCAATGGTCCGAACTGACGCCGGCCGAACGGGCGCGTCAGGCGCGCGCCATGGAAGTCTATGCCGCCATGGTCAGCAACCTCGACGGCCACATCGGCCGGCTGGTGAAGTACCTGCGTGACACCGGGCAGTACGAGAACACGCTGATCTTCTTCATGTCGGACAACGGGTCGGACAGCAATCCGGCCGCGGGCGCCAACGTCACCGCGACGACCGATCTCGACAACATGGGACGCCGCGGTTCGACCATTGCCAACGGCGAGCGCTGGGCGGAGGTGAGTGCCGCGCCCTTCAGGCTGTGGAAGACGTTCACCGGCGCGGAAGGGTCGATCAGTGTCCCCGCCATCGTGAAGCTTCCGGGCCAGCAACAGTCGCGCGTTCCCCTCGCCACCGCCACGCTCGTGAAGGATCTGCTGCCGACCTTCCTGGATATGGCGAACATCCCCGTTCCGACTGGCACGTATGCGGGCAAGCCCATCGAGAACATCTCGGGCGTGTCGCTGCGCAGCGCGCTGCAATCGGCATCCGCGTCGCCGCAGGTGCGCCCCGCCAACGCAACCGTCGCGCTGGAGTACCTGGGGCAGGGCTACGTCCACCGCGCCGATGGGTGGAAGCTGAGCCGCACCGCCGTTCCCGGCGTGGCCTTGCCCAACTATGGCGCCATGCTCTGGCGGCTGCTCAACGTGCAGGACGACCGGGGCGAGACGCGTGACCTCGCGGCCGGGCGGCCCGACATCGTGGAGGAGCTCAAGAAGGAGTGGGACCGCTACGTGCTGGACAACGCCGTCCTGGTCCCGGTGACGCCGCCCGCGGCGAAGCGCGACCCCGCGTCGCTTTGATTCGAACGGTCGGTCGGAGGACGGCAGCCGTGTACTTCCAGCCCATCCGTCGGGCTTGAGCAAGCGCTGCCGGCCTTGGGGCAGGATAGCGAGACCTCCCATGAGTGCTGTTCTCCGACTGCTCTTCCAATCAGCGCAGACAAGTCGAGTGCCTGCACGCAAAGACCCAGAAGGCGCCACAGGTGGCCGTGGTGCGCGAGCGGACGCAGAACGGGGGCGCATTCAGGGGCAGCGCGGTGCAACAGATGATCACGATGGCGGCCGCCAAGCCACTCAGCAACACACAGGGTCCGACCTGAGGCCCCGCGGTTCCGATCGACTGATCAAGGGTCTCGAGGCCGGACGGCGCCGTCGTCGGCCTCGCCTCGCCAGCAACCCACTGCCCTACCCAGGCGCCACTCTTTCGTCGGAGGTCAAGTTCTGGGTGACTGCAGACACCCACCTCAGGACACTCCGCAGGTACGGGATTCGGAGTTGCCGTCTTTCGATTCTCCAACCTGACTGACCGTAGCCAGCCATGAAGGGCAATTCGCGTCTAGATGCCGCTGTCCGTTAGATGGTGAGAGTCGCGAGTGCGGCAGCCGCGTGGTCTGCTCGCAGATGGCCATAGTGTCGTTCGATCATCACGACGCTGGTCCCCGACAGTTGCGCCACGGTCAGCAGATCCAAGCCGCCCGTGACGAGGTCGGTGATAACGCTGTGCCGCAGCGCGTACGCCGTCGTGCTGGCCGGCAGCTCGGCGCTGGCCGCGGCTTCCTTGATGGGCCTCTTCCAGTCGTCCTTGTTCCAGGCCTTGCCGCCGGCTTGAGCGAACAACGGTGCGGTTGGTAGCTTGTCCTTGGCTTGTTCGGCGAAGAACGCCGCGGTGGCATCAGGAAGCTTGATGCGGCGATCCTTCCCGGCCTTGTCCTTGCCGATCGTCAGCACGCCGAGTCGCCTGTCGAAGCTGCCAGCAGTCAGGGCGGCCAGGGCGCCGGGTCGCAGCGGCACGAGCGAGAGGCCGCGCAGCAACAGCGCCAGGTCGGGGGCGGCCTTGGCCGCGAGAGCCTTTCTCTCGACGCGGTCGAGGTAGAGGTCGCGTCGGCCGTCGGCGTTCTTCGTCGGTCGAAGAGCGACCCGCCAAGCCAGGTCGGTGGTCACCTGACCGGCATCGTGGGCGTAGTTCAGCGCGGCGCGTAGAGCGCTGATGTCGCGGTTGACGCTGGACGGGGCGCGCGATCGAGTGACGGGCTCGGCGCGCTGGTCGCGGTTGATCACGACAGGGGTCTTCGCCAATGCCTTGCGCCAGCTTTCAACCTTCGACTTGGTGAGCTTCCCCAGCTCGGTGCGAGCGATTGCGTCCTCGTAGATCCAGCGCTTGAAGCGCATGTCCAGATCATTGGCCGGCGCGTCGCTGCGTGTCTCCCGGACATGCTTCACGTAGTTCTCGCACGCCGCCCTGACCGTGACGGCCTCGGCCGTGCCGCCCTTTCCGAGATGCGCAAACCATTCTTCGGCGGCCCGTTTCGCAGCGTCATAGCGCACCGCACCGGCCACTTCGACGAAGTCGCCCAGGCTGCGCTTGTCGCGGCGACCCGATTCGCCGTCCCGGTACTTCGCGATCCAGGTGCCGGGCATCGTGGCGCTCATCTTGCGGTAGCCGAGATGGCAGCCCGCCGAGAGTCGCGACCAATAGGGCTCGCGTCGGGCCTTCAACTTCTCGCGCGCAGCGACGGTGGTGATGAGGGTGGCCATGCGTTGCCTCCAAGATCCAGGTGGGGCAAAAGTGGGGCAAACCGTATTGCAAATCGGTGGACCTTGGTGGACGAGGTTACCTATGAAAGTCACGTCCAACAACGTCCGGAAACGTCCGCAAACCCGTCCTTCACACGGCAGGGGTCGCAGGTTCGAACCCTGCACTGCACCACGATCTCCCCGTGCATCGCGCCACCCTCGGGTGGCGTGTTCGTCTGCGGGCGGGCCGGCTTGTGGTACCTTGATACCTATGCAGCTCGATCGCTGCAGATCGGGCAGGCAATCGGTGCCCGGAGACCATGCGGGCGGGAGGCCGACATCGATTCGACCGACCTGCAGGGGAGGGATTCGGCATGAACTGGCGCGCGGCATGGTGTTGGGTGGTGGCGGCCGTGGCGGTTCCAGCCGCGTGGGCGGACGACTGCGCTGAACGGATGCGGATCCGCTTCGCGGACGGCCACACCGCCTGCTTGACCGACTTTCCGCTCTCCGAAGCCAGTCCCTTCGGGCAATCGACGCCGGTGCGCCGCATGATCCCGGCTCACGGTTACTACTCCATCGCCGCGGTGCCGCGCCGCGCGCACTGCCCTTCGGCAGTGGGCATGGACGTGGCCCCCAACGTCGGCGCGGTGATTTCGATCATCGCGTCCGAGGGTGACAAGCGCCGTGCCAAGGCGCTGCAGGATTGCCGGCTGCAGGCTGCTTCCGCCGCGCCGGACTGCATGTGTCAGGAACTCGTGACCGATGCCGTGTCTCCGTTGACGGTGCCGCAGTTCGCGGCGCAGATGGGAAGCCACCCCAGTCTGGCAGCCCGGCTGCAGACACAGGTCGCCGCCGCCGAGGCAGCCCGGATGGCGGGGTCCCCGTTGTCGCTCATCGATGAGACGTGCGACGCTCGCTTTCGTTTGCAGTTGGCCGATGGTCGTGCGGCTTGCCTGACCGACTTCCTGCTGTCCGACGAGTCCCCGTACGGAATGTCGGCAACCGTGCGCAGCGTGATCCCGGCTCACGGCTACTACTCCATCGCCGCGATGCCGCGCCGCGCAAATTGTCCGTCGGCGGTGGGACTGGCCGTCGCCCCCAACAACGGCTCGGTGATTTCGATCATCTCGTCCGAGGGTGACAAGCGCCGTGCCAAGGCGCTGCAAGATTGCCGGCTGCAGGCCGCTTCCGCCGCCCCGGACTGCACGTGCCAGGAACTCATCACCGATGGCACATCGCCGATGGCGGGTGCGCAGTTCGTGGCCATGGCCGGGCCCCGCCCCGAACTCGCGGCTCGCATGCAGCAGCTGCTGACGGCCCCGGCGACCGCAGCCCTTTCGGAGCCGATGCCTCCTGCGGGTGCGGGTCCCTGCGAGGACCGCTTGCGCTTCCGCTTCGCCGACGGCGGCCAGGGCTGCCTGGCCGACTTCGCCATGGCTCGTGGGGTCGCCGCGGGCTGGAATGCGCCGCTGGCCACGGCCGTGACGGGCAGCGGCGCCTACGTGATCGCGGCGTCGACAGCGGACCGGGCCTCCTGTCCGCGCGCCTACGGACTCGCCCAGCATCAGTTCCTGCCGACGCAGGCAGTCCCACCCGGCTACGGCGTGGCCGAACGATCGGCCCGCGCGCTGAACGAATGCCAGACGGCCGTCCAGGCGTCCTCGCATGTTGATGCAGGCTGCGCCTGCCGCGTGGTGGTGGCGGATGGCGCGTCGCCGCTCACCCGCGCCGAGTGGGAGCCATTTCGGGAGTCCCTGCAATCCCCTGTCGCGCTGGCGCAGGCGGCGTCATCCAACCCGACGAGCACGGCGTCCGTCGCGCCGACCGGCGGTGCATCTCCGGCCCTGACGACGCCTGCAGCGACCGCCTTGATCGCGCCCCCGGTCTCAATCCCCGTCGCCCCGGCCGGGGCCGGCCGGACGAGCGGGGCCACGGCCACGACGCCGTCCACGCTGGCCGTCCAGCCGCGGTCGGAGCCCGGCGCCGTGCCACCCCCGGTGCAGATGCGCAGCGATGCACGATCCGATGCCACGGCCTCGGAGCTGGCCGCCCTGCGGCAGCAGATCGAGTCGTTGCGTGCGGAAATGGCCCGCGCCGCGGCATCACCCGGACCCTCCGCGGTTCGAAGCCGGCCTGGGGCCCGTGCCCGCGCGCTGGTGATCGGCAACAGTGCCTACACCAGCCTGGGCGGGCTGCCCAACCCACGTCGCGACGCCCAGGCCATCGCGGCACGCTTCAGGAGCTACGGCATCGAGGTGGACTTGGCGCTGGATACCGACCGCACGGCTCTCGTCCAGGCGCTGACCGAGTACGGCCGCAGTGCCGGTGACTACGACGTCAACATCCTCTTCTACGCCGGGCATGGCGTGCAGGTGGGGGGCACCAACTACATCGTGCCGGTGGACTTGCCGATCAGCGGCGCCACCGTGGGTTCGATCCGTCTGAACGCGGTTTCGCTGAACGACGCCCTGGAGTACCTGCCGGCGCGCACGCGCGTGGTGTTCCTGGATGCCTGCCGGGACAACCCGCTTTCGCGCTCGCTGGTTGCCACCCGGGGGACCGCGACCATGGGACTGGCACCGGTCAATGCCACCAGCGGTACGCTGGTGGCCTATGCCACGAAGGACGGATCGGTGGCCGAGGACGGCAGCGGGGCCAACAGCCCGTACACCACCGCCCTGTTGAAGCATCTCGATGCCGAGGAAGACATCGCCGTCGTGTTGCGGCGGGTGCGCGAATCGGTGCTGTCCGCCACGCGCAACCGCCAGGAGCCCTGGGAGTACGGGTCGCTGATCGGAGACCGCCTGGTCCTTTCGCGCATCGGGCGCTGAGGGGCCGACTCCTCGTCGGTCGCCAACGTTGAGGGTCAGCCCGCGGCGATGGCGCCGCTCGGCAGCTGGATCACCGGGTCGTGGGTGTCGGGTCCGAGGTCCAGGTTGGTGAACAGCGTGGGCGACGCGATGTCGGCGAAGGCGACGACGTCCGCAGGCTGCGCACCCGGGCCGAGGGCGGTCGACAGCCAGGCGCGCGGTGCCCGCGGATCGTCGATGCCGAACCGCGCGGCGCTGATGGACACGTCGTGGTGGCCGCCGCGCCGGGTCCACTCGACGGCCCAGGTGCGGTTGCCCTGGCCGCCCAGGGACTGCGCCGCGCGCCGGGTAGGCGCCGGGGGTCGAGCATCCTGCAAGTGCCGCGGCGCCCGACGCCCTCCGCTGCCGGCTGGTCGGCTCCCTTGTATCCTCGAAGGACCCCGCAGCACCCAGGGCCTTCGATGGCAGCGCTGATCCACTCCGACACCCGCGGCGTCTTCGTGATCGCCGCCACCCCCTTCACCGACGGCGGCGCGATCGACTTCGACAGCATCGATACGCTTGCCGACTTCTACCTGTCGTTCGGCATCGACGGCCTCACCATCCTGGGCATCATGGGCGAGGCGCAGAAGCTCAGCCAGGACGAATCGCTGGCGGTGATGCACCGGTTCCTGAAGCGCGTGGATGGCCGCGTGCCGGTGATCGTCGGTGCGTCGGCGCCGGCCTTCGACCCGATGGTGGCGCTGTCCAGGGCGGCGATGGATGCGGGTGCGGCCGGCGTGATGATCGCGCCGCCGCCCACCGTCAAGCACGACGAGCAGTTCTTCGCCTTCTACGCCGGCGCCTGCAAGGCGCTGGGGCCGGAGACCCCGGTGTGCCTGCAGGACTACCCGGCCGTCACCGGCGCCTACATGTCGGTGCCGGTGTTCTCGCAGATCGTGCGCGAGCTGCCGCAGGTGGTGATGCTCAAGGCCGAGGACCAGCCCGGCCTGACCAAGATCTCGCGCATCCGCGCCCTCGAAGCCAAGGGCCAGCGCCGGGTGTCGATCCTGGTCGGCAACAACGGCCTGTTCTACCCGTTGGAGCTGGCGCGCGGCGCCGACGGCGCGATGACCGGCGTGGCCTACCCCGAGATGCTGACCGAGGTCTACCAGGCGATGAAGGCCGGCCACCGGGACCTGGCGGACGACCTGTTCGAGATCTACCTGCCAATGGTGCGCTACGAGACGCAGGCGGGCGTGTCGCTGGCCTGGCGCAAGGAGATCCTGCGCCGGCGTGGCGCCATCGCCAGCGCGAAGGTGCGCTCGCCTGGGGCGCAGCTGAATGCCGACGAGCACGACGACCTGACGCGGATGATGGAGCGCATCGCGCGCAAGACCGCGGCGCTGAAGAAGGGCTGATGGAATGACTCAAGCGATGAGCTTCGACACCGTGATCCGCGGCGGCACCGTCGTCAATGCCGACGGCCGCGCCCATGTCGACGTGGGCATCCAGGGCGGCGTGGTCACCGCCATCGGCACCGGGCTGGCCGCCGGCACGCGCGAGATCGACGCGCGCGGCCAGCTCGTGCTGCCCGGCGGCGTGGACAGCCATTGCCACATCGAGCAGGTGTCGTCGTTCGGCATCCTGTGTGCCGACGACTTCCACTCGGCCACCGTCTCGGCGGCCTTCGGCGGCACCACCACCGTCATCCCGTTCTGCGCGCAGCACCGCAGCGACCACATCCCCGAGGTGCTGGCCGACTACCACCGTCGCGCGGCCGAGAAGGCCGTCATCGACTACGGCTTCCACCTGATCGTGGCCAACCCCGACGAGCAGACGGTGGTCACCGACCTGCCGGTGGCCATCGACAGCGGCATCCGCTCGTTCAAGATCTTCATGACCTACGACCGCATGCGGCTGCACGACGAGCAGATCCTCGACGTGCTGGCCACCGCGCGGCGGCACGGTGCGCTGACGATGGTGCATGCGGAGAACCACGGCATCATCAGCTGGCTGGCTGGCCGCATGGTGGGCCAAGGGAACGTGGCGCCGCGCTACCACGCGGTGTGCCACACGCGGTCGTCGGAGGCCGAGGCAATCAACCGCATCATCACCTTGGCCGAGGTGGTGGACACGCCGATCCTCATCGTGCACGTCAGCACCGTCGACGGCGTGGCCGCGATCCGCGCCGCACAGGCGCGCGGCGTCAAGGTCCATGCCGAGACCTGCCCGCAGTACCTGTTCCTCACCGCCAAGGACATCGACCGCGGCCTGGAAGGCGCGATGTTCTGCTGCTCACCGCCGCCGCGCGACGAGGCCGCGCAGCAGGCCTGCTGGGACGGGCTGAAGGACGGCACGCTGGCGCTGTATTCGTCCGACCACGCGCCCTACCGCTTTGATGCGACCGGCAAGCTGCCCAAGGGCGAGAAGACCACGTTCAAGGAGATGGCCAACGGCGTGCCGGGGCTGGAGCTGCGGCTGCCGCTGCTGTTCACCTTCGGCGTCGGCGCCGGGCGCATCACGCTGGAGGAGTTCGTGCAGCTCACCGCCACGCGCCATGCCGAGGTCTACGGCCTGCCGCGCAAGGGCCGTATCGCCGTGGGCGCCGATGCCGACATCGCGATCTGGGACCCCGGGCACCGCGTGACGGTGGATGCCAAGGGGCTGCACGACAACACCGGCTACACGCCCTACACCGGGCGCCAGCTGCAGGGCTGGCCGATGCTGGTGATGTCGCGCGGCGATGTGCTGGTGGACCAGGCCGCCGCACCCGGGCGCATCAGCGCGGTGCGCGGCCGTGGCCGGTTTCTTGCTCGCGAGCGCAGCGACGCGCTGCAGCCGGCGGGTCGGCAGATTCCCGAACTCGCGCAACTGGCCGCCTGGAACACACCCCTGTCGATCTGAACCCCCATTCCAAGCTCCCATGACCCGCAAACTGCACATCGCCGCCGCCCAGCTGGGCGCCGCCAACCTGGCCGACACGCGCGAGACCATGGTCGCGCGGCTGCGCGAGCTGCTGCGGCAGGCGCATGGCCGCGGCGTGCGCTTCGTGGTGTTCCCGGAACTGGCGCTGACCACCTTCTTCCCGCGCTACTGGTTCGACGATCTGGCCGAGGTCGACGCGCGCTTCTTCGAGCGCAGCATGCCGTCGCCGGTGACGGCGCCGCTGTTCGACGACGCCAAGCGCTACGGCATCGGCTTCTACCTGGGCTACGCCGAGCTCACGCCCGAGGGCCGGCACTTCAACACCGCCATCCTGGTCTCGCCGGCGGGCGAGATCGTCGGCAAGTACCGCAAGGTGCACCTGCCCGGCCATGCCGAGCACAAGCCCGGGGCCGCCTTCCAGCACCTGGAGAAGAAGTACTTCGAGGTCGGCGACCTGGGCTTCAACACCTGGCGTGTCGAAGACTCCGGCGTGGGCAGCGCCATCGTCGGCATGCTGATCTGCAACGACCGGCGCTGGCCCGAGGCCTTCCGGGCCCTCACGCTGCAGGGTGCCGAGCTGGTGACGCTGGGCTTCAACACGCCCAGCGAGAACCTGCACTACCCCGAGCCGCCGGCCCTGCGCGTGCACCACCACCTGATCATGGCGCAGGCCATGGCCTTCATGAACGCCACCTGGCTGGTCGAGACGGCCAAGTGCGGCTTCGAGGACGGCTTCCGGATGTTCGGCCAGTCGATGATCGTCGCGCCCTCGGGCGAGATCGTCGCCAAGACGGTGAGCGAGGACGACGAGCTGATCAGCTTCGACGCCGACCTCGACCTGGCGCAGGACCTCAAGCGCACGATGTTCAACTACGCCGCGCACCGCCGGCCCGAGCATTACCGGATCCTGATCGATCGCGTCGGCGCGCAGATCACGCCGAAGAACGGCTGAGTCACTGGCACGCAGCTTGCGAGCCATCCACCATGGATCACCAACCCACCACCAGAGGCACCATGAAGAGACTGCAATCCCGATCGTTCCTGGCCCTCGTGCTGAGCGTGGCCGCCTGGGCCCCTTTCAGCGCCACGGCGCAGGACAAGCCGCTGATCGTCGGCGTCGACGGCACCTTCGCACCCCACGCGATGCCCAAGCTGGGCGGCGGCGTCGAAGGCTTCAACATCGACCTGATGATGGAGGTCGGCCGCCAGCTCGGCCGCAAGGTGGAGATCATGGCCGCCGAGTTCTCCGGCCTGATCCCGGCGATGAACGCCAAGAGCATCGACTTCGTCGGTGCGCCCACCACGGTGACGCCCGAGCGCGCCGCCAACCTGCTGTTCAGCGAGGGCTACCTCAACACCTACTACCAGTTCCTGGTGCCGGCGGGCAAGCCCGACCTCACGACCCTGGCCGACCTGAAAGGCAAGACCATCTCGTCGAACAAGGGCTCGGCCTACGACAAGTGGCTGAACGACAACGCGGCGCAATACGGCTTCAAGACCGAGGCCTATCCCACCAATTCCGACGCCGTGCAGGCCGTGCTGTCGGGCCGCGCCGACGCCACGCTGGGCGGCAACACGGTGTCGGCCTATGCCGCGTTGCGCAACCCGGGCAAGCTGCTGGTGACCACGCTCAAGGTCGACCAGGGCCTGGTCTGGGGCGCCGTGTTCCGCAAGGACGACACCGCGACGCGCAATGCCGTCGACATGGCCATCGAATGCCTGAAGAAGGACGGCACCATCGCCAAGCTGTCCGAGAAGTGGTTCGGCGTGAAGCCGGCGCCGGGGTCGGCCGCCGTCACGCCTTTCCCCGGCTATGGCGTGCCCGGACTGCCGGGCTACGACGCGACGCCGCACGACGCCAAGTGCAAATGACGGCAGCGGCGGCCCCGCTGCTGGACATCCGGGGCCTGCGCAAGCGCTTCGGCGACACCGAGGTGCTGCACGGCGTGGACCTGGCCGTGGCCCCCGGCGAGCTGGTGTTCATCATCGGCCCGTCGGGCTCGGGCAAGTCCACGCTGCTGCGCTGCTGCAACCGGCTGGAAGAACCGTCGGGCGGACAGATCGTCTTCGAAGGCCGCGACATCCTGGCGCCCGACACCGACCTGAACGCGATGCGCCGGCGCATCGGCATGGTGTTCCAGTCCTTCAACCTCTACCCGCACCTGAGCGCGCGCGACAACGTGGCGCTGGCGCTGCTGCACGTGCTGAAGCAGCCGCGCGAGCAGGCCCATGCCCGCGCGCTGCAGGCGCTGGCGCAGGTGGGCCTGGCCGAGCGCGCCGCCGCGATGCCGGGCGAGCTGTCCGGCGGGCAGCAGCAGCGCGTGGCGATCGCGCGCGCGCTGGCGCTGGAGCCGGCCATCGTGCTGTTCGACGAGCCCACCTCGGCGCTGGACCCCGAGCTGGTGGGCAGCGTGCTGGCCGTGCTGCGCAGCCTGCGCGCCGCCGGCATGACGATGATGGTGGTCAGCCATGAGATGGGCTTTGCGCGCAGTGCGGCCGACCGCGTGGTCTTCATGGAAGGCGGCCGCATCGTCGAGCAGGGCCCGCCGGCACACATCTTCGGGCCCGATGCGATGCCGCGCGTGCGCGAGTTCGTGGCGACCATCGAGCACCACTGATCGGGTGACGGATGCAGGGCCTGATCGACACCTTCTTCAACCTGGCGGTGATGCGCCAGTACCTGCCCAAGGTCATCGAGGGCATGGGCGTGACGGTGATGCTGGCGCTGGCCGTGGTGGCCACCGGGCTGCTGTTGGGCGCCGCGCTGGCCTTGCTGCGCACGCTGCGCTTCAAGCCGCTGAACGCGCTGATCATCGTCTTTGCCGATGTCTTCCGCGCGGTGCCGGCGCTGGTGATCCTGATCATCATCTACTTCGCGCTGCCGACCGTGGGCGTGCGCCTGTCGGGCTTCGTCTCGGCCTGGCTGGGCCTGAGCCTGGTGCTGGCGGCCTTTGCCGAAGAGATCGTCTGGGCCGGCATCCTGTCGGTGCCCCGCGGGCAATGGGAGGCGGCGCGCGCCACGGGGCTGAACTTCCCGCAGGCCCTGCGCCTGGTGGTGCTGCCGCAGGCCGCGCGTCTGACGGTGGCGCCGCTGACCAGCCGCGCCATCGTCATCACCAAGAACACCGCGCTGGCCTCGGTGCTGGCGGTGGGCGAGATCCTGTACCAGGCGCAGGCGGGTTACTCGTTCTCGTACAACCCGTCGCCGCTGACGCTGGGTGCGATCGCCTACCTGATCCTGTTCATCCCGCTGGTCTGGCTGGGGCGCTGGGTCGAGACCCGGTTCGCCTGGAAGCGTTGATGGATCGCACCCCCCCGAAACGCCTGCGGCGCCTCCCCCCGAGGGGGCGGCTACAGCGGCCCGGCATGGCCGGATCCACGTCGCCTGCTTGCATGGGCGGCGTGCGTCGTGTTGGCCGCTTCAGTGCAGGAGCCTGACGTGCAGGCGCTCGTCGATGGGTTCTTCAACACGCGCATCCTGCTGGAGGCCATGCCCTTCCTGCTGAAGGGCCTGGGCATGACGCTGCTGCTGTGCCTGGTGGCCTTGCCGCTGGGCATGGCCGGTGGGCTGCTGCTGGCGCTGGCGTCCACCTCGCACCGGCGCGCCTGGCGCTGGCCGGCGGCTGCCTACACCGATTTCTTCCGTGCCTTTCCGCCGCTGGTGCTGCTGCTGTTCATCGCCTTCGGCATGCCCTTCCTCGGGTTCAAGCCGCCGCCCTTCGTGTCCGTGGCGCTGGCCTTCCTGCTCAACACGTCCAGCTACTACGGCGAGATCCTGCGCGCCGGCATCGAGTCCGTCCCTGGCGGTCAGCGCGAGGCCGCGCGGTCCACCGGCCTGACCCACTGGCAGAGCCTGCGCTACGTGATCGTGCCGCAGGCCGTGCGCAACGTGGTGCCGGACCTGGTGAGCAACACGCTCGAGGCGGTGAAGCTGACCTCGATCGCCAGCGTGGTGGCACTGCCCGAGCTGCTGTACGCGGCGCGGCAGGTGCAATCGGTCACCTACAACGCCACGCCGGTGATCGCCGCCGGGCTGATGTACCTGGTGCTGCTGTGGCCGCTGGTGCGGCTGCTGTCGCGCTACGAACGGCAAGCGGTGATGATCCGCTGATCGATGGAG
>WBZL01000764.1_pt1 | contig 35518 bp, 35 predicted proteins | sample 5204291 | NCBI WGS metagenome assembly WBZL01 (sample SAMN12344345, study PRJNA552823) | activated sludge metagenome | biome: Activated sludge suspended growth; feature: Nitrification reactor; material: Wastewater; isolation source: activated sludge from nitrification reactor of wastewater... | reverse complement strand
GAGACGATTCTGTCCGTATAGAAAAACATTGAGTTACCCATCGAGACCTCAGACAAGGGCAGAATGCACGTCTTCGTGACCGGCGGCACCGGCTACATCGGTAGCCACCTGATTCCGGAATTGCTCGCACGTGGCCATCGGGTCGCGGCGCTGACACGACCGAAGTCGGCACACCGGCTTACGCCCGGCTGCCGCATCGTCATCGGCGATGCGCTCGATGCCCCGAGCTACGTGCAACAGATCAATGGGGCCGATACCTTGGTCCATCTCGTGGGGGTTGCCCACCCTGGACCGGCCAAGGCTATGGAATTCCAGAAGGTGGATCTCGTCTCGGCTCGCGCGGCGCTGAGCGCGGCGATGAAGGCCAGGGTGAAGCACCTGCTCTATCTCAGCGTTGCCCAACCGGCACCGGTGATGCGAGCTTACGTAAATGCGCGTGCCGAGGCCGAAACCTTGATCCGCGCCAGTGGCATCGCAGCCAGCTTTCTGCGCCCCTGGTATGTGCTCGGCCCCGGCCACCGCTGGCCGTTGCTGCTTCTCCCGGCCTACCGCCTGTTCGAGTACCTGCCGTTGACACGCACGGCAGCACGTCGCTTCGGCCTAGTCGACATCGAACAGATGACCAGTGCACTGATCCGGGCGGTGGAAGACCCGCCACTCGGAGTACGCATCTGGGAGGTGCCGGAAATCCGTCTGGCCACCTGTCCTGCCTGAGATCCCACTACTGAGGAGCCAGTCCTCGCTGCATCAACATTCTGCCGGCGCGCCCAGCACGCCGAGCCATTCCCTAATCTGCCGATGGACGCGCGTGTCGTTCAACATTCTCAGGTGGCCGAGTTTACCCAGCCTGGCGCACTGGACGTCACCCGTGATTTCATGCGCGATTGCACTACTCAGCGGCACCAGCCCATCGCCAAGGAATTCGCTAATCGTATGCTCGACGTCTTCGGTGAGACTGGCACCCAAAAAGCGGAAAGCAATCGTGTGCGGCTTGGATAGCGTCCGTGGAGCCCCTGGGCCACGGCGCAGATCCTTGATGCCTTGGCTGCGTTTGGCGGCAATATTCCCGAGGGGGCGGGTGATTGTAGTGAGTTTCAACCCCACGGTTGCCAACTGCCCGAGTCGCTCGAGCGGTGATCCGAGGTGTGGTGATCCGAGGCAAATCACCATCCTTGTCGACTGCGGCCATGACATCCCCAGCGCCATCGCCTGATCGCAGGCGCCAAGGGCAATCAAGCCGCCCATGCTGTGACCAATGATCAGTAATTCGCTGGCCGGTTGCGGCCAGACCGCCAGCAAATTATCGAGTAGAACCGCCAGTTGCGCGCAATTTTCGGCAATCGGCAGACCTGAGTTATAGCGCAGGTAGAGTGGAGTACAGGCCCATTCAGTTTGGACTTGGCACCCAATATGACTGGCATATGTGGCGGCAGCTTCGCTGGGATCGCCCCATTCCCAACAATGTTCGTCACATCCTAGTCCGTGAACGAAAACGCAAAGGCGCCTGCCCGCGCCGGGAAAAGCACTGCGCAGCGCATCGGTGTCCAGCGGCACGACCTTTCCGTTCACCCGTATCGCCATGTTGATCGCCAGCCGGTTGTTGCTAGCCGCAAGATGATCTCCGAAAGCGCCGTTGAGTGCGCTGTGCAGGCCACTCGCAAAGCGCCCTGGCGGTTTATCCGGGGATGGATGCTGCCTTTCGAGGATTGCAGCGACGTCAAGCAAAGCTCCGCTGCCGTGGAAAATTGCAGCGTAGACGCCTGCTGAAATGGCTTCATGGGCAGCTTGCACTATTTGAGCCGGCCAAGAAAGCAGAGGAATTCGCCGCAGGACGTCGAAAGACTGGTCGGCAATGGCCGCATGCATTTCCTTGATGCATAGCGTCGTTTCCTGAACTGCGGCTTTAGCAACGTGACTGTAACCGGTTCTTCGCAACAGTGGCCCGAAGGCTTTTCTACCATCATCCGACATAGGGTGTCCTTCAAAAGTGATGGCAAGTCCGTCTTGCTTGCCCGACCGACCGTCAATGCGATACCCCTTCGCCATACAGGACCTTGGCGAAAGTCATCCATAGTATCCGGATATCGAGCCATAACGATTGGCGTTGCAGATACTCGCTATCGAGCTCGACCTTTTGGGCAATGGGCAGTTCATCGCGACCGTTAACCTGTGCCCAACCGGTCAACCCCGGCAGCAACTCATGCACCCCGCGTTCGCTACGCAGGGTGATCAAATCGTGCTGGTTATACAGGGCTGGGCGTGGCCCGACAAAGCTCATGTCGCCCACAAGAATGCTCCACAACTGAGGCAGTTCGTCGAGGCTGGATTTGCGCAGGAACGAGCCCACTGGTGTCAGGCAAGCCTGTGGATCGGTCAACAGATGGGTCGCCACGGCCGGGGTTCCAACCCGCATGCTGCGGAACTTAGGCATACTGAAAATCCGGTTGCCCCGTCCGACGCGATCGGACCAATAGAGCACGGGTCCGGGCGAGGATAATTTGACCAACAGAGCGACCAGACCAGCAGGGAGCAACAGCAACACCGCCGCCAGACAGGCCAGTAACAAGTCAAAAAGGCGCTTGATTTGAAAACGTTTCATGGGCATTTTAGCCCTGCTGGAAACGGCGTAGCGACGGCGATGGTGCTTGCCTGCGCGCAGGAAGCCACAATGACGCCATCGACACGTCGAATGATGCCTACTACCTATCTACCGTGGTATGGCATACGCCGCAAAGCGTCTTTGCCTTCGGCTAGCCATTGCCGTTATCCAGAAAGCTGCGCAACTTGTCCGAACGTGATGGGTGGCGAAGCTTCCGAAGCGCCTTGGCTTCGATCTGACGAATACGCTCACGAGTCACGTCAAATTGTTTACCGACTTCCTCAAGGGTGTGGTCGGTATTCATTTCGATACCAAAGCGCATGCGCAACACCTTTGCCTCACGCGGAGTCAGGGTGTCCAGCACATCCTTGGTGATGAAGCGCAGGCTCGAGTAGAGGGCAGCCTCGGTCGGTGCGAGCGTCGCATGATCTTCGATGAAATCACCAAGATGTGAGTCGTCGTCGTCGCCGATCGGCGTTTCCATCGAGATCGGCTCCTTGCTAATCTTCAGGATCTTGCGGATCTTCTCTTCCGGCATCTCCATCTTCTTGGCCAGCGTTGCCGGATCGGCTTCAAGGCCGGTTTCCTGCAGAATCTGTCGGGAAATGCGATTCATCTTGTTGATCGTCTCGATCATGTGCACCGGAATGCGGATGGTTCGTGCCTGATCGGCGATTGAGCGAGTGATCGCCTGGCGGATCCACCAGGTTGCATAGGTCGAAAACTTGTAGCCACGTCGATATTCGAATTTGTCTACAGCCTTCATCAGACCAATGTTGCCTTCCTGGATGAGATCGAGAAATTGCAGGCCGCGATTGGTGTACTTCTTGGCAATCGAGATTACCAGTCGCAGATTAGCTTCGGTCATTTCCCGCTTGGCACGGCGCGCCTTGGCCTCACCGGTAGACATCTGCTTGTTGATGTCCTTCAACTCGCGCAACGGAATGCCAATACGGTCCTGCAGAGCAAGCAATTTCCTCTGTTCTTCCTTGATGTTCGGGGCGTTGCGTGAGAGGATCGCGCCATAGGTCTTGCCGGCCGCAGCGATCTCGGCGTCTACCCAGTCAATGTTGAGTTCATTGCCAGGGAAAACCTTGATGAAATGCGCCCGCGGCATGCGCACCGTATCGACACAGATTCGTTGGATCTTACGTTCGCAGGTTCGCGCTTCATCGACCATCGCACGCACCGAGTCGCACAGGCGCTGAATGGTCTTAGAAGTGAAGCGAATACCCATCATCTCTTCCGAGATCTGCTGCTGGAGCTTGAGGTAGGTTTTATCCTGGGAACCTTTCCTGGGCAAGACTCCATGCGCTTGTGCGTAGTACGATCTTATCAGTTCAAGGCGTGCAAGCCCTTCGGTCTTGAGTTTGAGCAGCGAGGCGGCAGCAGCCGCACCCTCAACCGCCTCGCCGCCTTCCTCCTCATCTTCCTCATCGTCCTCAGCCACTTCCTCTACCAGCTCTGCCAGAGAGTTATCAATTTCAGGGTCGATCAGCCCATCGATCAATTCATCGATGCGCATTTCATCGCGTGCAATCTTGTCGGCGCAGCCGAGGATCTCGGCAATCGTTGTCGGACAGGCAGAGATCGCCTGGATCATGTGCTTGAGGCCATCTTCGATACGCTTGGCAATCTCGATTTCGCCCTCACGGGTCAACAACTCGACGGAACCCATTTCGCGCATGTACATGCGCACCGGATCGGTCGTCCTACCGAACTCGGAGTCCACGGTCGACAGCGCTTGTTCAGCCTGCTCTTCGACATCGGCATCATCTGCGCCGGCCGCCGGAGCGGCGTCCGACATCAGCAGCGTTTCGGCATCCGGTGCTTCATCGTAAACCTGGATGCCCATGTCGTTAAAAGTGCTGATGATGCTTTCTATCTGCTCCGCATCAACCACATCGTCAGGCAGGTGGTCATTGATTTCGGCGTAAGTCAGAAAGCCTCGCTCCTTGCCGAGTTTGATCAGCGTCTTAAGACGCATCTTGCGCGTCTCGTCGTCAACCGGTACCGGTTGGTTCCCGACCTGCGCCAAAAGGTCTGCCGCTGCCTTGGCTTTTGCCACCTTCGTAGTCACTGCCTTTTCCCTTACCATGCCCATTTCCCAAATAGCGTTAGACTGGAAAAATTTTTGATTGTATCACCCCTCATGCTCCGGCCCCGCCCCGCCCGCTTGCCGTCAACGCCGCCAGGTATTGACGCTTTTCTTCACCCGACAGTCCGCTCACACCAAGCTTCCGAGCCTTCTCCTGCAAGCGCTTGAAGGCTCGTTTGTTCGCGCCTTCAAGCAGCTGCTGGACCGCACCCGTAAATTCAGCGTCAATCTGGTCTTCGGCAAAGGACTCTTGCATAAGTTCAGCCGCGGCTGCACGCAGAACGTCCTCGCATTCGCTGCCTCTAAGTCTTTCGATCAGTGTCGGGTAGGCCAGCCGCTGGGTGCCGGCAGCCGCAATCGTTTCACATAACAGACGTACTGCCATGGCTTCAGTCGAGTTGTCGGGAAGCAGGTCGAGTGGCAGGCATGAGGCCAGTTGCGGTTTCTGGAGCAATAGCCGCAACAATGGCCGCAACAGCGATGGTGCTTGGCGCGGAGCCCTTGCCGGCGCTGGCGGCGTCAACGATCGCAAATCGCACAGCCGCTCAACCTCGGCCTGCGAAAAGCCGCTGGCCTGAGCCAAGCGCTTGACCAATTGCAGACGCAGGAACGAGGACTGCAGACGGCCAAGCAGTGGTTTGGCATCAACGACCAGCCTTACATTGCCTTCTGCAGTGCCCAGCTCGCAGCGCGCCGACAATTCGCTGAGCAGGAAATCGGAGAGCGGTGTTGCCTGTCGGATCAACCGCTGAAAAGCCTCGCCGCCGTGTTTGCGAATAAAACTGTCGGGGTCCTCGCCATCGGGGAGAAAGACAAAGGCAATGCTTTTCTGTTCAGTCAAAGCCTCCAGACTGTTCTCCAGGGCTCGCCACGCTGCCTTTCGTCCGGCAGCATCGCCATCAAAGCAAAAAACGATGCGCTCAGCTTGCCGCAGCAGCTTCTGTACCTGCATGCCCGTGGTGGCTGTACCGAGTGTGGCAACGGCATTGCCCGTTCCATGCTGCGCAAGCGCCACGACATCCAGATAACCCTCGACGACAATCACCGTATCGTGCTCGCGAATCGCCGCGCGTGCTTGCGGCAGTCCGAATACCTCGCGGCCTTTCTCGAACAGGGGCGTCTCAGGGGAGTTCAGATATTTCGGCTCGCCCTGTCCAAGCACGCGGCCGCCGAAAGCGATCACCTCGCCCTTCTGGTTGACAATCGGAAACATCACTCGCTCGCGAAAACGGTCGTAGAGACGCCCTCGTTCATTGCTGATCACCAGGCCCGCCAGTTGCAAGTCAGGACTGCTGTAATCATCGAAAGCAGCGGCGAGGTTCTGCCATCCGTCTGGTGCATAACCAAGACCAAACCGGCGAGCGATTTCACCGCTGACCCCCCGATTCTTGAGGTAGCTGATCGCCGTTTCGGATCGTTTGAGTTGCTCGTAGTAATATTTCGCAGCCCTCGCCATCCTTTCGGCAAGCACCTGCGATTTCGGAGCTTGCGCTGGGGCGTGACTCTGTTCATCGGGAAGAGGCATGCCGGCTCGTCCAGCGAGTTCGTTGATGGCATCAACGAAGCCAAGGCCAGCATGCTCCATAAGAAAGCTGATCGCGTTGCCATGCGCGCCGCAACCAAAGCAGTGGTAGAACTGCTTGCTCGGGCTGACCGTAAAAGAAGGCGACTTTTCACTGTGGAACGGGCAACAAGCAGCAAAGTTGGCACCCGTTTTCTTCAGCGGCAAGTAGCCGTCGATCAGGTCGACCAGGTCGATGCGATACAGCAACTCCTGAATGAAAGTGTCCGGGATCAACTTGGCTCCCTTGAACAGCCACAGTTCCAGAAGCGACAATAGCCGCCCGTCTGCAGACGGGCGGCTATTCAGGCAACGCCAATCCTGGGTCAGTACATCTTGGGCGGCAAGGTCTGGCTGCGCATCCGTTTGTGATGACGTTTGACCGCTGCGGCCAGCTTACGCTTACGTTCGGCGGTGGGCTTTTCGTAGAACTCGCGAGCCCTCAACTCGGTCAGCAAACCGGTTTTCTCGACGGTTCTTTTGAAGCGGCGGATGGCAACTTCGAACGGCTCATTTTCCTTGACGCGAATAGCAGGCATCGATTCTTCCCAAGTTTATAAACACCACAATATAGAGTTTAGCCGCTTATTATAAACGTAGTTGCCACGGAATTCCAGGGTGCTTTTAAAGAATTACGATGTCGATGTCCTGTTTCAGGTTAACTGCCGAAGTTCACAAATTGCGGCATGACCGGTTCACGAAGAGACAGCTTCCCGCACAGCGGCCGCCAGCTTCTCAGCAGCTCGGTAGACCGTCGCCGAGTCCTGGCCCTCGACCATCACGCGCAGCAGCGGTTCAGTCCCCGAAGCACGCAGTAGTACCCGCCCACGGCCATTAAGTTCATTCTCCACCTCGCGCTGCGTCGATCCGATCAGCGGGTGGTCTTTCCAGGGGAATCCCTTGCTCAACGCTACATTGATCAGTTTTTGTGGATAGAGCTTCAGGTTTCCGAGGAGTCGTTGCAGATTACCTCCTTCTTCGCGCAATACAGAAAGCACCTGCAGGGCGGAAACGATGCCATCGCCAGTGGTGTGCCGGTCAAGGCAGAGAATGTGCCCCGAATTCTCACCTCCATAAAGCCAGCCCTTCTGCCGCAGCATGTCCATCACGTATCGGTCACCAACATTGGCACGGACAAAAGGCACCTTGAACTCGGCCAGCGCATGCTCAAGGGCGAGATTACTCATCAGCGTACCCACGACACCGGCGACGTTGCCCTGGCGCAACCGGCCCCGCACCACCGCAAACAGGAGTTGATCACCATCGTAGATATTGCCGACTGCGTCAACCATCATCACCCGGTCTGCGTCTCCGTCAAGAGCAATCCCGAGGTCGGCGCCTTGCGCAACAACAGCGTCACGCAAGGCAGCAGGTGCCGTCGCGCCGACATCCTGGTTGATGTTGAGACCATTCGGCTCGCTGCCGATGCTGGTCACCTCGGCGCCCAACTCGTGGAAGACATGCGGTGCGATGTGGTAAGCCGCGCCGTTTGCGCAATCGACCACGATTTTCAACCCCCGCAGGTCCATCTCAAACGGAAAAGTGCTCTTGCAAAACTCGATATAGCGGCCATCAGCGTCATCGATTCTCCGTGCCCGGCCAAGACCAGCCGAAGGCACACAAGTCAGCGGTTCGTCGAGCGCTGCTTCAATCTCCGACTCCATGTCGTCGGGCAACTTGGTGCCCCCTGCCGAGAAGAATTTTATTCCATTATCATAGTAGGGATTATGGGAAGCGGAAATGACGATGCCCGCCTGCAAGCGCAGGGCCCGCGTGAGGTAAGCGATAGCAGGCGTGGGCATTGGACCAACCAGGCAGACATCGACACCGGCTGCAGAAAACCCGGCTTCCAGCGCGGCTTCCAGCATGTAGCCAGAAATACGCGTATCCTTTCCGATCAGAATCGCCGGGCGCTCTCCCGCTTTCACATGGCTGCGCGCCATGTCGCGAGCGGCGAGCACCCGTCCTGTGGCATGCCCGAGACGCATGACGAAATCCGGCGTGATCGGGATTTCCCCAACACGACCGCGCACGCCGTCAGTCCCAAAATACTTTCTTGTCACGATTTTCTCTCCCTCTGAGCGCAGATGAGTCGACGTCTGTTGAATCATTGCTATTCTACGCAAACACTGGAGAAGCGACTGTCAAGTAAGGCACAACCACTGCACGGATTATTGATTTTCCAGCGCGAGCCAGATGGCCAGGGCGTCGCGTGTCTGCGCGACGTCGTGAACACGCAACAGCCGCGCACCACGCTGCGCGGCCAGCAAAGCGGCGGCGACGCTGGCCGCCAGGCGGTCTTCGACCGTCCGCGAAGTGATGGCGCCGAGCATCGATTTGCGTGATATGCCCGCCAGCACAGGCAGTCCGATCACCGTAAACTCAGCGAAGCGACGCAGCATTTCGAGGTTGTGGTGCAATGCCTTGCCAAAGCCAAACCCCGGATCAAGGACCAGACGATCACTCGCTATCCCGGCAGTTCTTGCCAGATTTACACGGCTCTGAAGGAAATCCCGGACCTCGGTGACGACGTCGGTGTAGACGGGATTCTCCTGCATCGTCAATGGCTCGCCGCGCATGTGCATCAGACAGATCGCACAGTCGCTATCGGCCACCGCAGCAAGCGCGCCGGGCATGCGCAGCGCGTAGATGTCATTGATCATCGAAGCACCGTGCAGCAGTGCTGCGCGCATCACTTCAGGCTTGTAGGTATCGACGGAAATCGGCACCCCACAGCCAGTCAGGGCATCCAGCACCGGCAGCAGGCGTCCAAGTTCAACTTCGACACTCGTCGGCACTGCGCCTGGACGAGACGATTCGGCTCCGATATCGAGCATCTCCGCCCCTTCCCCGATCTGTCGGTGGGCATGCTCGATTGCCTTGGCAGTGTCGCTCGCCAAACCGTCACCGGAGAATGAATCCGCTGTCAGATTGACGATCCCCATCACTAGTGGACGGGCTAGTGAGAGTCTATGATCCCCGCAGCGAAGCAGCATCGGAAAAGTGGCACAAGTGTCAGATCGACCCCCTACCGCAGGCCCTGTGGCCGTGGCTTGTCACTACGCCCACTCAGGCCGGTGCGGTTGCGCTGGGCGCAGCATCTGGCGCATTGTGGTCCGGCTTGTTTGACGACGACGCCTGCGGCTGCTTGGGTGGGCGTGGTGGCTTGCCTTCCATTATGTCGTTGATCTGGTCGGCGTCAATCGTTTCCAGTTCGAGCAATGCCTCAGCCATCGCCTCGACCTTGTCGCGATGCTTATCGAGCAATCGACGTGCCAATGCATACTGCTCGTCAATGATTCGGCGGATTTCCGCGTCGACCTTCTCCATCGTTGCTTCGGACATGTTTTTGTGAGTGGTTACCGAGCGCCCAAGGAAAACTTCACCGTCGTTTTCCCCATAAACCATCGGACCAAGCGCGTCGGACATGCCGTAGCGGGTGACCATGTCACGTGCCATTTGTGTTGCCCGTTCAAAGTCGTTCGAGGCACCAGTGGTCATCTGGTTCATGAACAGCTCTTCAGCGATGCGCCCACCGAACAGAACGGCAATCCGACTCATCAGATAGACGCGGTCGTAAGCGTAGCGATCCTCTTCCGGAAGTTGCATGGTCAAACCGAGCGCACGACCACGAGGGATAATGGTCACCTTATGCACAGGATCGGATTTCGGCATCAGCTTGGCGACCACTGCGTGCCCGGATTCGTGAAAAGCCGTATTGCGCCTCTCGTCCTCGTTCATGACCATGCTGCGACGCTCGGCACCCATCATGATCTTATCCTTGGCCTTTTCGAAGTCTTCCATGTCAACCAGGCGCTTGTTGCCACGTGCTGCGAACAGCGCAGCTTCGTTGACTAGGTTGGCCAGATCAGCCCCGGAAAATCCGGGTGTTCCACGGGCAATGATGTCCGCCTTGACGTCTGGGGACAGCGGCACCTTGCGCATATGCACCACGAGAATCTGTTCGCGCCCACGGATATCGGGAAGAGGGACGACCACCTGCCTGTCGAAACGTCCCGGGCGCATCAGAGCCGGGTCGAGCACGTCGGGACGGTTGGTGGCGGCGATCACGATGACCCCGACACTGGCCTCAAAGCCATCCATCTCGACCAGCATCTGGTTGAGCGTCTGCTCGCGTTCGTCATTGCCGCCTCCAAGTCCAGCGCCACGCTGACGACCCACCGCATCCAGCTCATCGATGAAGATGATGCAGGGCGCATGTTTCTTGGCGTTTTCGAACATGTCGCGAACGCGCGCCGCGCCGACACCTACGAACATCTCGACAAAGTCGGAACCAGAAATCGAGAAGAAAGGCACCTTGGCCTCACCGGCAATCGCTTTGGCGAGCAAAGTCTTGCCGGTACCGGGATTGCCAACCAACAGCACGCCCTTCGGGATACGCCCACCGAGTTTCTGGAATTTCGACGGATCGCGAAGGAAATCGACGAGTTCCGAGACCTCCTCCTTGGCCTCGTCGCAACCGGCCACATCAGCAAAGGTGATGGTATTGGTTGACTCGTCGAGCAGCCGTGCCTTGCTTTTGCCGAACGAGAACGCGCCGCCGCGTCCGCCGCCCTGCATCTGGCGCATGAAGAAAATCCACACACCGATCAAGAGCAACATCGGGAACCAGCTGACGAAGATGCTCATCAGGAACGATTGCTCTTCCTCAGGCTTGGCCTCGATCTTGACCCCATGTTTCAACAGGTCGGAAACCATCCATAGATCCGGTGGCGCGTAGCTGGTCAGTTTGCGGCCGTCAGTCGTCGTTGCCTTGAGCACACGCCCCTCGATGACCACCTTGGCGATCGTTCCCTTGCCCACTTCCTCAATGAACTGTGAATACTCCATCGACGACTGGGTTACCTGACGATTATTGAACTGGTTGAACACTGTCATCAAAACGAGACCGATCACCAGCCAGACTGCCAGATTCTTGAACATGTTATTCAATGCTTCACCTCTTCCACGTTGCCTGGTCCGGGATTTCTCGCGAAACCTTGCCATTCCTCAAGTTCACATTCATTTATACATTCTAAACTGATTCGTGCCCACTGAAGCAAAAGCATATCGATGCACATGCTCACGCTTTTAAGGTCCTGCCCAGCAGATATACTTCCCGACTGCGATCGCGCGATGCGCCCGGCTTACGCACGGATACCAATTCGAAATTTTTTCGCATCTCCAACATGAAATCGGTAAAACCATCACCCTGGAAAAATTTGACCAGGAAAGCGCCGTCTGGTTTCAGCCAGTTGCGAGCAAACTCCAGAGCCAGTTCGGCGAGGTACGTGCCGCGGGCCTGGTCGCAGGCCGGGATGCCAGATATATTAGGCGACATGTCGGAAAGAATAAGCCCGACTTTCTCACCTTCCAGCAGTTTTCCGAGAACATCGAGCACTTCCTGCTCGCGGAAATCACCCTGGACAAAGGTTACACCGCGCAAAGGCACCATCTCCAGCAGATCGACGGCGATGACGTGACCTCGGCCATGCATCCTCTTCGTGGCGACCTGCGACCAGCCGCCTGGGGTCGCCCCCAGGTCAACGACCACGTCTCCAGGGTGGATAAGACGGTCCTTGTCATCAATCTCGACCAGCTTGTAGGCGGCACGCGAGCGGAAGCCTTCAGCCCTCGCCCGCTGCACATAGGCATCGTTTACGTGCTCACGCAGCCAGGCATTGCTCGATCTACTTCGATTCATTCGCCGAAAGCCGTTAAAATGGGGGCTTCAAAAAAGGTATCCTGCATGCTCAACCTCAGTTCTGACGAACGCCGTGCCCTGCGTGCCCGTACGCATTCCCTGCATCCTGTGGTCTCGATCAGCCATAGAGGTCTCTGCGAGTCGGTCGTCAAGGAGATCGATGCCAGTCTCGCCAGTCACGGACTGATCAAGATCCGGGTCTATCACGATGACCGGGAAGTTCGTGAGGACTTCCTCTTGACACTTTGTGAGCAGCTCGACGCAGCGCCAGTCCAGCATATCGGCAAACTGTTAGTGATCTGGCGTCCGACGGCGGAAAAGTCAGCCCAGGCTGCACGTTCCAGACCCGTTGATCGGCGCTCCAGCAAGCGCAGCTACCAGAGCAGTTCGGAGCGCTGATCCTGCTGCAACGCGAGATCGCCGGAGAAGTGCCCTCCCGGACAGTGCGTGTCTCGCAGCGAGTGACCTTATCGGCCACTACGCCCGCCACTGGTCACAAGCAGCAAGCCAAGTAAGCTTTGGACAAGGTAGAGAATACTGGAAACGCCATGCCAGGCGGCGAAGCGGTTCCGCAGCACGCTCTCCATCACTTCGCGCGGCAAGGCGTCGGCTTTGAGCTGCGCCAATAGCGGCTGTAATCCAAACAGACTGACCGCGGTGAGCACGAACATCAATAGCAGCAACCAGAAGCGCCAGCGCCGCATGACCACACTACCACTACGCAGCAACATGAACGACAACAGGTAGATCGCACAAACCAGGCCCACCCAGCCAATCAGTTCGAAGAGCCTGCCAGCGAGCATGCCTGCCGTTTGACGGTCGCCACTCAACGCGACGAACAGCGTCGGAGCCACAACATAGCCCATCGCCCACAGGCCGCCAACCCAGAGGGTCAGCGCTACATCGTACAGAGCATCCGCAAGGCGTCGCATGGTCGCCTATTCGTAGCGGACTTCGATGATTTCGTACTCGCGAACACCACCGGGAGCCTGCACCTCAGCGATGTCGCCGGCAAACTTGCCGATCAGTGCACGGGCGATCGGCGAGTTGATCGAAATCTTGCCCTCCTTGATGTCGGCCTCGTCCTCGCCAACAATCTGATAGCTGACGCCAAGGCCAGTTTCCTGATCCTCGAGATCGAGCGTTGCCCCGAAAACGCAACGCCCGTCGGCGTCGAGTAGCTTCGGGTCGATGATCTGTGCATTGGCGAGTTTGCTCTCGATTTCCTTGATGCGACCTTCGACGAATCCCTGCCGTTCCTTGGCGGCATCGTACTCGGCATTCTCCGAGAGATCACCGTGCGAACGCGCCTCTGCAATCGCTGCGATGGCGCGTGGTCGTTCGACGGTTTTCAGATTATGCAGTTCTGCGCGAAGTTTCTCGGCACCATTGACGGTCACAGGTATTTTGCTCATCTCATTCACTGCCAAACCGCCGACTCCCACCCGATCGGTGGATTCGACGGTTCCATGGGTTAACTAATTCAGTTGTGCGTGCAAATCCTGGATCGGATAGACGACCAGTTCGCCACGATTCCTGATCCCATCCGCGGCCGCTTCGGCACCCCAGATCGTCGTGTAGATCGTCACCCGTGCCGCCAGGCCAGAGGTACGGATCGAGCGAGAATCGCTAATGGCCTTGCGCTTTTCGTCCACGGTATTGATGATCAGGACAATCTCGTGGTTCTTGATCATGTCGACCACATGTGGACGCCCTTCGGTCACCTTGTTCACTGCTGTGACGGCAATTCCCGCAGCTGCAATTGCTGCTGCCGTACCGCGCGTGGCAATCAGCGTGAACCCCGCCGCCTGCAGTTCGCGAGCAATATTCACCGCCTTCGGCTTGTCCGACTCCTTGACGCTGATGAACACCTGTCCCGAATTCGGGAGGCGAACGTTGGCCGCCAACTGGCTCTTGACAAAGGCTTCGGAAAAGCTGAGTCCAACTCCCATCACCTCACCAGTCGACTTCATTTCGGGGCCAAGAATGGTATCGACGCCGCGGAACTTGGCGAAGGGAAAAACGGCTTCCTTGACCGAGAAATAATTCGGGACGATTTCCTGGGAGAGTCCCTGGCTGGCAAGCGACTGCCCGACCATGCAACGGGCAGCGATCTTCGCGAGCTGTAGCCCAGTGGCCTTGGAAACAAAAGGGACCGTACGCGATGCTCGGGGGTTGACTTCAAGGACAAAAACCCTCCCCTTCTGGATCGCGAACTGGACGTTCATCAGACCGCAGACCTTCAGTCCCAGGGCCATCAGCCGCGTCTGCCGGCGCAGCTCGTCCTGCAACTCGGCGGACAACGAATACGGTGGCAGCGAACACGCCGAATCACCGGAATGCACGCCGGCCTGTTCAATATGCTCCATCACCCCTCCGATGAGGACATCCTGGCCATCGCAAAGGGCATCGACGTCCACCTCGCAGGCATCGTTCAGGAAACGGTCGAGCAATACCGGTGAATCATTGGAAACCTTGACCGCTTCACGCATGTACCGTTCAAGGTCGCGCTCCTCATGGACGATTTCCATCGCCCGGCCACCAAGCACATACGACGGACGAACCACCAAGGGATAGCCAATCTCGGCTGCCAGGCGCAACGCCTCGGGCTCGGTGCGGGCAGTACGGTTGGCCGGTTGTCTAAGGCCAAGATCCTGAAGCAGCTTCTGAAACCGCTCGCGATCCTCGGCGGCGTCGATCATGTCCGGGCTGGTACCTATGATCGGTACACCGTTGGCCTCAAGATCACGCGCCAGCTTGAGCGGAGTCTGTCCGCCATACTGGACGATAACCCCTAGCGGTTTTTCCACGGCAACGATTTCCAGGACGTCCTCAAGCGTCAGTGGCTCGAAATAGAGGCGGTCGGAAGTATCATAGTCCGTGGATACCGTTTCCGGATTGCAGTTGACCATGATCGTCTCGTAACCGTCGGCACGCAGCGCGAGCGCCGCATGCACGCAGCAATAGTCGAACTCGATCCCCTGCCCGATGCGATTCGGACCGCCCCCAAGAACCATGATTTTTTTCCGGTCGCTGGGTTTCGCCTCACACTCATCCTCATAGGTCGAGTAAAGGTAAGCGGTATCGGTGGCAAACTCGGCTGCACATGTATCGACACGCTTGAAGACCGGACGAATTTGCAGGGCATGGCGGAGCTCACGAACAGCCGTCTGCGTCGTCCGCATCAGGGTCGCCAACCTTTTGTCGGAAAAGCCGGCACGTTTGAGACACCACAATTCGTCGCGTGTCAGAGAGGCGAGTGGCCTGCCGCGGATACGTTCGGCCTTCCTGTAAAGATCCTCGATCTGCGCCAGAAACCACGGATCAATTGCTGTCAGCCGATGAATCTCGTTCAGGTTCAGACCAATTCGGAAGGCGTCGGCAACGTACCAGAGACGCTCCGGGCGCGCCTCGCTGAGCGCCATCTCGATTTCCTCGCGGTCGACGCTGTGTTCATCGAAGCCATCGACGCCGATCTCGAGGCCGCGCAAGGCCTTTTGCAACGATTCCTGAAAAGTTCGCCCGATGGCCATGACCTCACCCACCGACTTCATCTGCGTGGTCAGCCGCGAGTCGGCATCGGGGAATTTCTCGAAGGCGAAACGAGGCACCTTGGTGACCACATAGTCGATCGACGGCTCGAAAGAGGCCGGGGTCTTGCCACCAGTAATGTCATTGGCCAGTTCATCGAGCGTATGACCTACCGCCAACTTTGCCGCCACCTTGGCAATCGGGAAACCGGTGGCCTTTGACGCCAGGGCCGAAGAACGCGAAACACGCGGGTTCATCTCGATGACGATCATCCTCCCGGTCTGAGGACAGATCGCAAACTGGACATTCGAGCCGCCAGTATCGACACCGACCTCGCGCAACACCGCGATCGAGGCGTTGCGCATGATCTGGTATTCTTTGTCGGTCAGCGTCTGCGCCGGTGCCACGGTAATCGAGTCGCCGGTGTGCACTCCCATCGGGTCGAGGTTCTCGATCGCACAGACGATTATGCAGTTGTCTTTGCGATCGCGCACCACTTCCATCTCGAACTCTTTCCAGCCGATCAGTGACTCTTCGATCAGCAACTCGCTGGTCGGGCTGGCTTCAAGTCCGCGTTTGCAGATTTCGACGAATTCTTCCTGGTTGTAGGCAATGCCGCCACCCGAACCCCCCATGGTGAACGATGGCCGGATGATTGCCGGATAGCCGATCATCGCCTGTACCTGCAGCGCTTCCTCCAACGAGTGCGCCATCGCCGAACGAGCCGATCCGAGACCGATGCGGGTCATCGCCGCCTTGAACTGCTCGCGGTCCTCGGCCTTGTCGATGGCTTCCCTGGTGGCCCCAATCATCTCGACGCCAAAACGCTCGAGAACACCATGCCTGGCCAGATCAAGGGCACAATTCAGCGCTGTTTGTCCACCCATGGTCGGCAGCAGCGCATCAGGTCGCTCCTTGGTGATGATCTTTTCGACGACTCTCCAGTTAATCGGCTCGATATACGTGACATCCGCCATTTCCGGGTCGGTCATGATCGTGGCTGGATTGGAGTTCACCAGGATCACCCGGTAGCCTTCCTCGCGCAGTGCCTTGCAGGCTTGCGCCCCTGAGTAATCAAATTCGCAGGCCTGTCCGATGACGATCGGACCGGCGCCGATGATCAGAATGCTCTTGAGGTCAGTGCGTTTGGGCATGTTTCGCCTTTTCGTCTTGCATCATCTTGACAAAGCGGTCGAACAGATAAGCGATGTCGTGCGGCCCAGGACTGGCCTCCGGGTGACCCTGAAAGGAAAAAGCCGGCAGGTCGCTACGCGCCAAACCCTGCAGTGATCCGTCGAACAGCGACATGTGCGTTGCCAGCAGGTTTGCCGGCAGGGTATCGGCGTCCACCGCAAAGCCGTGGTTCTGACTGGTAATCAGGACCTGCCCAGTCTGGAGGTCCTTGACCGGGTGGTTGGCGCCGTGATGGCCAAACTTCATTTTCATCGTCCTGGCGCCCGAGGCAAGCGCCAGCAACTGGTGACCCAGGCAGATCCCGAACATCGGTACGCCTCTGGCAAGGATTTCGCGGATCGCCGTGATTGCGTAATCACAAGGCTCTGGGTCGCCAGGTCCGTTCGAAAGGAACACGCCGTTCGGCTTCAGCTTGAGGACTTCTGCCGCAGTGGTCTGCGCTGGCACCACTGTCACCCGGCAGCCACGCGCGGCCAACAAACGCAGAATGTTGTGTTTGACGCCAAAATCGTAGGCAACGACGTGCCACAGCGGCGCCGGCGCAGCGACATAGCCGCCCAAGCGCCATGGCCCACCGGCCCAATCGTAGGACGACTGAACGCTGACCACCCTGGCAAGGTCCATCCCGGCGAGACCGGGGAAGGCCACTGCTTCGGCACGCGCGCGCCGGTCATCGACCTCGACAGCCATGATGCAGCCCGCCTGCGCGCCCTTTTCCCGCAGCAAGCGTGTCAGCTTGCGCGTGTCGATCCCGGCAATCGCAACGATGCCATGTTTCTGCAGATACTCTGGCAGCGTCTCCTGCAGGCGCCAATTCGCTGCCCGAACCGGCAGGTCACGAATCACCAGCCCTGCGGCATGGTTGCCGGGCGATTCGAAATCCTCGGCATTACAACCAACGTTGCCGATATGCGGATAGGTCAGGGTGACGATCTGGCGACAGTACGAGGGATCGGTCAGGATTTCCTGATAGCCAGTCATCGCCGTATTGAATACGACTTCGCCGCTGGTACAGCCTCCGGCGCCGATCGCCAGGCCGCGGAAAATCGTGCCGTCGGCCAGTGCGAGAATCGCGGGCGGAAGAGAGGGTAACAAGGACACGAAAGACTCCTGTGGTGGCTGCGGTGGAGTGTGCTGCCAGCCCAAGCTGTAGATACGCAAAAGCGGGACGGGCACACAGCCCTCCCGCTCGGTTCTTTGCAAGCCGCAGGATTGTACCGGAAAGAGCCCCCCTGTTGGGCAATTCGAAGCTGGCCGCCCAGGGTAAATTTGTTCACTTCGAGAGATGAGGGTTACAGGAGACGAAAGACCCCTTTGGTGACTGAGGTGGAGTGTGCCGCCAGAGCACGCAATAACGGAACGAGCACAGCCTTGGTTCTTTGCAAGCCGCAGGGTTATACTGGAAAAAATCCATTTTGTTAGGTAATTCAAAGCCGGTCGCGGCAAAGCCCAGCCGTCCTCGACGCCACACTGCAAGAGCCTGCCGCCAGCGCAGCCAGTGCTTGTCAGAAGTGCGGCACAGTGCTTTAATCATCGCATGACCATTGATCAGAAGGAATCCGGAAATGCCAGATACTCGCTTCAAGCCTTTGCCCTGGACCCGGCTCAAGAGAGGCGTCCCCTGTTACCTCCCGAGAATGGCAAAAACGGCCGCTCCGGTTGATGCCAATTCTCCGGCGCTGCGAGTCATGACCGATTTTCAGCAAATGACGCCGATCACGATTGCGCGCGATGCCTCGCTTGACGATGCCAACAGAATCATGGCGCTGTGCCATGTGCATTATCTGCTGGTGGCCGACGGGCAGCGGCAGTTGCAGGGGATCGTCACCGAAGCCGGGACCAAGGGCCACCGGCCGCTGGCCGTGGCCCATACGCTGGGCGTCCGTCCCGGCGAACTGGTAGTCGGGGATGTGATGATCAAACAACACGATGATGTCGAAGTGATGCATCTCAGAGATGTGCACACGGCCAGAGTTGGCAACGTCGTGGCGACCCTGAAGGAATTGGGAACACCTTATTGTCTGGTCGTAGACCACGATGAAGAAGACAATCACATCCTCTGTGGCATCTTTTCCCTGTCCAAGATCGAACGTGAGATGGGACTTGCGCAGTCAACAGAAATCGCACAGACCTTCTCGCAGGTCGTGAGTTCGCTCGGCCATTGAACAGAGCCCCGCCTGCTCTCGACCCGCTGCCGAGAGGTTTATCAGAAAGCAACCAGTTCATGGGCAGCCGTAACGACACACCTGAAATCTCATTCGACGACCCAGGGCGGCATGGTATGGCACAGCGTGTCACCTGGATCAGTGTGGTAGTGAATATTTTCCTGACCGGCGCGCAGGTTGTCGCCGGCATCATGGCACATTCCCAAGGTTTGATTGCCGACGGCCTGCATTCGCTATCCGATCTGGTCTGTGATTTCCTGGTGCTCTTCGCCGCTCACCACAGCAAGGATCCTGCCGACGAACGCCATCCCTATGGCCATGCCCGCATTGAAACGGCGGCATCGTTTGCACTTGGCGCGATTCTGGCAGTCACTGGCGCCGGCATCATCTGGGGCGCCGGGGTGAAACTGCAAAACCTCGACAACCTGCCGCCAGTCCAGCAACTGGCGTTATGGACGGCAATCCTTGCACTGGTGGCGAAGGAGGGTCTGTTCCGCTACATGCTGCATGTCGGTGAGCGCCTGCGCTCGCCGATGCTGATCGCCAACGCTTGGCATGCCCGCTCCGACGCCGCTTCGTCACTGGTGGTGGCCTTGGGAATCGTCGGCAATCTGATAGGCTACAATTTTGCCGACTCGGTGGCCGCAGTGATCGTCGGCTTCATGATCGTCCGGATGGGCGTGGTGTTCGCCTGGGATGCCGTCCTGGAACTGATCGACACCGGCCTGTCGGTCGAGGAAGTTGACAGCATCCGTCAAGTGATCATTGACACTCCCGGGGTCAGGAATCTCCACGAACTGCGAACCCGTCGCATGGCGCATCGCTCACTAGTCGATGCACATGTCTGTGTCGATGCACGCATCAGTGTTTCGGAAGGGCACCGTATAGCCGAAATGACCCGCAAGCGCATCCTCGACAGCCACCCTTCAGTTTCAGATGTTCTCGTTCATGTCGACGTCGAGGACGATCTGGATCATGACAGCCAACTCCAGAGTATGCCCGACCGCAGCGAACTGATGACGGAGCTGGCCCCCCTCCTCAGCGATCTTCCGGAACCCCGGCGAGTCATCCTGCACTATCTCAATGGCCGTATTGAAGCCGAGTTACTCCTGCCTCGCCAGTCCCTTGGCGACCTTACCGCGGTCAACAAGGCTGAGCGCGAAATCGCCAGGCAGCTGGCGGAGTACCCGCTGATCAGTTCTCTTTCGATCAACTACGGTCGGCAGATTTTTCCCGTTAAAGGTCACTGAATACCGTTATTCTGCAAGCGTCGGTTTTCCGTGTCTCCGCCGATCGTGCATGCGCTATCTGCCCTGGGCCTGAACTTGCGAGAGCTTCTGTTCGATCCTGGCCAGCGGCACGGCTCCGGGAATCCGCTCTCCGTCCGCGAAGAAAACCGTCGGCGTACCGTTGATCGCCAACTTGCGGCCGGTCTCGATGGTTTTCCTGACCGCGGTGGTATCGCAATCCCCTTTGCCTGTGGGAGCCTTGCCGTCGACCATCCAGTCATTCCAGGCCTTGGCCTTGTCAGCGGCACACCAGATTTGGTTGGATTTCTCCAGTGAATCCGGCGATAGGATCGGATAAAGGAAGGTGTAAATCGTCACGTTGTCGAGCTTGACGATGTCCTTGGCCAATTTCTTGCAGTAGCCGCAATTCGGGTCCTCGAAGGTGGCGAAAACACGTTTGCCATCACCACGCACCTGCTTCACCGCCAGCGTCAACGGCAAGTCAGAAAACTTGATTGCGGTCAGCTTCTGCATCCGCTCGTCGGTCACGTTTTTCATCGTCTGGGCATCGATCAGAGCCCCCAGGAGCAGCACTGAAACCTTCTCGTCGGTGTAGACGATCTGGCCATCGACGTAGACTTCGTAGAGACCCAGGTATGGGGTCTTGGTCACGCTGCTAACCGCACGTTCCAGTTTACCTTCTACCGCTTTCTTGACGCTGGCTTCGTCCGCTGGGGCAGACTGTTTAGTTACCTCTTTTTTAGGGCTCGCTGTCGTTGCTTTTTTAACGCCGGCTTCGCCCGCGAGAGCAGACAGACTGAGAACTGAGGCGAGTGCAAACGGTACGAATCGTGTATACATCGGTAATTTCTCCGGATAAGAGGGAGGCATCAGAAAGCGCCAATGGCGTAGCGCACAAGTAGATTTTTTAGGACTGGCAAAGCATTGGTCAGGTTCATTCCGAAATTGCGCAACGGCTTGAGTCCGGGAAAGGTTTGCCGGAAGAGCTGGTGCAGGGCATGCGTAACGGTTTGCATGACCAGTGTTTCCTCGCGCCTCTGTCGTTGATAGCGAGCCAGCAGGCGCTCGCTACCGATATCCTGCCAGTCCGGCGTGGCTACCAGCAGACCGGCTAGCGCCTTCGCATCCTGGTAGCCGAGGTTGATACCGTGCCCGGAAAGCGGGTGAATGCCATGTGCCGCGTCACCAAGCAGCGCCAGCCGCGGGGCAACGATCTGTGGCACCTTCATCAGGCGTAATGGAAAGGCTGACGCAGGAGTCAGCAACTGGAAAGCGCCCAGTTCGTCATTGCCGGCGGCGGCAACCCGACTGCATAGTTCCTCGGCTGGTAGTGCCAGCATAGCCCGCGCGTTTTCATCAGGCGTAGACCAGACGATGGAGAGACGATGGCCCGCCATCGGTAGCCAGGCCAGCACCCCGTCTTGGCGGAACCATTGGCGTGCAATGCCATGATGCGGACGCTGACACTCGAAATTGGCGACCAGTCCCATCTCGCCGTAGGGCGTATTGATCGCCCGCAAGCCCAGAACTTCACGGACCCAGGAATCTCGTCCATCCGCGCCGACGAGCAGCCTGGCAGACAGCAACCGACCGTCGCCAAGGGTCAGCTGAGCGGCCCCAGAACCCATTTCCAGGACTTTCGGTAAGGCCGGGCAAAGCAGGGTAAGATTGCCCTGACGTTTGATACTTTCCCAAAGTTCACAAGCCATCCGCGATGATTCGAGAATCCAGCCGAGTTCTGGTACGCCAGCCTCGTAAGCCGAGAAATCGAGTTCTGCATTCCTATCGCCAAAGATTTTCATTGCTGAAATTGGCGCCATGCGCTCTGCTGGAAGGTGCTTCCAGACACCGATTGCCCGCAGGAAGTCCGCATTGGCCGGGGAAATCGCGTAGACACGCGTATCCCAGCCCGCTGCAGGCAGCGGCGGGTGCTGCTCAACCAGGGCAACCCTGAGGCGCGTGTCACGCAGTGCACAGGCCAAAGAAAGACCGGCGAGGCCGCCACCAACGATAAGGACGTCGAAATCCGTGACTTGCATGCGGTAAAACCCAGGTAATTGAAAAATGGTTCTGTGCACGATCGGGAATTTACAAGCGTGGCCAAGGATGCTAGAAGTTCACATCATGAACTCATCCACCACCTCTACTGGTCACGGCTATTTTCCAGCGATCGTTTGTGTCGAGTGTGATTCACCCATAGATGCCCTGATTGCTTTATGCATACCACGCCACGAGGCGATGGATCTGGTTGCCGCTTCCTGGAAGGAAAGCGATTCGCCTTGTCTGGTTGCCACCCTTGACGGTGGTCGCCCGGTCGTCGTGTTGCGCACGCCGGAAGGTCGCTGGGCAGCCTGCCATGCGTTCTTGAATGATCTCTACGCCACGCATCAGGAGGCCGATAGGCGCCTGGCCAGACTGCTCAAGCGCCACCGCAATGGTTACGTGGCTTGCCTTCGGTTGATGAACTCGCCCGCAGATCACTGGCCGGGCCTGGCTCACCTTGACTTGCCGTCGTAGCTAATCAGCCTGACGAAGTACCGCCAGGAGCTAAGGCAAGGGCAGCCACTGCGATTACGGCTTTTATCGAGAGTGTACTCCTTGAAGGTGGGGAAGTCCGGTGATTAAGCCATTGCTACAAGTCGTCGTCCAGGAGCGCCTGCTGCTGGCGGTTAATGAAATCTCCCATGCTGTCGATGCCGCGAAGCTGAAGAATACTATTGCGTACCGCAGCCTCGAGAAGAACCGCAATGTTTCTCCCGGCAGCAACCGGAATGACCACTTTACGTACGGGCACGCCAAGAATTTCCTGGTTTTGCGCGTCCAGAGGCAGACGCGGACCATCCGAACCACTGATCTGCTTTTGCAAATGGGCGATCAGCTTCAGTTTCATCTTCCGGCGTGAAGCAGTTTCCCCGAAGATGGTGCGAATGTTGAGGAGGCCGAGTCCACGTACTTCAAGATAGTCCCGCAGCATGCTCGGACAGCGTCCTTCAATCGTGGTCGGTGCGATACAGGCCAGCTCGACGACATCATCGGCAACCAGACCATGGCCGCGCGAGATCAGTTCCAGAGCAAGTTCGCTCTTGCCGACTCCAGAATCGCCGGTAATCAGAACACCCATGCCGAAAACATCCATCAGCACGCCGTGCACTGATGTCGAACCAGCCAGCCGACGGGAAAGATAGAGGCGCAACAGTTCGATTACTGCCGAGCAGGGTTTCGGACTAACAAACAGGGGCGTCTGCGTAGCCTCGCAGGCATCATGAATCGCCGGCAGAATTTCAAGGTCGTCAGCAATGATCAGCGCCGGAGGCCTGGCAGCCATCAGTTCCTTCACCTGCGAACGCAGACGCTCCGGAGTCACGCGGTAGCCCCAGGCTTGTTCGGCACGACCGATCACTTGTAGTCGCTCCGGATGAATCAGATTGAGGTGGCCAACAACGTCAGCGCCAAAATAGCCCTGTTCCTTGAGTTCGATCGATCGGTCAACGCCGACGGCAATGACCCAGGAAAGCTTTAGTTTGTCGCGGTGATCCTCATAAAGCTGGGCTACACTGGATTGACGCCGGGCGTTCATACTCAATCGGCAAAGAGCTGAAGAATGCCACTTGGGTTGGCAGCCCTGGAAAGGGCTTCGCGACAATTGCGATCGGAAAAGTGCTGTGCCAGTTCAGAGAGGATTTGCAGGTGTTGCTCGGTCGCAACTTCCGGGACAAGCAGGACGAACAGCAGCGAGACCGGCTTGCCGTCGGGAGAATCAAATGGTACCGGCGCAGCAAGTCGCAGGAAGGCGCCCGTGGCATCTTTCAATCCCTTGATCCTGCCATGTGGAATCGCTACTCCCTGACCGAGACCAGTCGAGCCGAGCTTCTCACGTGCAAACAGACTGTCGAACACCGTGCTGCGGGCGATGCCGAGATAATTCTCGAAAAGAAGCCCTACGTGTTCAAAGACGCGTTTCTTGCTGCTCGCGTCGAGATCAAGAATGATGTTTTCAAGGGGTAGTAGTTGGGTGATCTGGCTCATACGACAAAAACCCGAAAAAGCGGACTTGGATTAAATTAATCAAGAGAGGAGGCGCACGGACCAGCGGGTTTACCGCCTGGTCCATGCGCAGACTACCCTCACATCACTCGGCAACGATATGGTCTGTAATCTTGTTTCCGCGATGGTGGTCCTGTAACTTCTGCTTGTACTTCTGAACCTGACGCTCCAGCTTATCAACCAGACCATCCACTGCCGCATAAAGGTCTTCGTCTACGGACTCCACATAGACATCCTTGCCAGCGAGATGGACTGTCACTTCGGCCTTCTGGTTCAGTTTGTCCACCGACAGAATCACGTTTACGTCTATCAGGTTATCAAAATGACGAATGATTCGTTCGAGCTTGCCGGTGACATAATCGCGTAGGGCCGGGGTGATCTCGAGACGGTGTCCACTGACTTGCAGATTCATGATGTGACTCCTTCTTCTAAATGGACTTGCGTAAATTGACCGGCGGGATACTGAGCGCTTCACGGTATTTTGCAATTGTTCGCCGTGCCACGACAATGCCCTGCTGACCAAGAACCTCGGATATCTGGCTATCCGAGAGAGGCTTGTTAGGCTCTTCAGCGCTGATCATTTGCTTGATCAATGCGCGAATGGCCGTTGCCGAACAGGCCCCGCCAGCTTCCGTGCTGACGTGGCTGCCAAAAAAATATTTCAGTTCAAAAATCCCGCGCGGGGTCGCCATGTACTTCTGAGTCGTCACCCGAGATATGGTTGATTCATGCAGCCCCAGGGCTTCGGCAATCTCGCGCAGGACCAGTGGCCGCATCGCGACCTCTCCGTGATCGAGAAACTGGCGCTGACGTTCCACAATAGCCTGCGCCACACGCAGTATCGTGTCAAACCGTTGCTGTACGTTCCTGATCAGCCAGCGAGCTTCCTGGAGTTGCCCGGCGAGGCCCGATCCACGCTGTCTGGATAGAATCTGTGCGTAGAGACTGTTGATCCGCAGTCGCGGGAAGGCGTCGGCATTGACATTGACCGACCACTGTCCGCGGACTTTTCGAACTACCACATCAGGGGTGATGTAACGGGTTTCAGGACAGGCGTATGCGGCTCCAGGCCGTGGATTCAGGCTGCAGATCAGTAAATGTGCAGCGCGCAGGGCATCGTCCTCACAACCCACCAGCTTTTTGAGCTTTGGGAAATCATGGCTGGCCAGCAGTTCCAGATGTTCGCGCACGATCTCCTGTGCCAGAGTACAGGTGTCATCAACCGGCAGCGCCTCGAGTTGCAGCAGCAGGCACTCCTGCGCGCTGCGCGCGCCGACGCCGGTCGGATCAAAGCACTGCAGATGATTGAGCGCGATCCGCAACTCTTCCGGTGCAATCTCCAGTTCGACGGGCATGACTTCAACCAGTTCATCGAGCGACTGGGTCAGGTAACCGTCATCGTCCAGTGCTTCCACCAGGCAGCGAACCAGAACGCTGTCACGATCGGAGATCTTCATCAGACCAAGCTGCCACAACAAGTGCTCGCGCAGCGAGACCGTGCTTGCCTGGATGTCCTGATAATCGCCTTCGCCGTCTTCGTCATCGAAGGAACCGGAGGCACCAAAGGAAGCAGGATGATCGTCCAGCCAGCCTTCGTCTTCAGCAGATGGGCGCTCAGCTGGCGTGTCGCCCCCCTCTGTTCCCGGAAAAACGCCCTCTCCACTTTCGCCATGCGCCGCAGCAAGCGTAGGGTACTCCTCTGCCCGTTCGAGCAGCGGGTTATCAAGCAGGTACTTTTCCAGTTCGTGTTCGAGTTCGATCGTCGACAACTGCAGCAATCGGATCGATTGCTGCAGTTGCGGGGTCAACGCAAGATGCTGCGAAAGCCTGAGCTGGAGGGATGGTTTCATATACGGAACCGGGTAAGCCACCGCATTGGCAAGGAAGTTGCCCGTCTGGTTCTCGAATTATGGCTGAAGGGTCGTCGGGTTCAGAGGCGAAAATTCTCACCCAAGTACACCTTTCGAACATTTTCATTATAAATGATTTCTTCCGGCCGGCCAGCGGCGAGGACACTCCCTTCGTTGATGATGTACGCGTGGTCACAGATGCCCAGTGTTTCGCGAACGTTGTGGTCAGTAATCAGCACCCCGATCCCCCGTTCCTTGAGAAAGCGGATGATCTTCTGGATGTCGAGCACAGCGATCGGGTCGACACCGGCGAAGGGTTCGTCGAGCAGAATGAAACGTGGACCACTGGCCAAGGCACGTGCGATTTCAACTCGCCTCCGTTCCCCTCCGGACAGGGAAGTCGCAGGGCTGGCGTGCAAGTGGCTGATGTGCAACTCTTCGAGCAGATCATCCGTACGGCCTGCAATTTCATCTGCCGACAACTTTTGTAATTCGAGCACAGCTCTGATGTTCTCGCTGACCGTCAGCTTGCGAAAAACGGAAGCTTCCTGCGGAAGGTAAGAAACCCCCAGGCGGGCGCGCTTGTGTATCGGCAAGTGAGTCAGCTCTTCGCCGTCGAGATGAACGTCGCCGCCATCACAGGCGACAAGGCCAACCACCATGTAGAAACATGTCGTCTTGCCCGCACCGTTCGGACCGAGCAACCCGACCACCTCTCCGCTGACCACGTGGAAGGAAACATCATAGACCACCGTACGGGACTTGTAGCGCTTGTGAAGGTGATGGGTTGACAGTGTGCTTTGCTGGTCTGACATGGCTCAATCGTCTTCAAGAGTGGCGCTGCTGCTCAGCAAACGCCGAATGGTCTCACCCGAAAATCCCCGCCCGGCCAGGAAGCGAATTTTCCGAGCTTGCTCGGCAACATCACCAACATCAGCCAAGCTGCCAAAGCGCCGCTGCCAGACCCGGCGCGCGCGCGTCAATTCGTCTTCTCCAGCGGCCAGTGTCGCGCTTACCAGTTCGGCAGCCACTCCTTTGGAACGGAGTTCGTACGCCAGACGCGCGTCACCCAGGCGCGGCGCTCGCGAATTGCGCCGCGCTTCCGCGTAACGTTGATCGGAAAGCAGATACCTGCTCGTCAGATCATCGAGCAGGGCTTCCAGCTGCTCCGACGATTCAGCAAAGGGCGAAATCTTGTGTGATAGTTCCTGACGTGTGTATTCACGGCGGGCGAGCAAGCGCAGAGCACGTTCGCGCAAAGCGTCCTGCATCGTCGGTCACTTATGAAGCGATGATCGCGGCAGAGGATGGGGCTTTCACCGCGGCACGGATTCTGGCCTCGATTTCCTCCGCGATTTGCGGCTTGCTCCGGAGATATTCGCGGGCATTGTCCTTGCCCTGGCCAATTTTCTCGCCATTGTAGGCGTACCAGGATCCCGACTTGTCGACCAGTTTGTGCAGCACACCGAGTTCGATGATCTCGCCTTCACGCGATGTTCCTTCTCCGTAAAGGATATCGAATGTGGCTTCGCGGAAAGGTGGAGCGACCTTGTTCTTGACGACCTTGACCCGAGTTTCGTTGCCAATGACTTCATCACCCTTCTTGATGCTGCCAATGCGGCGGATGTCGAGGCGCACCGAAGCGTAGAACTTGAGGGCGTTGCCGCCGGTGGTGGTTTCTGGACTGCCGAACATGACGCCGATTTTCATTCGAATCTGGTTGATGAAAATGACCAGGGTATTGGTACGGTTGATATTGGCCGTCAGCTTGCGCAGCGCCTGGCTCATCAGACGAGCCTGCAAACCGGGCAGCGAGTCGCCCATTTCGCCGTCGATCTCCGCCTTTGGTACGAGGGCTGCAACCGAATCGATCACCACCACATCGACACTGGCCGAACGCACCAGCATGTCAGCGATTTCCAAAGCCTGTTCGCCGGTGTCCGGCTGGGAGATGAGCAGTTCATCAAGATTCACACCAAGTTTCTGGGCATAGCCAGGGTCGAGCGCATGCTCGGCATCGATGAAGGCGGCCGTCCCTCCGAGTTTCTGCATTTCAGCAATCACTTGCAGGGCCAGGGTCGTTTTGCCCGAGGATTCCGGGCCATAAATCTCGACCACGCGGCCACGCGGCAAACCACCAATACCAAGTGCAATATCGAGTCCCAGCGAACCGGTGGAAACGACCGAGATGTCGGTCACGACGCTCCCATCACCCATCTTCATGATCGAGCCTTTGCCAAACTGCTTTTCGATCTGTGCCAACGCAGCAGCCAGCGCCTTCGACTTGTTGTCATTCATTGTTGCCTGTCCTTTTTCTTGAATGAGAGGAATTATCCCACGTTCGACCGCGCAGATCATGTCCACATCCGCGCCACCACAAATAATGTAATCATATACATTCATGTGAAAATGGACAGTATACGCAACCATTTCGCCTGCGGGCATCAGTTCTGGCGTGCGAGGCGGTTCTCTAGAAGGTCGATCAGAAACAGCAATTCACGCGCGGTACCCAGAGGAAAGCCTCTGCGCTCGCCATCGCGGTTGTCGCGCAAGAGTCTGTGCAGATAGGCCAGGCAATCGGGAGAACCCCAGGTACGTGTCACCATGACCTTGATATGTGGCAATTGCCCTACCCTGGGGAGGCGCACCAGCAGTTGTTCAATCGACCCCGACTGTTCATCGCTGGCAGCAAAGACCGGTTCAACGAGTTCTCCGGCGCTTTCCCAATCCGCTGCAGCGACATTGAAATGGCGTTTGAGCTGCAAACCGAGTGCTTCGAAGGCCTCACGCTGCTCGTTCTGCCGGTAAACCTCGAGCAGTTTCAACCAGGGAGTCACTGCGAGCGTCGGTTTTTGTTCGAGGAACTCTTCCAATACCTGTGCTGCGCCCGTGACACGTCCGAAGGAGATCATGATCTCTGCAAGTTGCAGTACTGCAGTCACTTCATCATCGTCGCGTGTCACCAACCCGCTCGTAACACCGCCCGGAATCAGCAGGGCATCCCCCCTCGACTCGTCCTCGGCAACGGTTACCGGACGCTCTGCGATCTGAATGGGCTGGCGATTTCTGTCGACAGCTTCGCTGAAGTTTTCCGGCGGAAACGTCGATTCGGCAATTTCCGACAGGCCGGATGCATTGCCGGAACGGCGGCGAAACAGCCAGGTCAAGCCGGCAATTAGCCCAAGCAGCAGCCCTGCCTCAAGCCACCAATCCGTATTTTCAGTCACTGGCGCGACTGGCGGCGCTGCCATCCGGGTTGGTGTGGTGGCCGGCTGCACGGGCGAGCTGGCCGGTATTGCTGCTGCGACGAGCGTCTGCTGCCTGCCCTGACCTAGGTTCTTCCTCTGCAGATCGTTGAGCGTCGCATCCAGCCTCCGCACCTGTTCCGCAACGGCCAGCTGCTGCTCAGCCTGCGTATGCAGAGCCGACAAGAGCTGGTACTCGATACGCAACATCGAGCGCTGACTCTCGGTCATCTTGTTCATTAATTGAACCGATGGTCTGGTACTCAAACGCAAAGGCAGGTCGCCGGCGATCCCGGACGGATGGCGGTCGGTGCCGCCGGAAAGGAGGAGGCGATCGATTGCGCCAGAACCAGGGGATGCTTTCCGGGGCAGAGGTCTTTCCGGTCGAAAGCTGTATGGCGTATCGCCTGCAGCGCCTGCTCCGGGAGTCGCGACCGGACGCACGGCTGGCAACACTTGCCGGGTGTCACCGAACTGCAAGCCTGTTACCGGCCGCGAACGGGAAACCTGCTCCGGCTCGGGGACCGCTGCCGCACGAATGGCGGGCAGGTCCACCGCAGGTTTCCTGGCCAGAGGAGGATCGATCAGCAGCAGGTACTTGCGTACCACTTCGGCGCCACAACCGGCATGCACATTGACCTGTAGTACCGGTTCGTTGATGACTTGGTCGGAAACAATATACAAACGCAGCCCAGCGCCACGCTGCTCAATGGAAACGCGACCGCGCGTCAGCAGCGCTACCCCCACATTCTCGTCGGTCTGGCCCCGCTGTCCAAGGTGGAAACATTCTGCCAGCGGTTGATTTGCAGCAGATACATCAAGAAGGGGTACCTCGGCTTCGAAGTGCGACCCCAGGCCTGACAGCACGGTCATCTTGCCGAGAACCACTGCCTCGGCCATCCCGACGGAACACAGCAGGATCGGCAATAGCCAGAGTAATCGCCATAACCGAAAAAAAGGTGAGTTCATGATGACTGAGCACATTGGGCTTGTAAGGGGAAGGCTCATTCGAGTGAATCATCTTATTATATGGCGGAGTTGATTGGCCGAAATGACGGGTGGAATTACTGGTCCAGGCGAACCGGCAGACCGCTGTCGCGGCCGTCAGGCCAGACGGCTCCCGGCCTGTTCGAGGAGCACGGTCAGGGCATGCGCAACCGACTGCGCCCGCACCGACTCGCGGCCGCCCTGAAAATGACGAGTGCATGATTCGACATATCCATCCGGTCCGACCCAGGCAAAGCAGACGGTACCGACTGGACGACCCGGCCCCCCCCCGCCCGGACCTGCAACGCCCGTGATGGCCAGCGCCCAGTCGGCACGACTTCGCTGCAGGGTGCCCAGGGCCATCGCCATGGCAGTTGCTTCGCTGACTGCGCCGTGTGCAGCGAGAGTGTCTGCGGTGACACCGAGAAGCTCGATCTTGGCGTCATTGGAATAGGTAATGAAACCTCGTTCGAACCAAGCAGAACTCCCGGCAACCGCGGTCAGACACTGCCCCAGCCAGCCGCCAGTACAGGATTCGGCCGTCGCCAGGCGCTCGCCATTCGCCAGCAGAAACTGACCGACTGCGGCGGCCAATGCTTCCAGGGAGGCTTGATCGTGCTGGCTCACGTCAATACGAAGCGCAGGATGGCCAGAACCAGCAATGTATGTCCCGCGGCCATCAGGTCGTCACACATGACGCCGAAACCATTCTTGACCTTCTCGTCGAAGTAGCGTGCCGGTGGTAGCTTGACGATATCAAAAAACCGGAACAGGCAAAAGGCGCTTGCCTGCCATAGCCAGTGCGCCGGACAGAACAGGAGCACCAGCCAGAAGGGAACGATTTCGTCCCAGACGATACTGCCGTGATCGATGACCCCGAGATCGACGCCGGTCTTGTGGACCGCCAGGATGCCGCCGAGGAAACAGAGCAGGAGGAACCCGAGCAGTTCGAAGTCGCTCATCGACGAACGTAACCAGGGGAATGTAAGCCAAGCGAAAAGGGTGCCTACCGTTCCCGGCGCCCGTGGCGACAGGCCGCTGCCAAAACCACAGGCAACCAAATGCGCGGGATGCACCAGCAGGAATTGAAGTGAAGGCGGACTAGCCAAAGTGATCGTATCCCTCTTCATTGATCGGTACCACCCGTCCCTGGTCGTCGAGCAGCGTCAGCTGGCCGGGGGCAGCGCCGACGACCAGGCCACAACGCCAGAGCGGCAAGGCCAGATGGTCGGCGAGTGCGGTGATCTCGGCACGCTTTTCGGGTGCAGCGGAGAATACCAGTTCGTAATCATCGCCGCCGGCAAGCTGGCATTGGCGGGCCAGCACGGGGTCTGCTGTCGTCGGCAACGGCGGTAGTTGCGCCACAAAAAGTTCGGCGGCGACCGCCGACCCTTGGAGGATGTGGCCAAGGTCAGCGAGCAGCCCATCGGAGACATCGATGGCGGCATGCGCCAGGCCACGCCGGCGTAGCTCAAGTCCCAGTTCGACGCGCGCCAGCGGCCGCTGCAGGGCAGCCAGACAGGGTTTGAGCAGTGGCTCGGCAAGCACGGTTCGCCCCTGCAGGTGTGCCAGACCCAGGGCCGCGAGACCGGGTTGCCCGGACACCCAGAGGTCATCGTCGAGCAATGCCTGGTCACGACGTAAGGCCATGCCGATGGGAACCTCCCCGATGGCCGTAAGGCAGAAAGCGAGCGGGCCACGTGTCGTATCACCACCAATGATATCGACGCCGTAGTAACTGGCGCAGGCAAAGAGCCCGTCGGTAAAGGCGGCGATCCATGGCTCGCTCACTTCCGGCAGACTACCGGCAAGCAAGGCCCAGCGTGGCCTGGCCCCCATTGCGGCGAGATCGGAGAGATTGACTGCCAAAGTTTTCCAGCCAAGCTGGCAGGGATCCGTATCCGGCAGAAAATGTGTGCCGGCGATCAGCATGTCAGTGGTGATCGCCAACTGCATTCCCAGCGCGGGAGCAATCAGCGCACAGTCGTCACCAGGACCGAGGATTGCCTGCGGCGTCGGACGCACGAAATGATTGCGGATCAGTTCAAATTCACTGGTCATTGCCGCTTCCGAGCCTGACATTCAGTACCGCAACGCGCCACTTAACGGCCCTTGACACGCCCCCCCCGCTTGGCTTCTACCTCGGCCGGACGCAAGCCGGTAGCGAGTCTGTCGAGAACGCCGTTCACGTACTTGTGCCCGTCGGTTCCACCGTAACCCTTGGCCAACTCGATCGACTCGTTGATAATCACCCGATACGGCGTTTGCGGGTAATTGCTCAACTCGAAAGCCCCCGCCAGCAGAACGCAGGCTTCGATCGGTGAGAGGTCGTTGAAGGGACGATCGAGATAAGCTTGCAGTTTTGCCTCAAGAATCTGACGCTGCGCGAGTACGCCACGCAGCAGTCCGACGAAGAATTCCCGGTCGGCCTTGTCGAAATCATCGATATCACGCAGATGCGCCTCAATTGCAGCTTCGTCGTTACCGCTTACCCGCCACTGATAGAGTCCCTGCAGGACGAATTCGCGAGCCCGGCGGCGCGGCGACCTGAGCACAGCCGCTTTGCCGGCTGACGTTGCTGGCGACTGCTCGGCCATCATGAGGGCTCCCTGAGTGTGCGCAGCAGATTGGCCATCTCGACGGCTGCCTGTGCGCAGTCAACCCCCTTCTGCTGCATGCGGGCGAGCGCCTGATCGTCGTCTTCACACGTCAGAATTCCGTTGGCGATCGGGATGCCGCTCTTCAGCTGCACTTCCATCAGTGCCCGGCAGGAATCATTGGAGACGATCTCGAAATGGTAGGTTTCTCCACGAATCACCGCACCCAGCGCGATCAGGGCCTGGAAACGACCGCTGTCTGCCATGCCCTGCAAGGCCAGAGGAAGTTCCAGAGCGCCCGGAACGGTAGCGATGCGGACGCGGCTCTCAGCGACCCCAAGGCGCTTCAGTTCGCTGGTACAGGCACTGAGCAGGCCTTCGCCGATGTCCTGGTTAAAGCGGCTCATGACCACGCCAATCGCAAGTCCGTCGCCCTTGAGCGAAGCATCGTACTCGTAAATGCCTTCGTAACGTGCCATGGAAGGAGTGTCTGCAAGTTTTTTCGGGGTGCCCATTAGAGTCTTTCAAGGTCGGATGGCGTGGCGATGTAGCCTGTCACTTCGAGGTCAAAGCCGGTCATGCTTGGCATCCGGCGCGGGCTCGATAGAAGTTTCATCTTGCCGACACCGAGGTCGCGCAGGATCTGCGCGCCAATACCGTAGATACGGGGGTCCCAGCGTGTCGCCGTAGGTATGCCGGAGATCGGTTCACGGAGTAGCGCGAGCAGATCCTGGCCGCTTTCGGGACGGTGCAGCAGCACGATCACGCCAGCTTCCACCCGCGCCAGCGCGGCCTGCGCAACGTGCAGTGAAAAAGTATGCCGACCGCCACTTGGATCGAGGAAATCCACCACTGACAACGGTTCGTGGACGCGCACCAGAGTCTCCTTGTCGGGACGGATTTCGCCCTTGGTCAGAGCCAGGTGCACTTCGTTCGAGGTGCAGTCGGTATAGGCGTGCAGGGTGAACTCGCCGTGCACAGACTGTACCTGTTTGGAAAGGGTGCGCTCGATCAGCGTCTCATGTCGGCTCCGGTAATGAATCAGATCGGCGATAGTCCCGATCTTCAGAGCATGCGCACGGGCAAACTCGACGAGGTCGTCAAGGCGAGCCATGCTGCCATCTTCCTTAAGGATTTCGCAGATCACCGCCGCCGGTTCGAGCCCGGCCAACAGCGCCAGATCGCAGCCGGCTTCGGTGTGGCCGGCGCGCACCAGGACCCCCCCGGGGCGAGCCATGATCGGAAAGACATGGCCTGGCTGCACGATCTCGTCGGGTCGCGCGTTGCGGGACACCGCGGTGGCGATGGTCAGTGCGCGGTCGTGTGCCGAAATACCGGTAGTCACGCCTTCGGCCGCTTCGATCGAAACCGTGAATGCCGTACTGAAAGGGCTCCTGTTGTCGCGCGCCATCGGCGCCAAGCCCAATTGCCGGCAGCGCGCCTCGGTCAGCGTCAGGCAGATCAGGCCACGACCATAGCGGGCCATGAAGTTGATCGCCTCGGGTGTGACATGCTCGGCAGCCAGCACGAGGTCGCCCTCGTTTTCCCGATCCTCCTCGTCCACCAGAACCACCATACGCCCGGCGCGCATGTCGACGATGATCTCATCGATCGGTGAAATGTCCGCAGAAGTGCTTTGTGGTGCCATTGATACCTCCGCTGCCCGCACTCATACCTCGAGCCGGAAAACAGTGTGTGGTCCAGGATTGGTTGCCCATCCTGAGGTGTTCACTGGGGTCGATTCGTGCCGATCCGATGGCTTCCGATGGGCGGATATTGTTTGCAAAGGAGGATTCTCTCAGTTTCCGGGCCTCACCGCCATGCGCAAATGTGGTTGTATTATTCATCCGTGCCTGCCGATTCATCGCCGATCGAGCTTTCAACTGCCTAGTTATTCGTTTTATCATGTTGATATGGATGGAGTTGCCGCATCGGCCAGTGCATGGAACAGCGGCCGAATGTGCATCGGCAGGTGCCGATGTTTGTGGATGCCCATGATGAAGGGACCAGTTCAATGACCATGATTCAGACCTTGCTGTTGATCGCCGTTGCTGTGTTGGTGGGTATTCTTCTGATCCGTTTTTTCGTCGCTCGCCGTTCAGAATCTGAGCGAGCCGAGCGGGAGGCGCGTGCGCAAGCCGCTCGCGAAGCCGAACGTCAAGCCGCCGACAATGCCGCGCGCCAGGCCGCTGCAGCCGCCGCACGTCGACTGGCCGAGCGCCAGGCCACAGAAAAAGCCGAGCGCGAAGCCGCCGAGGCCGCTGCCCGGCGCGAAGCCGAACGTCAGGCCGCCGAGGCCGCCGCCCGGCGCGAAGCCGAACGCCAGGCCGCCGAGGCCGCCGCCCGGCGCGAAGCCGAACGTCAGGCCGCCGAGGCCGCTGCCCGGCGCGAAGCCGAACGCCAGGCCGTCGAGGCCACTGCCCGGCGCGAAGCCGAAAGTCAGGCCGCCGAGGCCTCCGCCCGGCGCGAAGCCGAACGCCAGGCCGCCGAGGCCGCTGCCCGGCGCGAAGCCGAAAGTCAGGCCGCCGAGGCCGCTGCCCGGCGCGAAGCCGAACGCCAGGCCGCCGAGGCCGCTGCCCGGCGCGAAGCCGAACGCCAGGCCGCCGAGGCCGCCGCCCGGCGCGAAGCCGAACGTCAGGCCGCCGAGGCCGCTGCCCGGCGCGAAGCCGAACGCCAGGCCGCCGAGGCCACTG
>WBZL01000763.1_pt1 | contig 35526 bp, 21 predicted proteins | sample 5204291 | NCBI WGS metagenome assembly WBZL01 (sample SAMN12344345, study PRJNA552823) | activated sludge metagenome | biome: Activated sludge suspended growth; feature: Nitrification reactor; material: Wastewater; isolation source: activated sludge from nitrification reactor of wastewater... | reverse complement strand
AAACGCATATTTCCAGTTCGGGCCGCGTATTGGCCCAGATCGACATTTCAAAACACCGGGTGGAAACCCCCAGAAAGGACTGTACGGTTTTCTTTTTTGCGGGTACGACCGGCATGACGTTGATGCCGATCAGCCGGTCGGCTTTTTCCCGGAGCGGGAAAGCCGGCAGGTTGCACAATACGCCGCCGTCGACAAAGAGCTTGCCGTCAATTTCAACAGGCTGGAAAACCAGCGGGATCGACGCGGAAGCCACGATCACGTCAAAGAGGGAACCGGACTCCCTGATCTCGAGTTTGCCGTTCTCCAGATCGCTGATGGCAATGGCGAGGGGGATGTTCAGCTGCCCGAAATCATCGGCGCCGATCAATTCATCCAGTTGGTTGCGCAGGTAGGACAATTTGGCAAACCCGGCATTGGGCAGGCCCAGGCGAAAAATCTTCCAATTGTTGCTGTTCCGGACAAATTCCATAATCTCATCGATGCTTTTGCCGGCCGAATACAAGGCCGCAACAATAGCTCCGGCGCTGGTTCCGGAAACAAAGTCGGGGTAAATGCCGTGTTCGAGGAGCGCTTTGAGAACGCCAACATGTGCAATACCGCGGGCTCCTCCGCCTGAAAAAGCAATGCCGGTTGTCATATTCAGTTTTTTGGTTAAGCATCCGCCTGACCGGAATCAGGCTGCCGCGCACAAAGGAGGCGCCGGTTGATCCGGGCCCCTTTGCGCACAGCCTGCAGTTGCTTGCTTATGCTATTGTTTTACAATCTGTTCGCTCCAGATCCCATGTCCTTTGATCACTTTGAGGACATAGATGCCGTTCGGCAATCCGGACAGTTCGATTTTGGCGGTTGTTCCATCCGGAATGAGATCCCGGACCCGCTGACCGAGCGGATTATACACCTGAATGCGATCGGGTTGGACGCCGGCGGTCAGCCAGACCTGATCTGAAGCCGGGTTGGGATGAATGATCAATCCCTGTGCCAGGCCGGGGTCCACAACCGCGTTCAGCAATTCAATATCCCCGAGATACCGCGGCAGGATCTGATACCCCTCCGTATAGGGCGAACTGCTGTCGAATTGCCCGCCGATGCCGGTAAGGTTGAAAGGTACGGTTGGCGGGGTGGATCCGAAAATATTGACATCGTTATCGACGCGCATATCGAAAGTGGACGCGCCGTCGGTCACCTGGACGGTAAATCCGGAGCCGGAATTGGTCCATTGGCCCGGATCAACGATGGTCAGGTTATTGATCTTGACCAGTTGCGATTCGGTGGCTTCGCCGAGCGCGCTGACGACGGTAGGCGCAAAAAGGTTGTTGCCCGAGGATACCAGGATAAGGGTATCCGGATCAATCTGAGCCAGGCCGTTGAACTGGTTGACCTTGCCCCGGATGATGATCTGGTCGCCTTCCGCAACAGCATATCCGTAATCACCGGTCGTTTCGAATACGCCGATGCCGTCATTCTGATCGTCGATCAGCGTAAACTGGAGGCCGCCGGGGCGAAGGTTGCCGCCGTAAACGACGCCCTGGATCTCGCAGGTCACTCCAAGGGAATCGACCTGGCCGTCAGCGTCTGCGGACGTCACCAGTCCGACTGCGTAAGGCGGATAAGTCACCGGCGGGGCATCCGAACAATCGTTGGCGGCGCCTGGAGTAGCGAGCACTTCAATTCCATTGATGAAAAATCCCGTGCCGGTCTTGGAAGCTTTCCAGCTCGCGGGCAATTCGTTGTCGGAATCCGGGTCGCACAACTCAAGGGACCCGCCGGCGCCGTTGGCGTTGGCGTCCCAGGGAGCGCTGGAGGAGTAGGTTACCAGATCGACCAGGTTGCCGAGCGGGTCGCGCAGCTCGATCGGTTCGCCGGTATTGTTGAGCTGGCCGGAGAACTGCAAAGCCGGCACCCCGAGGTTCTGCTCAAACAGGGCCGAGTCGATGGCCAGGACGATGTATCCGCCGGGCGCCAGGGTCATATCCGCGAACGTGTAGGTTATGGCGCTGCTCAGGGTATAACCGCCCATTTGCACCGGGTTCGGATCATTGTTGAACAGTTCGAGGAATTCGTAGGTATCGCCGCCCGGGTTATTGTACATGATCTCGTTGATCACCAATTTCGGGATGACCGCATCGTCATCGGCGATGGTCAGGGTGACCGAAGCGCGCGCGTTGTCGATGGAGGCATTGGCGCTGGCCGATTCGAGGTTCAGCACAACGGTTTCCAGCCCTTCGATTTCAGCGTCGTTGATGATGGAGACGGTGACCAATTGGGTATCGACCGGTACATTGTCAAAGGTGACTTGAACGGGAGCAAAATCAAAGTCCGATCCGTTCACGGCAGTGGATCCGCCCGCGTTCAGAACGACCATGACCGTAGTGGGGGTCCCATCCCCGTCTTTCATGACCACCATTACCGAAGCGGAGCCGCCGTCTTCAGCGACTTCGAGGCTGCTTACCGGGAAATAGATCAGCGGCCCGCTGGAGCAGTTGGAAGCGCCGCCGGGATTGGCCAGGATTTCCACGCCTTCGGTCACGTAGCCGGTTGGGGTGTTGGCGGCCTGCCAGTTGGCGGGGTCATTGTTGTCGGCAGCCGGATTGCACAGCACGATGGAGGGGCCGCTGCCGTCGGCTGTCAGGGGCCAACCGTTGCTGTCGTCAAATTCGACGCTGTCGACCACTGCGCCCGAAGGATTGAGCACCGCGATGAGCTCGCCGCCGTTGTTCAACCCGCCGGAAACCCACTGGAAGGCCGTTACCCCGAATGCGGACAACATGGCGACCGAGTCTTTGGCAACCAGAACGTATTCCTGGCTTTCGAGGTTGAAGGAGGGGAAGGTGAATTCCACCCCATCGAGGGTGTATCCCATGAGATTGACCACGTCTTGTCCATTGTTATAAATTTCAATGAACTCAAGGGTGTCGGGGCCGTCAGGCGGGTTATACAGGATTTCGGTGATGACCAGCGGCTGGCTCCAAAGAGCGCTTGCGGCCGCCAAAAGGAGAGAGAGTAAAAAAGATTGTTTCATAATAGGCGATATTTGATGATGGTAGGCAAAGTTAACAATTGTAAATTTCATTTTTGGAGGCCTGAAAGCAGCGCGAACCGGCAAATAAAATGTTTGTAGGGAAAACATGGATAAATCTGCGTTTTATTTTCCCAATAAAGCCTTGATCAGAAAGTAATAAGGATAAAAAGATTGCCGGTCCAAAGAAAATTAATTATCAAGGTTTTATGAAATAAATCTTCACACGAAAACACCATAAATTAACAAAATCTTAACTTTAGGTCCGTATTTTTGCCCCATCAATTTTTAACCAAAACTGCACTGGTTTATGAAATTTTCCAGAATCACACAATTGCTTTCGGTTCTTGCCATGATTCTGTTCATGCATGCAACCGTATCCGGCCAGGGGGTAACCACTTCCTCCATCAACGGCCAGATTACAGACAAAGCTACGGGTGAAGCGCTAATCGGCGCCAACTTGCTCGCCGTCCATACGCCATCAGGGACGACGTACGGAACTGCCACCGACCTGGACGGCAATTTCCGTATCCCGGGTATGCGTGTCGGCGGTCCTTACAAGATTACCGTATCCTACACCGGATATGCCGATCAGACTTATGAGAATGTTTTTCTTCGCCTGGGTGAAGCGTTGATCATCAACTGCCCGCTGGAAGAATCTTCGGTGACGCTTGACGCCATTGTCGTCAGCGCATCCGCCGGGGTTACCGGCCAGAATGTGGGCGCCAGTACCCAGATCACCTCGGCCGACATTGACGTCATGCCGACCCTCAACCGGGATGTCAACGACTTCCTCCGGTTGACCCCGCAAGCCAGCGCCTACGGCGGCGGCAGCTCTTTCGCCGGCGTCAACAACCGTTACAACGCCATCTACATCGACGGCGCTGTCAACAACGACGTATTCGGCCTGGCTTCTTCGGGCACCAACGGCGGCCAAACCGGCATTTCTCCTTTCAGCATCGACGTCATCGACCAGTTCCAGGTCGTTCTTTCTCCTTATGACGTAACGCTGGGCGGTTTTGCCGGCGGCGGCGTGAACGCCGTGACCAAATCCGGTACGAACACCTTCAAAGGCACTGCCTACTACTTCATGCAGAACGAAGGCCTGGCCGGTAAAACCAACAAAACCCAGGCGGACCAGTTCGGTCTCGAACGCACCAAACTGGCGGACTTCAGCCAGAAACTGTACGGCGCTTCTTTGGGCGGCCCTATCGTCAAAGACAAGGTTTTCTTCTTTGCCAACGCAGAAATCCAGAAAGACGAGACGCCGATCCCCTTTGAATTTGCCCAGTACGGCGGCGATGTGACCACCGCTCAGCTGGACAACCTCCGCTCCTTCCTGATCAATACCTACGGTTATGATCCGGGCGGGTACCTGTCCACCGCCGATGAGCTGAAAGGCCTCAAACTGTTCGGCAAACTGGACTTCAACCTGAACCAGAACCACAAGTTGACGATCCGCCACCAGTACACCAAAGCGGAACAGTACGACCGGACCAGCAGCAGCTCTTCCACGATCAACTTCTCCAACGACGGCATCTTCTTCCCGAGCATCACCAATTCCTCTGCGATTGAATTGAACTCCCGTTTCGGCGACAAGATCTCCAACAACCTTATCCTGGGTTATACCAGCGTCAACGACGACCGCGACCCGCTCGCCAGCGACTTCCCGTGGGTCATCATCAACGACGGTACTTCCAGGACCATCCAGCTGGGTTCCGAACAGTTCTCGACCGCCAACCAGCTGCTGCAGAAGATCTTCACGATCACGGATAATGTGAAGCTGTACAACGGCGCTCATACCTTCACGATCGGTACGCACAACGAATTCTACGACATTTACAATATCTTCATCGGTCAGAACTACGGCACCTACCGTTTCAACAGCCTGGATGATTTCCTTACCGGCCAGCCTGCTTACGAATATGACCGCGCTTACTCCCTGGTGGACGACAAGACCGGTGACGGTTCTGCCGCCGCTGCCGATTTCAACGCCGTCCAGTTCGGCCTGTATGCCCAGGACGAATGGGAGATCAGCAAGAAGTTCAACCTGACCTTCGGCCTCCGCGTGGATTTGCCGGTCATTACCTCCGATCCGACCGAAGATACCTACTTCAACCAGACAGCCCTGCCCAAAATGCAGGCTAAATACGATATCGCCAAGGACGTTCAGGCCGGCCACGCTCCGGACGGACAGCTTATGTTCTCCCCGCGCGCAGGTTTCACCTATGACTTCAACGGCGACCGCAAAACGATTCTCCGCGGCGGTCTGGGCATCTTCACCAGCCGCATCCCGTTCGTATGGCCGGGCGCTATGTTCAACAACAACGGTCTGACACAAGGCCGTGTTGACGAGACCAACCTGGGCGGCTCTGCCAACTTCATCGCAGATGTCTCCAAGCAGCCGACCAACCCGGATTTTGCCGTTCCTTCCGGTCAGATCGACCTCTTCGTGAAGGACTTCAAATACCCGCAGGTATTCCGTACCAACCTCGCGATTGATCACACGCTGCCCAACGGCATCCGCGCTTCCCTGGAAGGTACCTATACCAAGACGCTCAACAACGTCCTGTACACGCAAGTCAACTCCGATCCTACGGTTTCTTTCAACTGGAGCGGTTCGGGCGACGACCGGCCGGTATATGTCAACAAGAACATTGACAACACCTACAGCGCCGTTTACGTCGGTTCCAACACCAATGAAGGGTATACCTACACGATCACCGCTACCCTGGCCAAGGATTTTGCCAACGGTTTCAACACCTACCTGGCTTACACCTACGGCGATGCCTATGCTGTGAACGAAGGCACCTCTTCTCAGAACTCTTCGCAATGGCGCGGTCAGATCAACACCGACGGCCGTAACTTCCCGGTACTGGGTCGCTCGGACTTCGCTATGGGCCACCGCGTGCTCGCAGCCCTCAACTACAAGCTGAAGTGGAATGCCGATGAAAACGCAGCTACGACCTTCTCGCTGTTCTACAACGGCCAGTCGGGAACCGCTATGTCCTACATCATCGGCGGCTCATCCGGCCGGAATATCAACCTGGAAAGGGGTTCTACGAGCGCCAACCGCAGCCTTGTTTATGTTCCTGCCAGCCAGTCTGATATCAATCTGGTAGACTATACCAGCGGCGGCAATACCGTTACGGCAGCTCAGCAATGGCAAAACCTGAACGCATTCATCGAATCCGTTCCGAGCCTGAAAGACCACCGCGGGGAATATGTTGACAAGAACAGCGCTTTCGCGCCGTTCAGCAGCATCCTTGATTTCGCCATCCGTCAGGACGTCGGCATCAAGACCGGCAACACGACGCAGAAACTGCAGTTCTCGCTGGATATCTTCAACGTCGGCAACCTGATCAACCCGAGCTGGGGTACGGTCTATATCGTTCCGGGCAGCAACTTCAACAACTACGAATTGCTGAACTTTGAAGGATATTCGGCAGACGCCAACGGCAACAACACGGTACCGAAGTTTTCCTATCGCGGCGGAACCAACACCGGCAAAGATGCATTCAACATCGCCGGTACGACCTCCCGCTGGCGGATGCGTTTCGGCGTACGGTACATTTTTAATTAAGTCGTAAGTTATTAGTCGTAAGTGGTAAGTCGTAAGTGGTAAGTCGTAAGTTATTAGTCTTAAGTGGTAAGTCGTAAGTATTATGGGGGTTGCCACAAAGTTTTTTGCGACTTACCGCTAAACTTACCCGGGGATTTCCCGCAGGTATTGCATCCCGACAGCGATTGAGGTTGCCGGGTCGCAAAATCTGCGGGATTTTTTTTGGAACTTTCAGCGGAGATCACTGCGTCAGCGGGATCGGCGACATGGCATTCCTGATCGTCAAGGGGAGATCTTCCCAGACTTGCCGGAACGGCGGATAAGCTTTTATCAAATCCGGGGCGTAGGTATGCACGCGGGCGCCGGACGCCATCGCGTAGAGGGCCACGCTGCTGGTGGCCAGGTACATGTCAGGCTGGGCGCTGACGGCTATTTCTTCCAGAGAAACCGACGGCGGGATCTCTTCCCAGGAAAAGGCGCCCTGGAATTCGTTCAGTAATGAGCGGATGACCGGTGCGGAAAGGTCCTGCGCGAGTTGGGCCGGATGGAATTTCACGTATAGCCTGCCGGGACTTTCAGCGGCAAACCAGGCAAAAAACGCCTTCAGAATACGGATTTCAACCTCTTGCGGCAATTCTCCGAATTCGACATACGGACCCAGCACCAGCACCTGTTTGAAATGGGCCAATTCCGGCCTGCTGCGGAAAGGCAAGGGCAATTCAATTCGGTTTTTAAACCCATTGAAGGCGAAGGGACTGAAGGCGAAAACGCCTTTGTATTTGGGGTGGCCGGTTGAAAAAGGCGGCGGGAAAGCAGAGATTCTCCCTTTTAGGAAAAACAGATGACCCAGGCCGACCATCGGCCTTTTCCAGTTCCTGCGGCGCCCGGGATTGCCGGCGCAACTCAACTTGCCCTCTTCCAGATAATAGAACCCTTTGCAGCCGGGATGGGTGATCAGGGCGTGATACCGCAGATCGTAGCTGTGGGGCGCGATCAATTGGAATCCTTCGGGTGCAAAGTCGCTCAAACGCCGGTCGATGCGGGACAGACTCCGGTAATTCACCCGGATTTGTTTACCCCATTTCAAAGCGTCCGCTATCCTGAATTCGAATAAAGGCGCCTGATCCAAATCAAAAGTGTGGACAAACGCCGCCGGCACTGCCGCCCTGCGGTCCCGGATCCAGAGGCAATTTTCAGGGTTGAACTGAAAGTATTCCACTGCCTTGCGGGCGAATTGCAGTGTGAGGTTATTATGTACCAGCAGAACCAGTTTCATGGCTGCTATGCCAGGTAGGTTTCATAGAATTCACGGACGGCGCCCTCCCCTCCCCTCGTGTCCAGGCGGATGATGCCCGGGATATTTTTGATGACCGGCAGGGCGTTAGCCGGGCAGGCGGCCACGCCGACCCGGGTCAGCACTTCCCGGCAATTGATATCGTCGCCGATATAGGCCACTTCGGACAACTCGAAGCCTTCTTTTTTGCAAATATCCAGTACGGCGTCCAGTTTATCGCCGTGCCATTTGCCCTGGTACAGGTAATCCACTTTGAGTTTCCGGGCCCTGCGCTCCACCATTTGGGTATTCTCGCTGGTCACCATAGCCGTTTTGATCCAGGCTTTTTGCATCAGGTTGAAAGCCATTCCGTCGTGGGTGTTGAATTTTTTGAGTTCATCCCCGTTTTCGGAATAATACATGCCGGCGTCCGTCATAACCCCGTCCACATCGGAAACAAAAAGGCGGACCTTAAGCCTGGGGCGATCGCTCATGCGGTGTTTGCGGATCAGTTCCTCCATAACGACCCAATCGTGGGGTTCGTCCAGCTCGGTGGCCATGAAATCCGGCAATTCGCAGACGGCGATCTGGCCGCTCAGCCGGTTACCGGACTGTCGGACGGCCCCGACCTTGCTGATGTAGAAGGCGCCGTTTTCCATCAGCTGGCCGTCAAAATCCTGGCGCCTCGGCCGGCTGCGGTAATCATAATTCAGGCTCTCCCCTGCCGGCGACCAGAAAAACCGCTTGATCCTGACGCAGGTCAGCAGGGAGTCGGCGCCGGATGACCTGAATTGTTCCAATCCGGCTGTGAAGTCCGCGGTCCTGGTGAGCGGCGAAGTGGCCTGAACCAGCAGGAACAAGGCGTCCTCCGGTTGCGGATGGGCATCCAGGAATTCCAGCATGACGGATTCTGTGGAGGAATGGTCGGCAGCATTGGCCGGCGACCTTCTGTAGATCCGCAATTTTGAAAAGCCGAATTCACGGGCGGTTTGTTCGATCTGATCGCAATCTGTGGCCAGGTATACCTCGTCCACCTGTTCGCATTGCTGGAGGGCGTCCAGGTTCCACCAAATCAGGGGGCGGCCGCAGATCGGCCGGATGTTCTTGAATTCGATGGATTTACTTCCGCAGCGAGCCGGAACAAAGGCGATCACTTTGCTCATTGGGTGCGGTATTTGAGTTTGTCGCGCTGTACCGATTCAATGCCCAGGATCTCGTCCGGTTTGTATTGGAGGGCTTTGTAGGTTGCATTCAGATCGCGGATCATCTTACCCAGTCCCGGCGGTTCGAGGGAGGCCGCATGGTCAGTCCCTTTCCAGGTCCGGTCTTTTGTGAAATGCCTTTCGATCCAGGTGGCGCCCAGGGTGAAGGCGGCAATGTCGATGGCGATACCCAGGTGGTGGCCGGAAAAGCCGATGTCTTTCACCCGGTCGCCGAACCTTTCGCGCAGGCGGTTGATCTCCAGCAGGCAGACATCCTCAAAGGGTACGGGATAACCCGACGTGCAGGCGTACAGCACCAGGCGGTCTTTGGCCTGTCCGGTTTCTTCAAAGAAGGCTACGAGTGCGTCTTCTTCTTCCCGGGTTGTCATGCCGGTAGAGGCGTGGACTTCACCCTTGAATTCATCGCGCAATACGCGCAGCATCTCAAAGTGGTTGTTGCAGGCGGAGGGCACTTTCAGGAAATCGGGGTTAAGGGCCGCAATTTCACGGGCGGAAGTGACATCCCAAACGGAGGTGGAATAGCCGATGCCCAATTCGTCGCAATAGGCTTTGAGCTCAGCGTGTTGCGCGGCGCTGAGTTCGAGGAATTCGCGATGTTCGCCGTAGGTGGCGCCATAGGAATTGTAGGGTACCGGATGAGGGGCGTTGTATTGCTCGGGCGTGAGCAATTCCTTCGGCGTCCGTTTCTGAAATTTGGCGACGGAAGCGCCGCATTCCCTGGCCAGCCGGATCAATTCCTTGGCGATGTCCATCTGGCCCATATGGTTGCAGCCGATCTCGGCAATGACTTTTGCTGGTTGATAATGGTTAAGCGCCATAAGATTTTTTGATTTCTTCGAGATTTTGGGCGGTTATTTGCCATAACCGCGCTTGTTTTTCAATAACGGCCTGTTCATAGGCATCCAGGTTTCGGATCATTTCGTCCACCTTATGAAACAACATATCCGGCAAATTAGGTTGATTGATGTCGATACCCCAATCCGGCGCCTGGATATCGTCCAGAAAATACTGGAGCTTATTGTGGGAAACCACGGACAGGATCGGTCTTTCGCAACCGAAAGGGATCAATTGGGCGTGGCCCCGCATACCCAGGACGAGGAGCGGTTTGCGGTAGGCTTCCAGCACAATGGCGGGCGGGCGTTTGTAGAGCCTTTCCAGGCGAAAATCCACTTCCAGGGCTTCCAGGTAGGGCAGGAAATGCTCATCGTCCGGATGGTGGGCGTAATAATGGATCGGCGCCAGGCGGGAAACCGCCTTGATGCCGCGTGCGAGTTCGGTCAGCATTTCCCCCATTTTTTCGCCGTACCGGAATTGGGGCCGGTCGAAGGCGCAGTTGAGGGCAATAAAGGGCGGAACCTCCGGCGACCGGCGGGCCTGATCGCCGTACAGGGAAGCCGCCAGGGTGGTCATGCAGGGCTGGAAGCGGAGTTTGTGGTGCAGTTCAGGCGGCAGGTAGGCTTTGACCTGTTCGATGCTGCCGTAATTGCGCAGGCCGATAAACACCGATTTTTCGGCCAGCAGGCGCAGGTGATCCCGGAAAACGGGCGCGAAATCGGGTTGTCCGCGGAAGCGGTTGTAGCCTACGGCAAAAACGCTGATGGGCACCTTGATCTTATCGAGGGTATCGAGGCTGCAGGACCATTGCCAGCCGCTGAGTTGGTTGGGGTTGGTATCCCGCAGGAAGAGGCCTCCGCCGCCGATGACCAGGCCGTCGCTGCTGTTGATGCGGGCCAGCGCCCGGCGGTCCACCACCTTATGAACGTGTTGCTTGTTCCAGGCGGAGCGCCCCAGTTCCCGGTCGTACAGATCGCGCAAAACCACGGGGAGCAAGGTATCGCCGGCATTGTAATGGCCGAAAAAGGCGACATGGGTCAGGTTGAGGCCGCTTTTGGGGGGGCCCGATTTGAGGAGGCGGTATTTCTTTCGGGTTGTCAACCAATTATAGGCGGCGTCAGCTGCAGGATAAACAAGTTCCTCAAGCCCGTATTTTAATCGGTTTCGTACCCTTCTAATTCGTTTGAACATATTTTAAACAGAAGCAACTAATATTCCAAATGAGAAACAAGTTGGAAAGGCGCAAAGATAACAGAAAAAACCGTTTATCTTGGAGGCCCAATTTGCAAAGGTATGGGGGTTATAGCCAGGCAAAGTTTCAAGGATAGTCTCGTAAGATATGCTGGTGTAGGGATTGGCGCAATCAGTACTTTATTTATTTTTCCGCTTGCGCTGAAGGAGATCGGGTTGATCAGATTCTTGATTTCCACCGCCTTGCTATTCATGCCCTTTGCAAGCTTCAGCACCACCAATCTCGGCATCCGTTTCTTCCCTTCCTTCAGAGATAAGGAGCGGAATAACAATGGCTTCCTCGGTTTGCTCATCGCCTTCAGCACCTTGTCATTTTTGCTTTTCACCCTGGTGGTATTTCTTTTCAAGGGCGCAATTTTAAAAGTTTACAGCGGTAAAGAAGATTTGTTTTTAAACCATCTCTTCTATTTCCTGCCGATCTGTTTTTTGCTGATTCAAATAAACGTACTGACGAGTTACACCTCAAATTTTCAGCGAATTGTCGTCCCCACAATAGCAAATGATTTCCTCCATAAAATCACACTTCCCATTTTAATACTTCTGTTCTATTTTCAACACTTATCCATAATTGAACTGATCTGGGGTGTGATCCTTACCCATGTCGCTAACCTGTTGATCCTGGTTGCGTATTTGGCTTATCTTGGAGAGTTTTCATTGAAGCTGGATTTTAAATATCTGAACCGGCAGCTCATATCGCAAATGTCCAACTACGGGTTCTTCAGCCTCTTAGGCAGTCTCGGCGGGATTTTTGCCACACAAATCGATGTCTTCATGGTAGGAAGTTTACTGGATACGGAACTGACCGGTACCTTTAGCATTCTGCTGTTTGTAGCCAGTACGATATCCGTTCCCAAGAGGGCAATGGATGGTGTTACCTCACCACTTGTTGCCCAAGCCTGGAAGTCCAAAGACCTGAACAAGATTGATGACCTGTATAAAAAAACTTCCACCAACCTTTTCCTGGTCGGGAGTTTTCTGCTTGCATTAATATGGTTCAATTTTCCGGACCTTACTCACATAACACCCAACGGAGAAAAGCTTTTGGCAGGGCAATATGTCATTTTGCTGATAGGCGGGGGATTGATAGTTGATATGATCACCAGCATCAATGGGTTTATTATTAATTTCTCACCTTTTTATAAATTTGGTTTTTACTCCATCATTATCCTCGGGATTCTCAACATTGTTTTGAATTTTCTGTTGATCCCGGTTCTTGGAATAAACGGCGCGGCCCTTGCGACCTTTCTATCGCTGATTATTTACAATGCATTCAAGGTTGGGTACGTAAAAATCAAGTTTGGGTTATCTCCATTCACAAGCAAAATTCCTGTAATCATCATGGGTGTGGCTATCATGAGCCTCATCGGAATGATCTCTCCGGTTCTCAATAATCCTTTCCTTAGTATTGGGCTTCGGTCGACACTAATGGTTTTGTTTTTTGGAATCTATACGTTGAGTCTCGCCATTTCACCGGATTTGAACGATTTTGTCATAAACAAGCTTCCGAAAGGGTGGATCAAGAAAAAATAGCGCTATGGTTTGATGAAATCCAACAAGGTCACGTCGCCCTTTTCCTGATATATTTTCCCTCCTTCTTCAAAGGAAAACGAAACATAATACACATAGACCCCTGAAATTCCTGGAGCGCCAGGTTTAAAAGTCCCATTCCATGGATTATCAGCAACGTCCGTTTCGAATACGAGCGCACCCCATCGGTTGAAAACCTTCATGTGATATGACTGAAAAGTACAATCAGCATATACCTTAAACTCGTCATTTATTCCATCTCCGTTGGGTGTAAACACATTGGGAATCATAAATTTACAATCCAGTTCATCCGGGGGATCAACAGGTGTGCAATCTTTATTTTCCAGAACGGTTTCTTCTTCCCAAAGGCAATCAATATCAGAAAGATTAACAGTGTAGATCCCTGGGAATTCCAATATTCTTTCCGCAGATGTACTTCCATCACTCCATAAAATCGTTTGCCCAGGGAGAATTGGCGTACTAATGGCAATCATCGAATCCTGACAAATGAGGGTGTCTGAAGGCAAATTCCAACTCGGCGCCCGGCCTCCCAGCAGCAATATTTCAGCGGGAGTCAGATCACGGTCATAAAATCTCATTTCATCCAAGTCGCCACTAAAAAAATTATGCAGTATTGGAACGGTTCCATCCGGGAAAATGTGTTGTACCCCTATGAGCATATCCGTATCTGTATCCGTATTTCTAAACACATTATCACTGCCTGAATAAAGTTTGCAATCGACCCAGATCTCCAATCTTTCCAAAGTCCTTTTAACGACTACATGGTGCCACTTGCTGTCAAACAGGACCGGATCAACAATTGTGGCTGTAGATGCGGGAGGCATTCCTTCTGTTACGGCAAATCTGAAATGAGGGGAGTTTTCATAATCCCTGATCCGGAGCCAGTATTGTGGATTTTCGCCGCCGGAGTCTCCTTTCTGGAAAACCATTTGAATATTTGGGTTGGTCCCATCGGCAAGGATCCAGAAAGACACGGAGAACGGTTGGTCACCGAAGTTCAGGACTCCTTGGTCATCAATGCGCAAATAATCATCCAGGCCGTCAAACCGGATTGCCTTTCCGTTTTCTCCAAAGCGATTAGGCGAGAATGCGGTGCCGTTCGGGACCGCCGTTAAGGTACCTGAAACGGCATCTGTTAAAGTGCCGTCGAATGGGAAATAGGCTACCAGGCCGTTATTCAGATCCTGGGCTGTGATTCGGATAGCAAATAGCACACAGAGGGTTAGTAATACGTAAGGGCGCATTTTATCTGTTTTTATGCAAAAATAGGATTTTTTTCAATTTCCTTTTTATGATGGATGGAAGGCTGTTTTCAGCTGAAAGCATATCCAAATAAACATTCAACTGGGTGTCAACCTGATTTTGACTGATCTTGATGGCGGCCGGTCCCGAATCATTTTTCACAACAAAACACACCAGCTCATGTTTCTGAAAATGGTCGCCTTCCAAAATCACAGAAGTTTCCAATCCAGCCAGTCGCAAGGCGTTTGAAATGGTCCATTTGTTGAAATAAAAAGTGTGTACATTCCTGAAATGATTACTTAGCGGGGTTGATGGATTTAAGGCGTTGGGAACGGCAATATAAAGTAGGCCGTTGTTTTTCAACACCGATTTAACTTTTTTCAATACCATGATTGGATCCATAAAATGCTCAAGAACATGCCGCATAATTACAAAATCAAATTCCTCCTGGTAACCATCCTCCCAATCCTTTTCAATCTGATCCGCTACAAGCTCAATGCCATTTTGCTTCAAAACTTCCTGGCAAATGACAGACGGTTCAATGGCAAAATATTGGGCTTCCGGATAATGGTGATTTTTTAAATAGGTTAATGAAGCGCCCTTCCCACTCCCAATGTCCAATATTTTACCGGGATTGACCGGAAAAAAACTACCAGCTTTTAATCTTTCTACAATTTGGAAAACAGTCTCTTCTCCACCTGATCCGCCACGATAAAATTGATCATATTCTGTTTCATAGAATTTCCTATACCTTTCAGCACTCCATCTGGGGTTCAGGAAAACCAGTCCGCATTTTCTACAAATAACGACATGTGCCGGGAAGCCGTGGGCTCCCTTGTCTGATATCCTTTGGTGATCTTCACCACCGCAAATCAAGCAGTTAACTGATTCAAATTCTGTTTGCATCGGTCCGAATTAAGCGCCAAAATTAAACCAATTGACCAAAGTGTCATGGCTGGAACAGTTGTGAAATATCAATCACACAACAAAACAGCGAATAATCTGGTTAAATCGAAAACTACTTCTAACCGATGAATAGCGTAAATTCCTTGCTTTTGCTCGCTTTTTTAGCACTCCTTTCATGCAGGAATGCTACAGAAGACAAAGTACAATCCGGATCGACCGATGTAACTTTTCCCGGGCATTCAGCCCCTGATTCCGGTTCCTCAGAACCCATTTTAAAATCACAAGATTCAGATTCGCAGGCCCCTACCCCCGCCCACCCCGAAACCATCCCCGTCAAACTAAAGCCCGAGCCGGTGAAAAAAGACCGCCCTGCTGCGCCGCAACCGGCAGCAATCCCGCCCCAACCCGTTGAAAAACCAGCAGCCGGCTCAGCACCTGCCGGGGATCCGCCTGCGCGCCCTGCACCGTCTGCCAGGCCCGGTCATGAAGCCTGGGATGCTCTCCTGCAGGAATACGTTTCGGGCAAGGGCAAGGTCAATTACGCCGGCCTCAAACAGGCGCAGGCCAAATTGGAGGCCTACCTCAAAGACCTGGCGGATAATCCGGTCCGCGACAACTGGTCAAAAGCCGGAAAAATGGCGTACTGGATCAACGTCTACAACGCCTTTACCATAAAACTGATCCTGGATCACTATCCCGTCAGCAGCATCACAGACATCGATAAGGGAAACCCCTGGGATACTAAATGGATCAACCTGGACGGCCGGACCCTCTCGCTCAATCAGATCGAAAACGAGATCCTCAGGCCAACATTCAAGGACCCCCGCATCCATTTTGCGCTGAACTGCGCGGCCAGATCCTGCCCTCCCCTGCTCAATAAAGCCTGGACCGCCGACAACCTCAATGCTCAGCTGGACAGCCGGGCCCGCATGTTTATCAACAACCCGGACTACAACCAGCTTTCGGGCAATCCGGTCTACGTGTCCAAGATCTTCGACTGGTACGCCGCCGATTTCGGCAACCTGATTGATTTTCTCAATCAATACGCCGCCCAATCCGTGCCGGCGGATGCCAGGATCGAGTACCGGGAATACGATTGGGCGCTCAACAAATAGCCCCTACCCTGCCCCATTCGCTTTCAGGCGCTATATTTGCAGCCAAAAAGCCGCCATGACCTTACCGACAGCGTTCATTGCTCAAATGCGGGAATTGCTGGGACCAGACCTCCCTGCCTTCCTGGAAGCCCTGTCGCGCCCAGCTCCGGTTAGTGTCCGGCGTAATTTTCAAAAATTAAAAAGTTGGCGAGAAAATTTTGAAGGAGTAAAATGGAATAACGACGGAGTATATTTGGACCAACGGCCCGTCTTCACCCTCGACCCGCTGTTCCACGCCGGGGCCTACTACGTGCAGGAGGCCTCCTCCATGCTGATCTCAGCCGCCTTGCGCGGGATCCGGCTGGAAACGGAATCCCCTACCGTGCTCGACCTGTGCGCCGCACCGGGCGGCAAAAGCACCTTGCTGGCCTCCGAGTTGCCCGAGGGCCGATTCCTGGTCTGCAACGAAGTGATCGGCAGCCGGTACCAGGTATTGAATTACAACCTCGTCAAATGGGGGCAGGCCGGGGTGCAAGCCAGTCAGGCCGACAGCCGGCATTTTGCGCCGCTGGCCGGCTTTTTTGACCTGGTGCTGGCCGATGCGCCCTGCTCGGGTGAGGGCTTGTTCCGCAAGGATCCGAGGGCCATAGCCGAATGGTCGCCGGCGCATACGGACTTCTGCGCCGGCCGGCAGCGCCGCATTTTAGGCGAGGCTGCCCAATTGGTCAGGCCGGGCGGCTTCCTCCTGTACAGCACCTGCACCTACAACACGAAAGAAAATCAGGAAAATGCCCGATGGACGGCCGAAAACCTGGATATGGATTTCATTCCCCTGGAAATTCCACCGGATTGGGGCGTGATACAGACCGAATGGGGCGCCCAGTGTTTTCCGCACCGGGTGCGGGGGGAAGGTTTTTTTCTGGCTTGTTTTCAAAAAAAAGGCGGGAAGGCATTGCAGGACCCTGCGAAAGGCTGGAAAAACTGGCTTCCGGTTCCAAAAGCCGTCCAATCCGCGCTCAATGAATGGATCGAACCCGATAGCAGCATGGTTTACTTTCAATCCGGCCAGGGTGAGATCAGGATCATCAGGGAGAGCGAACTGGCAAAAGCCCAATTGCTGGACAACAAACTCCAGCGTTTTCTACCCGGCCAGGCGGTGGGCATCTTCAAAGGAAAGGACTTCATCCCGGCGCCGGAACTGGCCTTGAATACCGGGATCAACTGGAAATTCCCGAGGGCTTCGCTTTCCAGAGAGGAGGCGCTGATCTATTTGAAAAAAGGCGCCCTGCCGGGCAATTTTCCCCAGGGTTGGTTCGCGGTTGAATACGAGGGCCTGCCGCTCGGATGGGCGAAAGGCCTGAACAACCGGGTCAACAATTATTACCCTAAGGAATGGCGCATCATCATGGATATCCCGGAGAATTGAACTTGTTCAATTTCCCGACTCCTCCATTTGTCAGGCCAACCTGGCCATATCCCTGACGAGGATCTTGCCCCTGTTGAAGTAAATGAGGTCCGACTTGCGAAGTTCGTTTAAAACCAGCGTAACGGTTTGTCGTGAAGTGCAGGTGATATTGGCGATATCCTGGTGCGTAAGGGAATGCTTCAGCAGCATTTCATAGCCGATCCTGCGACCGCGATCGGACACGGATTCCTTGATGAATTCGATGATGCGGGTCCTGGCGTCCTTGAAGATGAGGGATTCAAGCTTGCTTTCAGCCCGCAGGAGTCTGGCGCCGAACAGGTTCATGACCTTGGAGGAAAGGTCGAAATTCTGGCGCATGATCTTTTTGAAGTCCTCGACCTTAAGGACAAATACCTGCACTTCCTCTTTGAGCACCTGCGCAAAATCCTGCCGTTCTTCTTCGCCGATCAGGCCCAGTTCGCCAAACATGGCCAGCGGGTGCACCAGCGATTTGATGACTTCCTTGCCGTCGCTGGAGTGGGTTCCGATCTTTACAGAACCTTTGGCCAGAAAATAAACCTGCTCGGAGGGTTCACCCGGAAGGTAAACAAAACTGTACCGCGAAAAGGTAACCGGCTTCATCATTTCAGCCAACCGTAGTTTTTCATCTTCAACCAATGGAGAGAACAGCGGAAATTGATTGATAAAGCCCAATTTTTGATCTGTGTTCATGATCCTTTTTTCAGTAGTGATTAAATTTTTGCAGGATTTTCGAGGCACTATCAATCATAATGACACGAAAAATTCGGTCCTCCCCTATCCGGGGCATTTAATTTTTTGCCTTATTTAAACGAATGAAAATTTTAAGTCGAAAAAGCAAACATTGCCAAATAATATTCCACCAATCTATACCGGACAGGCTATATTTAAAATTATGTTTCAAAATTAATTTAAGGCCCGCAAAAAACCGGCGTGCCGTCAGTCAGGCGGCATTGCAGGGATCCTTTTATGGAATCAGGTAAGTTAATTGACCACCAGCAGGGAGTCCTGGGATTGGCTGAACCCGGCAAAATTGCCATGGCCGTTGAGGATGTTGTTGTAAAGAATGACGGGATCGCCGAAGAAGCCGCCGTTGTCGGCGTCCTTGATCCGGGAAAGCGACCGGTAATAGAAGTAATAATCATCGGAAACGGTGCGCAGGTCGACAAAAAGCTTGCTGATAAGCTGCATTTCCGGGTCGATGTCAGCGGAAAAGCGGAATGTATAATTGCCGTTCAGGGGGTCGTCTTCGAGCAGGAGCCCCCCGCTCAGGTGTGCCGTGATATAATTGCTGTTGATGGATTTGCTGAAATATACCGGATAAAGGCGTGAATCCACGATGACGGTATCGCCGTCCAGCTCGATATAATCATTGATTTTCTGGTACAGGATCAGGTGGTAATAGTTCCGCTCATCCGGGTTGTCGTGAAAACTGACGCTGACGGTGAAATAATACCTTTCCAGGCTGGATTCCGGCACTTGTTCCATTTCGATCTTGTCGATGCGAAAGGCCGTCAGATTGATTTTCGGCGGGATGCTGCTTTGGGCTTCCACGGTTTCAAACCCGGGGGCTTCAACGCGGATGGTATAGTCAATCCCCACTTCGGGCCTGCTGGAAACGGTTGTAAAATAAGGGCCTTCCTTGGTATTTTGCGGGATCACCAGTTTAAGTTCTTCAAGGGTGAGGTCGCCTTCCATCAGCCAGACCCGTGCATTCGAAATGTATTCTTCCGGCGCGTTATCGAGTACGGAGCGGCTGCGGGTAACCTGCACCTGAAGTGCCCGGTCATTGGTGAAATTGCTGATCACTACCAACTTGGGGGCGGGATCGGGTTGGTTAAAGTCAAGGTCCTCCTCGCAGGTAGATGCGCTGAGCAACAGGATCAAAAAGCCGGAGATAAGCGGGAACAGCCGATTCATGAAAGCTGATTTGCCAGACAAATATATTGATTTTTTTAATGGTGTAATAAAAACATTTCAGGATTTATGAGATCAGCCACCATTTCAGCAGCCATCCGAGGCTGATTCCCAAATAATTACCGACCGCGTACCCCAGCAACCCCAGCGCGATGCCGTTAAAAACGAGCCGGCGGTTGCCGATCACCGCAGCCACCTGGCCGATGAACGCGGGGCCGTAAATGCCGGCCGTAGAAGCGATCAGGCAGGTGTCCCGGTCGATGCCGAAAACCCGGCAAAACAGGAAATGGAGGATGATGGTTCCGCCGAGGGCCAGGCAGGAAAACAGGATAATCCCTTGGCCGGTCTCGATCAAAGCCGCAAAATCGGCCTGCAATCCGAGTGCGACGCAAAATGCCAGCAGCAGGAATTCGCCGGTTTCAAAACTTCCGGGCCTGTTCCTTACCGAGGGTACAAAGGAAAGGGCCAGGCCAAGGGTGGTCAGGCATAAAATGATCAGGGCAATGTCCTCCAATTTGCCCGTGAACAGCAAACAAAGTCCGACCGAACCGGCCACGACCAGAACGGCAAGCCCTGCGCTGAACAAAACGTCTCTTGCCCCGAACCTGGGATTTTCCCCGATTTCAGCCGCTTCGGCAACGCCGGCAACCCGGTAGGCAGGCAGCCATTTGAGCAGCAGCCCCGGCAGGAAAGAGCTCAACAGCACCAGGTATACCCCGCCGCCGAAAATATCCGCTGCATTCACGGCGATCAGCTCATTTTCCGATGCGCCGAGCGCCAGACCGATGGCCTGCATATTGGGCGTTCCGCCGGTGTACATCCCGGTCAGCATGCCCGCCAGCCGCCAGGAGTCGGTAAGGTGGTGCCGGAAAGCCCAGGCCGCCAATGCCGTACTGAATATGCCGGCCGCGGCGCACAACCCGAAGGCCAGCAAAGGCCTGCCCGCGGTCCGGATCTGGCCCAGGAGATCGGTTGGAAACAGCAACAACGGCAATGCCAGCAGCAGAGCCCCCTGCATAGCCAGGGAGGCGACTTCGGCATCGATGGTCAGGCCGGGGAAATTACCGGCGGCAATGCCGATCGCATAACAAAATACCACAGGGCTGATCCAATCCGGCAACCATCCCTTTTTGCTGAGCCACCGGCCCGCCACGGGGCTAAGCGCGATCAGCAGCATTTCGAACAGGGCGACAGGTTTCATTCGGGAAATTGTTCAATATTTACCAACAGCCCGCCGCTCCAGTCGAGCGACAAACGGCAGTCGGTCACTTGCTGATGCTCCAGCATCCAGGCGGCCAGCGGTGTGACGACGTAGCGGTCGATGGCCCGCTGCAGAGGCCTGGCGCCGTACCTTTCGTCAAACCCCGTATTGACCAGCCAATCCACCAAACCGGGAGAAAAGGCGAGGGTCAGCCGGCGTTTGGCGATCCCTTCTCTGGTATCCAGCTCCCGCAGCTCCTTGAAAGCGATCCTTTGAATATCCGCTTGCTGCAGCGGATTGAACAGCACCACCCCATCGATCCGGTTAAAAAACTCAGGCCGGAAAAACCCTTCAATGGCGGACATATAATGCTTTTCCTCCGAGGTCGTTTTGGTGAAGGCGATGGACTGCTGCCTGGAAGCGCCCAGATTCGAGGTCAGGATGATCACCGCATTCCTGAAGTTGGTGATGCGGCCGAAGCCGTCGACCAGATGCCCTTCATCCAATACGGTGAGCAGGGCGTCAAAGATCGCAGGGTGCGCCTTTTCGACTTCATCCAGCAGTAAAACGGCGAAGGGCCTTTCGCGGATTTCCTTTACCAATTGGCCCGGTTCCTTACCTTCCCCGATCAGCCGGGTTATCATGGCCGGGTGCTGAAACTCGCTCATATCCAGTCGGATCAGCGGGGATTTGTTTTGTCCGGCCCCGAAGAAATACTCTGCCAGCACTTTGGCGCTGGCGGTTTTGCCCACGCCTGTGGGGCCCGCAAAAATGAGGGTGGCGATAGGCTTTGCCGGGTTATTGATCCCGGCTTTGAAGACCTTGACCACTTCGCAAAGTTTATCCACCACATCATTCTGTCCGATGATCCGGGTACTGAAGAAGCTGCGGAGGGCCTCGCTTTCGAGCAGGATCTCATCGCGCAGGAACAGTTCCGGCAAGCCGGTCTGCTGGATAAAATTCCGGATCACTGCGTTCTTGTCGATCCTGGACAAGGCGCGGTTCTCGGCTTCATTGAGGCAAAAACCAAAAAACCGGATCGCTTTACCCGGAAATGCTTCGTAAGGATAATACCGGAGCAGGAGCCGGTGGGCCAGCATGCGGGCATCCGGGGTGATTTGTATTTTGAATTTCTGGGCTGCAAAATCGGCCAGCTTGTCCAGGATGGAAAAGACCTTGTTTTCGGGCATTTCCGCCAGCCGGATCAACTGGAAATTCTGGACAAAACCGGGCAGCAGCCGCCGGATCGTTTCCAATTCCTCTTCGGTCGTTTCGCCGACGATCTGGAGTTTGCCGCCCTGCAGGAAAGGGATCAGGAAAGCGCCTACGCTGTCCTCGGCGCCTTCCCCGCCGGTCTGGATCAGCTGGATAATGTCCATGACCCAAAGGATCCCGTTGGCCGACATGAGTTCCATGATCAGCTTTTCGCAGGTCTCCTGCCATTCGCCGAGGTACCTGGCGCTGGCGGTTATGCGCTGGGACATGATGCGCCAGAAGGTGAAATCGAGTTTTTGCCGGCGGCTGTGCGCACTCAACCTGCGGACGGCCGTCGAAATCAGCGCGCTTTTCCCGACGCCTCTGGGGCCGACGACCAGTACATTGACCCGGTTGTTGATCAGTTTGTCGATGATCTCGGAAATCTCGGCTTCCATTTCCCAGGCCGCATCCGGAATAAAACCGCTTTTCTTGCCCGAAGCCTTGCTCACCTTGAGGGGGTATTGTTCGGCCAGGTGAGATAGGGTCGGGAAAGAACGTTGTCCCGGGAAATGATTCCAGACCGGCTCGCGGTCTTTGTTCACCTTCAGGGTGATCTGGTCGAGTTTCGGTTTGGGAAAGGTCAGTTGCCGGTAGATCTTTTCGGGCTCCATCGCATTGGAGAGGGAGGTCAGAAAATGGCTGGCCAGAATATCGAATTGCCGGGCGTCGTAATAGATGAAATGTTTGTTGAACAGGGGAAAAAAACAGGCATAGTGCCCGCGTTCCGTCTCGCCGAAAACAGCGGGAGTCGACAGTTCGACCTGATGGGCAACCGGGAACGCCCCCATTTTGTCGATGTAAGAAGGTTGAATAGCGACGTTGACCATTTTGAGTTTGGGCTCCAGCAGGTCGATATAGGGGTATTCGTTGTGCCGCTTGTAGATGCGTTGCAAATGATTGGAAAGGGAGGTTTTAAGGGCCTTTACATCCTTTTCAACCAGTTCGTACTCCGTACCGACCAGTAATCCAAGAACAAGGCCGGTATCCAGGGTATAAACCAATAAGGGGTAATTGATCTTTTCCATTCGGGTGGAAAGATAATTTTTTTTCGGCGCTCTATTCCACTTCCAGCATTAATCCTTTCAGGTAGGCCCCTTCCGGATGAAAGAGGTTGACCGGGTGGTCGGCGGGTTGGCCGAGCTCCTGCATGACCCTGATCTTGCGTCCTGCTTCGAGCGCAGCCGCTACGATGGTGTGGTTGAACAGGGGCCGGTCGATAACCTGAGAGCAGGAGAACGTCAGCATGATACCGCCGGGCATGATGCTTTTCAAAGCCAGGGCGTTCAGGCGCTTATACCCCTGGACGGCGCTGTGCCGCTTGGCGATATTTTTGGCAAATGCCGGCGGGTCCACGATCATCAGGTCGTAGCGGTCATTGTTGCTGCTCAGCCAGGGGATCACATCCGCGGTGATCGAACGGTGCCGCCCGGGGTCGAACCCGTTGAGGGCTACGTTCAGGCCGGTCCATTCCATGGCTTTGGCGGATACGTCTACCGAATCCACCGACTTCGCACCGGCGCCCAGCGCGTATATCGAAAAGCCGCCGGTGTAGCAAAAAGCGTTCAGCACTTTTTTGCCGGCAGCCAGGCCGCCGACCAGTTTCCTGTTTTCCCGCTGATCCAGGAAAAAACCGGTTTTTTGTCCGGCAGCCCAATCGACATGGAATCGATAGCCGTTTTCAAGTACCTCCGACTGATCCTGGGCGCCCCGCAAATAGCCGTTCTGGACGCCCTGGGCGTAAATCTTGGGCAGGGTTTCCCTGCTTTTGTCGTAGACGGCCGTCAGCGCATCGCCGAAAACCTGTTGCAAGGCCTGCGCCAGGGCGTCCCGGATGAGGTGCATGCCGATGGAGTGGCATTGAACAACGGCCACACCGGCGTACCAATCGATGATGAGCCCCGGCAAGCCGTCGCCTTCGGCGTGAACAAGCCGGAAGCAGTTTGTTGCATCCGGCCGGGGCAGGCCTATTGCAAGGCGATAATCGGCGGCGTTCTGAATCCTGCCGGTCCAGAATGACTGATCCGGCCAGACCGGCTCGAAGGTAAAGATGCGAACGCAGATATTGCCGTCCTGATAATGCCCGGTAGCCAGGTGTTGCCCGGATTGGTTGCAAACCGCGACCGTATCCCCGTCGGCGGGACTGCCCTCGATGCGGGCAACGGCGCCGGAGAACACCCAAGGGTGGAACCGCAGTACGGCCGCTTCTTTTTTCGGCTTCAGGAAAATTTTCTTCATCGGGCAAAAATAAGAAAGCCGGCGGATGATGTTACTCGCCCGCCGGCTTCATTATTAAAAATCCGTAAACGGAAAATCTTAATCCCAGTCGTTGCGACGCCGGAAGTTGTCGCGGTCACGGTTCCGGTCGCGGTTGTAGCCACCGTCGCGGTCGCGGTCACGGTCACGGTTGAAGCCGCCGCGATCCCCGCCGCCGCTGCCGCCGCGGTTGAAACCACCGCCGCCACCGCTGCCGCCGCGGTTAAACCCGCCGCCGCCGCCGCCGCGATTGAAGCCGCCGCCACCGCCGCCGCCGCGGTTGAAACCGCCGCCGCCGCCGCCGCGGGATTCACGCGGTTCAGCTTGTTTAACAATGATGGTGCGGCCATCAAGTTCTGCTTCGTTCAATGCGGCAATAGCTGCTTTTGCCTCATCGTCATTCGGCATTTCAACAAAGGCGAAACCACGGGAACGGCCCGTCTCGTGGTCAGTAATGACCTTAGCGGAATCTACTTCTCCGTAGGCTTCAAAAGCCGTGCGCAGATCGTCGCTATCGGTTTCAAAATTCAACTTTGCTACAAAAATGTTCATTACAAAAAATAATTAATAATTAAAAATTAAAAAAGACCAACAAACGCATAAAAATTGAATAGCCAACGAACTAATCTTCCGCTGAACGCATAAGATATCCCTGTTGAATCGACCAGGAAATATCATCGTCCGGATTCGTTCCAACCGGACAGTCCACACTTAAGTTGTAGCTAGTGAAATGGAATACCATACTGAGGAAGGCCCGAATGACTGGCTAAAACTTAACACCCTATTAGCGCAAGCCTGAATGCATCCCGCCTTGAACGAGCGGGTTTTCATACAGCAAATGAAAAGGTACTTTTACTTTCACCGTACAAAGATAATCCATTTTTGAATACGAAACGCGGAGGCTCTCCACTTTTTAACGCGACGCCTCCATTTTTTAACATCCCCGCCTAATTTCCAGCTTTTTACAGGTCATTTTGTACCTTACCCGCTAAAAATCCGATTGCATGAAGAACATCTATCTACCATTAGTGATTGCCGTGTCGCTATGCCTTCCCGCAGCGATTTTCTCCCAGGAAAAAAACCTGGATTACAACAAATTCCGGCAACTGTATATGGAGTTGCCGACGCCCAATTCCTACCGGACCGCATCCGGCGCGCCAGGGCATGAATACTACCAGCAACGGGCCGACTATGTCATGGACATCGAGCTGGATGACGACAACCAGATCGTCCGCGGCACTGAAACCGTGACCTATTTCAACCAATCGCCCGACCCCCTGAACTATATCTGGCTCCAGCTGGATCAGAATATGCGCTCGAAAGAATCGGATACGTACAAGATCCAGACCAACGACCTGGAGGGCCGGGTCGGCTTCAACCAGATCATGCGGATGCACAACCATTTTGACGGCGGATTCAACATCGAAACGGTCAAGGACGCCGCAGGCAAAGAACTGACCCATGTCATCAACAAGACCATGATGCGCATCAACCTGCCGCAACCGCTGGCGCCCGGCGCCAAGTTCGTATTCAACGTAAAATGGTGGTACAAGATCAATAACCGCCTCAAGGACGGCGGCCGCTCCGGTTATGAGTACTTTGAAGACGAGGACAACTACCTGTATACCATCGCCCAGTTTTATCCGCGCATGGCCGTTTATAACGAGGTGGAAGGCTGGCAGCACAAGCAGTTCCTCGGCGCCGGCGAATTTACCCTGACCTTCGGTAATTTCGATGTTCGCATCACCGTGCCGGCCGACCATGTCGTCGGCGCAACCGGCGAACTCCAGAATGCAAAGCTGGTGCTGACCGACGCCCAGCGCAAGCGCATGGAAGAGGCGCGCATGAATACCAAAGATCCCGTATTCATCGTCACGGAAGCCGAAGCCAGGGATACGGAAACCAAGCGCTCGAAAGAAAAGAAAACCTGGGTTTACAAGGCTGAAAACGTTCGCGATTTTGCCTTTGCCACCTCCCGGAAATTCATCTGGGACGCGATGGCCGTCAAGTTCGGCGACCGGACCGTGATGGCCATGTCCCTGTACCCGAAAGAAGGCAATCCGCTTTGGGAAAAATACAGCACGCGCGTCGTGGCCCACACGCTGAAAACCTACTCCAAATATACCTTCGATTATCCCTATCCGCTGGCCTACAGCATCCATACCGACCGGATCGGCATGGAATACCCCATGATCTGCTTCAACGGCGGCCGGCCGGAAGCCGACGGCACCTATTCGGAGCGGACCAAGTTCGGCATGATCGGCGTCATCGTCCACGAAGTAGGGCACAACTTCTTCCCGATGATCGTCAATTCCGACGAACGGCAATGGACCTGGATGGACGAAGGCCTCAACAGTTTCCTGGAATACATCACCGAACAGGAATGGGACGCCGATTTCCCGACCAGCGGCGGACAACCGGTCAAAATCGTGGATTACATGAAACTCGACAAGAGCCGGCAAAATCCCATCATGACCAACTCGGAGTCGGTGATCAGCCTGGGGCCCAATGCCTATACCAAACCGGCGACCGGGTTGTATATCCTCCGGGAAACCATCATGGGCCGCGAACTCTTCGATATGGCCTTCAAGGAATACGCCCAGCGGTGGAAGTTCAAACATCCAACGCCGGCCGATTTCTTCCGCACCATGGAAGACGCTTCGGCTGTCGACCTGGATTGGTTCTGGCGCGGCTGGTTCTTCTCCACCGACAACGTGGATATCGCCATGGATAAAGTGGAATGGTTCAAGGCGAATACCCAGAACCCCGAAGTGGAAAACGCCATTACGCGCGCCAACCAGGACCAGGCCCCAAAATACGTCGGGGACCAGCGCAACGAAACCATGCAGACCGTGGTCAAGCGCGATCCGAATATGCGGGATTTTTACGATTCCTACGATCCGCTGGAGGTGACCGTACTGGACAAGAAGGAGTACGAAAGGTATATTTCCAGCCTGACCCCGGAAGAAAAAGCCATACTGGACGCCGATTACAATTACTATTCGATCCACTTTAAAAATGTGGGCGGCATGGTCATGCCCCTGATCCTGCAATTCAAATTCACGGACGGCACCTTTGAGGACGTCCGGATCCCTGCTGAGATCTGGCGCCGCAACAACGACGAGATCAACAAGGTATTTTTCTTTGAAAAAGAAGTGGAAGAGATCGTTCTGGACCCGTATCTGGAAACCGCGGATACCGATCGCGGCAACAATTACTGGCCGCCGCACCGCGAGCCGACCAGGTTTGAGCTGTTCAAAGGGGGCGGCAGAGGAGGCTTCGGCGGCGGCAGTCGCGAAAACCCGATGCAGCAGTCCAGGAAACTGGAGAAGATGAAAGAGAACGGGAATTCCGGCGGTTAATTTTCCCTTTTAAAACTCGTGTTATTCCGGATTTTCATTTCAACACCCCTACATGTTGAGCCAACTTACTCTATTACGATAACCTTATTTCAATTGTTGAATGATGAAAAGCAAGAGAGCTAACAAAAATCGCCTTTCAAAACAGGGCCTGTTGTTCAGGGTCATGTTGATGGGGGTATTTGCCTTGTTAAATTTTCCGAATCTGAAGGCCAATACCTTTTACCCGGGACCAGACCTCCCGCCCAGGGTAATCAAAGGGGTTGTCACAGACAATGCGAACGAACCGCTGATCGGGGCGAACGTATTGGTCAAAGGAACTGCGAAGGGAACTGTTACGGATGCGGACGGGGCCTTCAGCCTGGAAATTGACGATTCGGATGAAATTCTGGTGATTTCCTATACGGGTTATGAGACCACGGAAATTCCGATAGGCAGTCAATCTGCCTTCACCATCGCCCTGAGTGAAAACTCCGCCATTCTCGGAGAAGTTGTGGTCATCGGCTACGGCGTTCAAAGAAAAGCGGATGTAACGGGCGCTACGGTGAATGTCAGCGCAGAAGAGCTGGCCTCCCGCCCGGTAAGGAATGTGGTTGAAGCGATGCAGGGCAAAGCGGCCGGTGTGGATATCTCGTCAAACGAACGGCCGGGAACTGTTGGGAACATTACCATTCGCGGTGTCCGCTCCCTTACGGCGTCCAACTCTCCGCTGTATGTTGTGGACGGTATTCCGTTGGTCACCGGCGTGGTCAGCGCATCGGGCAATGATGTGACGCTTGGCGGCATTGACAACCTCAACCCGAATGACATCGAATCCATTGACATTCTGAAAGATGCGTCGGCCACCGCCATTTACGGCTCGCGCGGCGCCAACGGCGTGGTGCTCATTACCACCAAACAAGGTAAGGCCGGCAAGATGCACCTGGAGGTTAATTCTTCGCTAACCACTGAAAAGATTCATGAATTTTCGACTTTGATGAACGCGGCCGAGTACATTGAATACCGCCGTTGGGCCAGGTATTACATCGTCGGGCAAACCGTTTACCCCAGAGGAGACCAGCCGACATTTGCAAGTGACGAAACCATTTTTTCAGGTGATGCGTTTGCATTGGAAAACATTAAAAAAGGTTGGGCAAGCGGCACCTGGGATCCCTCCAAGGTGACTTCCACGGATTGGACCGATTTTGTCACCCGCACGGGCGTCACTACCCAGAATACGCTGAGCGCAAGCGGCGGCACGGATAAAATGACCGCCTACGGCTCGTTCGGGTACACGGATAATGTCGGGGTTGTAAAAGGACAAGACTTCAAACGCTATAACGGTATCCTCAGGATCGATATCAAACCAACCAAATGGTTCTCCTTCGGCGGTACCATGAGCGGTTCCTTCAGCAAGCAGGAATTCGGCCAATCCACCTCGGGCAACGTCGGGGTTTCGGTCAGGGACGGTTTGTACGAAAGCGCGCGCACCATTTTCCAGTATGCCGTACCTTATGACGATGAGGGCAACCGGATCGACTATCCGGGCGGTGACATAGCCGTTAAAACCATCATAGGCGAGGATAAATTATCGCAGGACCAACGCACATCGATGCGGGCTTTCGGCAGTTTTTACGGTCAACTGGACATCGGCGCCATCATACCTGTACTGGACGGATTGAAATTCCGCACCAACTTCGGTCCGGATATCGAGAACTGGCGCGACGGCATTTTCCTGGATGCCGTTTCCGTGATCAGGAACGGTTCCTCTTACGCTTCATTGGAGAAATCGCAGCGTTTGTCCTATACCCTCGACAACCTGCTGTACTATAATAAAACCGCCGGGAACCACAATTTCGGCCTGACCTTGTTGCAGAGTCAGACCAAATTCAACTCGGAATCCAGTTTCATTTCGGCAGATAACGTTCCGCTGGCCAGCCAGAAATGGGATGCATTGGGCGCTGTCAGCTCCCTCAAAAGCTGGAGCTCCGGCATCGTCGAATCGTCCTTGTTGTCCTATATGGCGCGTTTGAACTACAGTTTCAATTATAAATATCTGCTGACCGTATCAGGCCGGTATGACGGAGCCTCTCAATTGGCGGAAGGCAATAAGTGGGATTTCTTTCCCAGCGTAGCGTTGGGCTGGCGCATCGATCAGGAATCCTTTATGGACGGCATGGACTGGATCGACCAGTTGAAGCTGCGGGTCGGCGTCGGGGTCACGGGTAACGCAGCCATTAACCCTTATTCCACCAAGGGCAGGCTGGACGCTATTTTCTATCCGTTCGGCAGCGTATCCACACCCGGACAGCTGAACGTCACCACCCTGGCAAACAAGGATCTGGGATGGGAAAAAACCACGCAGTACAACGTGGGGCTTGATTTCTCTATTGTTAAATCAAAGATTTACGGCAGTTTGGACTTTTACACCTCCAACACCAATGATCTGTTGGTGCAAAAATCCATCCCGACCACTACCGGTTATACCAACACGTTCGCCAACATCGGAGAGACACAATCCAAAGGTGTTGACCTGACCCTGAACACCATCAACGTTTCAGGCCGGAGTTTCGAGTGGACAACTACCTTGAACGCTTCCTATCAGGACAACAAAATCGTCTCTTTGGCCAACGGCAAATTTGACGATATCAATAACGGATGGTTCATCGGCCAGTCTCAGGATGTCATCTACGGTTATGAATCCAACGGGATCTGGCAGGCATCGGATGCAGCCGAAATGGCCAAATTCAACGACAACGGCCATACCTTTACTGCGGGTAATGTCCGCCCGGTTGACCAGAACGGCGATTATGTCATTGATGCGAACAACGACCAGGTCATTATCGGCAGCACGATACCGAAATACATCCTGGGCATCACGAACACCTTTAATTACAAAGGTTTTGAGTTATCCATTTTCTTATATGGCCGCATGAAATACCTGTACAATACAGGTGGTGAAGGCCTTGTAGGCCGCTATAATCAAAGATTGGTGGATTATTGGACCGAGGCGGATCCGAATTCCGATTTTCAGAAGCCCATCTACTCCGAAGGTTTTGGGGATGAATATTTCCGCTCCCTTGGGTACAAAGACGGTTCGTTCCTGAAGATCCGGAATATTTCCCTGGGGTACAACCTGCCTTCGAGCGTTTCCAGCAGGATCGGCCTTTCCAGATTGCGGATCTATGCTCAGGCGTTGAACCCGGGGTTTGTCTTCAACAATGTACCCTGGATCGACATGGATGTAAGGTACCATGCTTCGAACAGAGGTTTTGTGACCGGCGTAAACCTCCAATTTTAATCATAGCTCAGCTTTAAAAGAATGAAAATCATGAAAAAACATATAAATTTTCATCCAATCTTATTGACGCTTCTGGCGCTGATGATCAGCGTGACCTCCTGCGTCAAGGACAGTTTTCTGGACGAAACCCTGAAGACTGAAAGGGACTATTCGTTTTATGATACGGAACAAGGCATCCAGGAATTGGCCGTGGGTGCCTATTACCGGGTCTTTTCCTCGCCGTTTGCATCTGAATATCAATTCGGGACCACCAATTACGGTACCGATGAGTTTCATTTGGGCGGCGACAAGACCAATGATATCTGGAACAATTACGACAGCCGTTTTGGTTCCATCATCGTAACCACCAGAACGAATGCGCAGGAATTCTGGGACAATGTGTACGTAGGCATCGGCCTGGCCAACCAATTGATTGAATCAGCCACCAATATTGAATCGACCAATCCCGCCATCAAAAACGTGGCATTGGGAGAAGGCTATTTCCTTCGCGCTTTCAATTACCTGAAACTGGTCCGTCAATACGGCGGCGTTCCGTTAAAGTTGACGCCAAGCACTACGGTTGAACTGGAATTCACGCGCGCAAGTGCGGAGGAAGTGCTGGCACAGGTCATCTCCGATTTTAAACAGGCCTACGACTTGTTGGATAATTCAGCAGGTACGCCCAATAAGATCAGCAAAGATGCCGCCGCCCATTTCCTGGCCAAAGCGTACCTGACCCGCGCCAGCGAGATCAACGACTCCTGGAACTCGGCTACAAAAAGCGCCGACCTGGACCAGGTCGTGGCCCTTTCCAATGAGGTCATCAGCCATCACCCGCTTGCCGGCAACTACCAGGATCTTTGGTATTATACCCAACCTGACGGCGCGAATGAATCGCTGCCCGAAATGATTCTGTCCGCATCCTTCAGCCGCGATCCGGTCCTTGAGACGTACAACCAGAGTCACGTATTCTTCACCGCCCGTTATGACGACCTCCCGACGATGAAGCGCGACCTTACGGGAATGCGCCCGTACAGCCGGATGGCCCCCACGTATTTCACCTATGATGTGTTCGACCATATCAAGGATTCCCGGTTCTGGAAGACCTTCAGGACCAAACACAGGGTAAACAAAGGAGGTGATTTCAGCGGAACCAACTACACCGCAGGTGTGGATCTCGGCATCCTGTACATCATCAATTCGGCAAGTGACAACCGTTTTGCCAAGACCATCAACAACAATGATCCCGGCATTTTGTACAACGGCAAAACCATCCCTCACGTATTTGTAGCGCATGCCGCCGACGGCGTAGGCCTCCTGGCCAACCCGAGGTTTCCATCCTTATCAAAACACTTTGAATCGGACCGCACAGCCATCAATGACAACCGGGGCATGCGGGATGAAATCCTGGCGCGTTCGGCCGAAACCTATCTGATGGCAGCTGAGGCAAAAATCCGGCAGGAAAAGTACTCGGAGGCACTGGATTACATCAATACGGTTCGCAACCGCGGGGCTTACAAAGATGGAGAAGACCGCTCGTACTACATGGACGGCGCTGAATCCTATCCTACTTCCGCATTTTCCCAGCCGGCCAGCGACAATTCATACATGAATGAAAATTCTTATTATGAATCCAATAATATCCCGGTGACCACAGCTTCAACCGATCTGACCATCACCAGCGCTTCCGCTTTACCGGCAGAAGACGAAGCCGTGATCGCCAAACTCGGATATTCAAGTAATTATGACCGCATGTTGTGTCTGGTCCTGAATGAGCGCACCCGCGAACTCTGCGGTGAATGGCTCCGCTGGGAAGATTTAAGCCGCACCAAAACCCTGGTAGCCAGGGCTCGCGCTTATAACCCCGAGGCGGCGCCGAACATCCAGGATTACCACAACCTGAGGCCCATACCTCAGACCTTCCTGGATGCAATCTACACGGAAGGACGCCCGCTGACGCCGGCTGAAAAGCAGGCTATGCAGAATCCAGGGTACTAAGAACCGCGTCATATTGATTTGACTTCTTCGACCGGGAGAGCGGGAGGCATTACCTTCCCCCGCTCTCCCACTCACCTTCTCCGGCTTCGACCGGCGACCTGCCTTCACTTCCACCAATCCGCAATCAAAAATGGACCGAAGATTTTTGTGCTTTTTCTTTTTTCTCGTTGCGTGGTCGGCCTGCATTGCGCAAATCAATGACGTGACCACGCCGCTGCACCTGATGCAGCCGGCCTATCCCTATGGCTACGGCAAGCCGGAAGTGAAGGACATTGAACAGGTGTTGACCCGTGTTTACGATTATCTGGTTCAGGTTACCCCGCCGCAATTGGTGGATAAAATATCCGGCAAAGAAATCTCAGACCTCACATCGGTCAATGAAAACAGCATCATGAAGCCCGCTGATTTCCGGCTCAACAGCTACGAGTGGGGCGTGACCTACGCAGGCATGCTGCTGGCGGCCGAACAAACCGGTCAGGCGAAATACTCGGCCTATGTGACCGACCGGCTGAATTTTCTTGCGAATGCATTGGCTGCCTTCGCCGATTTTGAAGAAAAGCATGAAGGCAAGGATTTCCAGCTCAAACATTCCCTGCACCCGCAGGCACTGGACGATTGCGGAGCGATCTGCGCAGCCATGATCAAGGCGGCCAGAGCGGGAAAAGCCGATATACAAAAAGGTGTGATCGACAATTACATTCGCTACATCAGTGAGAAACAATTTCGCCTGGAGGACGGCACCCTGGCCAGAAACCGGCCGCAACCCAATTCCATCTGGCTCGACGACCTGTTCATGAGTGTGCCCGCGCTGGCTCAAATGGGCAGCTACAGCGGAGACCCGAAGTATTTTGACGATGCCGTGAAGCAGGTTCTCCAGTTCAGCAAACGCATGTTCAACTACGAAAAAGGGCTTTTCATGCATGGCTGGATCCAGGAAATGGAAGAACATCCGCAATTCCACTGGGCGCGCGCGAACGGCTGGGCTTTAATGACCATGGTGGAATTGCTGGAAGTTTTGCCGGCCGACCACCCGGGCCGCGATCAGGTCCTGGATCTGTTGCGCCGGCATATCCGCGGTCTGGCCGCCTGCCAGGACGGAACCGGATTCTGGCATCAACTGATCGACCGGAACGATACGTACCTTGAAACCTCAGCAACGGCCATATACACCTATTCCATTGCCCGGGCGATCAACCGGGGCTATGTCGACGGAAAAGTCTACGGACCGATGGTGTGCCTCGCCTGGCATGCCGTAGCCGGTAAAGTGAACGAAAAGGGTCAGGTGGAAGGGACCTGCGTAGGAACCGGAATGGGGTTCGATCCCGCCTTTTATTACTACCGGCCCGTAAATGTTTTTGCCGCGCACGGGTATGGTCCGGTCCTGTTGGCGGGTGCGGAAATGATCGAGCTGGTCCGTACCCACGATATCCGCATCAATGACAGTGCGACCATGCTGTACCAGGAAAGCAAGCCCCAGACCTGGAACTTTGATTTCGGTCCGGGCAAGGTAAAAGAAGGCTTTACCCGGATAGCGGAACGGGATTTATATACGGCAGAAAACGGGTATGGGCTCATCCCCCTCGGTGTTGTAAAAGGTTTTGCCCAAGCAGGAACTGATGAGCTGTTGAGCGATGGGCTAAGTTCGGTAGGGCCGTTCTATTTCAATGTTGATCTGCCGGAGGGCCGTTATAAGGTCACCCTTGCACTCGGCAATCCGGAAAAAGAATCAGCCGTTACCGTCAAAGCGGAATCGCGGCGGTTGATGCTGGAAAATATAGCGTTGAAAAAAGGAGAAACGGCGCTTAAAACCATCATTGTGGACGTCCGGACGCCCCGCATCAATGCCACGGAAAGCATCCGGCTGAAAGACCGGGAACTGCCCTATAAGAACTGGGATAAAAGTCTGAACCTTGAGTTCAACGGCAAGAATCCATCGATCCGTTACATAGCGATTGAAAAGGCCGATGAGCTGCCCGTCATATTCCTGGCGGGCAATTCGACCGTCACCGACCAGGAAAACGAACCGTGGGCATCCTGGGGGCAAATGTTTACCCGATTTCTGAAGCCGGAAATCGCGGTGGCCAATTTTGCCGAATCCGGAGAAACCCTGAAAGCCTTCAGAAGAGAAAACAGGCTGCAAAAAATATTGAGCGTGATGAAGCCCGGCGACTACCTGTTCATGGAGTTTGCGCACAACGATCAGAAACCCGGCGGCAATCATGTGGATCCCTACACGACGTATCTGGAGGAATTGATGTTCTTCATCGCGGAAACCCGGAAAAAAGGCGGTATTCCTGTGCTGGTGACGTCCACCAACCGGCGCAAGTTCGACGAAAACGGCAAAATTGAGAACACGCTCGAGGCATACCCGGACGCCATGCGGCAACTGGCCGAAAAAGAGCATATCCCGCTGATCGATCTGAATGCCATGAGCAAGGCGCTGTATGAGGCGCTGGGCGTGGAAAACTCCCAAAAAGCGTTTGTCCATTATCCCGCCAATACCTACCCCAATCAGAAAGAACCATTGGCGGACAATACCCATTTCAACGCGTACGGCGCTTATGAACTGGCCAAATGCGTGGTGCAGGCAATCAAAAGCCAAAAGCTGGGCCTGGCAAAATACATTACCGATGATTTCGGCGGTTTTGACCCTTCAAAGCCCGACCCGTTTGAAGGATTCTTCTGGCCGGAAAGTCCGTTTTCGAAAATGGTGAAGCCGGCTGGAAACTGATTGCTGTTACTCGTTCTTTTTTCCTTCAGTCGGATGGTTTAGCGTACCAATCCATCATTTGCAATCGCACCGTCTCCTCACTTGTAGTGTCCTGAAGCAGGCTGACAAATGTCATTTTTTTAATTTCTAAACAGTATTGAATGAGCAACCGATACCTG
>WBZL01000523.1_pt2 | contig 35550 bp, 29 predicted proteins | sample 5204291 | NCBI WGS metagenome assembly WBZL01 (sample SAMN12344345, study PRJNA552823) | activated sludge metagenome | biome: Activated sludge suspended growth; feature: Nitrification reactor; material: Wastewater; isolation source: activated sludge from nitrification reactor of wastewater... | reverse complement strand
AGGTCGGCGTTCACCTCTTCGGAGACGGTGTGTTCCGGCGACTGGGAGATCGCGCGCTGAAGGCTCGCGTTCACGTCCTCCCTTTGGCTGTCGACCTCCGCCAAGAAAAGAGGTCGAGATGAAGGCGGCACGCGAGTCCTTCTACGCAGCTCGAGACAGCCGCACGACGGCCTGTGCCGGGAACACAGACTATCGGCGCGGGCGGGTCGTCCTCAGCATCGACGATGCCGAGGCCGAGACGGCCTGCGGTCAGATCGCATTCCTCACGGCCGCGAACCTCTTAGCGCGCTGGTGTCGCGACGTGCGATTCGTTGCGCCGATAGTCGACCTGCACCCGCGAGCGCAGACGCTCGCGGCAGGGATCTCTTTGCTCGGCGAGGGTGCCGCCTCGATCGCAGCCGCTGCCGATCCCTTTGGTCACTTCAACCTGGGCGCTCCCAGCCGGCCAGCGGAGCACCAGCTTCACGTCGGCGCGCGATGTCCCGCGGGCGCATATCCCGTCCTGGGACGCGGATGGACCGCTCTCGGTGGCGGTGCAGCTAGATGCGCCCCGTCGCAGGGGGGCCAGACTGTGCTTGGAGCGGTTCTTGCCGGTTGTGCGGGCACCGCACAGCTCTTCCGGGCCGCTCAGGGCCAAAGGTGTTTGCCTTCGGACTTTCGCCTGTCGCTCTGGAATCTCCGAGGAGGCACCGAAGCGAAGGACGGCCCTGACGTCAGCGGAGCCGACCTCGGACTCGTCTACTTGGTCGGCTGCGGCGCAGTCGGCAGCGCGATCGCCTATCTGCTCCCGCTCGCTCAGCTCCTGGGCACCTTCGTCCTAGTAGACCGGGACACCATCGATGACTCGAACCTCAATCGCTCGCCGCTCTTCACGAGCCTCGACGTCGGCAAGAGCAAGGCTGTAGTGACAGCAGCTCACCTCCTCCGCAATGGGTTGGCGGCGGAACCGTACGTGGAGTGGTTCGATGAGGCCGTACGCGCTGGCCACGTGTTCCTTCACCGACCGGACTTGGTGATTCCGGCGGCGAACGACCGGAACGTCCGGCACTGCATTCAGGATCAGATCCCTCCCCTCCAAATCTACGGCACCACCGGCAGGAACTGGGACGCCTTCCTCGGCCGTCACATTCCTCTGCAGGAGGACTGCCTTGCGTGCCGCTTTCCGAGTCCGAAGACGAACGGGGAGCCTCCGCTCATCTGCGCCACGGCGGCAATCCCCGCCCCCCCGCAGGCCGAGGAGAGGCAGATGGATGCGGCCCTGCCATTCCTGTCAACGGCAGCCGGCTTGCTCGCCGTAGCGGAGCTCCTCAAGGTAACCACGCAAGGGTACCCCGCAAGCCCCAACTTCGCCTGCCTCGATTTTCTAGGGGATCTGAGCGACTTCGTCTTGGACCAGCGGAGACCGAAGGGGTCTTGTCGGTGCGCTCTCCAGTCCCGGATCTGGGCAGAGTTAAACGGGGCCTCGCGCTTCTCATCGCTGTCGACCGCGGCGGAGAGTCCACACGACGACCGAGAATCCTGGAATCCCCCGGCAGCGCGTCACACTTTCATCGGCGCCGCAGATCGCGGCGCGACGTGCGGCGGTGATGGCTTGAGCACCAGGCCGGCGGTGACATTTTCTAGCCGGACCTCCGGGTAGTACTGGAGGACTCCTCGAAGGTACCCGAGAAAGCGCCTCTTGAAGTGCCGCGGGTTCGCGTAGCCCGAACCGAACTGGAGGGCCAGAGACGCCCACGGGATCGTCACCGGCTTGCGGAGCCGGAAGAAGCGCCACGTCAGCCAGACGTAGATGTCGATCTCGAAGGGCGACCGCAGGGCGCGAAGCACCCGTAGATCGAGTGGGACCGGCGCCTCGGTCGCCTCCCGGTAGAACCGGTCAGAGAGGACCACGTGCGAGCCCCATGCGGCTTCGCCCTTCCCCGGCCGGGGATCCCACCATAGCTCGCGCTTTTCGGCGATCAAGAAGCCGTCGCCAGCATGCCGGCCCTGGGTCTCGTCGTGGAAGATGCACTGGAAAGTCGAAGCGAAGAGACGCTGGAGCTGGTCCCGGAGCATGGGCAGGGAGCCACGCGGTCCCGTTGTCGGCGGAATGCCGAGGGTGGCGCAGAAGTGGGAGAAGTGGCTGCCAAGCTCGATGTCGGGGCTCTTGCGACGCACCGCCTCCGTTGTCAGGTAAGCCAGGACCAGCCGTGGATACCGGCCGTAGGGCAGCCCCACGTCCTTCGGGGCCAGGATCGAGAGGGTGAAGTGGCCGTTCCGGCGGGTGAACTCGTTGGCCTTCGGGTCGCTGTGGGGGAGGGTGGCCTGGACGAGCGCGCGCGCCAAGAACCCGACCTCGCCGGCGGCGTAGGCGTCCTCCTGGTCGAGGTAGAGCGCCTGCCGGATCAGGCTGCCGGAGCGTCTCGCCTGGCGGGGACCGCCCTCAACATCTGTAGAATGAAACTGTGACGCCGCCGCTCCAGAGAGCACCAACTCGAGCTGCGGGGTTGCCGGCTTCCAGACCATACTGCCCCTCCGCTCCGCTGCCGGGCAGCGGATGCCAGAGAGGGACGGCGACGCCGGAAGCGCCCGTGGGGCGGTTCCGGGATCGCCGCGCAGAGGCTCGAGACCAAGGCTGGCGTGGGATCTCGCTCACGCCGCCTGCCTGAGAGCCGCGACCTCGTGGAGCCAGGCGAACAGGGTGTTCGAATCCCAGTTGGTGTTCGAACTCCCAACCGTTTGGGCTACCAGCCTCGCACCGTCTCCAATCCCGTCGCAGCGTTCCCTCCGTAGCCTCCTGGCGTCCTCGCTCTGCGCTTGCCTCCGCGCGGCTGGATCCTGCTCCTCCGCACTCCCGCCCTCACCTCTGCCCTTCAACCACCCGCTCGTCGTACGCCCGCCGGCAGCGCTCGACGTCGTCCATGTGTTTCTCGACCCACAGCCAGATGCCGCAGACGGCCTCGCCGAGCTCTTCGCCCAGCTGGGTGAGCCGGTAGTCCACCCGCGGCGGGATGACGGGGTGGACGCGGCGGGTGACCAGGCCGTCCCGCTCGAGCTGGCGCAGCGTCTTGGTGAGCATCTTCTGGCTGACGTTGCCGATGCGGTCGCGCAGCTGGGTGAAGCGCAGCTCGCCGCCGGCCAGCTCTTCGATGACGAGGAGGGTCCACTTGTCGGCCACGCGCTCCAGGACCTCGCGCAGCAGGGCTTCCTTTTCTGCGCTGGCCTGCGGAGAAGTGGCGTCGGTACCGCTGGGTTCCATGGAGAGAGTATGGCACCGGAGGGTGCCTACTTCCCACTGGAGAGCGACTCCTCTAGCGTAGGGCGATGACGACGACTCGACGACTCGGCGCGCACGGCCCCACCGTCTTCCCCCTCGCCCTCGGCTGCATGGGCATGTCCGGCATGTACGGGCACGCCGACGAGGCAGAGAGCATCGCCACCATCCATGCCGCCCTGGAGCGCGGCGTGAACCTCCTCGATACCGGCGACTTCTACGGCACCGGACACAACGAGATGCTGCTCGGCCGAGCACTCGCCGACCGCCGCGACAAGGCCCTGCTCTCGGTGAAGTTCGGCGCCCTGCGCTCGCCGGATGGCGGCTGGCTGGGCGTCGATGCCCGGCCGGCGGCGCTCAAGAACTTCCTCGCCTACTCGCTCACCCGCCTCGGCATCGACCACGTGGACATCTACCGCCCGGCGCGCCTGGACCCGGCGGTGCCCATCGAGGACACCGTCGGCGCCCTGGCCGAGCTGGTCGCGGCGGGCTACGTGCGCCACATCGGGCTCTCGGAGGTGGGACCGGAGACCCTGCGCCGGGCTCAGGCCGTGCACCCGATCGCCGACCTGCAGATCGAGTACTCGCTGATCAGCCGGGGGCCGGAGACCGATCTCTTCCCCGTGCTCGCCGAGCTCGGCGTCAGCGTGACCGCCTACGGCGTGCTCTCCCGTGGCCTGCTCGCGGGTTCCCAGCCCGTGGGCCACGGTGACTTCCGCGCTCACCTACCGCGTTTCCGCGGCGAGAACCGGCAGCAGAACCAGCGCCTGATCGACGCGCTGAGCACGCTGGCGGCGGCGAAGGGCGTCAGCGCCTCGCAGCTGGCGATCGCCTGGGTGCTGGCCAAGGGCAGCCACATCGTCCCCGTCGTCGGCGCCCGCACCCGTGCCCAGCTCGCGGAGTCGCTCGGGGCGCTGGCGGTGGAGCTCTCACCGGCGGAACTCGCGCGGCTCGAAGAGGCCGTCTCGCCGGCTTCCGTGGCCGGCACGCGCTACGACGAGCGCCAGATGAAGATGCTCGACAGCGAACGCTAGGCCGGCGCTCCAGGTCGCGGCGTCGCAGGAGCTCTTGGGCTGGCCGCGCGCGGAGCGCATTGGCTCGACCGCCCTTTGCTCGGCCCCCCTTTGCTCGGGCCCCCCTTGCTCGAGGCCCCCTTGCTCGAGCCTTGGAGGGCCGATAGGGTCGGCGGGCTCATCTGACCCCAGGCGCGAACGATGACCGAACCGAGCTCCACCAGCGCTGACGCCCGCTACCTGCGCCGCGGTGCCCTCAGCCTGGCAGCGGTCGCGCTGGGTGCCTACGCCGCCGACTACGGCTACAACCTCAGCCTCACCCACCTGCTGAGCCCTCACGCCTACGGCGACATCAAGGTGGCGACCTCCTTCGCGGCCTTCTTCGGCCTCGCCGTGCTTCTCGGCGGCGACCGTGCGGCGCCGATGGTGCTGGCGCCCAGCCTGGAGCGCGGCGCCAGGCGCCAGGTTTGGGAATACCTGCGCTTCTACCTCGGGATCGCCCTGCTGCTCGGGGTCGCCTTGGCGGCCGTCACCTGGATCGTCAGCTACCTCCGGGAGGGCACCACGGACCCGCGGAGCCATCACCCCATCACCTGGGTGGTGCTCGTCGTGCCCCTCAACGCCGCCGGCGCCATGATCAGCCGCCTGCTGCAATCGGCCCGGCACCCCGCCCAGGCCACCCTTCCCTGGCGCCTGGGCCTGCCTCTCCTGCAGCTGGCGACCTTCGGGGTGGTTGTCGTTCTCGGGGGCCGGTTGGGCGTCGAGGAAGCGGTGGTGATCGGCATCGCCGCGGCGACCACGATCACCGCCGCGCAGTGGCTGCTGGTGCGGCGCCTGGGGCTGGTGGAGCTTGCCCGCGAGCCCGGTTTCGGGCAGCCGGGACAGTGGCTCGGCACGTCGCTGCCGATGATGGGCACGTTCCTCGTCGCCCTGGCGCTCAATCAGTCGGACATCTACTTCCTCGAGATGCTGGGGGACGAGGCCCAGGTGGGCCACTTCGCGGCGGCAGCCACGGCCGCACACCTTCTCCTGCTGGTGCAAACCACCCTCGTCGGCCTAGTGGCGCCGGTTGCGAAGCTGGCGATCGAGGAGGGTGGCGAGCGCTCGCGCGCGACCTATCGCCAGGGCCAGAAGCTGCTCCTGGCGGTGGCCGTCCCCCTCGCGGCTGGGCTCGTTTTCGGGGCCGGCCCGATCCTCTCCCTGTTCGGAGCGCAGTACCGCGCCGCCGACACCGTGCTCGTTTGCCTCGCCGCCGGAGGTCTCGCCTGGGCCGCAGCCGCGCTCTCCAGCCTGTGGCTCCAGTACCAGGGCCACGCCCGCACCGTGCTGGCGATCTCGATCGCCACGCTGGTCGCCGACTGCGGCCTCGATCTCCTGCTCATCCCGCGCTACGGCATGAACGGTGCCGCCGCCAGCACGGCCGTTGCCCTCTTGGGCGCCGCCGTGGCGACGATCGTGATGCACCACCGCCGCAGCTAGCCCGGCGGTCGTCCCTCCGCTGGGCCCGCTCCCGACCGTCGGGCCTTGCACCGGCACCTCTCCCATGGCAACATGGCGAAAAGCCAATTGCCATTCCCGCTCGCGCGAGAATTCTGCTGACTCGGCGAGCGCTCTGAAGGGAGGTCGTCATGCTCTTGCCCCAGTGGACCCATCGTCCCGGCAGCGGCCGTCTCGCCGTCTGGGCACCGCTCGTGGTGGCAGTGCTCGGCGCGGTACCGGCCCTCGCGGCCGAGGTGACGGTGCAGAACGACTCGGTCACCGACTTCTCCCAGGTGGCCATCCAGGCTGGCTTCGCCGCCAACGAGGTGGCGGCCTCATGGCTCACCTCGCCCTGTGACGGCGACATCGTTGCCGTGCAGATGTTCTGGCGCTCGGTGACCGGCGGCACGGGCGCGCAGCTGGGGGACTCCTTCACCATCGCCGAGGGTGGCGCCTTCCCTCTTCCTGGCGCGGTGCTCGCCGTGCTCGCCGGGCCGCTGCTCCAGGACGGCTTCCTCAACGAGTTCCGCTTCCTGGACGAGGGCGGCACGGTGCCCCTGGTGGTGCCGGTGACCAACGGACAGACCTTCGTGGTCGGCTTCAAGTTCTTCGATCCACCGCCGATCAGCGGGCCCAGCGTGACGACCGACACCGACGGCTGCCAGGCGGGGCGCAACACGATCTTCGCCATCCCGCCGTCGAGCTGGTTTTCGGCCTGCGCTCTCGGCGTCTCGGGGGACTTCGTGATCCGCGCCGTGGTCAACTGCAGCGAGGCGCCGATGCTGATCTTCCAGGACGGCTTCGAGTCCGGGGACACCTCGGCCTGGTCGCTCACCGTGCCTTGAAGCAGGCTCAGGGGTCGAGGAGGGCGTTGCGGAGGGCGAAGTCGCCCACCGCCGCCACCTCCGGCCGGGCGGCCTCGCGGCCGTACGCCGCCAGCACCACGCCATAGTGCAGGCCGCGGAAGCGGGCCCGCTCCCAGGCCGCCGGGTCGATCTCGCCGTAGGCGGCGCGGAAGGCAGCGCGGGCCGGCGGCGGCAGAAACGAGAAGCCGATCGAGAGGTCGACGGCCGGATCGCCACGGTGCACGTCGCCCCAGTCGATGACCCCGGCCAGCCGAGGCGGGTGGCCGGGGACCGCGTCAGCGAGGACCAGATGTAGCGCGTAGAAGTCGCCATGCACCCAGGTGTGGCGAGTGGCTGGCTCAAAGCTTGCCACCAGCCCCTGCAGGCCCAGCTCGAGGCGGCGCACCTCGCTCGCTGGCAACCAGGCGGCGAGCTTCGCGATGTCGCGCGCGAGCTGCGGTGCCCGGCCGGCGACGTCCGTCCTGCGCAGCTCGTCACCGGGCGCCCAGGCGGCGGCGTCCGCGGCCAGTGGCACGGCGTGGAGCGCCCGCAGAAAGCCGCCCAGGGCCGCGGCGAGGGCCGCTCGACCCTCGGCGTCCAGGTGGCAGGTCTCCGACGTCTTGCCGGCGACCAGGGGCGCACCGCTGAAGGCGAACGGATAGGCGGCGCAGGGCCGGCCGAGAAAGCGCGGCAGGGGGACCGGCAGTGGCAGATGGGGAGCCACGAGGGGCAGCACCAGTGCCTCGTTGGCCAGCAGGTGGGCTGCGGCCTGCCGGCGAGGAAAGCGAAAGACCAGCTCCTCACCGACGAGGTAGGCCGCATTGTCCCAGCCGCTGCCGAGGGGCTCGACCGCATGGGCCGCGAGCGCCGGGAACTGCTCGCCGATGAGCCGGCTCGCCAGCATCGCGTCGAGGTCGATCTCGGGCTCCCAGGGCCGGCGCATGGTGGCGGAGATGCTAGTGCAGTTGCCCCCTGGCGCTCCCGCGGCGGCCGTCGCGGCGGTAGGCTTGCCGCATGGCGAGCCCGACCCCTCAGCGCCCTTTCCTCACCGCCCGCTGGGAGCACCTGCTGCTCCTCAACTACGAGGTGGATGCCGCCTTGCTGCAGCCCCTGGTCCCGGCCGGCACCGAGCTCGACCCGCTAGGCGGCCGCCACCTGGTGAGCCTGGTGGGGTTTCGCTTCGTCGACACCCGCCTGCGTGGCCTGCCGATCCCTTGGCACCGCGACTTCGAGGAAGTGAACCTGCGCTTCTACGTGCGCCGCCGCGGCCCCGACGGCGCCTGGCGGCGGGCCGTCACCTTCGTCCGCGAGCTGGTTCCGCGGTGGGCGATCGCCACGGTCGCCCGCAGCCTCTACAACGAGCCCTATCTCGCCGTGCCGATGTGGCATCGCCTGGCCGTCGACGCCGCAGAGGGCGGCACGGTGCGCTACGGCTGGCGCTTCCGGGGTGAGAGCTTCACCATGGAAGCCACGGTGACGGGCCCCGCGCAGCCCTTTGCCGTGGACAGTGAGGCCGAGCTGATCACCGAGCACTACTGGGGCTACACTCGACAGCGCGACGGCGGCACTCTCGAGTACCAGGTAGAGCATCCCGCCTGGCAGGTGTGGGACGCCGCCGCCACCTTCAGCGGCGCGGCGGCGCTTCTCTACGGCCCGGCCTTCGGCGAGGTGCTGAGCGGGCGAGCCAGCTCCGCCATCCTCGCCGAGGGCTCGCCGGTGGCCGTCTACCCGGGCGTGCGGCTGGATCTGACCGCCTGACCGCCGGTCCGGGTGAGGTCCGCCGGCTGCGCCGCCGGGCTCGGTTTCGGCGCGCAGGCGCTCGCTGTGGGCTGGGCAGCGGAGATCAGCTCGCCCGTCGAGGTAGGCAGGAAGCTGGCGAGCGAGACCGGCATGATCACGCAACCATCGACGTCGGGGTCCTTGGGGACGACGGCGTTGCCGCCGACCCCCAGGCAGGTGAAACACGGCTCACCATTGCGGCCCTTGTGACCCGTGGACCGGGGTGGCTGCATGTTGACGCACATCACGCAGCCGTCCATGGTGAACTCGCCGTCCGGGCAGCCGTTCTGCTGCTGGGACTGGAGCGGACCGGCGAGCGCCAGCAGGACGAGGGCGGCGAGGCAGGCGGCTGGAGCGAGAGCTTTCATCGGGCACCTCCGCAAGGAAGAGAGTGGGAGATCGGCGCGCCGACCGCGGCGCGCCTCCATCTCTGTTTGCGGATTTTGCAGAGCGCAGAGATAGCCGGCGAGCGAAGATCGCTCAGGCGTGGGCCACCACCGCGTGACGGCGCTCGCGCTCCAGCAGCTGACGCTTGCGCTCCAGGCCCCAGCGGTAGCCGCCCAGGTCGCCGCTGGCCCGAATCACCCGGTGGCAGGGCACCAGCAGCGCCAGCGGGTTGCCGGCACAGGCGCTGGCTACCGCTCGCACCGCTTTCGGCTCGCCGATCGCCGCCGCCACCTCAGAGTAGGAGCGGACCTCCCCGTAGGGGATCGACTGCAGGTAGCTCCACACCCGGTGGCGGAAGGCCGAGGCGCGCACCTCACCGGGCAGCGACAGGTGCGGCCGCTCGCCGGCGAGGTGCTCGGCAAGCGCCGCGGCCCAGGCGGTGAGCTGGGGGCTGCCGGCGCCACCGCTGGGCCGGAGCTCGGCGGCCGGGAGCTCCTCCCGCAGGGCTGCGAGCAGCTCAGCCTCCGAGTCCCCGAACTGCACGAAGCAGAGCCCGCGGTCGGTGGCGCCCAGCATCAGCAGGCCGAGGTCGGTGCTCAGCACCTGGTACGAGACCTCGAGGCCCCGGCCGCCAGCCTGGTACTGGCCGGGGGTCATCCCCAGGCGCTCGTCGAGCCGCCCGTAGACCTGGCTGCTCGAGCCGTAGCCCGCCTCGTAGATGGCGTCCGTCACGCTGCCGCCGCCGCGCAGCTGGCCGCGAAGCTCCTCCAGCCGGCAAGCCTCCACGAACTGTCGCGGCGTCATCCCCACGTTCTGCTGGAAGGCAGACCGCAGCTGGCGCGGGGACATCCCCTCGCGGTGTGCCAGGCTGGTGAGCGAGAGGGGTTCACCCGAGGCGCTCTCACGCCGCAGGTGCTCGCAGAGCGCCGCCATTCGCGCGGTCACGGCCTCGCCCGCAGCCTCATTGGGCCGGCAACGCCGGCAGGACCGCAGGCCCGCCGCCTCGGCGGCCTCGGGGCTCGAGAAGAAGCGCACGTTCTCGCGTCGTGGCCGGCGGGCTGGGCAGGAGGGCCGGCAGAAGATTCCCGTCGAGGTGACGCCGAAGAAGAAGCGGCCGTCGAAGCTGCGATCGCGCTCGACCACCGCCTGCCAACAACGCTCGTCCGTCAGCATCACGCACCTCCCACGGCGGCCAGGCCCTGCGCCGCGAAGCTCGGAGTGGACAGGGCTGCGAGGAGCGCCGGCGGAGCGGCCTCGGCGGCGGGCGGGCTCATCGGCGCCGGGCGATAGAGGGACTCCGGGATCTCCGCCAGGCGCGAGGAATGGAGGATGTCGCCGAGCCCGAAGAACTGGCAGAAGCTCATGATCAGAGGCCGCCACTTGCGAGGGTCGATGCGGTTCTCGTGGCCGTCGAGGAGGATCTCCTCGGCGACGTGCACACGTTGGATCTTGACCTCGAGCGCCACCAGCTTACCGCGCGCGGCGGGGTCGGCCTCGGCGAGGGGGTGGCGCGCAGTGAGCACCGCTTCGAGCTGCACCGGGCATTCGCCGAGCCGCGGTGGCCCGACCGTCTCGGCGGCAACCGCGGTGAGGCCGGCGACGCCCAGCTTGTCCGCCTCGTGGCGGTAACCCATGGCCACCTTGTGGGGCGGCACCGGGTTCGAGCCGGTGAGGCGAGCCAGGCGGTCGACCGCCCCGACCTCGTTGACCGAGGGCAGGTTGAGCACGCACTCGCCCGTGCGCAGCAGGTTGGCCGGGGTCTGCGAGCGGGCGCCGAAGCCGAGCACGCAGTTCCAGCCCAGCCACCAGGCCGAGGAGATCGGCGCGACGTTCGGCGAGCCGTCTTCGTTGAGAGTGCTCACCAGCACGACGGGGGTGCCGAAATAGAGGATGGCGGGTTCGATGGTCCGGTGCACGAGGCCTCCTTGGGCTCGGGAGTCGGCGCCGGAAAGTGGCGGCGAGCGAGCTGGGGGTGATCCTAGGGGGCTGGGAACGGCGGGACTATCGGATTCGGACCGCCAAACTCGGGGGACCCACGGCTCACGCCCCCCACGGCTCACGCCGTGGGCTATTGGGGCGAGGATTGGAGGGTGTCGAGCTGGCGGCGCAGGGGCTCCGGCGCCACCGTACGGTAGGCCTCGGTGAGCAGCTCGGCGACCTCCTCCCAGTCGAGACCGACGTCGAGCTTGATGCCGAGCCAGCCTCGGTGGCCCACGTAGGGAGGCCGAAAGAAGGCCTGCGGGCGGGCGGCGACCAGCGCCTCCTGGGCGCCATCCGGCGCGGCGCACCAGACCGCGAGATGAGCCGCGCCGTGATGGTGGTCGTCGAGGGTCGCGAAGGACTTCTTGTCGCGAATGAACCAGGTGGGCTCGCCGTGGCTCAGACGCTCGTTGACCCCGGGCAGCGCCAGGCAAATCTCCCGCAGATGGGCCAGGACCTCGGCTCGCATGCCGGCGATTCTGCCACGGGCGTGGACCCTACCGGCTCACGCCCGGTGGCACATCACACCTACGGCCAGGGGAGGGGATCGACGGGCTGCACGAGGAACTTGTACTGGCAGTCCCTCTTCAGCTGCTCGCCGGTCTTCTCGTACCACTGGCGGTTGCTGTCGGCATCCATCGCCAGCACCTTGATGACGTCGTTGTCCGTGATCCCCAGATTGCTCAGCACCTGCGAGCCGTTGGGCAGGTTGGGGCCCCAGCTGGCACCGGGGATCAGGGTGCCGTTCTTGTAGACCTCCACCAGCTGGAGGAAGCCGCTGTCATCCCACCAGCCCACCCGCAGCTTGTTGCCGTTGCAGGCCGAGTTGGAGAACGCGCCGTCGACCGTCGGATGGTAGCGGTCCTTGCCGGTTGGGAAGTTGCCCGTCGTGGTGCGCGGCATGTGATTGTCGATCCACTGCCCGAAGCGGCGCACCCAATCGGCTTTCACCGAATCGCTCTGGTTGCAGAGGCCGAGCTGCGTGTCGTGCACGGAGTTGTAGTAGTAGGGCGGATTGGTGCCGGCGTAGAGAGCATTGTCGCGGCCGTCGGTGCGCTCGCCGCGCGCCGCCCAGAAGGCGGCACTGCCGAGAGCGCCGCTCACGTCGTCGGCGAATTTCTTGGTCTTGAGCTCGCTGTAGGCCGCTGCCTCGTCGTTGGCGTTGTAGGCGAACTTGGCCACTCCCGAGCCAGACCCCGTGTGGCAGCTGCTGCAATAGGAGTTGAAGCCCGGCCAGACGTCCTGCTTCCACTCGGGGAGCGGCTCCGTGGCGTTGGTCGAGGTGGTCACCACCGGGTTGCAGGCGGCATCGTAGCTCACCGTCTGGGTCTGCGTCACCATGTCGAGCGGCGGTGACGTGGCGGCGACCGTGCCCGCGAACGGGATCCCTTGATTCTCCACGTGCTGGTGGCAGCCGCCGCAGTTGGTACGCGTCTCGCGCGGCTGCAGGCTATGCCAGGAGCGCACGTCGACCAGGCGCATGCCGTAGCGGATGTCGAGAAGCTGGAACTCGAATGGGACATGCGAGGGGATCATCGCCTTGAACGAGCCGTCGCTCTGGCCCCGCACATCGTAGACGCCGAGCACCTTCACCGTTTCGAGGTCGCCGGAGCCGTCGGTCTCGTAGCCCAGGTTGCAACAATTGTGATTGATCTTGTTGCTGGTCAGGCTGACCTGGATGCCCAGCACGTCGTCGTGGGTGAGGGCCTTGCAGAGGTCCGGCTGGCCGGCCGTCTGCATCACCTTGGTCACGGCGTCGAAGTTGCCAGTGATCTGATCGTATTGGTTGTTGCTGATCGTGTTGGGATTGTAGGGCTGGCCGCCACCACCGGGCCCCAGCCAGCAATCGTAGGGCCGGCGATCGGTATTGTAGATCGCCGAGGTCCCAACCATGGCGAAGGGCTCGCCGAGCTGGATCGGGCTGCGGCGATCGATCACCGGCGGGCTGACGTCCTGCTTCACCTTGCCGGTACGGTCGTACCAGGAGAGCACGGGGAGGGGCCAGGCCAAAGTGTAGAGATCACTGCTGTCGTCGACCAGCACCCGCAGCCCGTCGTTGGTCGCAGGGGCCCAGACCGCCGTCGGGTCGAAGTCCTCGAAGCCATCCCGGAAGGCGATGTAGGCGTGGTAGATGTGCTTGCCGTCGCTCGAGCAGAGCCGGCCGTTGGCGCTGGTCGGGGTGTAAGCGAAATACAGCTCGTCCGGCCGCCCGCAGCGGGGGCTGGTGATCTTGCCGTACCACTGTCCTTGACCGTTCTGCCCCGAGGGGTCGTCGCCGTTGGGGATGAACTTACTGATCTTGCGCGCGTTTTTCTGCCGCGGCTTGACTCCCCAGCTGGTGACGTCGTCGTAGGTGTTGATCCCGGTGTCGGCGAGGTTGATCTTCCACAAGGCACCAAAACCGTTGTTGTTCTGGTTGTAATAGCGCGTAGCGAGGAAGTAGTCGCCCGCGGCGTTGCCGTGCGAATCGGCCGTGGTGGCCACACAGTAGCCGCCGAGGTGGAAGAGATCGGGGTTCGAGCCGTAGCCGATCAGCGGCGACCAGCGGCCCTCGGAGTCGATGCGCTGGATCTGCCAGTTGCGACCATCGCCGGTGGTCGCCTGGTAGGAGAAGGCGAAGCCGGCCGGCAGCGGTGTAGGAGAGAGGGCGGCCGTGGTCGTGTAGTAGTGCAGCTGGCGATGGGCGCCCAGCGAACCGTCCGCCTCGATGTCGGCGATCTCGAGCGAGGTGTTGTAGTTGGCGTGGTTGCGCTGATCGTTCGAGTTCATCAGCCGCTTGGCACCGCTGACGTAGAGCATCTTCAGGCCGTCGAAGGTGCGCAACTCGATGCCGTGCATGAAAACGGTGCCCCAGCCGTTGTTGCCGTTATTGACGACGAGCTGGTTCATCGCGTCCTTGTTCTTGTCGGTGTTCGACTGTGCCCCGGAGGGGTCGTACTGTCTGAAGGTCAGGCGGCGCACGGGGAAGGTGTCGGGGTCGGCCTGGGGGTTGGCGAGGAGAGCGGTGAGGTCGAGGGTGTAGAGGTCGGCGCCACGCAGGGACAGGCTCCCCTGGTTCGCAGCGGTGGTCAGGGTGGCGTCGTGGAAGTAGCTGAAGATGATCCGCTTACCGTCCTCGGAGACGTTGGGCTCCACCACCGAGCCCTTGTCAAGCTGGCCCGACGGGGTGTCGATCAGCGGCACCTGTTGACCGGTATCGGGGTGGGTGACGAGGATCGAGGAGTGCACCGGGCGGGGGAAGAGCTTGACCACGCTCCCCGTGCGGGTGACCACCCACAGCGTGTTGCCGCCGCTCGGCTTGGTGGCGGCGAGCACGTCCGTCCCGATGTCGTACTGGCCGAGCGGGACGGTGTTGCCGCCACAGCTCGTCGTGCCTTCGACGACCTTGGTGGCGACGAAGACCACTTCGTAGGGCGGTTGCACGTAGAGCGGATCGCCCGCGTGGTTGGCCGCTGTCTCCCACTGCTGCGCCCCCGCGGGGCCGGCGCACGTCACCAGCACGACGGCGAGGAGGACCACTGGGAGGCGAAGGCCGGAAGGGTGGCGCCGGGCCCGGCAGCACTGCGTCGAGAGGCAAGGTCGCATGGAGGCTCTCCTTTCTCCCCGGCGGCGGCCGGAGAAGGCGACGGGATGAGGTCGAGTCCTTGCTTGGTAATGCGTAGAGTCGTGGCGGCGGCGATGGTCCGTGGCCCGCCGAGCCCGAGCTCGGCGTAGTTGACCCTCGGCCGGCAGCCCGGTAGCCTCAGCCGGTTGCGGAGGATTGCTGCATGGAGCTCGGCATCATCGGCCTCGCCAAAGTCGGCAAGACGACACTGTTCAACACCCTCACCTCGTCGCACCAGGAGACGGACAAGTTCGTCTCCTCGAAGAAGACCAACATGGGGGTCGCGGCGGTGCCGGACCGCCGCCTGGAGGCGCTGCGCGACCTCTTCAAGCCGCGGCGCTACGTGCCCGCGGCAGTGACTTACGTCGACGTCCCCGGGGTGAAGAAGGGCGAAGGCGCCGAGACCCTCGACCTCGCCGAGCTCAAGAACGTCGACGCCCTGGTGCACGTGGTGCGCGCCTTCCACGACCCCGAGATCCTCCACCCCGAGGGCTCGGTGGACCCGGCGCGCGACATCGCCACCCTCGATCTCGAGCTGATCCTGGCCGACCACACGCTGCTCGAGCGCCGCGTCGAGCGGCTCGAGAAGGCCGTCAAGCGGGGTCTCACGCCGGAGGAGAAGCGCGAGCAGGCCCTGCTCACCGAGACCCTGCTGCCGTGGCTCGAGAGCGAGAAGCCGCTTCGTGGCCTCGAGCTCGGCCCCGACGACGCCCGGCGCCTGCGCGGCTTCCAGCTGCTCTCGGCAAAGCCGATGCTGGTGGTCTTGAACGTCGACGAGGCCGACCTGGCGCGCGCCGATGCGATGGCCGAGGAGCTAGGCGGTGGGCCGGGCGTGATGGTGCTGGCCGTCTCGGCACCGATCGAGCAGGAGATCTCCCAGCTCGCCGCCGACGAGCAGAAGGAGTTCTTGGCCGAGCTGGGCCTCCACGAGCCGAGCCTCGACCGCGTAGTGCGGGCGAGCTACGCGCTCCTCGGCCTGATCTCGTTCTTCACCGTCGGTGAGGATGAGGTACGGGCGTGGACGATCCGGCGCAGCACGCCGGCCCGCCAGGCGGCCGGCACCATCCACTCGGACCTCGAGCGCGGCTTCATCCGCGCCGAGGTGGTGGGTTGGGAGGACCTGCTGCGCCTGAAGACCCTGGCCGCTTGCCGCGACCAGGGCCTGCTACGCCTCGAAGGCAAGGACTACATCGTCGCCGACGGCGACGTCCTCCACGTGCGCTTCAACGTGTAGGAACGGCTGGCGGCAACCTCAACCGTTCGGCCGCGGTTGGCCGAAGCCGCTGTTGCCAGGCAGCGCCTGGAACCGTCCGGTGCTGTTGGTCCCGGGGCGGAAGGTCGTAGCACCCGGCCGCACCACTCCCGGCGCCGTGGGAGCCGTGACTCGCGGCGTGGAGGAGGCGCGCGGTGAGGGGTTCGCACCGGCCGCCGCTGCGGCCTTGCTGCGGTCCACCCCAGAATTGACCGGATAGCCGGCGCCCCCCCCCGCCACCCAGGAGCGGCCTGGCGAGGAGATGGTCGGCGTGCGGGTGCCACCCCGCCGGCTGCTGCTCCCGGCGCCACCCGAGACCTGGCCGCTGGGGTGACCCTCGAGGTCGGCGCTGGTGATCACACGGCCGGCAACCTGGTCGCCTGCCTCATCTCCAGGCGGTGCGGTGGCGGCGCCCGGGCGCTGGCGAGCTTGGTTGCTGCTGCCCCGGGGCGCCGCAGAGGCTTCGAGCGGCGGCGGCTCGGCGGCAGCACTCGTCTCCGCCTGCTGCGGCTGCTCGCTCGGCTCGCCGCGCGCGGCAGCGACGAACAGCTCGGCGACTCGGTCCGGCTCCTCGAAGGTGTTGATCGCGTGCGGGGTGACCGCAGCGTCGCGGTAGGCCCGCAACAGCGACGCGGTCACCAGCCGGTTGTCAATCACCTGCGGGTTCACCTTCGGCTGCGCCAGCTCAGGGTTGAGGGCGAACGCCTTGGCGTAGGCATCGATGGCGCCCTGCTCATGACCCTTGGCTTCCAGGATGGCACCGATCTGGTAGTGCGCCCAGGCGAAGCCGGGGTCGAGCTTGACGACCTCGTGGAGCTGCTTGAGCGCCTTGCTGCGCTCCCCCCGCTGCTCGAGGAGGAGGGCCAGGTTGTAATGCGCGGGAGTGCTCTTCGCGTCGCTCGCGATCGCCCGCCGATAGGCTTCCTCGGCCTCAGCCAGTCGCCCTCCCATGCGCAGGAGGTTCCCGAGGTCATTGAGCGCGGCGCCATCTCCCGGGCGCTGGGCCACGACGGCCTGCTGGGCGTCGATGGCTTTGCCGAGGTTCGGCGGTGGGGTGGCGGCGAGGATCAACGCCGCGACCACGCCGAGGCCCAAGCCGGAGAGCAGGTTGCGCTGCAGGTTGCGTCTCTTCACTCGTCACTCCTTCGCTGGCCTCACCTCAACTCGAGGTGGACTCGGCCCTGACCGGCCTTGCTTTGAGCTTCACCTGGCCGCCGTCCTCGACCAGTCGGAACCGTACTTCGCTGCAGCCCGTCTTGCTGCCGATCTCTTCGACCTGCCGCTGCAGATAGCCGCGGAAGGTCTCGAGATCGAACCGGGAGACCTGACCCCGCTTCACCAGACCGGCGTAGAGAGCCTCGACCGCCTCGGGGTCCAAGCTGCGGGAAACCACGACGCCCTCGTTCGGGTCGTAGCGCGGTACTTCGGCCGGCGGTGGTCCCACCAGGACCCGTCCCTCTTCGCGCTCACGCAGGCGGCGGTTCTGCTGCTCCGTGTAGGCATTGAACCGCGCTTCGAGCTGCAGCAGGCGGAAGTGCTCCGCGTAGCTGGGGTTGGCCTTCTCGCGCAAGCGCTTGAGCCGGCGCGCCACCTGCTCGCGCAGCGAGATCGGCGGCACCAGCAGAGCGCCGTTGAAGAAACGCTCGAAGTCGACCCGTAGCTCCTGGATGCTCGCTTCGAGCTGGTCGAGGGCGTTGCCAGCTGCCACTGTTTGCCTCGGCTCTCCGTGGTCTCCGTTCGGCCTCTCCCGGCGCCACACTACAATGCTCGCCATGACGGGCGTCGGGCTCTCGGGCTGGCAGGCTGGCCGACACCTGCAGCCAAGACGATCGATTATACGAGCGGGCCTCCCGCAGCATCCAGGCGGCGCGAGCCGATGAGCCGGCCGCGCCTGTTGATCGTCGAGGACCGCGCCTCTCTCGCCCGCATGATGGCCACGGCCTTGAGTGGCGAAGGCTACGAGGTGATTGTCGCGCCGGATGCGGACGCCGCCGTCCGCGAGCTGGGGAGCGCGCCGTTCACCTTGGTGCTCTCCGACCTCAGGCTGCCCGTCGGCTCGGGCCTCGAGGTGGTGGCGGCCTGCCGGGCGGTACGGCCGCCGGTGCCGGTGGTGGTGATGACGGCCTATGGCTCGGTGGCGACGGCCGTCGAGGCGATGAAGCTCGGCGCCGTCGACTTCCTCGAGAAGCCCGTCGAGCTCGCCGACCTCTTCCGGCTGGTGGGCCGCCTCTGCGGCCGGGGCGGCGAGGCACCGCTCGCTCTCGACGGTGGGCCGACGATCGTCGGCGAGCACCCGCGCTTCAAGGCCGCCCTCCACCTGCTGTCGCGGGTCGCACCCAGCGAGAGCACCGTCCTCCTCACCGGTGAGAGCGGTACCGGCAAAGAGCTCTTCGCGCGGGCCCTCCACGCCCTCTCGCGGCGGTCGCAGGGCCCATTCGTGGCGCTCAATTGCGCGGCGATCCCCGAGAGCCTGCTCGAAAACGAGCTCTTCGGTCACGAGCGCGGTGCCTTCACGGGCGCCAACCGCCGGCAGGCCGGCCGCTTCGAGCAGGCGGCGGGAGGCACCCTCTTCCTGGACGAGATCGGCGAGTTGCCGGCCGGGCTCCAGGCGAAGGTGCTGCGCGTGCTCGAAGAGCGGACCTTCGAGCGGGTGGGAGGCGATCAAACGCTGCGTGCCGACGTCCGCTTGGTAGCGGCCACGAACCGCGACCTGGCGGCCATGGTCGAGCGCGGCGAGCTGCGCCAGGACCTCTACTTTCGCCTCGAGGTCTTTCCGCTCGCGCTGCCGCCCCTGCGCGAGCGCTCAAGCGACGTTCCGCTCCTCGCCCACCACCTGTTGGCGAAGCTGGCCGCCCGCCTTGGTCGCAACCCGCCCGAGCTCACGCCGGAGGCCCTCGTTTGGCTCACCGCCCAGCCGTGGCCCGGCAACGTGCGTCAGCTGGCAAACCTCCTGGAGCGCACCCTGCTGCTCGCCGAGGGCGGGCGGCTCGACGCCCAGACGCTGAGCGCCCTGGCACCCCCAGCTGCGGCGAGCGGTGAGCGAGAGAGGCTGCGGGAAGCTCTGCACCAGGCCGCCGGTGACAAGCGGCGAGCCGCCGAGCTACTGGGCCTGAGCTACAGCACCCTGCAACGGAAGATCAAGGAGCACGACCTCGAAGGCGTGCCCCACTACCGCAGCGGTTAGCCCGCCCTGTCCAACATGGCCTGTCGCGAGAGGCTCGCGGGTGCCTGCGGAAGGGCCTCCGGCCGCGGAGCGGCGAAGGCGTCCTGACAGTGGTCGTAGGGCTCTGAGATCGAAGGCCGCGGCAGATGCTCGCGGCTCCGACCTCAGAGCAGGATGGTGATGAGGACGACGGAAGCTAGCCGTCGCCACCCTCTTCGCTGGGCTCGGCCGGCCCCTTCTGGGTCGGCTCTACTTTGCCGCGCGCCGTCGAGTTCACCTCGAAGGTGACGGTGCCGTAGGTCGAGGCTTCGGCGAACACCGCCCGGAAGTTGGTGGTCCCGCCCGGCGTCAGCGTGTTCGGGTTGAGGGGTGGTTGCGTCTCGGCGAGCAGCTGACGGTCCGTCCCCCACAGGCGGACGACGACCGACACGTTGGTCACGATGTCGGCCGAGGTGTTGCGCAAGGTGCCGAGGATCTGCACCTCTCCCGTGGTCGGGTCGGTGAGCTCGTTGAAGCTGTCCACCTCGACGCCGTTGGTGCCGTTGGGCGAGGGCACCTCACCTTCCTCCGCCGCTGGCGGCTCGTCACCGACATGTTTCTTGATGTCTCTGTCGGTGAGCACCAAGGCCGCCTTGCGGGCTGCTCCAGCCGGGTTCTCCACCGCGGCCGGCGGCGGTGGCTTGAGAGCATCCTCGGTCGCCTTGCGCGAGGCGTCGAGGTCGATCTCCGAGAGCCGGACCGAGGCCAGGGTGCCGTTGCTGCGCGAGAAGACCACTAGCTTGCCCTTGACCTGCCAGGGGCCCTTGGTCTCGATCCTCTGGCCCTCGGTCGTCACCAGCCAATCCGCCGCGGCCGGCAGCCCGGCGAGCGCCAGCACCAACCCGAGAGCTCCCCCGGCGCAAGGCAGCGCCCACCGGTGGAGCAACCTGCCAACCTGCTGAGCACGCGCGTTGCGCGGCCCGCCGACGGCTTGCTTCATCACTAGAACTCCTTCCAGTTCTTTTCCACGATCCCAACCGGGATGGGGATCGCACAGACCAGCTCGGTGTCCGATCGGATGAAGTTTACGTTGACCGTGTAGTTCGCGAACTTGGTGCCGCGAGGGAAGGTGTCCTTGAGCGCCTGGATGGCGGCCTCGCGTTCCGGCGTGTTGCACTCCGCCGGCTCGGTCGGGGTCTCGCTGTTGCCGCTCTTGGGCGTGCTGCGGTCGGCGTAGGGCGGTGTCACCAGCGCCTCACCGACGTCGTGCCAGCGGCCGAAGCTGGCGCCCTGGATGGAGTTGGCGTTGGTGGTGAAGACGGTGAACAGGCGCGAGTCACCGGTCCGCGCACAGACCGGCTCGCCGTCCTCGTCCGTCGAAGAGAGCAGCTGCGGGTTGAAGGTCGAGAAGATCGTCACCCCAGAGACGGAGAACGCCTGGCCCACGAGCCGTTCGTTCGAGTCGAGGGTCATGATCCAGCCGCGCTGGTTGCCGGCGCTCGGCGCCAGGAGGAAGTTGGCCCCGGAGGAGGCCGCGGCGGCCCGGGAGTCGATCAGCGTGTAGTCGCCCTCGTCCTTGGGCAGGCCGGTGTCGGTGCGGGCGTAGTTGTCGTCCACCAGCAGGTAGAAGCGCCCATCGACGTTGTCGAGCTCCCAGAGATCGGCGCGGTTGCCGACGCCGAAGGCCAGGGCGACGCGATCGATCTCGGCGACCACCAGCGCGGTGGGTGGGAAGAAGATCGGCTGGCGGTGGCCGTTGTGCAGGTCGTCGAAGATCTTGAAGGGCCGCCAGGCGACGTCGGTGATGCGCGAGACGGTGTGGGTGGCGCCACCGAGGTCGCGAGCACTGACGTCGGTGAAGCCCACCGGCACCGAGAGATCGACCTTATACATGTAGCCGGCCGTGGTGCCGAAGTAGATGCGATCGAGCACGCCGTCGCCGGTGCGGTCGACCGCCGCGACGTTGGACGGGATGGCCCCCTCGACCGACTGCTTGTAGAGCGCCTTGCCGGTCTCGATGTCGACCATGTAGAGGAAGTTGCCCCGCTGCGGGTTCGCCGGGTTGAGCGGGTCGAAGCCGCCGCCGAAGATCGCCACCCAACGCAGCTCGGGGGCGTTCGAGTCGTTGAGGACGCGGATCTGGCCGACGATGGGAGTGCTCCAGGTGTCGCCGAGGTCGGCCTCGCCGTTGCCCACCTGCGTGCCGCTGCCGTTGATGTCTTCGTCGAACGGCACGCCGCCTTCGGCTGGCGATGCGTAGTAGGAATCGGTGAACTCCCAGAGCTCGGCGCCGTACTGCACCGGCCCGCACGCCGAGGCCTCGTAGTTGGAGAGGCAGCTGGGGACGACGTCACGGTTGATCGGCTCGTTGTCGGCGTTGAGCTTGTCCGGCTGCGTGAGGTCGAGGGCGAAGTAGCCGCTGCTGAACGGCCGGCCGTTGTCGAGGGTCACTCGCGTCGCTGGCTTGGTGTTGCGCAACCCACCCTCGCGCAGCCCGGCGATGCCGATCGTCCGCCACTCGCGCTCGTCGGGATCGACCGGGTCGGAGAGGCTGTGCACCGGATCGATCATCACGTCGAGCACACGCAGGGAGCCGTCGACGGCGAAGCTCTGGGTGTGGCTTCCGGCCAGGAACCTCACCACCGGCATGGCCAGGCGTGGGATCACCGCCATGATCTCCTTGCCGGTGCCGTTGTCGAACTTCTCGTCCGTCGCGTCGTAGATGCCGGCGTCGAAGAAGTGCTGCAACCCGTCGTTGCTGCCAACGGTGAGGACCTTGCGACGGCGCTGGTGCTTCTGTGCGAAGCAGCGGTAAGCCTTGGTGTTGTCAGCGCAGTTGTTGCCGTTGGCGTCGCTGCCATCGCTGCCGTAGTTGCCGGCGAAGGCCCGGAAGTCGTTGGGTCGGTCGACGAAGATCGGGTTGGCGTGGAAGATGTCGCCCAAGACGTAGGTGATGTCCACCGTATCCGTCCCGGTGTCGATCGTCGCCTCTTTTTGCACCAGCGTCTGCTTGATCACGCTGATGGCAGCCAGCTCGGCATCCGAGCCCGAGCTGGTGAGGTCGGCCGAGGTGTAGTCGAGGCCGAGCCCACCCCAAAGGTAGTTGCGCTCCATGGCGTCCGAGGGCGGGGTGAAGAGGGCGCGGCCTACAGGGACAGCTTCGGTGGCGGGGTTGACCGGGAAGGGGAAGAACACCCGCCGTTGGTCCTCGGCGTTGCCCAGGCGCAGATTGTTGCTGGCCACCTCGCTCGCGGTGGGCGCCTGGGAGACGAGCACGGCGCCGGCATCCCAAAGGTGGCAGGCGAACTGCTCATCGGGGCCGAGCGAGGTGCAGGCCCGGTCCCGGTTGGGCACGTTGTTCAAGAGGGGCAGCGGCTTGATGTAGGCATCGAGGTGGCCGTCCCACACCGAGGCATTGTTGAGCGGTGTGAAGGTCGAGAAGAAGATCTTGTCGTCGGCCTCGGCTTGCACCGAGGGCACGGCGGCCGAGGCGAAGGCCCGGGCCTCTTCCTTGATGTCACCAAGGATGTCCGTCAAGGCCTCGACCAGCTGCTGCTTGTTCTGCGGCAGGATGGGCTCGCCCGTGCCGCCGTTCGAGGCCATGCAGTCCAGCTTGTTGCCGGGGTTGAGGTCGGTTCGCTGGAGACCGAAACCCACCACGTAGGTGCGCACGTTCTCGGAGTCCTTCAGCTGGCGGGCGACGGTACAGGAGTCGGTGCCGTCGCAGCTGCTCTGGTCGCCGTCGGTGAGCACGAGGAGGTACTTCTTGCGGCAGGCCCAGTCCGGGTCGTTGGTGCCGGCAATGTTGCGAAAACCCTGGAACCAGGTGCGGAAGTTGGCCAGCGTCTTGCCCAGCGGCGTCGAGCCGTAGGCGATGACCGGTCGCGCGGCGCCGTCGCGCAAGCGCAGGACGCCGCTCGTCAGGCTGTCCTGGAAGTAGCGGGCGGAGCGGAAGTCCGGCACCGACTCACCCAGTGCGGTGTTGGGCGCCAAGATGCGCAGGATCGCGTCCTTGTTGGAGGTGCGCCAGTCGAGGGCCACCACGTCGCCCTTGTCGAGGTAGGGGCGATACGCGGAGTTGGGGTCCACCACGGTGGGGTACCGGATGTTGTAGAAGGACGAGCTGTCGCGGTCCGAGTTGCTGTCGGTATTGGGGTCCCAGCCCGAGCAGGTGTTGTCGGCCGGCGAGTCCGAGGCCTGGCCCTGCGAGAAAAAGCCGCGCTGGCGCTGACCGCGCTCGACGATGTTGTCCCACATGTTGAAGTCGCTGATCAACCGGTAGCGCAGGGTCTCGGTGTCGACCGTTACAAAGCTGCTGCAACTGGAGTTGGTGCAGCGCACCACCGTCACGTCGACCCGGAAGTCGGTGTCGCCGAGATCCTCGCCGCTATGGGGCGAGTAGCTCACCCGGTACTTGCGGCCGTCGGCGGGGTCGCGGATGTAGACGTAACGGCCGTTATTGCTCGCCTGATTGCCGTCCTGGCCGAGCTGTGAGCAGCGATAGGTGCGCGCGACCTCCCATTCATCGTTGAGGTCGGCCGGGGCGTCGCCAGCGAAGCCCGTGGTGTCGCCGCCGGAGGCGCAGTTGAAGATGTGCCCGAAGACCTGCTGGGCCTCGTTCGCCGGGTAGCGCGTGCCGCTCACCAGCTGGATGCCGTGCTCATCGGAGCGCAGGCGATACAGCCAGTTCTTGCCGATCATCCGCAAGTTGTCCTGGTTGTAGGTGGCGAAGCCGTAGTGGACCCCATCGGTGGCCCTCAACACCTCGTAGAGGGCCTCCTTGGCCTGGTAGAGCTTGGAGGCCCGGTCATCACCGTTGAGGGCCGTGTAGCAGTCCCCGTTGGGGCAGACCATGGCGCACTCGCCGGCATCGAACTGCTCCTGCGAGCACGGCGGCGACCAGTGCATCGAGCCCGAGGTGTCGAGCACGATGAAGAGGTAGGGCTCACCGAGCGAGGCGCGCAGGAGGTCACGGTCGTCGGCGCGGGAGGCGGTGGCCAGGGTCGTGGCGAGGAGCGCCACCACCGGGACCAGGCGACGGAGCGAACGGCGGGCAAGCTGCGATGTCAACATGGCTGGCGTCTCTATCGGTTCGAAAGGTTCAGAACTTGATCTTCGCGAGGTCTGGCTCGGCGATCGGGATGGACTCGACCGGCGGCGCGAACCAGGGCTCGACGTCGATCATCGTCGAGATCGTCTTCTGGGCCTGGATGGAGGCGTCGGCGGCCGGTCGCTTGTCGTTGCCCAACCAGGTGAGCTCGGTGGCGGTGGCCGTCACGGCATGGTTGATGCGGTAGAAGCCGCCACCCTCACCAGGGTTCTCGTTGGTGCCACAGAGGTTGCACGCCTCGCGGAGGATCGGCACCGTCGTCGAGACGTCGATCCGGTAGCCGCGGGCGTTGACCACCGAGGAACCGCGGTTGGTGAAGTTCTCGGAGAAGAGGTCGATCTGCCGCCCCTCGTAAAGGCCGGTGACCAGGGCCTGCGAGAGCGCCACGGCGGAGCCCGAGTCGGCGCCGTAGAAGGTGCGGGTGATCGACTTCTCGGCGCTGCCGACCTCCATCTCCAGCTGGGTGACGGTCGCCAGGGAGAGGCCCATGCCAGTGAGGATCAGCAGCACGAGGAGGGCGATCAGGTAGGCGCTACCCGCCTCGCGGCGGGAATGAGTGTGAGAGCGTCGGGAGCTCATCCGAGGTTCCTCAGGTCGACCGTCGTGGTCACGATGCGCCGGCGGAACATGCGTTCCTCCGCGCTATTGAAGGGATCGGCCGTGTCGTACTCGTGGTCCTCGATGGCATTGAGCAGGGGGGCTTCGTAGCGGTTGTCGGCGCGGTCGCCGCGCACCAACGTGGTCACCCTGAGGTAGCTCATGACGCCGTTGCGCCAGGCCACGTTGCTGGCGTCGTCCCCGGTGGCATTGAACAGATACTCGTCGACCGAGGTGTCGGTGCCGTTGACGTTGCCGTCGGCCGCCACGCCGTCGTCGTTGGTGTCGATGCCGTAGCTCACCTGCTGGTCGTAGGCGTTGTCGGCGATCTCCAGGCCCCAGTTCGCCTCCAGCCCGGCATAGGGAGTCACCGTCCAGGGATAGGTGCGGGCACGCGCCAGCACCGGGAACGGCTCACCGCCGACCTCCTGCTCGCGCACGAAGTAGCGATACTCCTCGACGATGCCCAGGAACGCCGCGTTGTTCAGCTCGGGGGGATAGCCGCCACCGGCCGACTGCGGGACGTAGAGGTCCGTGAAGGTACCGCCGCTGATCAGGAAGGCGACGACGACCGAGTCGTCGTTGACCACCGACGAGTCCGGGTCCAGCTCGACGATGCCGTAGATCTGCGAGTTCAAGGGATGGGTGAGGATCAGCGCCTCGTGATAGCCGTTGTTGATCGCCTGCTTGAGCGGCCCGAGGTCCTGCGGGATGGAGGTCCGGCTGGTCGCACGGACCGTCACCGTGCCGGCGGTCGCCAGGCTCGGATTGGCGTCGTCGAGAGCAAAGTCGCTGGCCTCACCGTCGGAGCCATAGGAGATCTGGTAGATCGGCGACGAGAAAACGCCCCGGATCGTCAGGACGTCGCTGCCCTCGCGGATCTCTGGAGTGGTGACGTCCCCCGGGTTGATGTGCTCGCTGCCCGTGACGTTGTTGCGCACCGCGAGCGCGATGCCATTCGGAGGCGGGCCGGCAGGCAGCCCGCCGCGGCCGGCCATCGCGGCCAGCCTCACTACCTCGCTCTGCACGATGCGCTGCGACTGCTGGATGTCGGCGAGGTCACTCTGCACACGGTTGATCCGCGAGCTCGCTTCGAAGACGTCGAGCACGATGATCACCAGGAAGACGGCGATCGCGGTCGAGGTCAGCAGCTCGATGAGCGTGAAGCCGCGCTCGGCCGGCCGCGCCGCGAAGGCGGGCGAAGGGGTCGGTGGGTTCAGGGGTCTCATGCGGTTCCTCGACGGATGGCGGTCTTGCGGCATGCGCGAGCGTTGCGCCGTGGCTCTCATGGATCAGAACGCCTTGTAGACGCGGACGACCAGGGGCCGTCCGGGGATGGGGCCGTAATCGCGGCTGCGCACCGTCACCTGGATCTCTTTGATCTGGATCAACCCCGGCGCCGAGCCACCGGCGAGCGGGTGATCGAGCACGCCATCCTCGGCATCGGTGATGGCGTACTGGCGGATGACGGTGGTGCGCGTGTACTTGGGCAACGAGTCGGACACCGGGGCGTTGACGAAGTGGTCGCCCGTGGTGTGGTTCGGATCGTCGTTGTTCCAGAACTCGTCGGTGGTGCGCGCGAGCTCGCCGTCGTCGAGAGTGAGGTCCGGCGCGTTGAACGGCATCTGCAGCAGCGACTCGGCGCGGGTCTTCGCGTGGTTCGAGAGCTGGGTGGCGTCGGCTCCGATGGCGTTGTTGACCGCCGAGCCGGCATAGAGGGGAATGATCCCCAACAGGATGAAGAGCAGGAGCACGGAGGCGATCAGCAGCTCGAGCAGCGACATGCCCGCTTCGCTGCGGCGCGCCAAGGCATGGGGGTCGGTCGTCTCAGTCGTCATCAGTTCCAGACCCAGTACTGGTCATTCCAACCCTGGGGGAAGTACTTGGTGCCGTCAGGGCCGGGGGTTGCGTCGGCGTCATACTTGCGCAGGAGCACTTTGGGCGAGGCCTCTGGAGAGACGGTGACCTCGAGGAAGTTGCGGCCAGCGTCGGCGAAGCGCAACGCCCCGCGAGCGACGAGGGTCCCCGAAGGCAGGAAGATCGCGCCGACGGCGGGCGGGTCGATGCCGATAGTGCTGAACCCGGTCAGGACGTTCGCTCCCTCGGGGGCGTCATCGGGCGCGCCCCAGAAGTGCGCGCGCGGCGCCAGCTCTACCCGCCCAACGATGTAGTCCGTGGCGCCGTCGACCGTCACCCCGGCGATCGGGTTGTAGAGGAGATCGCTCCCAGGCGTGCCGTCGGCGATGTTGACGTCGGCGAAGGCGAGGACCTGGCGGTTCTCGTAGTCGGGGTAGACGACCACCGGCACGCCGCGGCGGATCGACTCGATGCGAGCCTTGTAGAACAGCATCGAGGTGCGCTTGGCTGTGCCCTCCAGCTCCGAGCGATTGAGCTGGGAGAAGAGGTTGGGCACGCCGATCGCGAGCAACGCGCCGAGCAGCGCCAAGACGATGAAGATCTCGAGATAGGTGAAACCTGGCGAGTGTGCGAACCACCTTTTTCGGACCATGGTGCCCCTCCAAAAAGCAATCTCGATGCCGGCGTCAGGCCGAACCGTTCGTCGCGGAATAACTCTTTCTAGATCCGTGATTTAGCTGTCGTTCCCGAGAACCGAGGTGGACGGCGAGGCGGTCTCGACGCCTTCTCAGCACCCCGCGATCGCTACCATCCTACCCAGATTTCGCGGCCAGCAAGACGAGGCGAGCCACCGAGCCGCCCCCCGCGCGGTCCTCCAGCGTCAGCCGGCCACCATGCAGAGTGACGATGCGGTGGCTCACCGCCAGGCCCAGCCCCAAGCCACCAGGCCGGGCGGTGGCGAAGGGCCGGAACAGCTGGTCACGCAGTGCCGGCGGGACGCCGTCACCGCGGTCCAGCAGCTGGAGCTCGAGCTCGTGGCCGGTCGCCACGCAGCGGGCTTCGATCGCCTGCTCGAGGCGGCCGTTCGCCCGCTGCGCGTCCACGGCGTTGGCCACCAGGTTCTTGATCGCACGCTCGAGGAGCTCGGCGTCGCCCTCGACCCACCAAGGCCCACCTCCGGCCACGTCCAGGCGCACCGGCGCGAGGGCTGGATCTTCCGCCGCGCGCCGGAGGATGGCGGCGAGGTCCACCCGCTCCGACCGGCGGGTGCCCGGCCGCGCGAAGGCCAGGAACTCCCCGACCACTCGCTTGAGGTGGGTGACCTCCCGGCGCAGCTCCGCCATGTGCTCCGCCGCCGCCGGCCCATGCGGGTCGCGCTCCAGCAACCCCAAGTAGCCGGTCACCGTGCCCAGGCTGTTGCGCAGCTCGTGGGCGACACCCGCGGCCATCTCGCCGAGCTGCGCGAGGCTGGCCGCGAACCGGCTCTCGCGCTCCTCCCGCTGGCTGGCAGTGAGATCGGCGAAGAGCGCCAGATACCCGCGCACCTCGCCGTCTGCCCGGCGCAGAGCATGGACCGTGACCCCGAGGGTCGACGAGCCCACCGCGACCTCGCGCCGCTTGACGGCCTGTTGAGCGGCAAGCGCGCCCGCCAGCAGCTCGCACCAGGCAGGGACGGCGGCGAAAGCCTCTTGCCAGGCGGTGCCGGTCGGCGGCACCGGCACTGTGAGCAGCTGGGCGCCGGCGGCGTTGAGGGCGATCACCCGACCTTCGCGGTCGAGCAGCAGGAGGCCACTGTCGAGGCTGGGGCCGAGCGTCTGCTCGAGGGCGCTCAGCTCATCCTGCTCACCGCCGTGCGGCTGCGTCCGCAGGCTCAGCACGGCGCGTTCGAAGGCCTTGACCAGGTGCTCGACCTCATCCTCGCCTGGGACAACGGGGCTGAGCTCGCGAGCCCGGTCGAGGAGGGCCGCGTAGGGCCGCAGCAGGTGGCGCAGGAAGACCACCACCAGGAGCAGCAGCGCACCGCTCAGACCCATCACCACCCAGGTGAGCACACGGACGCCGGTCAGCTGCCGGCTGAGCGTGCTGGCGGCGAGGTCGAGGCGCAGGATCGTTGGGGCCTCGCTTCCCGGCAGGCGGGCGAACGCCACGATCCGCCCCGGCGCTGCCGGTTCCTGGGGTCCCAGCACGACCGGCACGGCGCCCGGCAGGGTGGCCGCCAGCGGCGCGAGGAGAGGACCGGCCGGCAGGTCGCCGACGAGGAGCCGGGGCTCGCCCGAGGCCTGCAGCAGGGCCGCGCCCAGCATCCCGGGGCCCAGACGCCGGAGCGCCAGCTCGGTCTCGTTGACGCTCGCCGCGTGCGCGGCCTGCGCCGCTGCCTGGCGCGCCAGTCGACCCGCCTCCAGGCGGCGCTCTTCGATCAGCTGCTCGACGCCGGAACGATAGGAGAGGAGGGTGAAGCCGTCGAGCGCCAGGAGCAGCGCCAACGAGATCGGCACCAGGATCAGCACCTCGCGCCGCAGGGGGATCCGCTCGCGCGCCGCCACCCGAAGCCTCAGTACAGAGCTTGGTAGGACCGCACGATCCACGGTCCCGCGAAGAGCGCGATCACCGCGGCGAGGGAGAGGAAGGCGCCGAACGGCAGCTTGGTCTTGAGGCCCGCGCCCCCACTGCCGACCAGAGCAAGCCCGACGACCGAGCCCGATAGAGAGGCGAGAAAGAGGGTGATCAAGGTCCCCTTCCAGCCCAGGAAGGCGCCGACGAAGGCCAGCATCTTGACGTCTCCCAGGCCCATCCCCTCCTCACCGCGGAGCAGGAACCAGCCCTTCCACAGCAAGAGCAGCAGGCCGGCCCCGAGCGCGGCCCCCAGAAGCGAGCCCTGCCAGCCGCCGCTCCACGGCAGCCAGCGCGCGGCGAGCAGGCTGAGCGCAGTTCCCGGCAGGGTGATCAGGTCGGGCAGGATGTAGTGCTCGATGTCGATGGCCGCGAGCGCCACCATCGCCGCGCAGAAGAGCGCCGCCGCCAACGCTTCGACGGTGAAGCCGAAGCGGAGATAGCAGGCGAGAAACAGCCCGCCGGTCAGGGCCTCGATCAGCGGATAGCGCGGTGAGATGGCCGCCGCGCAGTGGCGGCAACGGCCGCGCAGCAGGAGGTAGCTGAGGACCGGCACGTTGTCCCGCACCGCGATCGGCGTGCCGCAGCTCGGGCAGCTCGAGCGAGGCCGGACCGTCGAGAGGTCACGGGGAAGGCGATAGATGACGACGTTGAGATAGCTGCCCACGACGAGCCCGAGGAGCGTGCTCCACAGGCCGAGCAAGAGGTAGAGGGTCACGCGCGGATTCTACGGCAAGGGGGGAGAGAAAAAGCCGGGGCCGCGAGCGCGGCCCCGAGAGAGAAGAGAGAGGGTGGAACGCTGAGCGAACGACGCCCTGGCACCCCACTAGCTGCCGGCGCCGACGCTCTCCGGGTTGCGGACGAAGCTGCCGTCCGCCCAGACGATGTCTTGTGCGTAGTCGGTCACCGCGAAGGCCCCGGCGGTGTAGGTGTCGCCCGAGAAGACCCCGTCGGCCGCTGGGCTGCGGATCAGCGCATACCGCGAATGCGGCGCGTTGACGATCGCCACGTGGAAGTCGAGGTCATGGCCCCAGCCGTCCTTGTCCGCCACCTGCGGCAGGTAGTCTGGAACGAGCGCGTCGCGAATCTCCTCGAAGGTCGAAGTGCCGATCCACTCCGAGACGTCCACCGTGGTGGCCCCGGCGGCCGCGGCGCCGGAGTGGTCCGCCCAGTATTGCGCGATCCCGTTGCCGAACTCACGCAGGTTCCCCATCGTGCGCTTCTGGCGGCCCTTCTGCAGCGCGTCGAGGAAGTTGGGAATCAAGATCGCGGCGATGATGCCGATGATCGCCACCACAATCAACAACTCGATCAGAGTGAACCCGCCCCGGCGGGATCCCGCTCGATAACTCATGGCTTTCCTCCGCTGACGTCAGAGCGAGAGAGCAAGCCACGTGCCAGACATTACGGCCGACATTACGGGCCAAATTCCCGCCGCGGGGAAGTTTTCCCGACACTTTTTGTCAGCTCGGTGACGTTCGTTGTGAAGGCGCCCGGAAGCCCTCAACGAGCCGCGAAGATCGCCACGATCAGGCGCATGCGAGCGACACCGCGCTCAAGCTCGGCGAGCGCCAGGTGCTCGTCGGCGGCGTGGATGCCGGCGGCGTCCTCGGCGTTGAGCTCGAACGGCATCACGCCGTAGGCCGGCACGCCTCGTTGGCGGAAATGGCGGGAATCGGTGAAGCCAGCGGCCAGCGCCGGCACGATCGACCCGCCCCGCGGCCCACTGCCGAGGCCGCGGGCGATCGCCTGCCAGATGCCGTTGCCGGTGGGTGAAGGAGCTGCCACCGGCGCGGTCAGCAGGACTTCCACCTCGACGTCACGGCCCAGGGCCTCACGGACCTTGGCCAGGAAGGCGTCGGCATCGGTGTCGGGCAATAGACGAACGTCGACCTCGGCGCTCGCCTCCGGGGCAATCACGTTGATGCTCTCGCTGGCCTTGAGGACCGTGACCTGGACGGTGTCGAGCAACAGCTTGTGGAGGCCCGGGAGCAAGGGCGCCTTGGCGCCGTCGCGAGCGATCACTTGGTCGATCTCGCTGTAGGTGCGGCGGAGATTGGCGTTCTGGTGCAGCGGCGCGATGGCATGGAAATAGTCGCGGGCCGCGGCGCTCACTCGGTAGTCGGGCGGCAAGGCCAGGAGCCGCCCAAGGCCCTGGATCAGCAGATGGGCGGGGCTCTCCGGCGAGTAGGCCGAGGCGTGGCCGCCGCGGCCGCTGACCGTGAGTCGCAGCCAGAGCGGGCGCTTCTGGGCGACCTCCACCTCCCACCACAGCAGCCGCCGCTCGTTGCCGCGGCTGGCCCCGCCCTCGTTGAGCGCCGCCGCCACTCCCTCGAAGAGGTCCGGGCGATGCTCGACGAGCCAGGCCATGCCCTCCGCCCCCCCGGTCTCCTCGTCGGCGACGGCGAGGAAGATGACGTCTCGGCTGAGCGCCACCCCGCGGCGTTTGAGGTCGATCATCGCCGCCAGGTGGGCGATCCCCAGGCCCTTGGTGTCGATCGCGCCACGGCCCCAGAGCGCCCCGCCGCGTACCTCGCCGGCAAAGGGCGGCACGGTCCAGCCGGGGCCCGCGGGCACGACGTCCATGTGGTGGGTCAGGAGGAGCGGCCCGCCCGTTGGGTGCTCCGCCTTGAGGCGGGCGACGAGGTTCACCCGGCCGTCGGGGGTGAGGATCAGCTCGGAGGCGATCCTCTCCTGGCGCAGCAGATAGCCGAGGTACGCCGCCGCCCGGTGCTCACCGCCCGGAGGATTGGTGGTGTCGATCGCCAGGTAATCGCGGAGCCACTGGGCCGGCTCGGAGAGACGTTCCGCCGCCGAGGCGGGGAGGCCCGTCCAGGTGATCGCAACTGCCAGGGCGAGGAGACGGCGGGCGAGAGGTGCGGGCTTGTACACGGCTGGAGTCTATGTCGCGGGTGGCGGTGCCCGGCGCGAGCTCCGCCGGGTCGGCGAGCGGGCGCCCCAAGAAAACGAAACGGGCGCCGTGGTCACGGCGCCCGGATCTACGCTTCCCGAAGGGCTCGAGAGAGCTTACGAACCGGCCTGGGCCGACTGCGGAGCGCGGAAGAAGCCGCCGTCGCCCCACACGATGTCCTGGTCGTAGTCGGTCACGCCGAAGGAGCCGGCGGTGTAGGAGGTGCCGCTGAACACGTCGTCACGACCGGGCGAGCGGACCAGGGCGTAGCGGATGCGCGGGGGGTTGTTGAGGATGACGTGGAACTCGTAGGCGTGGCCCCAGCCATCGCGCTCGGGAACCTGGGTGATGTAGTCGGGAACCAGGGCCGCCGACAGCTCGTCGACGGTGGAGGTGCCGGTCCACTCGGAGATGTCGATGGTGGTCTGGGCGCCGGCAGCGGCCGCACCGGAGTGCTCGGAGTAGTACTGGCCGAGGCCGAGGCCGAACTGGCGGATGTCGCCCATGGTCCGCTTCTGGCGGCCCTTGTGGAGGGCGTCGAGGAAGTTCGGGATCAGGATGGCGGCGATGATGCCGATGATCGCGACCACGATCAGCAGCTCGATCAGGGTGAAGCCCTTCTGACGGTTGCGCAGCTTGCTCAACATCACTCTCTTCTCCTCTCAGTCTGGTAGGAAGGCTGGATAGTTCGGCCTTGACTGCGGCTTGGACAGGAGCAGGAAGCGTGCCAAAAACAGAATCTACCGCAGATTCAAGCAGTTAGGTTCCCTCGCAGGGCCTTGGTCGTCCATGAGCTTATTTGAAGCCGACAATTCTTGGCAGGGCCCTGCCAAGCTTTGTCAGGTCACCAACCGGAAGACCGCGCGGTGGTAGACCTCGACGCCGCGCACGAAGGCGGGGAGGGACATGCGCTCGTCGACGTCGCCGATCCGCGAGCTCTCCGAGATGAAGAGGAGGAAGGGGGAGAAGCCGTAGGCGGGGATCCCCTGCGCCCGCGCGAAGCGCGAATCCGTCGCCGTCCAGGGCAGGAAGTGGGGCCCCACCACCGCTTCCGGCCATTCGTGCTTGAGCTCGTCGCTCAGCACCTCGAACACGGGGTTGGCAAGCGAGCTGCCGTGGGCGCCGCCGTGCTCGTCGTAGATGTAGAACGGCAGGTCCCCGACCATCCAGTCTGGCAGCAGCCGTTGGCGCACGGCCTCGGCGTCCGCGCCGGGCAGCAGGTGCAGCTTGACGACCAGCCGATAGCCCCCACCGTCGACCTCCTCGACGAGGAGCGGCAGGGCCTCGCTGCGGAACATCGCCTTGAGGTAGATCGGCAGCTCGCTCCACGCCGCGCCGTCGAGCTTGAGCCCATCCGGGTGCTCGAGCACCTTGCGAAAGAAGGGCTTCTGGCGGCTCGGGGCGTAGGTCTCGAGGAACGCCCGCACCTCGGGCGTCGAGGTCACCTCGAAGTTGCCGTCCTTGCGCTCGGCGAGCAGGTCCTCGCGCAGGGCCTCCAAGCGCTCGCGGCTCTGGCTGCAGAAGACGACGTCCACGTAGCGCTTCTGGGCGAACTCGATGCCCCAGTACTGCGGCTCGTCGATCGATCTCGCCTCCACCACGCCCCCCTCGGAGAGGAAGGCCCAGAAGCGCTCGGCGAGCTCGGGATGGTGAGCGAGGATCCACTTGGTCCCCTGGGCGCTGCCCACCTCCTCGGTGCCGGTGCCCAGGAAGATCACCGAGCGCTTGAGCTTCTGACCGCTCGCCTTGAGGTCGAGCATCGCCTGCAATTGGGCGATCGCGATGCTCTTCATGTCGTAGGCACCACGACCATAGATGAACGGCGGGTCGATGGCCCCCGAGAAGGGTGGGTGGGTCCATTCCTCGGGGTTGCGCACCGGGTCGGTGTCGATGTGGTTGTGCAGCACGAGAGCGGCGCGGTCCTCCCCCTCGAGCACCGCGAAGACGTTGGCGTGGCCTTGATCGAGCAGCTCGACGGTGGCCGGGATCCCCGCCCTGTTGAGGACGTCGGCCAGGAAGCGGGCGCCGGCCTCCTCGCGGGCGTGCGGCTGCGCGGTGTCGATCTGCAGATAGCCCTGCAGGAGGTGGACGGCGGGGATCGCCGCCCAATCGACGTTGCGGTAGGAGGTGTCGAGGCCCTGGGGAGCGAGCGTCCGCAGGTAGAGGAGGCCCAGGACGAGCAGCACCCCCACCGCGCCGAGGCTGGCGTAGAGGGCGAAGCGGGCGGCGTTGCGCTGGCGGCGGTCGAGAGTGCTGAGGCTCATGGCGACGGTGCTCGCTCGGCTTGGCCCGCGCTCACGGTCGGCAGATCGGGCATCTCGGTGGGTGAGAGGTTCACCAGTCTCTCCACGGGCGCGAAGGAATCGGTCAGCAGCGGGGCGGCGAGCAAGTCGGCTTCGAGGCTCACCCCGAGCTCGCCGGCGATGGTGCGCAGGGCGAGCACCGGGGAGTGGCCGGCATCGAGCCGCGCGGCGCGCGCTGCGATCTCCGGCGGCGAGAGCGGGGCCTGCTCAGCCTCGGTCGCGAAGACGACGACGTTGGTCCGCCGCGGTGCCTGGAAGGCATAGAAGCGCGGGAAGGTGTCCGACAGGGTGCGCACCATGGCGCGCGAGAACGGGTATTGGAGGCCGCCCGCGAGGTTGATGCCGAGCACGCCGTCCGGGCTGAGGCGCGAGCGCACGAGAGCGAAGAACTCGGTCGTCGCGAGATGGAAGGGCACCGCCCGGCCGATGTAAGTGTCGACGAAGATCAGGTCCCAGCGGCGGTCTTCCCGCTCGAGGAAACGGCGCGCGTCGTCGATGTGCAAGCGGTCGCCGGGGTGCAGCTTGAAGCCCAGGTACTTGGCCGCGACCTGCGGCACGATGGGGTCGATCTCGACGTACTCGATGGCGACCTCCGGTTTGACGAGGCGCAGCGCCGTGGCGCAGACACCGCCGCCCAGCCCGAGCATCAGCACCCGCTCGATGCGCGGCTGCACGAGGAGCGCGGCGGGGGTCAGCTGGCAGTAGCTGGTGGCTGGCATGCCGTCCGCGATGCGGATGCCCGCCTGCACCACGCGGTCGCTCTCGAGGTAGCGATTGCCGTCGTTCTCGACCACCTGCAGCGTCTGGTACGGCGTGATGCGGCGGTAGAGGGCATCCCGCGGCTGGTCGGCGGCCAGCAGGTGGTAGGTGCCGAGCACTCCGAGAGCGAGGGCCAGCACCGCCGGCGCGAGCAGACGGCGGGCCGGCCCCACGAGGGCGAGGCAGCCGGCGAGAGTGGTCAGCAGCATGAGCACAGAGAGGGCCTGGCCAAGGCGGAGAAAGGGGATCAAGGCGAAGGTGCAGACCAGGGTGCCCACCAGGCTGCCAGCCGTCGACACCGCAAAGAGGCGACCGGCGAAGGTGCCCAGGCGGTCGAGGTCGCGGGCCGCCAGCCGCACCGCCCAGGGTGAGACCATGCCGAGCAGGAGGGTCGCCGGCCCGAAGAGGGCGAGGACGGCCAGCAAGGTACCGGCGGGGGTGCCACCCGTCAACCGCCCAACGCCCGCGGCCAGCGGCTCACCGACGAGGAGCAGTACCGCCTGGCAGGCGGCAGCGAGCAGCACCGTCTGGCCGAGGGCGAGGAGAGACGGGAAGCGGTCGGCGAGATGGCCGCCCAGCGAGTAGCCGAGGGCGAGGGCGGCCAGAAAGACACTGATGATCGAGCCCCACACGTAGACGCTGTTGCCAAAGTAGGGCGAGAGGAGGCGG
>WBZL01000762.1_pt1 | contig 35555 bp, 29 predicted proteins | sample 5204291 | NCBI WGS metagenome assembly WBZL01 (sample SAMN12344345, study PRJNA552823) | activated sludge metagenome | biome: Activated sludge suspended growth; feature: Nitrification reactor; material: Wastewater; isolation source: activated sludge from nitrification reactor of wastewater... | reverse complement strand
GGGCCGACCTGGACGTACTGTGCCTGAAGGCCCTGCACGTGGAGCCGCGGCGCCGCTACACTTCGGTGGAATCGCTGGTCCGCGATCTCGACCACTACCTGGCCTCAGAGCCGCTGGAAGCCCGGCCCGAGGGATGGGGGTATCGCGCGGGAAAGTTCCTGCGACGCAATTGGCAGGTCGCGACGCTGTCGACAGCATCGCTGGCCGTGCTACTGGCGCTGAGCGCCTTCTACACCTGGCGACTCGCCTCGGCACGCGATGACGCACGCGCCGAGGTTGCGCGGACCGCCCGCGTGCAGCAGCTGATGGTGAACCTGTTCCAGGGCGGTGACCCGCTGGCCGGACCCAGCGCCGACCTGCGCGTGGTCGACCTGCTCGATCAGGGGGCACACGAGGTGGAAGCCCTCAGCACCGACCCGGCCGTGCAGGCCGACCTGCTGCTGAACCTCGGCCGGATCCAGCAGCAGCTCGGCCAGTTCGACAAGGCCGATGCGCTGCTGTCGCAATCGCTGCGCAGACGCGTCGCGGCCTTCGGCGCCGGAAGCCCGCAGGCGGCCGAATCCCGGACCGCCATCGGCCTGCTGCGCATCGCGCAGGCCCGCCCGCAGGAAGGCGAGCAACTGATCCGCGAGGCGCTGCAGCTCGTGCAGGCGAAGCTGCCGCCGGATCATCCGCAGGTTCTCGCGGTACGTCTCGCGATGGGCCAGGCCTTGCGCGAGCGCGGTGCCTACGCGGAGTCGATCGAACTGCTGGCACATATGGTTGGGCAGTTGTCAGCCAGCGTTGCGCCGGCAGAGCAGGCTGCCGTGCTGGCCGAACTCTCGGGTTCGCAGTATGCCGCCGGCGACTACGTGGCCAGTCGTGCCACCCTGGCACGCGTGCTGAAGCTGCATCAGGGCGAACTGGGAGAAGCCCATCCCATGGTCGCGGTGGATCTCGCCCGCCTCGCCGCCATCGAGCAGGACCTCGGCTACTATGCCGAAGCCGAGGGGCTGGCCCGCCGCGCGCTGGCGATCACAGAGCCCTGGTACGGCGCCTCCAGCACCCGCACCGCCGACGACCTGACCACGCTGGGTCGCGCGCTGGCCTACCAGTCGAAATTCAACGAGGCAGTCACCGTGCTGCAACGGGCACTGCGCATCCAGGAGTCGAACCATGGCCCCGCCCACACGGCGGTTGCCGAGGCGGTGAACGAACTGGGCAACGTGCTCGCAGTGCAGAACCTGCAGGCCGAAGCCGCGCAGCACTTCATGCGTGCTGCCGACATCTATCGCCGCGTCTATGGCGAGCGGCACTACCTCGTCGCCATCGCGTTGTCGAACGTCGCCTATGCACAGATGCAACAGGCCGATTACCTGGGGGCCGAGGAGCTGTTTCGTCGCGTGATCGACATATTTTCCAACACGCTGGCACCGGACAACGTCAACACCGGCATCGCGCGCATCAAGCTGGGACGGACGCTGCTGCGCGCCGGCCGTCCTGCGGAAGCCGTGCCGGAAACTCTGGCCGGCTATCGCACCCTGTCCGCGCAGACAAACCCGTCCATCAGCTACCTGCAGGCCGCGCGCAGCGACCTCGCCGCCGCGTACGACGCGATCAACGAACCGCAGCAGGCCAGTCGCTTCCGCGCCGAACGCGCGACGGTCGCGGGCGGCGGTACGATAGCCGCTGCGCCCGCAGGCCGCACCCCATGACGGCGTCCTAACTTTCGGCCAGGATCTCGAGCACCCGTTCCGTCGGGCGGCAGAGCCGCGTACCGCACGGCGTCGTGACGAAGGGACGCTCCATCAGGATGGGGTGAGCCACCATGGCGTCCAGAAGCACGTCGTCGGCCAGATCCGGCCGATCCAGTGCCAGCGCCTGGAACGGCGCCTCCCCCACCCGCAGCGCGTCGCGTACGGCCAGCCCGGCAGCACGGATCAACCCGGCCAGTTGCTCGCGCGTGGGCGGCTCGCGCAGATACTCGATGATCCGCGGCTCGATGCCGGCCTTCCGAATCAGATCCAGCGTGCTGCGCGACTTGCTGCAGGCAGGGTTGTGGTAGATCGTGACGTCGTGCATCGGCAGCGTGGTTCGGGTCCGGTCGAAGAATTCGCCACCACGGCGTTCGGGAGGGTGCCGATCGCCCGGCACCCTTCCGGGAAGCAAGTGCTATGACGCTGAGCGACCGGTGATTGCCGGCTCTTCCCGATCGCCTTCGAGCAGCGATCTGTAGACGATTCCGGCCAACGCGGCCCCGATGAGCGGTGCTGCCCAGAACAGCCACAACTGACCGAGCGCCCAGTCGCCGACGAACAGCGCAGGACCCGTGCTGCGCGCCGGATTCACCGAGGTATTCGTCACCGGTATGCTGATCAGGTGAATGAGCGTCAGGGCGAGTCCGATCGCCAGGCCGGCAAAGCCCACCGGTGCCCGGCGATGCGTCGCGCCAAGGATGACGATCAGGAACATGAACGTCATGACGACTTCGCAGACCAGCGCGGCCATGAGCGAATACCCGCCCGGCGAGTGTTCGCCGTACCCGTTCGAGGCGAACCCGCCCGCGAGACTGAAGTCCGACTGCCCGCTTGCGATCAGATACAGCGCTGCGGCACCGACGGCGCCTCCGGCGACCTGCGCGACGATGTACGGACCCAGGTGCGCCGCGGGAAACCGGCCGCCCGCCCACAGGCCGACCGACACGGCCGGATTGAAATGTCCGCCGGAAATGGGACCCAGCGCGTAGGCCCCGGTCACGACCGTCAGGCCGAACGCCAGGGAAACACCCAGCAATCCGATGCCGACTTCCGGGAAAGCTGCTGCGAGCACGGCGCTGCCGCAGCCTCCAAGCACGAGCCAGAACGTGCCGATGAATTCGGCTACGAGTTTCGCAAACATCCTGGACCTCCCATGACGTGTTGTTCGAATCGATCCTGAAAGCTCCGCGGTGACGATTCGACGGGCGCCTCGGCGGACCTCACAGGCGAGGATAGGGCAAAACCAGCTCGGGCGGGTACATGACCGACGTCCCATCGACCTGCGCAAGCGGTGTGATCCCGTGCGTCCTGTGGCTGCCTGCCGGAGCGAGTCCTCGAGCGTGAGCCCATGCCCTGGTAGGCTTGCTGCCGATGAGTTCGGCCGCCCCACCCTCAGCCCTTCCCCGCGCCTGGTACCGCGCATCCATCGCGGATTTCCTCCAGCACTCGACGGCGGAAGTGGTGGGCCAGCTCGCCCTGCGCAGCCGCACCGTGGAACCCGACCAGCGCGATGCCTGGCGCGCACAGATCCAGCTGCTGAGAGGCTGGCTGTCTGGCCGCTCCGGCACACTGCTGCTCGAGTTCGAGATCCCGCGCATGGGATTGCGCGCGGATGCGGTGCTGCTGCTCGCGGGCTGCGTCGTGGTTCTCGAGTTCAAGTTCGGCGAGCGATTCGCGAAGCGCGCTGACCAGGCGCAGGTGTGGGAGTACGCACTCGACACCAAGAACTTCCATGAACCAAGCCATGCACTGCCGATCGTGCCGGTGCTGGTGCTCACAGCCGCCGCCGTGCGCGAACCACCGCCTCGGCGCTATGCGCCCGACCGCGTCTGCGAACCGGTGGTGCTCTCGCCTGCGCAGGTTCCTGCGCTGCTCGCTGACCTGGAGGCGGAGTTCCCGTCGAACCTGAATCACGATGACTGGATCGGCGGCCGCTACCGCCCGACTCCGACGATCATCGAGGCCGCACGGCACCTCTACGCAGGAAACCGCGTCGAGAACATCACTCGCGCCGAGGCCGGCGCCCGCAATCTCGCCGACACGACAGGTCGACTCGAGGCCCTGATCCGCCGTGCACGGGATCGCGACGAAAAGCTCATCTGCTTCGTCACCGGCGTGCCCGGCGCCGGCAAGACACTCGTCGGTCTGAACGTCGCGACGACCCACCGCGACAACGACGACACGCATGCCGTGTTTCTCTCTGGCAACGGCCCGCTGGTGGCGCTGCTGCGCGAAGCACTGACGCGCGATGACGTTGCGCGTCGCAAGCGGGCAGGCCAGCGCGCGACCAGGTCCGAGGCGGGCAAGCCGGTCAAGGCATTCATCCAGAACGTGCACCATTTTCGCGACGAAGCGCTGCGTGACGCCGAGCGCCCGCCCGTCGATCGTGTCGTGATCTTCGACGAGGCCCAGCGCGCATGGAACCGCGCGAAGACCAGCCAGTTCATGCGTCAGCGAAAGGGCATCGCGGGGTTCGACCGCTCCGAGCCGGAGTTCCTGCTCGAGTATCTGGACAGGCATCATGGCTGGGCCGTCGTCATATGTCTGGTCGGTGGTGGACAGGAGATCCACACCGGCGAGGCCGGCATCGGAGCATGGATCGAAGCCTGTGCCGCGCGTTTCCCGCACTGGCACCTGTGCATCTCGGACCGGCTCACGGATGCCGAGTACGGTGCGGGCACTCCGTTGAGGATCGCCCGGGAGCGGCAGCACACCGGGTTCTTCGATGACCTGCACCTGACCGTGTCACTGCGCTCGTTCCGTGCCGAGAAGGTCTCTGCCTTCGTGAAAGCGCTGCTGGACGGTGAACGCGACGAGGCGGCGCGCAAATTCCGTGAGTTTCGCGACCGCTACCCCATCGTCATCACCCGCGATCTCGACGCCGCCAAACGCTGGGTGCGCACGCGTGCGCGCGGGACCGAGCGCTACGGGCTGCTCGCATCCTCGAAGGCCATGCGCCTGAAACCCCACGCCATCGAGGTACGGCTCCCCGCCGATCCGGTGCACTACTTCCTGCACGACCCGGAAGACGTGCGCTCGAGCTGGTACCTGGAGGACTGCGCCACCGAATTCCAGGTGCAGGGACTCGAACTCGACTGGGCCTGCGTCACCTGGGACGCCGACCTGCGTCGCACCGGCGATGGCTGGTCGCACCACGACTTTCGTGGCAGCCGCTGGCAGAACGTCCACAATGCTGACAACCGCCGCTTTCTCGAGAACGCGTACAGGGTGCTGCTGACGCGGGCGCGGCAGGGAATGGCGATCTTCGTGCCGCCGGGAAATGCCGACGACCACACACGCCCGCCCGGATACTACGCCGGCACCTACGGTTACCTGCGCAACCTCGGTCTGCCCGAGCTGGGGTGAGCGGCGGCATCGCGACCGGGACTCCCAGCGGACCGCCGCGACTGACCGCACCCTGAAAGCGCTGCGTCCGGCCGAGGGCCTGGGCGAAGACGCCTGAGGATTCCGCGGGCGCCTCGGCATGACGGTTCGTCATGCCGATCCTGCGCGACATCGGCAATTTGACCGGCAATCTTCGCGCCTCCTACTATGTGCAAACTCTGAATTCCGGGGGTTCCATTGTGGAGTGCTGCATGACGAGAATTCCGGCCTCTCTCCTGTTCTCCGGTCTCCTGTTGCTCCTGATGTCGGCGGGAGACCATGGCGCAGCGCATGCTGCCGATGGCAAGCCGAACATCCTGATCATCATGGCGGACGATCTGGGATGGAAGGATGTCGGATTCCATGGGTCAGACATCAAGACTCCGGTCCTCGACGCTCTGGCGGCCGAGGGCGTGAAGCTCGAAGAATATTACGCTCAGCCGATGTGCACGCCCACGCGCGCCGCGCTCATGACCGGGCGATATCCGATGCGCTACGGGCTCCAGACCGCGGTCATCCCGCAAGGCCACACCTATGGCCTTGCAACAGACGAGTGGCTGCTGCCTCAAGCGCTCAAGGCTGCTGGATACGAAACCGCCATTGTCGGCAAGTGGCACCTCGGACATGCGGATCAGAAGTACTGGCCGCGACAGCGCGGCTTCGACTACGCCTATGGGCCGCTGATCGGCGAGATTGACTATTTCACCCACAAGGTCGACGGCAAGACGGACTGGTTCCGCAACAACGAGATCGTCGATGAGGAAGGCTATACCACGACGCTCCTTGGCAACGATGCAGTCAAGCTCATCGAGAAGCACAACACGGCAAAGCCGCTGTTTCTCTACCTTGCTTTCAATGCCGTTCACACGCCTTATCAGGCACCGCAAGACTATCTGGACAGATACAAGGATATCGAGGACCCAAGCCGCCGGGCCTATGCGGCGAGCGCCACTGCAATGGACGAGCAGATCGGCCGTGTCGCAGCGGCCCTGAAGCGGAAGAACATGCTCGCCAATACGCTGATCGTTTTTCAGAGCGACAATGGCGGAACCCGCAACCCGTTGTTTGCGGGTGCGATTACCGATATGTCGAAAGTTGTCCTTCCTGCGGACAACGGCCCATATCGTGACGGGAAAGGCAGTCTGTACGAAGGCGGCACGCGCGTCGTCGCTTTTGCAAACTGGCCCGGCCATATCAACAAGGGCATCACCGTCAACGAACCCATTCACACGGTCGATCTCTACCCGACGCTCGTCAAACTGGCCGGCGGCAGCCTCGACCAGAGCAAGCCCCTTGACGGCATCGACGTGTGGCCAACTCTCAGCGAAGGCAAGCCCTCTCCCCGCACCGAGGTTGTCTACAATATCGAGCCATTTCGGGCTGCCGTCCGCCAAGGTGACTGGAAGCTGATCTGGCACACACTGCTGCCGCAGTCCGTCGAACTCTACGATGTCGCCAAGGACCCTTCCGAGACCACGGATGTTGCCGCCGGGAATCCAGACAAGGTGCGGATCCTGGAGAATCGTGCGAACGAGCTGGCGGCGCAGGCTCAGAAGCCGATCCTGCTGGAGATCGAGGTCAAGCACGTACTCGAGCGTATGCATCTTTCGCCCGCGCTGCCTGGAGACCTCGCCAGCGTCAACGCCGAGCGCTAGACGCGGTCCCAAGCCCCTCCCCGATCGCCGTTGCATGGCCGGCGATCAGGAAGATCACGGTGCGGAGAGTGGACAATCGCTTGAAGCCGCGTGCGCGTCGCGTGGCGGACGGAAGCGGTCCGTTGAGCGCCTCGAGGAAGCCGTTGGTCTGACGGACCTGGGCCAGGGCGTCGATGCCCTCGAGATTCCTGCGGATCATGACGGCGACCTCCTTCGCCGCTGATCCTGCCCTGTCAGTCCGCCGCGAGAATCAGGCCGCTGGTCGGCACACCCGTGCCCGCGGTGACGAGCACATGCTCCACCCCTGACACCTGGTTCGATGAGGTACCGCGCAGCTGGCGCACGCCTTCCGCGACGCCATTGACACCGTGGATGTACGCCTCGCCGAGCTGCCCGCCGTGCGTGTTGACTGGCAGGCGACCGCCGAGTTCGATCTGGCCGTCGCGCACGAAATCCTTCGCTTCGCCACGCTTGCAGAAATCGAAAGCCTCGATCTGCGGCAGCACGAACGGCGAAAAATGATCGTAGAGCACGGCCGTCTGGATGTCGTGCGGCCCGATGCCCGCCATCGCATAGAGCTGCTTCGCGACCAGCCGCATTTCCGGCAGCGCCGAGATGTCCTTGCGGTAGAAGCTCGTCATGTTCATCTGGTCGTCGCAGGCGCCCTGGGCAGCAGCACGGATAAGCGCCGGCTTCTGCTTCAGGTGCCGCGCCCGATCGGCGCGAGTCACGACGATCGCCACAGCGCCGTCTGATTCCTGGCAGCAGTCGAGGAGCCGCAGCGGCTCGACTATCCAGCGCGAGGCCTGGTGATCGGCGAGCGTGATGGGCTTGCCGTGGAACCAGGCTTTCGGGTTGTTCGCGGCCATGCGTCGACCGGCGACGCTCACGCGGCCGAAGTCCTCGGTCGTAGCCCCGAAGTCGTGCATGTAACGCTGCGCGGCCATGGCCACCCACGAAGCGGGCGTCGTGAGACCGAAGGGCAGCGTCCAGCTGAACGTGGCGAGCGCCGCCGACGGCAGCGGTGGCGGCACGTAGGAGGCGCCGAAACGATACTGCGATCGCTCGTTCATCGCGCGATAGCACACCACCACGTCCGCCACGCCGCTGTGCACCGCCATCGCCGCCTGGTGCACCGGCGCGCAAGCCCCGCCGCCGCCGTACTCGATGCGGCTGAAGAACTTGAGCTCCCGGCCACCAATGTTGCGGAAGACCTCGATCTCCGGATTGTTGTCCATCGTGAAGGTGGACAGGCCATCCACTTCATGTGTGCCGAGGCCCGCATCGTCGAGCGCGGCCTTGATAGCCTCCACCGCGAGCTGCAGTTCGCTGCGTCCCGAGTCCTTCGAGAACTCGGTCGCACCGATGCCGACGATGGCTGCCCGGTCCTTCAATGGATGTGTCATGGCTTCGCCTCCCGGTTCATTCAGGGCAGCGTCAGACGTACGGTGGCCGCGACATGCTCGCCGCGGCTGTTCCGGCCGCTCACGGCGACTTCCACGAGCCGGTCGTTGCCGGCCACTTCCTTGCCCGTCACGACACCGGACAGCTTCATCGTATCGCCGGGAAGATTCGGCGCCCCGAGGCGGAGCCTGACATTCCTGATGCGTGCCGCCGGCCCGGCCCAGTCGTGCACGAAACGCTGCACGAGCCCATTGCTCGTCAATATGTTCATGAAGATGTCGGGCATGCCGGCCGCCTGTGCATGTGCCCTGTCGTGATGCTCGAGCGAGAAGTCGCTCGTCGCGATCGCGCCTGCGACGATCAGCGAGGCGGTGATGGGCACGTTGAGGCCCGGCAGCTCCTGGCCTGACTGGACGTCGTCGAAGGTGATCTGGGCCGTCATGGCCGTCTGGTACTCCGGATCAGGTCAACGGACTCACCGCGCCTGCGGCAATCTGCGCGCCGATTCTGGCGAGCATGGGGGTCGCGCCGCCGAGCGCCAGCTCGATCTGGCGCGCGTGCAGGAGGTAAGCGTGGATCGGGTAGTCGATGTCGGCACCAAGCCCCCCGTGCAAATGCTGGGCGCTGTGCGTCACGCGGTGCCCCGCACGCGCAGCCCACCACTTCGCAGCCGCCACTTCGGCGGCGGCCGGCACATCGTTCTCGAGCGCCCAGAGTGCGCGCAGATACACCGAGCGCAGCGCCTCGATGTCGATGAAGGCGTCGGCGAGCCGGTGCTGCACGGCCTGGAAGCTCCCGGTTGGCCGGCCGAACTGCACCCGCCCGGCGGTGTACGCGGCCGTGCGCCGCAGCGCCTCGGCCGTGACCCCGACCTGCTGCGCGGCGAGCGCCACGTGGGCGCGCCCGACCATCCAGTCCACGATCTCCGCGCCCTGCAGCGGATCGCCGAGTGCCTCCGCGGCGGACACCAGGGCGTGGGTGAACGTGACCTGTGCCTGCGGCTCACCGCTGGTCGTGGCCTGTGCCTCGACGCTTACGCCCTTCGCCTGCGGGTCGACGATGAAGACTCCGACGCTCTTTCGGCCGGTGCGCGCAGCAACAAGGATCGCGCGCGCCTGCGCGCCGTAGGGCACGCAGCCCTTCACGCCGCGCAGACGCCAGCCGTCACCGGCGGCGGTCGCTTTCACGGCCGGCACGAGCGGATCGCCGCTTCCGGGTTCCTCCAGCGCTGCGGTGAGCAAGGCTTCGCCCGACGCGACGCGCGGCAGCCAGGCGGCGCGCTGCGCGGGCGTGCCGAATTTCTGCACGGGCAGCGCGCCGAGCACGAGCGTCGCCAGCAGCGGCACCGGTGCGAGCGTGCGCCCCTGTTCCTCGAGCGCGAGGCAGATCTCGGTGAAGCCGAGCCCGGAACCGCCGTGATCTTCGGCAATCGCGGTGCCGAGCACACCGGCTTCGGCAAGTGTCTGCCAGAGCTGCCGGTCAAAGGGTTCGCCGGAACGGGAGCAGTTGCGGCGGAACTCGTCGGTGACGCGGTCATCGAACATCTGCGCCGTCAGCTGGCGCAGCCCCTCTTGCTCTTCGCTGTAGCTGAAGTCCATGCCGGCCTCACCCCCGCCGTTGGCGGAACACGGGCAGTACGAAGTCCTTCTCGACTTCGACATAATCCACTTCGACGGGCATGCCGATGCGTACCTGCTCCGGCGGGACCCCTTGCAGATTCGCCACCATGCGCACGCCCTCCTCGAGCTCGATCAGCGCGACCGGCAGCGGGTACTCGAATCCCCGCATCTGCGGCTGGTGCACGACGACGAAACTGTGGATCGTGCCGCGCCCCGAGCACTCGAGCGCACGCCATTCGAGCGAATTGCACGCGGGACACATCGGCCCCGGCGGATGGTGCAGTCGATCGCAGCTGCCGCACTGGCGCACGAGGAGTCTATGCTGGTTGAGCCCCTCCCAGAAAAATGCTCCATCCCGGGTGACGGGCGGGCGCGGCACCGGGGACTTCTTCGCCGCCGCGGACGTTGCCGGCGGGCGGAACTTCAGGACACGAAACAGCGTACGGCCGACCACCTCACCCTTCTGGTCGGTGAACTCATGGCGGAAGGTCACGAAATGTCCAACCCCGAGCCCTGTCGTCTTCTCCTCCGAAATGCCGTCGAGCGTCACCCGCTGGGTGATGACGTCACCACAACGCAGATCGCGGCAGTAGTCTTCCTCGACATTGGTCGCGACCACCGCGGCAAACCCGGCCGCATCGAGCAGATCGAGCACGGGCATCGACCCGCCTTCGCGCGTCAGGTCGGGGTGGAAATGACCCATCGTCCACATGAACAGCGTGGCCGGCGGCGCAATTCCGTCCAGTATGTACTGCGGACTGCGCTCACCCATCGCCTCGCACCAGCGGCGGATCATCGGCAGGTTCACGGAATCGACGGCGGTCTGTGGCGACAGCACCTCGCGGCCGATCTGCGCCTTCACTGCCGGGAGCCAGTCCATCGTTGCAGCATTCGACATGAAGTTGCCCTTTTCAGCGCTGGCGTGGCAGCCCGAGCCCCATCTGCGCGACCATGTCGCGCAGCACCTCGGTCGCCCCGCCACCAAACGTATTGATCTGGCAGATCCGCCACTCGCTTTCGAGCCGTGCGCGCAGCGCCGCACCCGGCGAGCCATGCTTCACGAGGCCGGCGGCGCCCACGACGTCGAGCAGCAGCTGCAACACCTTGATGTAGCTCTCGGTGCCGAACACCTTGCAGGCTCCCGCCAGCTCGCCACGCACGTCCTGCTGCGACATCCCCCAGGCCACGCGATTGCCGAGCACGGCATTGGCCTGCAGCACCGCATAGGCCTCGGCGAGCGCCATCTGCACCCAGGGCCGGTCGATGATGCGCCCGCCTTCGCTCGCCCGCGTGGCCCGTGCCCACTCGACGGTCAGGTCGAAGCTGCCCATCGCGCCGTAGGCGAGCGCGGCGAGACCGACGCGCTCGTGATTGAGCTGCTCGGTGATGACACGCCAGCCGCCGTTCAGCTCACCGACGATCATCGACGCCGGCACCCGGACGTTCTCGTAGTACGTGACATTCGTGCGGAAGCCGCCCACGGTCCGGATCGGCGAGACCGAAAACCCCGGCAGGCGCGTGTCCATCACGAAAATGGTGATGCCCTTGTGCTGGGGCGCATCCGGGTCGGTCCGCGCCGCCAGCCAGACATAGTCGGCGCCTTCGGCCCCGCTCGTGAAGATCTTCTGGCCGTTGATGAGGTAGTCGTCACCGTCGCGCTCAGCCCTCGTCCTGAGCGATGCGAGGTCCGAACCTGCCGAGGGCTCCGTATAGCCGACCGCGAAAACGAGTTCGCCGCGGGCGATCGGCGGCAGCAACTTGCGCTTCTGCTCTTCGGTGCCCCTGCGGATGATCGCCGGCCCGACCGTGTTCACCGTGACGAACGGGTGCGGGGCCTCGGCAAGCCACACTTCCTCGAGCAGGATCTTCTGCGCGAGCGGATCGAGGGCGCGTCCGCCGTATTCCACCGGCCATCCCGGCGTGAGCCAGCCGTCCTGGCCCATGCGGCGCACGACGGCGCGAAATATTTCGCCGCCCTCACGCTGGCGGCGCTGCGCCTCGCGCACCTCGGGGGTCAGGATGCGGGCGAGATAAGCGCGAAACTCGCGGCGCAGCGCACGTTGTTCGGGCGTGTAATCCACGTGCATGGGGATTTCAGTCTCCAGCGAACGGCAGGATACGGAGCGCCGACAGGTTCGCATCGGTCAAGGGCAGGTAGGTTCCCGCCCTCACGTCGCGAACATACAGTGGGTCGTCGATGCGCCGCGGATCGTAACCATCGCGCTGCAGGTCGATCTTGCGCAGCTTGAAGGTGGCAGTGAGATCGGCGACGCGCGAGACCCGGACGAACATCGGCACCGCATACGTCGCGAGCCGTTCCACGGCGAATGCATGGAAGGCAGCCGGGTCGAACTGCGACGGATCGGGGTAGGTCAGCGAGACCATGCCGGCGCGCCCCTCCTCGCCCGCGACGCGCACACCGTACACGTTGGTGCTCGCAGGACCCGGGAACGTTGCGAGTACTTCCGCGACCTCCTCGGTCGAGACGTTGTGCCCACGCCAGCGGAACGTGTCACCGAGACGATCGACGAAGTAGAAATAGTCGTCCTCGTCGAAGCGCACGAGGTCCCCCGAGCGCACCCAGCGATCACCGGGTTTGAACACGTTGCGCAGCAGCTTGGCCTCGGTCGCTTCCGCCGACGTGTAGCCCTCGTACATGCCGGCGACGCCCGGCCCGTCGAGCACCTCGGCGACGAGTTCACCGACCTCGCCCGCCCTCGCGGGCACACAGGCGCCTTCCGGCGTGCGCACGTAGTCACCCTTCTCCGTGTCGTAGCGCAACACGCGGATATTGCTCGCTTGCGGGTAAGGCAACCGCCCCACCGAGCCGATCCGGTTGTCGACATTGGTGATGCCGTAGTTCGCCTCGGTCGCACCGAGGCCCTCGAGCACCATCTCCACACCAAAGCGCTCGAGGAACTGCTTCCAGACATCCGGCCGCATGCCAGCACCACCGAGCTTGCGCAGCGTGTGGTCGCGATCATCCGCTCGCGGCGGCTGGTTGGCGATATAGCGACAGATTTCGCCGACGTAGTACATCGCCGTCACCTTGTGGCGGCGGATGTCGTTCCAGAATTCGCTGACGCTCAGCTTGCGGCGGAGTACGACGGGCACGGCGAAGCGCAGCGCGGCCGAGATCACCACCATGCCACCTGCACCGTGGAACAGCGGCAGCACGTTGTAGAGCACGTCCTCCGATCCGAGTTGCCAGATCCCGCCGACCACCTCGCCGGCATTGACGAAGCGCACGTGACTCATCACACCGGCTTTGGGCATCCCGGTGGTTCCGGAGGTGAAGACGTAGTAGAGCGGATCGCCGAAGACGATTCCGGTGCGCAGGGCGCGGTCCGGGTTCTCCGGGCTCGTCGCCGCCATGGCCGTCTCGAGACTGAGCGCCTCCACCAGCCCGGGAGAACGGCCCGCCGCGTCGGGATGCAACGACTCGAGGAGGATCCCGGGGCGATCCGCCGGCGTGAGCGTCGCGACATTCTCCGCGCACTCCGAACCGAAGATCAGCGCGCACGCGCGCGTCTGGCCGAGAGCGTGCTTCAGCACGCGGTCCCGCGCTTCGGTGTTCAGCAGTGCGGTGATGATGCCGACCTTGGCGAGACCGAGCCACACCATCGGAAACTCGGGTCGGTTGTGCATCATGAGCGCGACCACGTCGCCACGCTTCAGCCCCGCCGCAAGCGCCGCGCGGGCGACCCGGTTGGCGAGCGCGTTCATGTCGCCGAAGGTGACGGTGCGCCCCTCGAAAATGATGAACGGCCTGTTCCGCGCGTCCCGGGCCCGCTCTTCGATGCGGTCGGCAACGGTGTAATCCTGGTCGCGGCGGTAGTTCGCGACCAGAGCGAAGCCGCGCATCAGGCGCTGCATCGTGACATCGCGGGGAACGGCGGGATTCGCGTCCATCGCCCGACTGTACGAGGTCAGCACGGGCCGCGACTATTCGCATTCGATCGCCCGGCGCGCCGGGTTTCACCGCGTTCCCGCAGCCCTCGCTTCCTGTCGACGACGACTGTTCGCATTCGCGGTCCGTGCCCGCCCCGCCGGCCGCGCATCGACGATCGCCGCCGCGACGCGAGCCATGATGGCCGCGAGCCGCTCGGACCCGAGGAGCTCCGGACGTTCGGCCACCAGCACGCCGAGCATCGTGGGCAGGCCACGTGCGAGCAGATAGGCCGCGAGCGGCTTGTCCGGTTCGCCGATCTGGGTGGCATGCAGGTCGAAGGAACGCAGGGTGTCGTGCGTGATCGTCTCGACGTCGAGGATGTCGCCGCTGCGCGCGTGGCTGATCCTGCGGCCTACCTGGAAATGCTGCGTGTAGCGCTGGTAGAACTCACCACCGAAGTCAAGCATGCGCCGCTCGGACTGTATGGCATGTGCCACCATCGCATCGAGATACTGCGTCAGTGGCAACTGACGCCGCGAGCTGATGTACCGGTGCAGCGCCTGCGACTCGCGCTGTGCCTCGTCTTCGGCCAGCCGCGCGACGATCGCCTCCCGATTCGGAAAGTACTGGTACAGTGACCCGACGGCGACACCGGACTGCTCCGCGACGCGACGGGTCGTGATCGCCTTGACGCCCTTCGCGTAGAGAATGCGGCGTGCCGCCTCGAGTATGAACTCGACGGTCGCGCGTGAGCGGTGCTGGCGGGGAGACTTGCGTGGCAGCGGCGGCGCGGAGTCCGCGGCGCTTCGAGTCGCGCGCTTCATGCGGCGCTCGCCGGAAGTTCGCCGCGCACGTGATCCGGGAGCGCTCCGGCAAGCCTTGCCGGGGCGCTCGCACGAGGGGAAGGGTCAGACAGACGTGCCAATTTTGAAGATGAAGATTGTGGCCAGTGAGAGCACATTGAACAGCAACATCCCCAGGCTCATTTTCGCCTGACTTGCTGATCGCAAGTACGTGATGAAAATTGCCGGCAACAATATCAGTCCAACCGGGATCGATAGGGCGACGTAAACCAGCAGAAGGTTGGTCGTGGCACAGCCATCGCCGATTCTACATAGAAGCACGATGCTGACGTACAGCACGACTGCAATACAACCCATCAGGTTGAGAAGAAAAATTGCAGCAGTGAGGATTCCCCTGAGTCTTGTTCTGTTCAGGAATGAGAACGCATAGGCGAATGCAAGCACCAGAATGGCAATCCCCGCATAGACAGGGATGTTTGAGAGTCGGCCCCCCATGTCATCGGCCCTTGCATTGCGAACCTGTGCCTCGGTCTTTCCCGCCCGTTCAGACGCGGCATCGATGCTCTCCCAGTGTCGCGCAGCAGCGGCGCTCATGTTCTCGAGAATTCTCCTGCATTCGTGCGCAGACGGCAGCGTCTCGCCGCATATTGCTGCATCTTCGCGGTTGACAACTGCCATGCAGCAGGCTTCTGCCGGAGTGGGCGCGAAGGCCAGGGCGGCCTGCTGGTTCAACGGATGTGGCAGCACGCCGAGCGTGAACACGCACACGGCGGCGAGGATGGAGCGTGTCGTTCTGGTCATGGCAGCGCTCTGATTCAGGCGACCATACCGGTGCGAGCCTCGAAGCCGGACGCCGTGGATTGCGCGATGTAGCCCGTCCAGTCGCACATGTGCAAGACCTGTGCATCGGCACCGGCCGGCGCCCCCCGCCGGTTCGGGAGCGCCGTCGCATGACCCGCGCTCTTCCTGCCTCCGGTTGCGCGCTTCCTCTTTGCCACCGCCGCCGCGACAATCACTGCAGCGGCTCGGTCCGGCCCTTGCCCGATAGCCGCGCGACGAACTGACCGGTTGCCGGGTCCACGCACCAGCCACGGATTGCGCCCGAGGCCCCGTCGCCGTCCGCGTCGGACCACAGCACCCAGCACTCGCGCGGCGCTTGCAGCGCTTCGTCACGCTGGAAGCGCAGTCCGAATTGGGCCGAGTCGCCGGGGTCGAAGCCCGCCGCACGCGCCGCTTCCCATGCCGCCGGGCTGTCGACGAACTCCAGCGACACCGGCTTCATCAGCACGCACTGCTCGCCCGCACCCACGTTGGTGACACCGCCGTTGGCGAGCGCGCGGACGCGGGTGCAGGTGCCTTGCGCGCGCGACTGCACGTCGTAGAACCAGAAACCGTGGCGCGGCCCCTCGGCGAGGCTTGTTGTCACGGTGACGAGTTCGGCGTCGGGCTGCCACTTGCGCGCCTCGGCGAGGGCCGCATCGAGCATCGCGCGCGCGGTGATGCCCTCCTCGCTCGCGGGCGCGGGGGCGGCTTCAATCGGGGCCGGCGCGTTCGCTGCACCCTGCGATGGTGGCGGCGTCTCGCCGCCGCCGCAGGCAGCGACGGCCAGCGCGGTGGCGAGCACAAACGTCCTGGTGATGTGCATGATGGTTCTCCCGTGTGCGTCAGCGGGCGGCGCCGCCGTCGTCGCGCCCGCCTTCCCGCCCGGAGTCACTGGCGAGTCAGTGGGTGCGTCCAACGCCAGAGGTGCCGCGAGACTCAGTCGATCGGCCCCGCCGGATACAGGCGCAGCTTGTCGATACCGACGTAGTAGTTGGTCGACTGGCCGTACTTGCCGATGATCATCAGGCTGACGCGCCGCTTGCCGGCCTGGAGCGGGAAGGTACCGAGCTGGATCGGGCCACTCGTCATCACCTGCGGCGCCATGCCGTCGAAGGTGACCTCGCTCTTCTTCTGGTCCACCTCGAAGCTCACCTGGCCAAAGTCGGGCGCCCGCGTCATATAGATCTCCAGCGCATACTTCGACGCGGCCGGTACCTCGATCAGCAGGTCGAGCACGGCGCCTGGTGCGCCGCCGCTCCAGAACAATTGCGCATTGCCGCTCCATCCGCCGCCGAAGCCCGACATCTGCTGGACGCGGGCCTGGCCAGCGTTCAGCTCGAACGTGCCGGCGGATACCAGCGCTTCCGCCTCGAGCTCCATCTGGGTTGCACGGGCCATGCCGGCTGCGGCATTCGCGACGCGCTGCCCGTCGCTGCTGGCGAGCGGCTCCGTCACGGAACGCGATTCGACCGGTATCTGACGGGCACTGCCCGCCCCGCGCTGCATCTGCTCGATGACGACGGCGCGTCCCGCCACGTCCTGGGGCGGCTGCTCCGCGCGCACCACCCCGGTTGTGCCGATGCCGCGCACCGAGGCAGCATCACCGACCTGGGCATCCTGCGACATCGAGCCCGCCGCAACGGGTTCGGCCTTCGGCTTCCCGGGGGGCGGCGGCTGGCTCGGCGGTGGCAGCGCCGAGAGTGCCTGAGCTTCCGCGAGCGAGAGCTGCTTCGACGCCCAGAACTCCTCGTTGAGCAACAGCTTGTAGATGCCGCCCGCCTTGACCTCGGCCTGCACCTTGATCGCACCGCACTTGGCGGCGCCGCCGGGGGGGTCCTTGAGGAAGGGGTCTTGCGTGCAGATGGCGCTCGCGTACCGCTTGCCGGTCGAGTCCCCGGTGAGCGTGAGCTTCTCCGTCGCCTCGCCGGTCTGCCGATCCCAGCTCGCGCTGCCTACGTACGCGAAGGCAAGCCCGTAGTTCTTGGTGGTCGAGCTGCCGAGGCTGCTCTCGGTCTCGGACCAGCTGTAACTGCAGTCGCCGGTGACCTTGTAGCTGTGCTTGTTACCGATGACACCGGACGCGCCCTTGAGCGTCGGGCTGGAGCACTGAAGGGCGAACGCCGGCTGCGCAATGCACAGCAGCGGCACGAGCACGAAACCCGATGACGACTTGCGCATGAACACGACCCCCCGCAGACGACGCCATTCGACTTCACGGTGACGCCTGGACCGGGTCCAGCCACGACACGGGCTCCCCCGGGCTGCGTTCGCTGCGCAGTGTAGCGCGTCTGTCGTGAAACGCCTCGCCCTCGCTCGCCAGGCGCACCGCGACGCCGGGTCACACCGCGTGCTCGCGCACGAGGGCTTCGGGAAGAAGCGCAATCCTCGCCGAAAGGGGCTCCGGGGAGCCGCCGCTCCGCCTACCCGCTCCTGCGCTGCGCACCCACCATCACCACGCCGATCACCGCCGGCAGGTTGCCCCGATTGCGCCACGCATGACGCGTGCCCTGCTGCACGAAGCAGTCACCGGGCTTCAGCCAGGTGATGGCGCCCTCGTCGAGTTCGAGCCCCACTTCGCCCGCGAGCACGAAGCCGAAGTCCACCGTATCGGTAGCGTGCATGGTCGGGTCGTCGCCCTCGACGTGAAAATCTCCGGCCGCCGCGACGGATGTCGCCTGGCGCAGTTCCGCTTCCTGCACGGCAGCCGGAGGGATCACTGCACAGCGCAGCACCGTGCCGCCGGGCGGGGGGAGCGCGGCGGCTTTCCAGGCACTGCGGCTGTCCACGCCCGGGCCGACGGAGAGCGCGCCAGCGGTGGACCAGGCATCCCCCATCTCGAAGCTGCCCATCACCAGCCGGTCGCGGGCTTCTCCGTCACTCAGAAACACTGCCTTGCCCTTCGCGTCGATGCCGGTCACCACGCAGCGCATCCTCATGACTCACTCCTCCAGAGCGATCCGATAGTGCTCGGTGTAGAAGCTGAAGGCCTCGCGAATGCCCTCGTTCGTGAGGCCATAGTCCTCGGCCCGGTAGCGATGCTTGCCGAAGTGGTCGCGAGGCTTGCGGCGCAGATAGTCCCGGATCGCATCGGCGAAGCTCCCGCGGAACTCGAGTGCGAAGGCTCCATAGATGCGCTCGACGGCGGTTACGGGATCTTGCAGCAGATCCTGGAAGTGCACATCGACGATCTGGCCGGCGGGCACCGTGCCGCTCGCGCGCTCGTCGATCACCTTGCGCAGGCTCGCGGAATAACCCATCACCACCAACTGCGCGACCATGCCGGCATCGATGCCGTTTGCGCGGCTGCTGCGCATGAGAGCCGAGAGGCTCACCGTCGAGGGCACGGATCTCACCGGGTCGCGATGGGTGTGGATGATGCGCAGATCCGGATACTGCGCAAGCAGCAGGTCGAGCGCGCCGATGTGCGCCGGTGACTTCAGGAGCCAGCGCCTGCCTGCGGGCGCCCCGTGCTGCAGCAGGCGCAGGATCCTTGCGTGCCAGCGATACGCGGCATCCGTGCGGTGTTCGCTCCGCCAGCGCAGCCAGCCCCAGGCCGCATAGAGCATCGCCCACCAGTCGGAAGTGAATTCGGCGTCCATGAAGCGGATGCACTCGACCGGCAGATCCCAGCGGTGCTCGTGCGCGACCTTGATGAGCGGCTGGATGTCGGCCCAGAACTCGTTCACCGTCTGCGCAATCTCGCCGCGGCCGATGCCATCGGTGAGTGCGTCCACGGGCGGCTGCACGGGGCTCGCCGCCTCCCAGGCAAGTGGCGCGCGATTCTGCTCATCGAGCGCCAGCAGCTCGAAGAGGATCGAGGTGCCGGTGCGGCCCTGGCCGGCGATGAGCAGGGGTGCAGTGATGCGCGCATCGGCGATCGCCGGCGTCTGCCGATACGCCTCGGCGACGAGCAGGCGGTTCCTGAGCGCACGCAGGAGATCGGCACGCGTCATCAGGCGCCCGAGGGTGTGCAGCGGCACGTCCATTTCCAGCGAGGCGACCAGGCGGCGGAAGGGCTCCTCCCAGCCCGGCTCTCCGAAGTCCTCGAGCCCGGTGCTCTCGCGCGCCTGCGCCATGAGCTCTCCGGCATCGAGGCTCACGAGGCGCTGCGCGCCGCCGACTGCGGAGCCAAGATAGTTCAGACGCCGGACCCAGTCCTGCTGTACAGCACTCATCGCGGGCTCCATCGACGTTTGACAGGGGCCGCCGGCCCTGAGAATCTCGGTCGGAGTCTATATTGCAGCAGACGCTTCGGGGAAATGCCGATGGCTCGCTCGCGCAGCGCTTTCCGCGCGCTCATCGCCCTGCTCGATGAAATCGACAGCCACTACCTCGGCCCCGAAAACACGACCCGATCCGCACTCGATCTCGCCGACGGGCATCGCTACATCCTGCACGGCCTCGAGCGGGCACTCCTCACGCAGCTCGAGGCCGATCCCGAGCACCCGGTCTTCCACCGCGCCGTGACGCCGACCATGAAGTTCGGCGGCGACAGCCCGGACGCGATCTACCACGAATGCAACATCCGCTCGGACTGCAGCTACGTCGTGCGCGGCAACATGGCCGGTGCCGTCTACGTGTCGCTCTCGATCCAGGCGGTCGCTGCCACAGGCGAAAGCGTCGGCGCCTCGGTCAACAGCGATCAGCTCGATGTCGCTGCAGACGGCTCATTCGAGGTCCTGATCGGCCGGGTCGCGCAACGTCGCGCGCGCAACTGGCTCGAGATGCCCGACGGAGCGTTCAGCATCCTCGCCCGGCACTACTTCGAGCAGGAGCGGATCGTCGCGGCCGATCCGCAGTGGCTGGCGCCGCTGCACATCGCGACGGTGGGCAGGCGTGCCGCGCCACCCGAGCCCTCGGAGGTGGCGATCGCCGCTGGAATCGAGCGGGTCGTGCGGCTCCTGCGCAGTCGCACGCTTGATGAATCCGCCGGCCGGCCGCGCGCCCTGCCGTCCTGGGTCTCGACGGAGCCCAATTGCTTCAACGAGCCGCAACTGCCCGGCACGATGGCCTATGCGGCGGTCGATGCCGCCTACGCCATGGCGCCCTATGTCATTCCACCCGGCAAGGCGCTCATGATGCGCGGCCGCTTTCCGGCCTGCCGCTACGCCGGTGTCGTGCTCTGGAACCGATTCCGGCAGAGCTACGACTACCGCCATCGGTGCATTTCCCTGAATCGCGCGCAGACCCGCACCGATGTGGCCGGCAACTACCGTATCGTCATCGCCCACGAGGACCCCGGTGTCGCCAACTGGCTCGACACCGGCGGGCGCGCGAGCGGCTCGATTTACTGGCGCTTTCTGCTGCCCACGACGCCAGTGCCGACACCGCAGGCCGAACTCATCGATCTCCGGGAGTTGCCGAACGATGCCTGATGTCTGCTGCGAACAGCGCGGCCTGGCCACCCGAACGCCCCGCATTGCACTCTGGCGGCTCGCGATCGATGAGTTCAGCGCCGTGTCAACCGGGCGCGTCCACAGGCGTTCTCATGCCCAGCATCCTGGCATGGCGAGAGAGAGTGCGTGATAGCCCCGTCCGTACTGGAGCATGGCGCATTCCATCGCAGTGGTCTGCTTCCGCCGCTCCTCCTGTCGCTTGCGGCTTGCGGTGGCGGAAGCGGCAGCGGGACGTCGCTCCCTCCCGCGCCGCCCAGCCTGACATCGATCGCCCTCGCGCCGCTCAGCGTCAAGTTGGCACCGGGTGCTTCGAGTTCGCTGTCGGTGATGGGAACCTTCAGCGACGGGTCGACGAAGACATTGGCCGCCTCGGACGAAGCTTTCGTTTCCTCCGACACGGCCACCGCGAGCGTCGACACCAACGGCGTCGTAACCGCTTCCAGCAGCGCGAGCGACGGCGCCACGACAATCATCAGTGCGCGACACACAGCCTCCGGACTCACGACGTCGACCAGCCACTCGACGATCGTGACCATCGCATTGGGCACCGCCGGCGTGCCCACGTCCGGCAGCGTCGGAGCGGTGACGCAGACCGCGCACGACAATGCGCAGTGCACCGCAATCCAGCCGTTCTATTGGGAGATCGGCAATGGCGATGCCACGCTGGCAAGCGGCAGTTCGACTCAGGCCGGAGGGATGCCGGTGGCGGCGGACACCCGGATGCCTATTGCCTCTGCCTCCAAGTGGATCTACGGCATCTATGTCGTCGAAAGACGGCGTGGCGTCGCGAACCTGACACCTGCAGACATCAGGTTCCTGAACTTCACCAGCGGCTACACGTTCATGGACACGTCGCTCAGCCGGGCGACCTGCAGCGCACCGTCGACGGGTCCAAACAGCATCGACTACTGCCTGACGCTGCCTGCGTCGACACCCGGCAAGACTTACGCAAGCCACGACCCGACCACCGACGGGATCTTCCATTACAACCCGGGGCATGAAGAGAATCACGCAGGCCAGTTTCAGCCCGAGATCAGCAGCCTCGACGTCGCGCAGCTCGGCGCTGCGATTGCATCGGTAATTGGGGTGGATGGCGTGACACTGCGCTACAACCAGCCACTGCTCGCCGGCGGAATCCTTGCGACTGCGAACGACTACGCAGCGGTCCTGCGCGGTGTCGTCAGAGGGCGGCTGGGCATGCGCGACGCGCTCGGCACCCACGCGGTGTGCGCGTGGGTCGGGCCGGGCTGCAACGCCATGCACAGCCCGGCGCGGACCGTGCAATGGCACTACTCCATCGCACATTGGGTGGAGGACGATCCCGCAACCGGCGACGGCGCCTTCAGCAGCCCCGGTGCATTCGGCTTCTATCCATGGATCGAGGCAAACAGGAAGTATTACGGAGTGATCGCCCGGTTCGCCAGCGCGAGTGATGAACTGCAGGCCGGCCTCGCCTCGTCGCGGTGCGGTACGGCGCTGCGCGCCGCGTGGGAGACAGGTACTCCTCAGTAGTTCCTGCCGCCGGATTCGAATGGAACAGGCAGGTCGCCGCTCGCGGCACCGCACTCCAGGACGTGCTGCGGGCGCCGGCTCGCCGCAGCGATCCGGGTGGAGCGCTGCTGCGCACGGGGACCCGTGCTACGGCTTCTGTGCCCGCGCCAGGACCGCGATCGATCCGCCCGCCGTGCGCAGTTCGAGCCGGTCGCCCTCCATGCGCATGGTCGCCACGGACTCGAGCGCCTTGAAGAATGCCTGCTCCTGCTCCATGACTCCGTCGACCGGGCACATGCGCCGCGTTGCGGCAATCGGCGTGAACCCGAGCTGCGCCCCCTCCGACGTGTAGCCGGCCGAAAAGCTGTTGCACCCGCCCGACCCACCAACCTTGCCATCGGCCGTGAAGCTCAGCGACACCTGGGTGCCCGCCACGAGGCTCACCACACCGCCCTTGCCATTGTTGATGCCGGTGGCGAGCCACGACGTGCCGGCCAGCGACTGAGCTTGCGGCGCGAATGTCGCGACGATCGTCCCGGACGCGTCCACGAGCTTCAGGTTGCCGCCTTCGATGCGCCACGTGCGCGCGGCGGCCAGCGCCGCCGTGTAGGCCGCGGCCTGCTTCATGACCTCCGGTGCGCAGGCCATCTGCGTGGCCGCCATGTGCTGCCCCATCTCGATGGTCGCGCCCCTGGTCGTGTAGCTCCCGCCGTAGCGATTGCAGCCGTCAGTGCCCTGGATGCGGCCTGCTTCGAAGCGCGCCGTCGGCGCGGTGGCGACCGGTGCCTGCCCGGCCAGCGACGTCAACACCCAGGCCGTCTGGTCGAACGAAGGCGCCTCGGCACTCTGCGTCATCGACGCGCATCCTCCCAAGGCCAGCAGCCCCAATCCGGTCAACGCGATCTTCCAGTCACCTGCCATCGATCCACTCCGCGAGGCCCGGCGCGAGATGCCCTCGCTTCCTCGGGCTGGTGCAACGGCTATTCGAAGGTCGCGCGACTGCGCGGCCTGCCACCCGGGCCACTGTAGGCCAGCCCCCAGCCCGGGGGCACGCTCCAGACCGGCATTTCCAGGCCCGCAACGGCGCGCTTCCAGCGTTCGATCAGCAGATCCTCCGCCGCGTAGTCGAAGGGATCCTGCAGGACCGACTCGACCGAGTAGCCGTTCACCGGCGGCGGCGGATGTGCCGCGAGCCAGCGGGCGGTGCGCGCGACCGCTTCGGCCGGCGCGACGACGTCGCTGTAACCGAGCTGCGAGCGCAGCTTGGTGAGATCGTAGAGGCGATGCGTGGCGCTCGGCCTGCCGAGCAACGGGCGGGCTGGCGCGGCGAGTTCAAAGGGCATGCCGACGATCTCGAACTCCCAGTCGAGCGCGCGCGCCGCATGGACGACCACGTCCCGCAGGCTGAGCGCATGACTGTCCGCGGCATTGAAGATCTCACCGCTCGCGCGCGCCGGCTGGTCGACGGCGAGCAGCACGGCGTGCGCGAGGTTCTCCGCGTAGCCGTAGGCGTCGAGCGTCAGGCCGCCGTCGGGCAGGATGATGTGACGACGGCCGTCGAGTACGCGCCGCACGATCGGCCATTCGCGCGGTGCGGGCTGATACGGACCGTAGACGAAGGGATATCGAAAGTGCGTGGCCTGCGGGTGGCAACGGAAAACGGCTTCTTCGCTGCACACGACGCGCCAGCCCTTCTCGTCCTGGGCTGGATCGTCGACCATGGGGGCATCCTCGCCCAGCGGCCGCGGCAGGCCTTCGGGATCGTGCAGCCAGGGGTTCATGTAGCCCCGGTAGCCAGGCCCGCCGCCGATGGAGATGAACCGGCCTACCCGCCCCGCCATGACGCTCGCAACGGTGCGCAGGCGACCGTAGGTGACGATGCACAGGTCCCACTTGCGGTCGCCAATCGCGGCCGCGAACGCCGCGGGATCGTGCGGACTGACGTGGATGTGGCCCACCTCAGGCGGAATTTCCGGCACCTCGTGATTGCCGGTGTGCAGGATCTCGACGCGGAACCCGCGCGCAAGGAGCCCGTTGACGATGAACGGCCCCGTCGGTCCGGTGCCGCCGATGACCAGTGCATTCATGTCGGGATCCAGTCCTCCACAGGCATCTGCACCAATGGCGAAGCCAATGCCGGCCAGCCCGTGCGCGGACGACGACGGCCGATCGGCAACGACCAGCATAACCCGCTGCGGTATCGTAGGACAGGCGGAACCGGGGCCCGGCGGGAGCGCAGCGGCGCAAACGTGATCGCGGCCCCGGTGCCTGAACCCTCTCGTGGAGACGGCCATGACAGCGACGACCAAGGCGCAGGGCATCCTGCGGGACATGACGGTACTGGACTTCGGGCGGGTCGTGGCCGGCGGCTACTGCAGTCGCATTCTCGCGGACATGGGCGCCCGCGTGATCAAGGTCGAGGCCCCGCACACGGGCGATCACATTCGCCTGCTCGGTCCCATGAGTGGTCAGCACTGGAGCATGCCTCCGTCCATCAGCCCGATCTTCATGCACTGCAACGCGGGGAAGGAGAGCCTGTCGCTCGACCTGAAGAATCCCGAGAGCATCGCACTCATCAAGCGGCTGATTCCACGGGTGGACGTCGTGCTGGAGAACTTCACTTCGCATGTGATGCCGAGCCTGGGGCTCGGTTACGACGACTTGCAACAGATCCGCCCGGACATCATCTATTGCTCCATCAGCGGCTTTGGTCCCACCGGCCCCCTCGCCGATGCGCCCGCCGCCGACGGAATCATCCAGGCCATGAGCGGCATGCTGTCGCTGACGGGCGAGCAGGACGGCTATCCGGTCTTCGCCGGCAACGGCATCGCCGATACGGCATCGGCCACCACGGCCGCGATGGCCATCATCGCGGCACTGCTGGAACGGTTTCGCACCGGTGCGGGTCAGCGCATCGATATTTCCATGATGCACACGCTGCTCAGCATGGACGGCACCGCGGCGCCGTATTGCGTCGCCTCGAAGGGCGAGCACAAGGTGCCCCGCAGCGGCCGTGCGCACCACCTGGCCTGCCCCTGGGGCATCTTCAAGGCACCCGAGAACAAGTACATCGTCATCATGACGACCGGTGCGGGGCCCTGGGAAACACTCGTGAGGCTGATGGGCCGGGAGGACATGCTGACCGACCCGAAATTCGCCACTCCGGAAGCACGCCTGCAGCACAAATACGAAGTGCACGACATCATCGAACGCTTCCTGACGGGTTTTGCGACGGCCGATGCGGCCTACCAGGCCCTGGCGGCCGCGCGCCTGCTCGTGGCGGTCGTCCTGGATCCGTGGGAAGCGGCCGTGCATCCGCAGACGCCGCCGTGGATGGTCCAGGCCATTCGCTATCCCTACGCAGGCGACCTGCCGACCCTGGCCGTGGCGCCGCAGTTTTCCCGCAACGAGACACGCGTCGGCCGGGCTCCCTTCATCGGCGAGCACAATCGCAGTGTCCTGCGCCAGCTGGCCGGCCTCGACGAGCCCGAACTCGACCGCCTGCATCGGGACGGCGTGCTGTTCGCGGACGACACGGTCATCCATCTCGATGCCGCCGCGGAAGCCTGAGAATGCCGGGAGCTTGACCCCGCCGACGACCTAGCGCGCGGTCGTCGCAGGGGGCTCGACGCAGAGCTGGACGATGGCTTCGCGCACGCGCGCGGCCTGCTCCGGGCGCAAGGCAAGAACACGGTGCAGACCCTTGCCGTCGCGCCCGGGACGAAACCGCGTCGCACCGTCCTCGTCGATCGTCACGCTGCCCGCCGGCGAAAGGTCGAAGTAGCCGCGGTCCGGATAGACGGCCTGCAGCAGCGACGTCGGGTCCCACGTCGGGCGATCGTGCGGCGGCGGGATGTAGGCGTTATACGCTTCCTGCAGCGGGTGGTGCGCGACGTAGCCGAAGTCCTGCTCGACCGACGCGTGCGGATAGGTCGCAGCCATGCCGATCTCGAAGCCGCTCCAGACGACCGCCGTCGGCCAGCGAGCCGCGAGCGCCCTGGCCGCGGGGATGTCGTTGACCACGTTGTATTCCAGGTAGCGCGTATCCCACAGCACGGTCTGGAACGCCCCGGCCATCAGCGACAGGACCTTCACCTTCTGCGCGATCAGGTCGCGGCCGTTCAGCGGCGAGTGCGCATCCGGGCCCGAGTCGAGGAGTCGCGCGAGGTTGGTGAAAAAGCCCGTCTGCACGAGCGTGACACTGGCGTCGGGCTGTGCGGCGAGGACCTTGCGGAGGAGCCCGACGGCCTCGGGCGCCTGCTCGCCGCTCAGCAGGTCATGCGGATAGCGCAGCGTACCGTCGACGTTCTTCGCATCCGCCAGCCCGTTGAACTTGCCCGGCTCGGGCGTTGCGCCCCGACGCACGACGCCGATGGGCACATCCGGATAGCCATAAAACGTATTGACCGCGTCGACGAATGCCGCCGCCTGGGGATGGTCCTTGGTGACCGTCACGGCCAGCAACTCGACGACGCGGCGTCGTTGCAGGCTGTGAATCATCGCGAGCGCCATGACATCGTCCACGTCGTTGCCCATGTCGGCATCGAAAATGAGCCGTTCCGGCGCGGCGTGGGCCGGGCGGGCGAATGCGCCGAGCAGCAGGAAACCCAGGATCAGACGCGGGACGATCGTATTCATGCAAGGCCCGGCGGTTGTGCCTGATGCGCTCGGTGGATCTGCTGGCTCCGAGCCGCAGTCGGTGGCCCGCGCGGGCCCCACAGCCACGACTGCACCGTCATCCCGGCGAGTCCGGACACGCCGCAGCGCCAGGTCATGCGCCGCTGCTTCGGGCGGATCGGCGAGAACGTCGCCGCCATCGAAGCGCTGCACTTGGCGCTCTTCGTCTGGGCCGAGATCTGCAACCGCGAGCGGCTGATCGAGCGACACCGATTCAAGCCGCCCGCAGAGGCGCCCCCGGCGTACCGCGAGAAACTCGTGGCATCTCGAGTCATATGACCATCAATCCCCTGTCCAGGAAATCCTTGGGCGCAACACCGCACCGATATGCAGGTACCGCACGCCGTCCTCCAGGCAGAACAGCATGAAGGTCACGCGCGCCGCGGCAAGCCTTCCCGATTCGCTGAAACAGTTGCCCCTCGTCAGCCAGAGGCCGCGGTCGCCGTGTCGTCGGGCGGGACGACCGCGGTCCAGGTGCTGTCCGGATCGAAGGACTGGAGGGTCTCGACGATCGTCGCCGTGTCTTCGCCCAGATCCTTCTGGAAGACCACACCGTCCTGGTTGACGATGAAGGTCTGTACGCCGCTCGCGCCATGGTCGGCCGGCCAGGCGACGAGTGCGAAGCCCCGCGTCAGGACGCCACCCTCGAAGTAATCGCGCGCGCCGCCGTTGGCGTTCGGACCCTGCGAGTAGAGCATCCGGTAGTAGTAGCCGTGGTAGGGCGTACGTTTGCCCTCGATGCGCTGGTAGCCCTCTCCCGCGGCCGCGGCAACGAACGCCCCGGCGGGACTCCCGGGTTCTCCCTCGGCGCTTTCCCAGTAGAGACCGTTGTGCAATCCAGGGTCGCTCACGAGCTTGAGCGCAAAGATGCCCGCCGGGTCGCCATCCCAACCTTCGGCGGCATACTCCATCTGCGCCTCGACGAAACCGCGGCAAACGTCGATCGCGCCGAGCTCGTTGCTGCCGACACGCCGATAGACCAGCTCGTCGGCTCCTGCTGCTCCGTCGAGGTACCAGCGACCCTCGCGCTCGACGAGCGGGATCGGCATCAGCCAGTCGTGCTCGCCGACCACGAGCGACTTGCGACCAGGGCCTTCCTCGACCAGCGAGTTCTTCGCCTTGTAGGCGGCCACGAACTCCGCCCGGTCGGCGCCGTCCTGCACGTCGTCGCCGGATTGCAGCAGGTCCTCGCTGCCGGGCCCGAGCAGTGCGCCAAAGCCGGCGATGTCACCTTTCTCCAGCGCCGCAACGAATGCGCTGACCGCTTCCTCGGGCGTCGCGAACGAGGCGTGCGCGTCCTTGCCCGCCTGCTTCGAGCAGCCGCCGAGGAGCGCGAGCGCAACGATGAATGCCGCGATTGCGGATCGCGATGCTCCTGCAACCTTTGTCGTGTTCATGTCCCGGTACTCCCTGCGCTCAGCGTCTGTTCTGCCTGCCGCCGCCCTTGCTGCGGGCACCCTGCGGCATGCTCTGTCGACCGCGCTGGCTCGCGGCACGATCCGCGCCACCGCGCTGTGCGCCCGAGACGGCTGTCGGTCGCGGGCTACCTCCGGGCGCCGGGCGGCTCTCGGGTCGCACCGGCTTCGCTGGCTGCACCGCCGGCCGGGTCTGTGGCCTGGGCGATGCGTGGCCACGATCGCCGACGGGCTTGGGCGGGCGCTGAACCTCGGCCGGACCGGCCGGCGGTCGCTTGACGTCGCGCGTCGCTGGCTGCGACCGCTGTACATCGCGAGTCGCGGGCGTGGTTGCAGACCGCTCGACGCCCGCTGGCTTCGCCCGATCGGGCCGGGCGCCGGCGTAGCTGCCCTGCACCTTCGGCGGCGCTTTCGGAACGTCGCGTGCATCGGGTCGTGCCGGGGCCGGCGTCGAGTAGCCGGGCCGGGCGCTGGCGATGCGCTCCTCGGACGTCGCCGCCTTGCCGGGCCGGGTTCCGGCATATCCGCTCTGGCCCTTCCAGTTGGCGGCAGTGGTACTGGCCGATGGCGGTTGCACGCTGGCGGGCATCGGCCGCGGCTGGCGGGACTGCAGTTCCTTCATCTCCGGCCGATTGGGCCGCGCAGCGGTAATCGGGCTGCTCGTCGCACGCGGCTGCCGGCCGCCTCCTGCGCCCGGCTTGTTGTCGTAGCGGTCCCAGTAGCCGTTGCCGGGGCGGTTGCCCCCGGTATTGATGACGATGTTGCCCGTGTTCTGGAAGCCGCTGTTGTAGTTCGGCGGACGGTTGTAGCCGTGGCTCGGGTAATACCCGCCGCCATAGGTGGGCCGGTACGGGTACGGCGGGTAGTACGGCATGCCACCGTAGCCGTAGTTAGGGTAGTAGTAGCCATGGTGATGGTCATCGTCGTCGTCGAAGAGCTCGTTCACGAGGATGCCGGCACCGAATGCCAGGACGCCGGTCGCCACCATCGAGCCGGTCGAATGACCCTTCTCTTCCACGACCGTCGTGGTCGCAGGCGTCGTCGCAACGGCCGCGGGCGCCGCCGCGGCAGCGGCCGGAGGGGGTGCATAGGCCGCCACCGGATCGTACTGCGGCACGTACACGACCTCGGGTTCAGCGGGCTTCAGCACGACGACTTCCTTGCCTTCCTGTTTCTCGGTCTCGACCTTCATCTGCTCCGTGGGCTGTAGGTTTCCAACGTCCATGGCCTGCTTGCGCAACCGCTGCACGGCATCGAGCACGCCAGCCTGGTCCGCCACGAAGGCTTCGCCGACTTCCGCGGTCCAGCCGAGTTCGAGGCACATCATGTCCACGGTCGCGGGGAACTGGACCAGCGCGCGGATGGGCGGCGTGAAACCGACCTCCGCCGCCGCATCATCGAGCGCCTTGCCCTTCAACGCCTGGTTCTGCAGGAGCCAGTTGCCGGCGTCGAGCACTTCCTGAGGATTGGTGGACGCGATCAGCACCTGGGACAGCACCGGGTCCGGATAGAGCGCCACGGGAGCCATCAGCTCCTCGAGCGCCTCGGGACTCCACGTTCCCGGTGCGCCCGTGGCCGCGGCGGTGGCGGGCGTTGCGCCCGTGGCCGGCGGCGGCGCGGTGTCGGTCGCCGCAGGTACGGTGGTTGCCTGCGGCGATTCAGGCTCCTTCGAGCCGCAGCCGGAAAGCGACGCCAGGAAACCACCGACGAAACAAACGAGGATCAGCGGCCGGACCGCAGGCGCAACGGGCGTCATGCTCGATTCTCCATCCGCATCTGTGCGGGATTTCGCTCGCAACGCACACTGCACCCGCCGTCAAGCCTTCAGCGACTGTCACGCGTGCAGCACTCCCCACCCCACCGCGAATCTAGCACAGCGCCACGGCCCTGAAATGCGGGAACCGTGATCGGGCATTCCATCACCGTCGGCCATTCCATCACTTGCCGCATCGCGGTCGGCACGAAGGTGGGCCAGGAGTCGCTTCCGTTGCAGACGCCGCCGAGTCTTCGCTTCCGGTGGCTCACGCGGACGAAGTCAACGGTTCACTCGGCGACGGCGTCGGCAAATGCCGTCAGCCGTATCCGATCGGTGATCGTGATCGAGCGATAGCCGCGCTTCACCCAGCCCGACTTCTCGAAACGCCCCAGCGCGGCGTTCACGGTCTTGCGCGAGGCATTCGCGAGGATCCCGAGCGCCGCCTGCGGGAGCGGGATCGGCACGTTCTCGTACGTCGTGATCCGCCGCAGGGCGCGGGCGATGCGGCGGTGTTCGTCCGGTTCCTGCAGGTCGCGGATCGTGAGCAGGAGCAGATCCAGATTGAGCATCAGGATCTGCAAGAAATTCCGGATCACCTGCGGCTTCCGCGCCGCCATCTGGTCCATCGCCTCGAGCGGCAGATAGACGGCCTCCGAAGCGAGTGCCGCCCGGAGTTCGATTCGCCGCGGCTGCCGACTCAGGAACGATCCTTCGCCCGTCCAGCCGCCCGACGCCAGCACGTGCATCATCTGGGGTGAGCCGGCGTCCGGCGCCATGCTGACGAGAACCGCGCCGCTCACGACGCCGTAAATTCCGCCCAACGGATCGCCGACCCGGTAGACGATCTCGCCCGCTGCAAAGCGAACCCGGACCGCGCGATGAAACAGTTCCTCGCGGAATGCATCGGGCTGCCGGGACAGCCAGCCGACGCTCGAGAGGACGTCACGCGCCCTCGACGGAACGACCAAGTTTCCCTCCCTGACATCCCGCCCGCCCGAGGGCGACGGCGCTGCCGATGTCGTGGTTGTGGCGCGGCTGCTCATCCTGGGCGCCACGATCCCCGGAAATTGTGCCTGACATTGTCCCCGCTGACACATTCCCGCCCCCCCCGGCCGTGCAAGGCTTGCAGCCAGATCAAGTCCCCGGTCGACGGGGCATTCTTGTGTGGGAGGACGTTCATGAAATGGTTCAGGATCCTGGCCCTTGCGGCCCTGATGGTGACGCCGTGGATCGCCTCGGCTCAGGCGAGCAAACCGAACATCCTGGTGATCTGGGGTGACGACATCGGCACCTGGAACATCAGCCACAACAGCCGCGGGATGATGGGCTACCAGACGCCCAATATCGACCGCATCGCGACGGAAGGCGTCGCCTTCACCGACTATTACGGCCAGCAGAGCTGCACCGCGGGCCGCGCTGCGTTCATCAACGGCAGCGTGCCGGTGCGCACCGGCATGACCAAGGTCGGTCTGCCGGGCGCGAAGGAAGGCTGGCAGAAGACCGACGTCACCATGGCGACAGTCATGAAGAGCCTCGGCTACGCCACCGGACAGTTCGGCAAGAACCACCAGGGCGACCGCGACGAGCACCTGCCGACGATGCACGGCTTCGACGAGTTCCTCGGCAACCTGTACCACCTGAATGCTCAGGAAGAACCGGAGAACGAGGACTACCCAGGCGACCTGGTTCTGCCGAACGGCAAGACCTTCCTGCAGCAGTTCGGGCCGCGGGGGATCATGAAGTGCAAGGCGGATGGCAAAGGCGGCCAGTCCTGCGTGGATACCGGCCCGCTCGACAAGAAGCGCATGGAGACGATCGACGACGAGACCGTCGCCGCGACCAAGGATTTCGTCACGCGGCAGGTCAAGGCTGGCAAGCCGTTCTTCGCCTGGTGGAACGGCACGCGCATGCACTTCCGCACGCACGTCCGCGCCGACCGCCGCCACAAGGGCAACGACGAGTACAGCGACGGCATGATCGAGCACGACGCCCACGTCGGGGAACTGCTGAAGCTGGTGGACGAGCTCGGTATCGCCGACAACACCATCGTGATGTACTCGACCGACAACGGCCCGCACTACAACACCTGGCCGGATGCCGGCACGATGCCGTTCCGCAGCGAGAAGAACTCCAACTGGGAGGGCGCGTACCGGGTGCCGGCGTTCGTCCGCTGGCCGGGCCACTTCCCGGCCGGCGTGACACGAAACGGCATCGTCTCGCACGAGGACTGGCTGCCGACATTCGCGGCCGCCGCGGGCAATCCGGACATCGTCGCCCAGCTCAAGAAGGGCGTGACCCTGAACGGGCGCAGCTACCGCAACTACCTCGACGGATACAACCAGCTCGACTACCTGAGCGGCAAGACAAGCAAGGACCCGCGCAACGAGTTCTGGTACGTCAACGATGACGGCCAGGTCGTGGCCGCGCGCTACGATGCCTGGAAGGTCGTGTTCCTCGAGAATCGGGGCCAGGCGTTCGGCGTCTGGCGCGAGCCGTTCACCGAGCTGCGCGTGCCGCTGCTGTTCAACCTGCGCCGCGATCCGTTCGAGCGTGCCCAGCACAACTCGAACACGTACAACGACTGGTTCCTGGAGCGCCCGTACATCATCGTGCCGATCCAGGCCATGGCGGCGCAGTTCCTGAAGACGATGGCGGAATACCCGCCGAGCCAGTCGCCGGGTTCCTTCAACCTGGACAAGATCCAGAAGCAGATCGACGCGGCGTCGGGCGGCGGTTGAGGTTCCCCTCCCTGCGGGGCGTCAGCCGCCGGCTGGCGCCCCGCCGCTCTTCCGGTCGATGATCGCGTCGTTCACGCTGAGGAGCTGTCGCATGGTTCGCCGTCTCGCAATCACAGTCGCCCTTTCGGCCTCCCTGCTCGCTGCAGCTGCGCTCGCCGCCGACCCGCTACCCTCCTGGAACGACACTGGGCCGAAGAAGGCAATCCTCGCTTTCGTCGAGCGCACCACGACGCCGGATTCGTCGGGCTTTGTGGCACTCCCCGCGCGAGTCGCCGTATTCGACAATGACGGCAACCTCTGGGCCGAGCAGCCAGCCTACTTCCAGCTGCTGTTTGCCATCGACCGGGTCAAGGCGCTTGCACCGCAGCATCCGGAGTGGAAAGCCAAGGAGCCGTTTGCTTCGCTGCTGAAAGGCGATCTTCAGGGCGTTGCCGCTTCCGGTGAGGCCGGCATCGGGCAGCTGCTCGCCGCGACCCACGCCGGCATGACGACCGACGAGTTCAGCCGGACCGTCAGCGACTGGCTCGCGACCGCGCGGCACCCGAAGACCGGCCGTCCGTACACCGAGATGGTCTACCAGCCGATGCTGGAACTGCTCGCGTACCTCCGCGCCAACGGCTTCAAGACCTACATCGTCTCCGGCGGCGGCATCGAGTTCATGCGGCCCTGGACCGAGCGCGTATACGGTATCCCGCCCGAGGAGGTGGTCGGTTCCACTGGCGGTCTCGCCTTCGAGATGAAGGACGGCGTGCCGTTGCTGCGCAAGCTCCCGACGCTCGTGCTGAATGACGACAAGGAAGGCAAACCCGTCGGCATCCAGCGCCACATCGGCCGTCGCCCGGTTTTTGCTTCCGGCAACTCGGACGGAGACCTCGCGATGCTGCAGTGGACCTGTCTCGCGGACGGCGCGCGCTTCTGCCTGTACCTGCATCACACCGACGCTGAACGCGAGTGGGCTTACGATCGCGAGTCGCACATCGGCCGGCTCGACAAGGGCCTCGACGAGGCCGCGCGGCGCGGCTGGACCGTGATCGACATGAAGCAGGACTGGAATCGCGTTTTTCCGTTCCAGTGAGACGCACGCCGCCCATTTCACGCTGATGGGCTTCGGCTGTCGAAACTATTGGCTCCGAGTGTACCTGCCACCTGCCCTGGCGGTGCTCGTCGGTGGCTCGTTCCAAATCCACAGTTCCTGTATACGTGCGCACCCGCGACGCGTCGCATGGCCGGGGCTCTGCCGGTCTCACTGCCACCCCTGTGATCGGCTCATTCGGATTGGTCCGCGTCCTCGCCTTCCAGGCTGGATTGTGCTTGCACCACCAGCCACATCCACGCCAGCCGTGTCGCCACCTCGCGGATCTCGGGCAGCATTGCTGCGTACTTGTCGGCCGCCGGCTCGAGCCGGTGCGCCACCCACGGTGCACGTGGATGCTCCATGGGCTGCAGCTGGACGCGTGCATGTTCGTAGAGATGGCGCCACACGAACGCACCCTCGATGGGCTGTCGGGCAACGCCTACTGTCAGGACGGGCTCTTCATGCGGGCCACGGATGACGAACAGCGCCCCACCAGGACGCTCGCCTTCGGGAGCGTCGGCCGCGCGACGCACGCCGCCGCGAAACGTGAACCCCGATTCGACGTAACCGCCCACTTCCGGCAGAGGCGCGAACGCTACCTGGCCGGATTCATACCAGCGTTCGGCGCACACCCGCAGTTCTGCGGGCGTGATGCCGGCCTGGTTGAAGGGCTGCACTTGACCGGTTGCGAGATCCAGGAGCCTCGCCGCCCGCAGGTCATTCGGGCCCGCCGCGGCTGCCTGCCAGGCCGGAGGCCCGGGCAAACGCACAGGCGCTTCGTCGAACTCCAGTATCTCCAGGCCCTGCGCCTCTACCGGCTCGAGCCCGCTGCGCGATCCCATGGGCAGCCTGCTCGCCGTGGGCCGTACTCCGGGCATACCCGCCCTGGCCGCCGCCTTGAATGCCTCAGGCAGTCTGTCCGCGATGGCCCGCAATGCCTCGAGCGCGCCCAACCGCACCGGGATCACCGGCTCGTCCGACTCTGCGGCATCAGGATTCACGCGCAGCAGCGTTACCCGATCCCGCTCGCCCACGAGCCGCTCGCCGAGACCACGGATCGTTGCAATCGCGGTCCCGGCACCCAGCTCGACGACGACGAGCCGCCGCCCGCGCACGGCGGTGAGCCAGTGCCGGTACCGCGGCTCCTGCTCGCGCGTGGCCTTCGCCAGCCAGGCTGGATCCGCGAACATCAGCACGTTCGGCCGCGCTACCGCCCCGCACTCGGGACACCGCGGCAACCGACCCCGTGCGGTGATGGTCCCGAGATCGACGTCGAGTTGCGATGTGTCTTCGAGCCAGATGCGCTCCGTGCACGGCCGCGAACACTGCAACCGATGGATGCTGCCGTGCTGTTCGAGGATGCGCTCCGCCGGAAAGCCGGCCTTCTCGAACTGCCCATCCACATTCGAGGTCACCACGAAATATCCGAGCGGCATGGCACGGGCCCAGTCGAGCAGCATGGAAAAACCCAGGTGCGGCTTCATTTCGCGATAGAGCCGCTGCCGATGACCGTAGAACGCCCACGCCATCTCCGGCCGCTCGGTGAACCACTGCGGCTGCGCCATCTCCTGAAACGGGATCCCGAGCTTCCCCAGCGCTGGATAGGCCCGCCAGAACCCCTCCGGGCTGCGGAAGTCCGGAAGACCCGAGTCCACACCCATGCCCGCGCCCGCGGTGATCAGCAGCCCATCC
>WBZL01000760.1_pt1 | contig 35600 bp, 34 predicted proteins | sample 5204291 | NCBI WGS metagenome assembly WBZL01 (sample SAMN12344345, study PRJNA552823) | activated sludge metagenome | biome: Activated sludge suspended growth; feature: Nitrification reactor; material: Wastewater; isolation source: activated sludge from nitrification reactor of wastewater... | reverse complement strand
TGATGCTGATGATCCCGGTGTGGAGCCTGGTCTGGAACTTCTTCGCCACCATGAAGGGCCAGTGGCACCAGCTCAAGGACAACATCCCGATCAAGTTCCTGATGGCGGGGACCATCTTCTACCTCTTGACCTGCTTCCAGGGCCCGATGCACAGCCTGCGCAGCGTCAACGCGATCGTCTCAAAGACGGACTGGATCGTCGGCCACGCCCACATGGCGGTGCTCGGCGCCTTCTCGTTCTTCGCCATCGGTGGCGCCTACTACTCGATCCCTCGCATGCTGAAGACGCGGCTGCACTCGGATTCACTCGCCAACGCTTCGTTCTGGCTGTGGCTCGTAGGTGGCCTGTCGTTCTTCGTCTCGCTGTGGATCGGCGGTTTCCTGCAGGGCCTGCAGTGGAACGACCCCACGATCCCCTTCATCGACACGGTGAAGTTCATCAAGCCGTTCTGGGCCGTACGCCTCGTCGGCGGTACGTTGATGTTCGTCGGCATCCTGCTCTTCTTCTGGAACGTGGTGGCCACCTTCAACCACCGGCACGAACGGCCGCAGGCGGCGTAAGGAGACGACGGTCATGTTCAACAAGGTCGACAAGAGCAGCGCTCTGTTCGTCGTCGCAGCCGTCGTCTTCTTCTGGATCGGCGGCCTGCTGACCACCTTCGCTCCGCCCATGCTGGACAAGAGCTGGGCGACACCGACGCCAGGCCTGAAGAACTACCCACAGCTTGCCGCCCAGGGTGACCCCGAGGCGCAGAAGATCATGCACGGCCGTCAGATCTACGTCGCCGAGGGCTGCTGGTACTGCCATACCCAGCAGACCCGCACCATCGAGGCCGACACCGTGCGCTCGGGCTGGCGTGGCCAGAAAAGCCCGGTGTCGACTCCCGACGAGTTCGTCTACGACGCTCCCCACATGTTCGGCACCCGCCGGGTGGGCCCGGACCTCTCTCGCGTCGGCGGCAAGTACGACTCGCAGTGGCACGCGACGCACTTCCGCGACCCGCGCAGCCTGGTCCCGGGCTCGGCGATGCCGCCGTTCCCGTGGATCGCCAACGACCCGGTGAAGCTCGAGGCGCTGGTCGCTTACCTGCAGAGCCTGGGTCGAGCCAAGGAGTGGCGCCCCGAGCACGACTACGAGGAGTGAGGTGAACGACTACACCTGGGGTTCGGTCTACTGGATGTACTCGCTCATGGGGCTCTTTGCCACCGGGGCGATCTTCTTCCTGGTCAGGGCGATCCGTAGCGGCGCCGTGGCCAACGACGAGGCTCCCAAGTACCGCATGCTCGAGGACGATCTGCCCGCGGCCGCCGCGGGTGCCAAGGGAGGAACACATGACCAACAAGCCTGAAGATGGCGAGATCCACGAGCTCGCCGGTGGCTGGATCACTGAGCGCAAGGGCACCAAGATCCCGGGCTTCTTGAAGCTGGCCTACGTGGGCTTCTGTCTGTTTGGCCTCTACTACTTGTTCGCCTATTGGATGGGCGAGACCACCCACTCGACCCGTGGCGCGTTGGTGACGGAGTTCAATCAGACGGTCGTGGCGCCGGCGAGCTGGTGGCACTACCTGCTGGCCACCATCCTGACCGTGTTCGTCGCCGGGCTGCTGTGGTTCGCCCTGGCCAGCAAGGAGGAAGGGTGACCGATCTCGGTGATCGTCCGCTCTCGGCCGCCTACCGGCGGTTGAAGATCCCGGACGCGGAGCGCTACTGGGTCGAGCAAGTGAAGTGCCGGGTGGGCTGCCCGGTGTTCACGGACGCCTGCGGCTACGTGACGGCGGTGGCCGAGGGTCGCGACGAGGACGCCTATGGCATCGCCCGGGCCACCAACCCGTTTGTGTCGATCTGCGGCCGGATCTGCGGTGCGCCGTGCGAACGGGCCTGCCGGCGCGGCAGCGTCGACAGCCCGATCTCGATCCGGGCGATCAAACGCTGGGCCTGCGAGCTCCACGGCAACGAGACCGGTAGCAGCGAGGCCTACCACCGCTTCGCCGACGGCCGCATGCTGCCGCCGCGCGGCGACTATCCCGAGAAGATCGCCGTGGTCGGCTCCGGGGTGGCGGGGCTCACCGTCGCCCATGATCTCGCCCGCGCCGGCTACAAGGTAACCGTCTTCGAGGCCGGACCGGTGGCCGGCGGCATGCTGACGGTGGGCGTGCCGCTCTATCGTCTACCCCGCGAGCTCGTGCAGGCCGAGATCGAAGCCATCCTCTCGCTGGGCGTCGAGCTGCGCCTGAACACGCCGGTCGGCAAGCCGGGTACCACGCTCTCCGATCTCCGCCGCGAGGGCTTCTCCGCCTTCTACCTCGGTGCCGGCCTGCAGGGTAGCCGCAAGCTGAACATCCCGGGCGCCGACCTGCCGGGCGTGGTCCACGGCATCGAGTTCTTGAAGCTCGTCAACCTCGGCCAACAGGTCGAGATCGGGCCGCGGGTGCTGGTCGTGGGTGGCGGCAACGTTGCCTTCGACGTCGCCCGCACGGCCCTGCGCGGTTCCGCCGCCGAACAGCTCGAGGACGAGATGGAGGGCTTCCGGGTCACCGCCGACGTGGCCCGCACGGCAGCCCGGCGGGCCGGCGTGCGCGAGGTCCACATCGCCTGCCTCGAAGCACGCGAGGAGATGCCTGCCGACGCCATCGAGATCGAAGAAGGGATGCACGAGGGCCTGCAGGTCCATACCTCCCTCGGCCCGCGCTCCATCCGCGGTGGAGAACGGGTGGGCGCCATCGAGTTCGCCCGCTGCCTCGCGGTCTTCGACAAGGAAGGGCGCTTCAACCCGCAGTTCGACGAGAGTGACCGCACGACGATCGAATGCGACACCGTGATCTTCGCGATCGGCCAGCAGGCGGAGCTGAACTTCCTGCAGCCCGAGGATGGCGTCGAGCTGACCGAGCGCGGCCTCATCAAGGCCGACCCCGAGACCTTCCAGACCAGCCGGCCGGACGTCTTCGCCGGCGGTGACGTCGTGCTCGGCCCGCGCCTGTTCATCGACGCCATCGCCTCGGCCCAGGTGGCCGCACGCTCGATCCACGACTACCTGCGCCAGACCACGACCGAGGTCGTGCTGCGCTCGGCGTGGCAGCCCGCGGTCTACACCATGGCCCAGGACTGGGAGATCACCGAGCGCCGCCTGCCGCCCTCGAAGGCGCCGACGGCCGCCGAGCTACCCACCGCGGCCGACCGCATGGTCGAGGAGAACTTCCCCGAGGCCGAAGCACGACGGCAAGCGGAGCGCTGCCTGCGCTGCGACGTCCAGACCTACTTCGAAGGTGAGCTGTGCATCGCCTGCAACGGCTGCGTCGATGTCTGCCCGGACGACTGCCTCCATCTCGTGGGGCTCTCGCAGGTGGCGGCAGACCCCAAGCTCGCCGCCCTCGCCCAGGCCCAGCTCGGCCTCGAGCCCGAGCAGCTCGCCTGCTTCGACACCCTCGAGCTCGATGCCCTCGGTGGCGTCATGCTCAAGGACGAGACCGCCTGCATCCGCTGCTCGATGTGCGCCACCCGCTGCCCCACCCACGCCTTCACCATGCGCCGTTTCGCCTTCCACCGCGAGCTCGAGATCTCCGCGGAGGCCAATCCTCGGTTACGCTACTAGTCGAGAGGGCGCTCGGCACAACGTCTGCATCGGTACCCGACCATGGCTTCCTTTCCTAACTGGGCAGGTCACTACACGGTCCGCCGCCGGCTGATCCAGCTGGCGTTCCTGGCCGTGTTCATCCTGCTTCCGCTCTTCGACCTCTTTCGCTTCGACTTCTCCACCGGGCGGCTACACCTCTTCCGCGCCCAGATCTGGCTCGACGAGTGGGCCATCCTCTGGCTGGCCTTGATGTTCGCGATGTGGCTGATCGCCGCCTTGTCGCTCGTCCTCGGCCGCGTCTACTGCGCCTATGCCTGCCCGCAGATGGTGTTCACGGAGATCGCCCACGACTTCGACGCCATCGGCAAACGGCTGAGCCGCAAGATCCGCGATCGCCAGCTGCGGGAGCGCACGGCCAAGGGGATCTCCTACGGCCTGCTCGGGGTTCTCTCGGTGGCCGTGTCCGTGCTCTTCATGGGCTATTTCGCGCCCCTGCCGCTGGTCATCTCGCGGCTCCTCCACCTCGACATCGGCCTCTGGGTGGGGCTGGTCGGCGCCTCCACGGCGCTGATCGCCTTCCTCGACTTCGCCTTCGTCCGCGAGAGCTTCTGCCGCTCGGCCTGCCCCTATGGCCTACTCCAGGGCATCCTCGAAGACGGCCGCAGCCTGCATGTCGCCTTCGACCAGGCGTCCGGCGATTGCATCGAGTGCAAGGCTTGCGCGCGGGTCTGCCCGATGGAAATCGACATCCGCGACGGCGCCTTCCAGATCGAGTGCACCCGCTGCGGCAGCTGCATCGACGCTTGTGAGCACGTCCTCGGGCGGCTCAAGACGCCGAAGCCGAGCGTTCTGGCCTTCCGGCTGCCCGGCTTCTCCTGGGGGGCCCTCGACGCCAAGCGTGTGCTGGTCTCGGTGGCGACCGTCGGCTTCGCGGTCGTCCTCACCATCGCGCTCGCCACCCGCGACAGCGTGGCCTTCCAGTTGTCGCCCGTCTACACCGAGGCGGCGAGCAGCGACACCACCGTCGCCGAGTCCCGCTTCTTGCTGCGGGCCGCGAACCGCAGCCAGCAGCCGGTGCAGCTCGCCGTCCGCCCCGAGGGCCTGCCTGCCACCACCGAGGTCGCCGGCCTGGAGGACTCGGTGGTCCCCCCCGGCAGCGAGCGCCGCTTCGAGCTGGTGGTTCGTGTGCCGGTCGTCGAGACCAGCTCGTCGGTCACCCCGTTCACCTGGATCGTCGAAGGCGGCGGCGAACGGGAGCGCTTCTCGGCCGCGCTGCTCGCTCATCGTCGGAGGGACGCCTCGTGATTCCCAAGGCCAGCTTCTTCGCCCGCGAGGGCCGTCTCCTCCAGGTGCTGCTGTGGAGCATCTCGGCCCTCTTCATCGGCATCATGATCTGGTGCTGGGTGGCCGCAGAGAAGGCGCATCCAGTCTTCCTCGACCTCAACACCGGCAAACCGGTGACCGAGCGCCCGCCGCTCTGAGGCGGCTGGCCGCCGCGGGCTGATGGAACCCGTCTCGCTCGCGGCGACCGCTGCCGCCGCCACCCCGTCCTACCGAGCCTCGGCCCTCGCTCTCTGCGCCCACTGCGGGCTGCCGCTCGCCGGCCACCGCGACCGTGGCGGCCCCGTCTACTGCTGCACCGGCTGCGCGCTGGCGCATCGGGTGACGGGCGGCGGCGAGGGGTACGGCCGCGCCACCGGCCTGCTGATGGCGGTTGGGATCGGCGCTTTCCTCGCCATCAACGTGATGATGCTGTCCTTCATCCTCTACAGCGGGCGGTCGGAGGCAGACCGCGCGGCAGGCGAGAGCTGGGTCCGATGGGCCCTCCTCGCCCTCGCCACGCCGGCGCTGGTGCTCCTCGGTGGTCCGTTCTTGAGCCGCGGCTTCTCTCACCTGCGGGCGCGCCGCCTCGACACCGACGGGCTGATCGTGATCGGCGTCTCGGCCGCCTATCTGCTCTCGGCCCGCTCCGTGGTGCTCGGCTCCGGGCCGCTCTATCTCGACACCGCGATGGGCATCCTCCTCTTCGTCACCCTCGGGCGTTACCTGGAGGCCACGGCCCGCGCCCGCACCACCGACGCCCTCGCCGCGCTCGTGCAGCAGATGCCCGTGGCCGCCACGCGGGTGGTCGGCGACGTCGAAGAGCAGGTGGCGATCGACGAGCTCCGGCTTGGTGACCTGGTGCGGGTCCGCCCCGGCGAGCGGATCCCCGTCGACGGCATCATCACCGCAGGCGAGGCGAGCGTGTCGCAGGCGGAGATCACCGGTGAGTCGGCGCCCGTCAGCTGCGGGCCCGGCGCGGAGGTGGGGGCCTGCACGCTCAACCTCGACGGCAGCCTGCTCGTCCGCGTCGAGCGCACGGGCGCCGAGACGACGGTGGCGCGCATCATCCGGCTCGTCGAGGAGGCGCGGAGCAGCGGCTACCCTCTGGCGCCGCTGGTCGACCGCGTGGCTGCCGCGTTCGTTCCCGTGGTGGTGGTCGCGGCGCTGGCCACCTTCGCCTTCTGGGCCGCGCACGCCGGCACCGGCAAGGGCCTCCTCAACGCCCTCTCGGTGCTCCTCATCGCCTGCCCCTGCGCGATCGGGATCGCGACGCCGCTCGCCGCAACGGTGGCGGCGGGTCGCGCGGCGGCGGCGGGCGTCCTGGTGCGCTCGGGGGAGGTCTTCGAACGCCTCGCCCTGGCCCGGCAGGTCTTCTTCGACAAGACCGGGACGCTGACCACCGGCGCGATGGAGCTGGTCGCCTTCCATCCTGCCGAGGGCATGCCGGAGGCAAGCCTCCTCGCCCTCTGCGCCGCCCTCGAGGCCGGCTCCGAGCACCCGGTGGCACGGGCCATCCGCCAGGCAAGCCACGGCCCACTACCGGCGATCAGCAGCTTTCGAGCCGTGCCCGGCAAGGGCGTCGTCGGCAGCGTGCACCTCGACGGCCGCGAGCGCCAGGCGCAGCTGGGAAGTGCCGCGCTGGTCACCGCGGCGCCCGCGCTCGCCGCGCCGGGAGCCACCCTCGCGCACCTGGCACTCGACGGCGTCTGGCAGGGCACCCTCGTCCTGCGCGACACACCGCGAACCTCGGCTCGCGCTGCCGTGGAGGCCCTTGCCGCCCGCGGCATCGCGGTCGAGGTCCTCTCCGGCGACGCACCGGCCTCGGTGGCGGCGTTCGCCGCCGACTTACCCGGCCTGCAGGCCACCGCGGCCCTGTCACCAGAGCAGAAGCTCGAGCGGGTTCGCGCCGCCGCCGCCGCCGGCCTGCACCCGATGATGGTGGGCGACGGTATCAACGATGGGCCGGCCCTCTCCGGTGCCGCCGTCGCCGTCACCCTCGCCTCGGCCACCGACCTCGCCCGCGAGGTGGCGGACGTCACCTTGCTGAGCGGCGACCTCGGTCGCCTGCCCTGGCTGGTCGGCCTCGCCGAGCGCACGCTGCGCACGGCCCGCACCAACCTGCTGATCTCCTTCTCCTACAACACGGTGGGCATCGGTCTCGCCGTCGCCGGCCTCCTCCACCCGCTGTTCGGAGCGGTGGGCATGGTGGCTTCGAGCCTCCTCGTGGTCTTGCGGTCGCAGCGCCTGGCCCAGCACCCACTGCCGGAGGCCGGGCCATGACGCTGCGCGATTGGTGGGTGGCCGCCTCGCTGGCCTTCGCCGCCTCGGCGCACTGCGTGGGGATGTGCGGCGGCTTCGTCCTCGCCGTCGGCTCGCTGCGCCAGGGCGCCACGCTGCGCCGCCTGGCCGACCATCTCCTCTTGCAGTTGGGCAAGGCCTCTGCCTATGCCTTTCTCGGTGCGCTCGCCGGTGCCTTCGGCTCGCTGCTCCTCGCGAGCCCGACCTTTCAGTGGGCTGGCCGCGGGCTCGCCTTGCTGGCGGCCCTCGCTCTCGCCCTCGCCGGCCTGAGCCTGCTCGGTCTACGCAGCGGCCGCCCCGGCGCCCTCACCAGCACGCTCTCCAAGGCCTGGGGCCGCTTCGTGGGACCACTACTCACCAGCCGGCCGGCTGGCGGCTCGCTCGTGGTCGGGATGGCGATGGGTTTTCTACCCTGCCCGCTGGTCTACGCAGGCCTCGCCGCAGCCGCGGCGAGTGGCAATGCTGCCGCCGGTGCCGCCACCCTCGCCGCCGTCGCCATCGGCGTCTTCCCGGCCCTGGCGGCAGTGGCCTTCGGCGGCGCACTCCTGCCGGAGCGTGGCCGTCGTGCCCTGGCCCGCTTCGGTGGAGTGCTGCTGTTGGTAGTGGCGGCGATCACCTTGATGCGGGCCCTCGGCATGCACGAGGGGCACGGCTGAGGCCGACGGTGGCCAGGGGCACACAGCGCCCACTTGCAGTCCGGCCACTAATAGCATATTCTTGAAAATCATTTGCAGCTTGACGAAAACTCGGCAAAGGGCCAAGGAGGGTGCTCACCATGCCCGGACCTGAATCGATCGTGCTACCGCCCTCGCGAACCCAGTGGCTCGGCAACTGGGCGCGGCTGCGGGTGCCTGCCACGGCCCTGTTTGCCCTCTTCCTGCTAGGAAGCACGCACGCAGCCGAACCCACCCCTCCACTTGCAACGGCGATCCGCCACCCGGCCGTGGAGTACCCGCTGTGGGTGAGCACCCAGGCGGCAGAGACCGCGGGCGCCCTCGACTCGCCTCAGCTGTTTCACCCCATCGCCGCCCGGCGGATCCGGTCAATCTTCGACAGCACTCCCGTCCATGGCTGTTACCCGGTCGGCCCGATCTTTCTCGAGCGTTACGGCGGCCGGACCGCCCCCACATCCCTTACGCAAGCGGCCCGCGCTTATCCAGTGGTGGCGCTGGGAAGGGTCATCAGCCTCAACCCTGGTTTCCTGGTCGGTGAGCCGGGCACGTTGATCACGGCGGAGGCCGAAGACTCTTCACGAGCGGTGAAGCCGGGCAGCACTTTCTCAGTCTTCATGCCGGTGGGCGAGCTCACCTTCCAGGGCAAGCGGATCTGCAAAGAGGACCCGCGCTTCGCCCCCCTGCCGAAGCTGGGTGACGAAATACTGTTGTTTAGCGACCCGACAGAAGCCAAGGACAGCCAGTACTTCGCTATCGAGCACCCGGAGAATCTCGCCGTCATCGCCGGGGATCGGGTTCTCTATGCCCCCGCTCTGGCGCGCGCGGCCGATCGCACCGAAGCGCTTCCCTCAACGCGTGACGAGCTCCTGGTCACCCTTCGGCAAGTGGTCATCGAGCCAAGGGGCACTGAGCCTTGAGCAAGCAAGAGCGATTGCAGGCCCCGCTTCCGTGGTTGCTCCTTGGAACCATATTCTCGCTCGCCACACACAGCGCCGCGGCCGACCCTTGCACTGGCTCGATCCGTGGATCCTGGAACTCGTGGAACTACATGCAGGTAACACTCAGCAGCTTCCCAAGCAACCTGCAGTCGACAGCGACACAGGCCTTGAATGGCGCCGTCGGGCAATGGAACACCAACTGCGGATCGACCGGCGGGGGCGGTTGCTCCGAGCTCTGCACGAGCGCACCCACTGACGGAACCTACTTCAACCGCTTCACGGTCCAGCATGTTGGCGGTACGCATCCAGATCCGGGACTGCGACGGGTCTGTGGCTCCTACGAAAGCTCCGCGCTCGCCTACGTCTATGCCTTTATGCGCACCGGACCTAACCCGAGCGACATCGCTCCGTGCCCGCTCGACGACCCGACCAAGCTCCAGCACATCATTGCCCATGAGATTGGGCACCGCTATGGCCTTAGCGACGCCACCGACGGCTGCGGCGGCTACATCATGTCGCCCATCCCGGCAGGCGCCGGCAGCACCTCAGTGCAGCCGAGCGAGTGTAGCATGGCCGATTCGCTGAACAGCACTGCTGCCGAGCGCGGCAAATGCGATCACCCCACAGATTGCCATCAAAGCCCGATCCTGCTGACCTGCCGGGTCGAACCCTGGGCGCTGTCTTCGCTTCCCGAGGGTGTGTGGTTCGACTTCGACGGCGATGGAGACGCTACGAGGACCGCCTGGACTCTCGGCAGCTCAGGGATCGCCTTCCTCTACTCGGATCTCGATGGCACCCACTGCGCCGAAACTGGCGGCGAGCTGTTCGGGGACGCGCGCAGGATCGGCGAAGGTGACCTCGCTGACAATGGCTTCGAGGCGCTCTCCAGCTACGACTCGAACTTCGACGGCGTGATCTCCCCGGCCGACAATGATTGGGGAACCCTACGACTGTGGCTCGACGAGTCACACGAGGGGCTGTGCACTCCCGAGGAGACGATGCGGCTCGACGACGCAGGAGTGGTTGCGATTGCCCTCGACTACCACTCCTCCACCTACGTCGACCCCTATGGCAACGAGTTCCGCTACTACTCAGTAGCCTGGTGCCGCCGAGGGACCTCAGTCGTCCGCCGCGTCGCCTTTGACGTCTTCTTCTTGACCAGCGGGCAGGACTGAGCCCGTTACACCCTCAGCGCCCGCGGCAACGCCGTTCGCCAAAGCTCCTTGAGGGCGGCGACGTCGAGGTCGAGGCCACCACCGTCGGCCTGGACCTGCAAACGCGCTCCGCCGACCTCACCAATCTCGCAGACCGGCACCCCGGCGCGCTCCGCCGAGCGCAGCACCGCGTCGATCCGTGCCGGCGCGCAGGCGACGAGGGCGCGGGCCTGCGTCTCGGAGAAGAGCGCGGTCGGGGTCAGCGCTACCTTGATAGCGGCGCCCAGCTCGCGACCGAAGCAAGCCTCCGCCAAGGCCACGGCGATACCGCCCTCGGCGAGGTCGTGGGCGGTCGTGACCAGACCACCGAAGGCGAGCGAGCGCAGCAGCTCGGCAAGCCGGGACTCGGCTTCGAGATCGACCTTGGGCGGCGCCCCCTGCTCGCAGCCATGCAGCAGCCGCAGATAAGCCGAGCCGCCAAACTCGCCAGCGTCCGCCCCCAGCAGGACGATGCGATCGCCAGCGCGCTGGAAGTGCGAGCGCGGCAGCTGGCCGAGGTCGGGGATGACACCGACGGCGGCGACCGTCGGCGTGGGGTGGATCGAGCGGCCCTCGGTCTCGTTGTAGAGCGAGACGTTGCCCGAGACCACCGGCACGCCCAGCGCCTGGCAGGCCTCGGACATCCCGCGCACACACTCGCGCAGCTGCCAGGCCACCTCGGGGTTTTCCGGGTTGCCGAAGTTGAGGCAGTCGGTCAGCCCCACGGGTTCGGCGCCGGTGCAAGCGAGGTTGCGCACCGCCTCGGCGACGGCCTGGGCACCACCGGTCCGCGGATCGAGGTAGCAGTAGACCGGGTTGACGTCCGAGCTGATGGCGAGGCCGGTGCTGGTGCCCTTGAGCAGGAGGACGGCGGCGTCCCCGCCCGGCCCCACCACCGTGCTGGTGCGCACCGAGTAGTCATACTGGCGCCAGATCCACTCCTTGCTGGCGAGCTCGGGCGTGGCGAGGAGGCCCTGCAGCGCGGCACCGGCGTCCTCCACCGCCGGAACGCCCGGCGCTTGCTGCCGGCGCGCCAGGTCCGGCGGCGGCGCGGCCGGCCGGCGGTAGACCGGGGCCTTGCTGGTCAACGGTTCGATCGCCATGTCGGCCTCGACGCGGCCGTGCCGGGAGATGACCGCGCGGCCGTCGCCCGTGATCTCGCCGATCGTCGCCACCTCGAGCCCCCAGCGCTCGAAGATTCGCACCAGCTCCTCTTGCCGCCCGCGGCGGGCGACGAAGAGCATGCGTTCTTGCGACTCCGAGAGCATGATCTCGTAGGCGCCCAGGCCCTCCTCGCGCAGCGGCACCTTGTCGAGGTCGAGGCGGATGCCCGTACCGCCGCGCCCGGCCATCTCGAACCCGGAGCTGGTGAGGCCGGCGGCGCCCATGTCCTGCACCGCCACCACGGCGTCACTGCGCATGGCGGCGAGGCAGGCCTCGAGGAGGACTTTCTCGGCGAAGGGATCTCCCACCTGCACGGTGGGCCGCTTCGCCTCGCTCTCGGCATCGAAGGCCTCCGAGGCCATGGTGGCCCCGTGGATGCCGTCGCGCCCCGTGCGACTGCCCACGTAGAGCACCGGGTTGCCCACGCCGGAAGCCTTGGCACTGAAGATGCGCTCGCGGCGTGCCACCCCGAGGGCGAAGGCGTTGACCAGGATGTTGCCGTTGTAGCTCGGGTGGAAGCCGGTCTCCCCGCCCACGGTGGGGATGCCGACGCAGTTGCCGTAGCCGCCGATGCCGCGCACCACACCGTCGATCAGGTGCCGCATCCGGGGAGCGTCGATCTCGCCGAAGCGCAGCGAGTCGAGGCAGGCGATGGGGCGCGCTCCCATGGTGAAGACGTCGCGCAGGATGCCGCCGACGCCGGTGGCCGCTCCCTGGTAGGGCTCGATGAAGCTCGGGTGGTTGTGGCTCTCCATCTTGAAGACGGCCACCCAGCCATCGCCGACGTCGACCACCCCGGCGTTCTCCCCCGGCCCCTGGACGACATACGGCCCGGTGGTCGGGAACTCGCGGAGGTAGACCTTCGAGGACTTGTAGGAGCAATGCTCCGACCACAGGGCACCGGCGATCCCCAGCTCGGTCAGCGTCGGCTGGCGCCCGAGGATGGCGAGGAGCTGCTCGTACTCGTCGCCCGTCAAGCCGTGCTGGCGGGCGACTTCCGCGTCGATCGTCGCCGCCTGCTCGCCCTTCTTCGCCTTGGCAGTCTTCGCAGCCCCCGCCATCACGCCACCCCCTGGGCGGCATCCGCCAAACCAAGGGCTGACTCGAAGAGGGCCAGCCCGTCCGTATTGCCCAGTAGCTCCTCGGCCGCCCGCTCGGGGTGCGGCATCATGCCGAGCACGTTGCCCTCTCGGTTGACCACGCCGGCGATCGCCCGCAGCGAGCCGTTGACGTTCCAGCTGGCATCCTCCTCGCCCTGCGGCGAGACGTAGCGGAAAGCCACCTGTCGCGCCGCCTCAAGCTCGGCAAGGCCGGCCTCGGTGTTGACGTAGTTGCCCTCGGCGTGGGCGATCGGCAGGCGCAGCACTTGGCCCTCGCGGTAGCGCGAGGTGAACGGCAGGTCCGTGCGCTCGACCCGTAGGTAGACGTCGCGGCACTCGAACCGCCGGCTCTGGTTGCGCTGCATGGCTCCCGGCAGCAACCCCGCCTCGAGGAGGATCTGGAAGCCGTTGCAGATGCCGAGCACCAGGCCGCCCTGCGCGGCATGCCGCTTGACCTCGCTGAACACGGGCGACTGCGCAGCGAGCGCACCGGCCCGCAGGTAGTCACCGTAGGAGAAGCCACCCGGCACCACCACCAGCTCGCAGCCCTTGAGGGTGGCATCGGCGTGCCAGAGGAAGGTCACGTCCTGCCCGAGAGTGTGCTTCAAGACGTGATAGACGTCGTGATCGCAATTGCTGCCCGGGAGCAGCACGACGCCGCACCTCACGGCGTCGCTCCGCCGTCGAGCAGCTGGATCTCGTAGGTTTCGAGCAGTGGGTTGACCAGCAAACGGTCGCACATCTGGCGAACCGCGGCCTCGACCTCGGCGGCCGGCCCAGGCGTCAGCTCGAGCTCGAAGCTCTTGCCGGCACGGATCTCTTGGATCTGCTCGAAACCCAGGCGGCCGAGCGCCGCCTCGATGGCCTTCCCCTGCGGATCGAGGATCTCGGGGCGGGGACGGACGATGACTCTCGCTTTCAAGGCTCAGCTCCTTGCTGGCTGCGGCAGCCGCGGTTCACGGGACCTCCATCCAGGCGGTGGGCTCGTCCTGCGACGAGACCACCACGTCGAGCGGAGAGCCCTCGCGGGCCAACGCTTCGCCCACCGTGGCAGCGGCGAGCGCCGGGAGGTTGTTGGTGCGAGACAGGTGGTAGAGCACGACGGTGCGCAGGCGGTCGCACAGCAGCTCCGCCAGGCCCTCCGCCGCATCGTGGTTCGACAGGTGGCCGTGCCGGCCCGCCACCCTGGCTTTGAGCGCCCAGGGGTAGGGACCGTTGCGGAGCATGTCGAGGTCGTGGTTGGTCTCGAGGATCAGCAGGTCGAGGTCGAGCAGGCGGCCCCAGGCGAGGCGGCTGCGGGTCCCCAGGTCGGCCACCAGGCCCACCCGGCGACCATGCTCGTCCTCGATCACCAGCCCAACGGGCTCGCGGGCGTCGTGGGGAATGGTGAACGCCTCGACGCGAAAGCCCCCGACCTCCTGGACGTCCCCGGAGGCGAGCACGCGGGCCTGGCGGCTGGGACCTTCTCCGAGAGTGCAGCCGGCGAAGGTCCCGGCGGTCGCCAGCACGGGGGCAGGATGGCGGCGCAAGAAGCGGTCCACCCCGCGCACGTGATCCTCGTGCTCGTGGGTGAGGACCATGGCGTCAAAGCCGTCGGCGGTCACGCCACGGAGGGCCATCCGCCGTTCGAGCTCTCGGCACGAGAAGCCGGCGTCGACGAGGAGGCGGCGGCCGCCGGACTCGACGACGACGCTGTTGCCCGCCGAGCCCGAGCCGAGAACGACCACCCGCATCCCGGCATCACCCGACACGCAGGCAGCCGCTGGCGAGCTCGTCGAACGGGTGCTGGGGGCGCGGGGAGAGACGGACGCACTGCCGGCGCCCGGCGTTGGCTGGAAATCGAAGAGCAGCTGTCGCAAAGGGGGAAAGCCGCGGTCGTTCCCGCCGACGGTATCACGAAAAGTCGTAGCGCTCGCCTTGCTCGAGGTAGGCCAGATCGCTGCGCCGGAGCTGGCGGACCTCCTCGCGAATCTGCCGCGCCACTGGCGGCTTGAGGTGGTGGAGCAAGACCGGCACCCGCCGCTCGAGCTTGCGCAGCTCACCCTCGAGGGTGCGGGGCGTCAGATGCAGGGAGGCGTCGGCGATGTGCTGCAAGGCGTTCTCGAAGCTGGTGTCGATGCAGACCGCCCGGAGGTCGGCGGCGGCGTTGGCCACCTCCCAGATCCGCCGGGTCGGCCCCGTGTCGCTCGACCACAGCACTGACCCCGCAGCGTCGCGCAGCAGGAAGCCGAGGGTCGGCACCGGATGGTTGACCCGGATGGGGGTGAGCTCGATGCCTTCGAGGGTCACCGGCACCTCGGCGGTCAGCTCGTGGAAGCGGATCGACGGCAGGTTGGCGTCCGGCAGCAGGGTGAAGTCCGGCCAGGTGGCGTTGTTGAACAGGTGGGCGCGCACGGCGGCGATCGTCGGCGCCTCGGCATAGATGTCGATCGCGCCCTCGATCAGCCCATAGACGTTCTCGACGAAGAACGGCAACGAGGCGATGTGGTCCATGTGCGAATGGCTGAGGACGAGGGTGCGGATGGCGGCCTGTCGCTCCACCGGCAGGGCCCGGGTGAGGCAGCCGGCGTCCAGGGCGAGCTTGTCGTTGAGCAGGAGGGAGGTCATGCGGCACTCCTCGCTCTCCCCGCCATAGCTACCTAGTACTTGAATGCGCATAGATTTACTCGATTCTAGCGCCCCTCCCAGCCCTTCACAACCCAGCCGCAACTCCGCCGCTCCCCGGAGACTACACGGGGTGCGGCGGCGTTGCCACGCGGGTAGCTCAGGCTAGAACCGAGTACCGATGTAGAAGGTCGTCTGGAAGCCGGCTACGGAGTGCCGCAGGTCCCATCGCTTGGCGTAGTCCCAGTTGAGGTCGAGACCCGCGAAACGCACGGTGAACCCGAAGCCGTAGGCAGAGATTCCGTCATCGAGACGGTTGTTCTCGCTGTCGTAGAAGTTGAAGTCGCCGATCTGGAAACCGAGCTGATCGAGGATCTCGGGCGGCAGGTTGGGGAAGAGGGCGGCGTTGAACGGCGGCTTCTCGTACCACACGGCACCGATGTCGAGGAAGAAGCGCCCCTGGATGCCCTGGAAGCGAAGGATGGGCGTCGCCAGCACGTCGATCAAGGGATAGCGGAGCTCAACCGTGCCGAACGCGGCACGGTCGCCGGAGAGGGAGCGGAAGTTGACCCCACGCAGGTTGTCCCCGCCGAGGTAGAACGGCGTCGGCGCGTCCCCGAAGCGAGCCCCGGCGAAGAGGCGCAGGGCGATGGTGCTGCGCAAGGTGAGCGGGATGTACTGACGGTAGTCGCCCGAGACCTCCGAGGTGAGGGTACCGCCGTTGTCCCAGGCATAGTTGCCGTCCAGCCGCCAGCGGCGACCGGCGACCGGGCCCCAGGGAGCGAACAGCGCCGAGTCCCCCACCAGGGCCACCTGGGCCCACGGGAAGTCGTCCTTGTTGGTCACCGTGCGGGCCTCGAAGAAACCCGACTCCGGGTTGAACACCGGCACGTCCAACGAGCTCTTGCGGAAGACATAGCCGATCCCCGCCTCGAAGCGCGTAGAAAGGCCGAAGGGGTAGGCCGCCTCCGCGATGAGGCCGGTGATCCGCACCTCGTCGCGCTGGTCGAGCACCTGACCGGTGATCGGGTCGCGGGCGACGAAGAAGAAGTCCCGGCGGTCGAAGGCGTTGAGCCCCAGCTGCCAGCGCCTGGACAGGTCCCAGTAGGTGAGGTCGAAGTTCGACAGCGCGTCGAACGAGCTCAGGATGGCGACGAACTGCTTGTCCCCGAGGTAGTCGGAGAAGGTCAGGTACACGGTGCCGAGGAGGGTCTGATTGTCGTCGACGCCGATGTAGGTCTGGGCGTCCGTCAAGAAGAACTTGAAGCCGCCGTACTTCTCCTTGTTGGCCGGGTCGACGTTGACCTCGATGGCCGGCTCGTAGGCCGCGAGCTGGGCCGGACCGGCAGGGGCCTTGGCCAGCTCCGTTTGCTCCGGCGGCTTGACGGGGTTCTCGAGGTCCGTGATGTAGAGCTTGTACTCGCCGCGCCACAGCCCACCGTAGACCAGGCTCTCGCGGCCCTCCGGGCGCGGCACCGGCACCGGCTGGAAGCAGCCGGTGACCACATCGGTGTACTGCGCCAGCTCGCCCGTCTCGAGGTCCAAGCCATAGACGTTATCGATGCCGTTGCGGTCCGAGGTGAAATAGACCCGCCGGCCGTCCGGGGAGTAGACGGCATCCTTGTCGTCGCCGTCGCCGCTGGTCAGCGCGTAGCGCTCTCCGGGGTTGGCGAGGTCGATGCGGAAGAGCTTGGCGTGCTCGCCCACCACCGAGCTGAAGACGAGGGACTTGCCGTCCGGCGAGAAGGCCGGGCCGCCGTCGTAGAGGGGATCGTCGGTCAGCTGGGTGACGGCCTCGGTGTCGAGGTCGAGGGCGAAGAGGTCGAAGGCGCCGTGACGGTTGCCGGAGAAGGCGATCGTCTTGCCGTCCGGGCTCCAGGCGAGCCCCAGCTGCTGGTCGACGTCGTCCATGCGGACGGTGCGGGCGATGCCACCCTTCAGAACGTCGAAGAGCAGCAGAACGCGCCCCTGGTTGCGGCGCGCGAAGACGGCGAGGAAGTTGCCGTCCGGCGAGAAGGCGAGGTCCCGGCCCATTCGGCGCCCCACCGCGAAGCTCTGCACCACGAGATAGTCGTACTCGGTGGTCAACCCGCGGCTCAGGCTGCGCACCTGGCGCCGGCGGTTGCTGTCGAAGAGCACCAGGTCGAGGTCGGCATGCTGAGCGCTGATCGCCGCCACCAGGTCACCCGACGGCGAGGCGATGGCAGAGACCTCTTCGGTGCCCTGGTCCTCCTCGACCCGGAAGGGCCGGCCGAAGTCGGAGGGCTCGCCCGTCTCCACCAGCTGCCGCAAGTACTTCTTGCGCAGCCAGCGCCGGAACTCGACGTCGAAGTCCTCGGGGTCGGTGCGGAAGGCCCGTTTGACCGCCCGGCCGGGCTGCGAGCCGATGGTGTTGCGAAACTCGTAGAGGAAGTCCCGGAACCCCTCCTTGCCCCAGCGCTCCTCGATGTAGTCGAAAACGGCGTGCCCGTAGCGGTAGGCGAAGTAGCCGCTCACCGCGCCGCTGCTCACCGGCGGGATGATGTCGTTGACCACGGCATCCCGCAGCACCATCTTGTCGTGGGCCTCCTCGTCGTTGGCCATGTAGCTCGCCATGCCTTCCATGAACCACTGCGGCGGTCGCAGGGTCGCCGCCTTCGACAGGCTGCCCTGGAACAGGATGTGGTACTGGAAGATGTGGGTGAGCTCGTGCTGGATCAACTTCATGAGATCGGGGTCCGGCGAGTCGATCGGCAACACCATACGGTTGCGTGCCGGTGAAGCGAACGCCGCCACTCCCTCGGGGATGAAGTTGAGGATCACGTTGTTCTGTTCGAACTCGGAGTGGGTGAGATAGAAGATCAGCGGTGTCGGCTCGTTGATCTGAAAGTCGAACTCCCGCGACAGCTGATCGTAGGCGCTCTCGGCGAAGGACACGACCTTTTTGAGCTGCGCCTCCTCGCGGCTGTAAAAATAGACGTCGAAGTGCGGCGAATGGTAGATCTGCCAATCGAAGTCCGAATAGCGGACCTTGTTCTTGCCGAATCCTGAGTACTGCGCCGCGAGGGGGGCCGATGCAAGAGCTAGCAGCAGGCAGACCACGAGCCGCCGCGCGACGGCGGCCGATCGACTTTGGCGAGCCAAGGCGATCTCCTTATCAGTCGGTGAAGAGGACACGGGAGGCCTCAACCGTCTTCTGGGTGAAGATGTTGACGATGCGGTCTTCGAGCGCGAAGAGGTTCTCGAACATCCCCTGCAGGGGGTCGGCGTCCTCCCCTTCGATCGACTGGAAATCCTTGAAGTTGTCGCGATAAATCAGTTTTCCGCTACGGCCGTCGTACACCTGCATCAGGATGTCGTACTCGAACCCCGTGCGCTCGACCAGCACCTGGCGCTGGTAGGTGCGCCCGTCGAAAGGCGAGACGTACTCCTCGGTGCGGTAGCCGGTGCGGTCCTGGATGTCGAAGTCGAGGCTGCCGGCCAGCAGAAGCTCGGCCTGGGTACGCTCGCCGAGGGCTGCCCAGAAGTCCTGCTCACGCCCCAGCCGCTCGGCGTCATAGATCGGGTAGTCGACCGGTCCAGGCTCGATCACCTTGAGGTCGGTGTCGCGCCGCAGCACCTTGAGCAAATAGCGCTCGAACTCCTGCTGGACGTTGATGTCGCGGCCCCGCACCCGCTCACTGCCCTCCTGGCTCACCACCAGGAAGGGGGCCACGGCGATCGTCTTGCGGCCGCCGAGGTCGAGCTTGGCGCGCTGCGGCAGCTGCAGCTTGATCTCGACGCCCCCGGCCCAGGCCGGCGTGCTCACGAGACCGCAGAGGACGGCAGCGCCGGCCAGCCAACGGCAGATCTGTTTGCCCATCGTTCCTCCTCCCACCTCCGTGGCCTCGAGCTCGAGGCCGGACCCGACTGCCTGCCGCGTTGCCCAGCGAGGACTCAGCCGTCCCCTGGCGGGGACTGCGCGCCGGTGGCGCCGGCACCGCCTTCCTCGCGGGCCTTGTAGCTCTGGTAGAACTCGACGAAGCGCGCGTAGTTGCGTTTGAGCTCGGGGTCGGCGCCGCTCAGCCGGAGCGCCTGTTGGTAGTAGCGCTCGGCCTCCTCGAACTTCCCGCGGGCCTCGGCAGCCACCGCCAAGTTGTTGATGACATGAGCGTTGTCGGGATTCAGGCGGGCTGCCTGCTGGAAGCGGAAGTAGGCCTCGTTCCACAGCCCGAGGCGCGCCATCTGGACGCCGAAGGCGAGCTGAGAGCCGGCCGGAGCGGCCTTGGCCGCACGGCCGCTGGCACATCCCACGAGGTGGAGGCTGCTGGCGAGCACCAGAGCCAGGACGGTGAAACGTCTCGATCTCATCTCAGCGCTCCTCCCGGCTCCGCGCGACCGCCGCCCGCACTGGCTCTGGCATCCGGGCCCAGGCGCCTGGCCAGGCGGCCAGGTAGCAAGGCCTCGACGGGCGGTGTTCTGCGTCGGCTTCGATCGTCTCGGCAGTATATACGAGGCATTTCGCCCTGCCTGGCGCTGTTCCCAGAGCAGCGTGAGGAGGGGCGACGCGAACGATACCAGCGGGCTTTCCCGTCTTTTCTCTTCCAGAACGACCTCCTGGAGGATCCCTGGATGACCGATGTCCGAGCCCGCTGGGCAGCAACATGAATGCCACCACCGTCGACGCCGTCACCGCCGGCGCTGAAACAGCCGCGGTAGAGTTGGCCCGCAGCGTCCTGATCGCTCTCAACGCTACCTCGACCCTGCCGCGCGCCAGCGTTTGCCGACTGGGCCGCGAGCTCGCCCGCTGGCTCGCGACCGATACCGATCCCGCGGTGCTCGACGCCGGCCTGGGCCTGGCCCGCGGCAGCCTGCAACGGGCCTTTGCCGTTCGCGACCGGGCCAGCTCGCTGGCCGCCGGCGAGGAAGCGAAGGCTGCGGCGCTCGGCGCCCGCCTGCTGACCCTGGTGGACGCCGCCTATCCGCCGGCCCTCCTCGAGCTGCCCCTGCCGCCTCCCGTGCTCTACGTGCAGGGCGCCCTGCCGAGTGCGCCGGCCGTGACCATCGTCGGTTCGCGGCGGGCCGACCTCTACGGCCTGACCGTCGCCGAGACCTTCGGCCGGGACCTCGCCGCTGCCGGCGCCACGGTGGTCTCGGGCTTCGCCCACGGCATCGACGCCGCCGCGCACCGCGGGGCCCTGGCGGCGCCGGAAGGCCGTACCGTGGCCGTGCTCGGCTGCGGTCTCGGAGTCGACTACCCCCGCGGTCAGACCAAGCTGGGCCGCCGGATCGGCGAGCGCGGGGCCCTGGTCAGCGAGTTTCCGGTCGGCACCGCCCCCGCCCGCTGGCAGTTCCCGGTCCGCAATCGCATCCTCGCCGCCCTTGCCCAGGCGGTCCTGGTGGTGCGGGCGACGCCGCGCTCGGGCTCGCTGATCACCGTCCGCCACGCTCTCGACCTCGGCCGCGACGTCTATGCCATCCCCGGCCGCATCCACGAGGCAGGCTCGCAGGGGCCGAACCAGCTCTTGCGCGACGGTGCCTTCGTCGCCCAGGAGGCGGCCGACATCCTCGCCCACCTGGACCCCCCGCTCGGCGCGGCGGCGCCCAAGCCGAAGGCGGCACGCCCGAGCGACGCCTCACCGCTGCTCGCTGCCCTGCCCCCGGCCGAGGCGATGACCATCGAGGAGCTCGCCGCAGCCACCGGGATGGACGTCCAAACGGTCGTGGGCGAGCTCCTCGGCCTCGAGCTCGAAGGGACGGTGCGCCGCCTGCCCGGTGGTGCCTACTGCCGTGGGCTCTGACGGGCCGCGGCCGCGAGGCGGCTATGATCCGGGGCCATGCCGTCATCCCGAACTGGAGCCGCGCCGGTGCATGTGGTGGGAGGGGGTCTCGCTGGCGCCGAATGCTCGTGGCAGCTCGCCAACCGCGGCGTACCGGTCGTGCTGTGGGAGATGCGGCCGGCGCGCTCGACGCCTGCCCATCGCAGCGGAGACCTCGCCGAGCTGGTGTGCAGCAACTCGCTGCGCAGCGACGACCCCACCCACGCCGCCGGCCTCCTCAAACGCGAGATGGAGGCCTTCGGCTCGCTGGTGATCGCCAGCGCCCGCCAGGCGGCGGTGCCGGCCGGAAGCGCCCTTGCCGTCGACCGCGACCGTTTCGCCGCTGCCGTGACCGCCGCCCTCGCCAGCCACCCGGCGATCGAGCTCCGCCGCCAGGAAGTGACCGCCCTGCCGGACGGCGAGGTGGTGATCGCCACCGGCCCGCTGACCTCCGCGGCGATGGCTGGCCTGATCCAGGCGACGCTGGGCACGGAGTACCTCTATTTCTATGACGCCATCGCACCGATCGTCGACGGCGAGAGCCTGGACCTCGGCAAGCTCTTCTGGGGCTCCCGCTACGGCAAGGGTGGCGACGACTACCTCAACTGCCCCCTCGACCGCGAGCAGTATGAGGCGTTCTACGCCGCCCTGACCGCAGCCGAGGTCTTGCCCCTCCACGACTTCGAGCAGGCGCTCTTCTTCGAGGGCTGCCTGCCGATCGAGGAGCTCGCCCGGCGTGGCGTCGACACTTTGCGCTACGGGCCGATGAAGCCGGTGGGCCTGCGCGGCCCCGACGGCCGCCGGCCGTGGGCCGTCGTGCAACTGCGCCAGGAGAACCTCGCCCGCAGCCAGTTCAACCTGGTGGGCTTCCAGTCACGGATGAAGTGGGGGGACCAGCAGCGGGTGCTGCGGCTCCTGCCGGGCCTGGAGAACGCCGAGTTCATCCGCCTGGGGCAGATCCACCGCAACACCTTCTTGAACGCGCCCCGCCACCTCGACGCCTTCTACGCCCTGCGCAGCGAGCCGCGGCTGCATTTCGCCGGCCAGATCACCGGCGTCGAGGGCTACCTGGAGTCCGCCGCCACCGGTCTCGCCGCCGCCCTCTACCTGGCCGCTCGACGGGCCGGCCGCGAGCCCGCACCGCTGCCGGCGACGACGGCCCTGGGAGCGCTCGCCCGCCACCTCACAGAGTCCTCCCCAGAGCATTTCCAACCGGCCAACATCAATTACGGCCTCTTCGAGCCGCTGCTGACGGCGGTCAAGAAGGCGGACCGCCGGCAGGCCTTCGCCGAGCGCGCCCACACCGATCTGCGCCGCTGGGCCGACGCCGAAGGTCTCGCCGCCGTGCCGACGAACGGCCGCGGGCCCGGCTGAGCACCGATGGCTGCCGCTCGCACCGACCTCAGCCGCTGGCCCGCGCTCTGCGCCCGCTTCCTCGAGCACCTCGCGGAGGAGCGCAACTTCTCGCCCCACACCCTGCGGGCCTACGGCGGGGACCTCGAGCGTTTCTCCGCTTTCCTCGGCGAGTACTGCGGCCGGGCCGTCGAGAGCGTGCGCAGCGACGAAGCCGACGCCCTGGCGGTGCGCTCCTTTCTCGGCGAGCTCGGGCGCCAAGGCCTCACCGCCCGCTCGCGGGCCCGGGCGCTGGCGGCGCTGCGCAGCCTGTTCCGCTTCGCCTGTCGCGAGGGCGTGCTGGCCGCCAACCCGGCTGCCGGGGTGCGTTCCCCGAAACTGCCCAAGACCCTGCCGCGCCACCTGCGACCGGGCGAGACCGAGGAGCTGCTGGCGGCCGCCGACGGCGAAGAGCCGCTGCCGCGGCGGGACCGTGCCCTCCTCGAGCTCCTCTACGCGAGCGGCCTGCGGGTCTCGGAGCTGGTGGGCCTCGACTGGCGGGACGTCGACCTCGCCGGCCGCGTGGTGCGCGTCCAAGGCAAGGGCGGCAAGGAGCGGATGGTGCCGTTCGGCCGCCCGGCGGCCGAGGCCCTCAGGGCCTGGCTCGCCGACTGGGAGGAGGTTCGCCGGCGCGCCCCCGCAAGCCCCGAAGAGCCCGTCTTCCTCCACTTCCGTGGCGGCCGGCTCTCGGCCCGCTCGGTGCGCCGCATCCTCGACCGCACGGCCAGCAGGGCCGGCGTCGCCGGCGGCGTCCACCCCCATACCCTCCGCCACAGCTTCGCCACCCACCTCCTCGAAGGGGGAGCGGACCTGCGGGCGATCCAGGAGCTCTTGGGGCACAGCTCGCTTGCCACCACCCAGCGCTACACCCACGTCGAGATCGAGCGGCTGCTGGCGGTCTACCGCGAGAGCCACCCGCGGGCGAAGAAGTAGGCCTGGCTGCCAGCCCCTACAGTAGAATGCCCTTCCCATGGCTTCTCGCAAGCACTCCGCGATGACGACGCATTCGACGACGGTGATCCTCGTGCGTCGCGACGGCAAGGTCGCGATGGCCGGCGACGGCCAAGTGACGATGAACAACACGATCATCAAGGGCCACGCCCGCAAGGTCCGCCGGCTCGGCGAGGGCGGCCGGGTGCTGGTCGGTTTCGCCGGTGGCGGTGCCGACGGCCTCGCCCTCATCGATCGCCTGAAGAGCAAGCTCGACGAGTCGCCGGGCAACCTCGAACGCGCGGTGGTCGAGCTGGCCAAGGACTGGCGGATGGACCGCGCCCTGCGCCAGCTGCAGGCGCTGCTGATCGTCTCGGACGCCCAGAAGAGCTTCTTCTTGAATGGTGCCGGCGACCTGCTGCAGCCCGACGAAGACGGCATCCTGGCGATCGGCTCGGGTTCGAACTACGCGCTCGCCGCGGCGCGGGCGTTGATGCGGCACACCGCGCTGGGCGCGAGCGAGATCGCCCGCGCGGCGATGGGCATCGCGGCCGAGATCTGCGTCTTCACCAACGACTCGCTGACCCTCGAGGAGCTCTAGGCACGGGCCGCGGCCCGGCGCCGAGGGAGAGACCTCCGATGCCGTCGAAGACGACCCACGACCACGCCCCGAGCGTGGTCCTCGAAGACCTGAAGCCGCGCGAGATCGTCGCCGAGCTCGACAAGTTCGTGGTCGGCCAGCGGGCCGCCAAGCGCGCGGTGGCGATCGCCCTGCGCAACCGCTGGCGGCGCCAGCAGCTCGACCCGGCGCTGGCCGATGAGATCGCGCCCAAGAACATCCTGATGATCGGCCCGACGGGCGTCGGCAAGACCGAGATCGCCCGCCGCCTCGCCCGCCTGGCCAAGGCCCCGTTCATCAAGGTCGAGGCCAGCAAGTTCACCGAGGTGGGCTACGTGGGCCGCGACGTCGAGTCGATCATTCGCGACCTCGTGGAGTTCGCCGTCGCCATGGTGCGCGACGAGCGGCGAGAGCTGGTCCGCGAGCAGGCCGCGGAGCGCGCCGAGGAGCGGTTGCTGTCCTTGCTGGTGCCGGCGCCACCGCTCACCGGCTTTGGCGAGAAGCGGGACGACAAGATCACCGAGACCCGCCAGAAGTTCCGCACGCGCCTGCGCTCCGGCGCCCTCGACGCGCGGCAGGTGGAGATCGAGATCGAGGAGAACTCCTACTCGGCGATGGAGATGTTCACCCCGCAGGGCGTCGAGGAGGTGGGCTTCAACCTCAAAGAGATGATGCCCGGCCTCTTCGGCCGCCGGCGGCGGCAGACGGTGACGGTGGCCGAGGCGCGCGAGATCCTGGCGCAGCAGGAGGCCGAGAAGCTGATCGATCGCCAGCAGGTGGCGCGCGAGGCGCGGCATCGGGTCGAACAGGGTGGGATGGTCTTCCTCGACGAGATCGACAAGATCGCCGGGCGCGAGGGCGGCCGCGGCCCGGACGTCTCTCGCGAAGGCGTGCAGCGCGACCTGCTGCCGATCGTCGAGGGCACCACCGTCAACACCAAGTACGGCATGGTGAAGACGGACCACGTCCTGTTCATCGCCGCCGGAGCCTTCCACGTCTCGAAGCCCTCCGACCTGATCCCCGAGCTGCAGGGCCGCTTCCCCATCCGGGTCGAGCTCGAGGCGCTCTCCGAGGAGGACTTCGTCCGCATCCTCACCGAGCCGGAGACGGCGCTGACCAAACAGTACCGGGCCCTGCTCTCCGCCGAGGGCGTCGAGGTGGAGTTCTCCACCGACGGCATCCGCGAGCTGGCCCGCATGGCCGTCGAGGTCAACTCGAAGACCGAGAACATCGGCGCTCGCCGCCTCGCCACCCTGATGGAGCGGCTGCTCGAGGAGGTATCCTTCGAGGCACCGGACATGGCCGGCGTGAACCTCAAGGTCGACGCCGCCTACGTAGAGCGGACCCTGGCCAACCTGGTCAAGGACCACGATCTCAGCCTCTACGTCCTCTAGCTCCGGCCCCGAGCACCGCCACCCGATGACGAGGATGAACCGCATGCGACGATCGACCGGGCTCCCGACCGCGTCCACCTGGGCCCTGCTCGCCCTCGGCCTGTTGCTCAGCACGGGCTGCGGCAAGAAGGGCGAACCGCTGCCGCCGCTGCGCTACGTGCCGCAGGCGGCGAGCGACCTCGCGGCCCGCCAGCGGGGCGGCGAGCTGGTGCTGCGCATGCCCTACCCCAAGCTGGCGACCAACGGCTACAAACTACCTGGTCTGGCGTCCGTCGAGGTCTACCAGCTCGTCTTGCCCGCCGACGCCGCCGGCAAGGCCCCAGCCGTCGACGCGCGCCAGTTCGAACCAGCCGCCAAGCTCATCCGCTCGCTGCGCGGCGCCGACCTCCAGGCCGCCACCCTCGGCGATCGCTTGGAGGTCCACCTGCCCGTGCCGGCCGCTGAGGCCGGGGCTCCGCGCACGAGCCTGACCTTCGCGGTCCGCTATCTCGCCACCACCGGCGAGCGCTCGGTGCTCTCGAACCTCGCCCAGGTGGTGCCGATCGGTGCTCCCGAGCCGCCCACCGACCTCGCCCTCGAGCCGACGCGCGAAGGCATCGTCGTCAGCTGGCAGGGTTCACCGCAAGCGGGCTCCTTCCGGGTCTACCGGCGGCTCGCCCAGGAAAAGAGCTACGGGCCTGCCCTCGCCACCGTGCCCGGGGACGCGGCCCGCTACGCGGACGAGACGGCTCGCTTTGGCAGCCGCTACATCTACGCAGTGACCGCTCTCGCCAAGGAAGACCCGAGCATCGAGAGCGCCTTCGCCGCAGAACGGGAGGTCGACTACCGCGACCGCTTCCCGCCACAGGCACCCGCCGGCCTGGTCGCCTTGACCGAGCGGGATCGCGTCCGCCTGGCCTGGGAGGCGAACGCCGAGGGCGATCTCGCCGGGTACCACGTCTATCGCCGGAGCGCTGGCGGTGACGAACGGCTGACCAGCGCGCCGATCGCGGCCACCTCGTTCGTGGTCAGCAACCTCGTGTCGGGGCAGAGCTACACCTTCTACGTGGTGGCGGTCGACAGCCAGGGCAACGAGAGCCCGGCGAGCGCCGAGACCAGCATCACGCTGCCGTAGGAGCCGCCAGGAGCGATGAGCGAGCTCTACCGCCTCTCCGGGGCCGGCAACGACTTTCTCGCTATGGTCGAGCCGGCCGTCCAGCCGACCGCGGCCGAGATCAAGGCCCTCTGCACCCGCGGCCTGTCGCTGGGCGCCGATGGTTTCTTCACCCTCCGACGCCTCGGCGACGGCGCCGTGCGCATGGACTACTGCAACGGCGACGGCCATCCCGCCGACCTCTGCCTCAACGGCACCCGTTGTGCCGGCCGGCTCGCCTGCGAGCTCGGCTGGGCAGAGGACTTGATGGTGGTCGAGACCGGTGCCGGCCGTCTGGCCGTGCGCCGGCGGGGCGAATCGGCGATGGAGGTGGAGCTGCCGCGGCTGGAGACGCCGCTGCGCGAGGTCAGCCTCGAGCACGACGGACGACCCTGGGAGGGCTGGCTGGTCCACGTCGGCGTTCCCCACCTCGTAGTGCTCTGGCCCGGGGACTTGGCCCTCGCCCCGGTCGCCACGATGGGCCCCGTGCTGCGCCACCATCCCGTGCTCGGCGCCGCGGGAGCGAACGTCGATTTCGTGCGCTTCACGGCCGAAGGCTCTCTCGCGATCCGCTCCTATGAGCGGGGCGTCGAGGCCGAGACGCTCGCTTGCGGCACCGGCGTGATCGCCGCCGTGGCCCTGGGCTTGCTGATCCGTCGTCTCGATCTCCCCGTCCGGGCGCTCACCAAGGGGGGCTTCGAGCTCGAGGTCGGTGGCACCTCCGGCTCGCAGGCGCTCCCCGACCGCTGGACCCTCGCCGGCGACGCACGCCTCCTCGCCCGCATGGAGCTGCGGGCCGAGGCCCTCAGCCTGCCGGCACCGCCCCCCTGGTAGCGGCTCGGCCCTTGTCGCGACTCGGCGCGGCGAGCCCGCCACGGTGTGACGGCGGGCCGGTGACGAGGAAATAGCCGATCGCCATTTCGCGTTACGATCACGCACGCAATGTGGCCCCGGATCTCCCCGCTTCTCTTCCTCGCGCTCGCCACCGCCGTCCCCGCTCAGAAGCCCCCCGCCGCCGCCACCATCGAGGTCCCTCTCCGTTTCGACGGCGTCGAGGGCAAGCTCTCGCTGCGCGACCTCACACCAGAAGCGGCGGCACCGTTGGCCGCGGCGGTCGCCGCTGAGCTCACGGAGCTCGCGCCGCTCCTGAGCTCCACCGCGGCGGCGCCCGGCGGCCTGGCGGAGCTCAACCGTGCCGCCGGTAAGGGCGAGACCGCCATCGACCCGCGCCTCGCCGAGCTCCTCGAGCGTGCCCTTCGCTTCTGCGCCTGGAGCGGCGGCGCCTACGGCCCCCTCGGAGGGCCGCTCGATCGGCTGTGGTCCTTTCGCTATCCGGCCAGCGAGGAGCTGGCGCCGCCGGACTTCGAGCAGGCGCTGGCAGCGGCCCGCTGCGACAACCTGCGGCTCGACACCGGTCACGGCCAGGCAGAGCTCAAGGCTGGCAGCGAGATCCACCTCGGTGGCTACGCGGCGGCGTTCGCCGTCGACCGCGCAGTGGCCGCTCTCCAGGCCGGCGGTGCCGGCAACCTGATGGTGGAGCTCGGCAGCGTGCAACGAGGCATCGGTGACGGCCCGGACGGTCGCGGTTGGCGGGTCAGCCCGCCGCCGATCGAGGGCGAGGGCGAGCCGCTACCGGACCTCTGGTTGCGCGACCAGTCGGTCGCCCTGGCGAGCCGCGTCACACCCGGCCTCGTGCCCCAGGCCTTGTTGCTCGACCACCGGCGCGGCCGGCCGGCAGAGGGGATCCTCGCGGTGATCGCGGCCAGCCAGCTCGCCGTCGACGCCCAGGGCCTCGCCGCCACCCTCTTCGTCACCGGCAGTCGCGAAGGCCAGCTGCGTCTCGGCGCGCTGCAGCCACGGCCGGCCGCGCTCTGGCTGCTCGGCGCCCAGGGCAGCGACGTGCCGCTCGTCGTCGAGTACAACTTCTCCCAGCTGCGCCGTGCCGCTGCCCCGCGCGGGCGGCGCGGGGCTGGCCCCTGACCGCCGTTCCCGCCCGGGCGATGCCTCCGCACAACCCCCTGCGCAAGCTCGAGCGACTCCGCAGGCGGCGACCGCTCGGCCCGCTGCCGGTAGGCGTGCGGATCCTGCTCTTCTTGGTCGGCTGGCTGTTGCTGTTGATCGGCTTCGCCGGCCTGGTGCTGCCGGGGATCCAGGGCGTGCTCACCATCTTCGTGGGCGCCGCCGTCCTGTCGCTGGTGAGCGAGCTGGTCTACGACGGCCTGCGCGCCATGCTCTCGCGCTGGCCGTCGATCTGGCGGCGGGTGGAGGGCCTGCGAATGCGCATCTTCCGGCGCCTGCGCCGCCGGCGGCGCTGAACCGGGCGCCAGGGCGCAGCACTCCGCTCGGGAGCCGGGCTAGACCCCCCGCACCTCAGCCCCCCAAACCAGCTTGTGGAGCTGCAGCTGGACACGGACGGGCAAGCGGTCGCGCAGCACCCACGCCGCGAGCTCCCGCGGCTGGAGCGCTCCCCACACCGGCGCGAAGTGGACCGTGCAGCGCTCGGCCAGGCGATGGAGGCTCAACACCTCGCGCGCCCAATCGTAGTCGTCCCTCCCCGCGAGGACGAACTTCACTTCGTCGCGCGCCGTCAGCTGTTCGAGGTTGGCCCAGTGGTTGTGGCCCACCTCGCCGCTCGCCGGGCATTTGACGTCGACGACGCGGCGCACCCGCGGGTCCACCCCACCGATGTCGAGGCCACCGCCGGTCTCCAGCATCACCTCGTAGCCGGCATCGCACAGCGCCGCGAGCAGCGGGCGGGCCCCCGGCTGGAGCAGCGGCTCGCCGCCGGTCACCTCCACCAACGGGCAGCCGAAGGCGGCAACCCGCGCCAGCACCTCCTCGAGACTCATCCACTCGCCGGTGTAGAAGCTGTGCTCGCTGTCGCACCAGACGCACCGCATCTGGCAGCCGGTGAGCCGCACCAAGACGCACGGGCGGCCAGCCAGGGTGGACTCACCCTGGAGCGAGTAGAAGATCTCGTTCACCTTGACCCGCCGGCTCGCCGGGAGGTGGGGTTTCGAGGTGTCAGCCACCGGCCCGGCTCACGGCTCGAAGGTGGCGCACGAGGTCTCGGTCTCCCAGATCTCCACCCGGCTGACCCGCACCCGCTCGTCGTCGAGCCGGCGCGAGACCTCCTGGTAGACGAACTCGGCGAGCAGCTCGGCAGTGGTGTTGCGCTCGGTGAACGGCGGGATGTCGTTGATCACCCGGTGGTCGAAGCGATCGAGGACCGCGTGCAGCACGGCTTTGAGGTCCGCGAAATCGACCACCATGCCCAAGCCGTCGAGCTGGCTGGCCGAGGCATGGACCCGCACCCGGTAATTGTGGCCGTGGAGGTTCTGGCAACCGCCGGTGTGGCCGCGGATGAAGTGGGCGGCAGCGAAGGTGTAGTCCTTGAAGACGGTGAACACGCGGGCTCCTGCCGGTTGGCTCACGACTGGCTAAGGAAACGGAGAGTGGGGGGCAGGCCGTCGGCGAGCGAACGCGGTGCCCAGTCGAGCTCCTGGCGGGCGCGGGAGTCGTCGAAGGCCCAATGGCAACCCAAGCTGGCGAGCTGGCCCGGGGAGAGCGGCGGTCGGCGGCCCCGCAGGCGATTCGCCAGACCGGCAATTCCCAGCAGGACGCGGGCTGCGCCCAGGCCCAGGCGCAGCCGGGGCACGCCTGCGCCGCTCAGGGCCGAGACCTGGCGCACCACGGACTCGACGCTCGCGATGTCGCCGGCCAGGATGTAGTCGCGACCTGGGTTCGCCCGCTCCATCACCCGCAGAATGGCCTCGACGGCGTCGTCGAGGTGCACCCAGCTCGTTTTGCGCCCCCCCTCGACCAGCACCGGCATGCGGCCCATGGCGATGGTGCGCAGCAGCACGTTGGCGCCCTGTTTCTTGCCGGGCGGGCCGTAGATCAGGCTAGGGTAGACGATGTTGACCTTGAGGCCCTGGCGTTCCCACTCGCGGACCCGCAGGGTGCCCTCGTGCTTGGTGAGGCCGTAGGGGCTGGGAAAGGGCTCGCGGATCGGCGAGGTCTCGGTGGCCGGGGCGCCGTCTTCCGGGCTGCCCCCGAACTGGGCGATCGAGGAGACGAAGAGGAGCCGGCCGACGCCGAGCTTGTAGGCGAGCGAGGCGACGTTCTCGGCGCCCTCGGCATTGATCCGCCGCATCATCCCGAGGTCGCCGTCCATCTCGACGAAGGCGGCCGCGTGGATCACCCAATCGGCGCCGGACATTCCCTCGCGCATGGAGGTGCGGTCGGTGATGTCGGCGACGAAGGTCGCAATGCCGAGGGCCTGCAGCGCCGAGGCGTCCTTGCCGGCCCGCACCAGCGCCCGCACCTCGTGACCGCGCTCCACCAGCGCGCGCGCCAAAGCACCGCCGAGGTAGCCGGTTGCTCCTGTGATGTAGATCCGCATCGTTCGACGATCCCGCTTCTCGAGCCCGCTCCAAGGGGTGGGAATCAACCGCACCCGGATCCTGTTATCTCCGACGTGGTGGGCGCCTTGGGAGCAGGCCCACCTGCCAGGTTCGGCGGCACCCGCCGCTGCGGCGACACCGATCGAGCCCGGCCCGTTGCTTCAGCTCCCTCTCCTCCCCCGTGCCGTCTCCCTCCACGGCACGGGCTTTTTTCTGTCCCCCCTAGCTCACGGTCTCCTGCGCCAGCTGCCGTAGCACGAAGTGGAGGATGCCGCCGTGGCGGTAGTAGTCCACCTCCTGCGGCGTGTCGAGGCGGACCCTGGCCGTGAAGCGCAGGCTGGAGCCGTCTTCCCGCGTGGCCTGGACGACGAGCGAACGGTCCGCTCCGAAGCCGCTCGCGAGGCCTGCCGCCAGCCCTTCGATGGCGAAGACCTCGCGCCCGGTGAGGCCGAGGCTCGCGGCGCTCTCGCCGGGGGAGAACTCGAGGGGCAACACGCCCATACCCACCAGGTTGCTGCGGTGGATGCGCTCGTAGCTCTCGGCGATCACCGCCCGCACACCCAACAGGCGCGGGCCCTTGGCCGCCCAGTCGCGCGACGAGCCCGAGCCGTACTCCTTGCCGGCCAAGATGATCAGCGGCACGCCTTCGTCGCGGTAGCGCATCGCGGCGTCGAAGATCGACTGCACCTCGGCGCTCGGCAGATGGACGGTGAAGCCACCTTCGATCTCCGGCGTCATCCGGTTGCGCAAGCGCACGTTGGCGAAGGTGCCGCGCATCATCACCTCGTGGTTGCCGCGCCGTGAGCCGTAGGAGTTGAAGTCCTTGGGGGCCACGCCGTGCGCCACGAGGTAGCGGCCGGCCGGGCTGTCCGCCTTGATCGAGCCGGCCGGCGAGATGTGGTCGGTGGTGATCGAGTCGCCGAGAACGGCGAGCACGCGCGCCCCACGCAGCTCGCCGACCGGCGGTGGCACCGGCGAGATGCCCACGAAATAGGGCGGGTTGCGCACGTAGGTCGAGCCCGCGTCCCACTCGTAGGTGTCGCCGCTGGGCACCGCGAGCGCCGTCCAGCGCTCGTCGCCGGCGAAGACGTCAGCGTACTCGCGACCGAACATCTCTCCCTTGACGGCGGCAGCGACCGTGGCAGCGATCTCCTGTTGCGACGGCCAGAGGTCGCGCAGGTAGACCGGCTGGCCGTCCGCACCGTGGCCCAGGGGCTCGCTGCGCAGGTCGATGTCGACCGTGCCGGCGAGGGCGTAGGCGACCACCAGGGGCGGCGAGGCGAGGAAATTGGCGCGCACCTCCGAGGAGATGCGGCCCTCGAAGTTGCGGTTGCCGGAAAGCACCGCGGCGACCACCAAGCTGCCGGCCTCGATCGCCTTCGACACCGGCGCCGGCAGCGGGCCGCTGTTGCCGATGCAGGTCGTGCAGCCGTAGCCGACCAGCTGGAAGCCGAGGGCGTCGAGGTAGGGGGTGAGGCCCGCCTCGGCGAGGTAGCTGGTGACCACCTTGGAGCCGGGGGCGAGGCTGGTCTTGACGAACGGCTTGGTGTGGAGCCCTTTTTCGACCGCCTTCTTGGCCACCAGGCCGGCCGCCACCATCACCGACGGGTTGGAGGTGTTGGTGCAGCTGGTGATCGCCGCGATCACCACCGAGCCGTGCTTGAGCTCGAGGGCCCCGCCCTTGAGCTCACCGGTGGCCGCTGGCGGCCCCTCCGGCGCCACGGCGAGGGCCGGCTTCTTCGCCTTGGCGCCGGCCATCAAGCCGGGCAGCTCCTGGCTGAAGACGCTCTTGACCCGGGACAGGGCCACCCGGTCCTGCGGCCGGCGAGGGCCAGCGAGCGACGGCTCGACGGTCGCGAGATCGAGCTCCAGGGTGTCCGTGTAGGTCGGCTCCGGGCTCGCGGCGCTGTGGAAGAGGCCCTGCTCCTTGGCGTAGGCCTCGACGAGCGCCACCTCTTCGGGCGCGCGCTGGGTGAAGCGCAGGTAGTCGAGGGACGCCTGATCGATGGGGAAGATGCCGCAGGTGGCGCCGTACTCCGGCGCCATGTTGGCGATCGTGGCCCGGTCGGCGAGGGGCAGTGTCGCCAGCCCGGGGCCGTAGAACTCCACGAACTTGCCGACCACGCCCTTCTGCCGCAACATCTGGGTGACGGTGAGCACGAGGTCGGTCGCCGTCGAGCCTTCCGGCAGGGTCCCGGCCAGGCGGAAGCCCACCACCTGGGGGATCAGCATCGAGACCGGCTGGCCGAGCATCGCGGCCTCTGCCTCGATGCCACCGACGCCCCAACCGAGCACCCCGAGACCGTTGATCATCGTGGTGTGCGAGTCGGTGCCGACCAAAGTGTCCGGGTAGGCCCACAGGGCCCCGCTCGGGCCGGCACCGGCCATCACGACGCGAGCCAGGTATTCGAGGTTCACCTGGTGCACGATGCCGGTGTCCGGCGGCACCACCTTGAAGTTGTCGAAGGCGCTCTGGCCCCAGCGCAGGAAGGCGTAGCGCTCGCGGTTGCGTTCGAACTCCAGCTGCGCATTGATCAGGAACGCCGCCTCGGAGCCGTACTCGTCCACCTGCACCGAGTGATCGATCACCAGCTCCACCGGCTGCATGGGGTTGATCCGCCGCGGATCGCCACCGAGGGCGCGCATGGCATCGCGCATCGCCGCCAGGTCGACGACCGCCGGCACGCCGGTGAAGTCCTGCAGGAGGACTCGCGCCGGCATGAAGGCGATCTCCTGCGCCGGCTCGGCTCGGGGCTCCCAACGCAGCAGCGCCTCGATCTCCGCGGCCTTCACGACGTCGCCGTCCTCGCGCCGCAGCAGGTTCTCGAGGAGCACCCGCAGGGCAAACGGCAGGCGGCCGAGCGAGTAACCGCTCGCCTCCAGGCGGGGGAGCCTCGCGATGCGATAGCTGCGATCGCCGACGGCAAGCGTGCCGTGGCATCCAAAGCTGTCCTTCATTCCCATCTCCTCCGACTCACAGTGGGGGCGGCTCACGGCGCAGGGGCGGCTCTCGGTGCGGGGACGGGCCGCGAAGCGGCACCCGGTGGTGGCCCGTGAACGATAGCGCATTGGCCCGCCGGTTGGCACGTTGGGGGTTCCGCTCGGCGGTGCCGGGGCAGGGGGCTGCGCCCGCGGCGCCCATCGCGCGCGGCTGCGTCGGACGCTCCCCGGCAGCGCCTGGCACGCTCACCACTCGACCCTTCCGAGCTAAGATCGACAACCATGCAGTTGGGCACCGATCTTCGCGCTCCCGTCCTGTTGCTCGCCATGCCGCAAGTGGTGGACCCCTTCTTCCACCGCAGCGTGGTGCTGCTGGTCCACCACGACGACGAGGGCAGCCTCGGTTTCATCCTCAACCGGCCGACCGAGATCAAGATCTCCGACATCCTCGACGGCATGGAGATCCAGTGGCAGGGTGCGGCCGAAGAGGTGGCGCACTTCGGCGGCCCGGTGCAGCCGCAGCTCGGCAGCGTCCTCTTCGCTGCCGAGGCTGAGGCGCTGCCGGCCGGCTCGCAGCAGGTGGTGCCTGGCGTGGCGCTCACCCAACACGTCGGCGACCTCTCCCAGCTCGCCGCCCTGCCACCGGCCGCCCTGCGGCTCTTTCTGGGCTACGCCGGCTGGGGTGCCGGCCAGCTGGTGGGGGAGATCCTCCGTAACGATTGGCTGATGGCCCCACCATCCCAGGAGCTGTTGTTCCAACCCAATCCCGAGGACAGCTGGGAGGCCGCACTGCGCTCGGTCGGCGTCGATCCCGCGACCTTGCCTGCCTGGACCCAAGCTGCCGATGAGCAAGCCGCGAACTGACAGGCGCCGCACCACTCGCAAGCGGGTGCGGACCGAGCACCAGGTGTCGGCCGGCGGGCTGGTGGTCCAGGACGGCCACATCCTGCTCATCTCCACCCGCGAGGGCCGGCGCTGGCAGCTGCCGAAGGGCCACGTGGAGCCGGGTGAGAGCACGGCCCAGGCGGCCTGCCGCGAAGTGCAAGAGGAGACCGGGATCACCGGCCTAATCGTCGCGCCCCTGCCCGAGATCGAGTACTGGTTCGTGGAGCGGGACCGGCGGCGGATCCACAAGCGGGTCCACTACTTCTTGCTCAGCTACGTGCGCGGCTCCACCGAGGACTACGATCCCAACGAGGTCAGCGGCGCCGAGTGGGTACCTTGGGAGGACGGTCTCGCCCGTCTGAGCTTCGCCAACGAGCGCAAGGTGGCGCTCGCCGCCCGTGAGCTCCTGACCGCTCGGCAAGCCGAGCTGATAGCCTAACGGGCATGCTACGCGCCGCCCTGCAGGTTCTGATCAACTGCGTCGGCCTGTTGGCCGCCGCCTATTTCCTCCCCGGCATCCACTACGACACGACGAGGGGAATCGCCTACCTGATCCTCGCCGGGGTCGTCATCGGCTTGATCAACCTGCTGGTCAAGCCGCTCGCCACCCTCCTCTCGCTGCCCTTCATCATCCTGAGCCTCGGCCTCTTCTATCTCGTGGTCAACGGCCTGATGCTCTACCTCGCAGCCGGATTGCTCGACGGCCTGAAGATCGACGGCTGTGGCTGGGCGATCCTCGGCGGCATCGTGATGGGGCTGATCAACTGGGCCATCCGCGCCCTCGCTCCGGGCGAGTCATGAGCCACGGCGTCCCTCCCGCGCCGCGCCCGGTGGCAGTGGTCACCGGGGCCTCGGCCGGCATCGGTGCCGCCACCGCCAGGGCGCTCGCCGCGCAGGGCTTCGAGGTCTACGCCGGGGCCCGCCGGCGCGATCTCCTGGCAGCGCTCGCGGCGGAGATCGCCGGTCACGCTCTGCCGCTCGACGTCACCGAGCCGGCCAGCGTCGACGCCTTCGTGGCCGCCGTGCCGCGCTGCTCGCTCCTGGTCAACAACGCCGGCGGTGCCAAGGGGCTCGAGACGATCGCCGACGCCGACGAGGCGAAGTGGCGGTGGATGTGGGAGACCAACGTCATCGGCTTGCTGCGGATGACCCGTGCCCTGCTGCCCAAGCTCGAGGCGGCGGCGGGCCACGTGATCAACGTCGGCTCGATCGCCGGCTTCGAGACCTATGCCGGCGGCGCCGGCTACACGGCGGCGAAGC
>WBZL01000759.1_pt1 | contig 35608 bp, 35 predicted proteins | sample 5204291 | NCBI WGS metagenome assembly WBZL01 (sample SAMN12344345, study PRJNA552823) | activated sludge metagenome | biome: Activated sludge suspended growth; feature: Nitrification reactor; material: Wastewater; isolation source: activated sludge from nitrification reactor of wastewater... | reverse complement strand
GTGTTCCCAAAAGTTTGCATGAAAGCAAATCATAAAGTGTCATAAGTGCAAATGCAAACTTTCCCCAAAGGGGTGGATTCCCATGGGTCACCAACAACTTACCCAAAGAGAGTAAAGATTTGAAAGATGTGTTATGCCTGTTGGTGACTCCACCTGCCCGCACTATGCAAATCCGGTATACTCTCTGCAGGCGGGCGTTTCACTCGGAGAACACCAACAGGGGCGGAATGAGAAGGAGATGAATGGTATTGTATAGAGTAATCAAATTTTAAATCACAATAGTTTCTAATAATTAAGAACACGAGATGTTCAAATCCGCTGAGTCCCCTCTGCAAAGATGCAACCTATTAACTTTTACTTCAAGCGGGAGACTCAGCGGGGACGAGAGGCGGGCGTTTCACTCGGAGAACACCAACAGGGGCGGAATTGCGTCAGGACGCCTGTCTTGCTCCAGGCAAGCTTGTCTGAAGCCAGACAGGCCCGCCTGCCGAGACTGTACTTGTTTAACCGACTGCGGGCAGGCAGGAAAGTCCTGATGCAAAAAATGTTCAAAAAAGTCTTGGGGATTTTCTTTTACATTTCACTATGAATAAGAATTGGTTAGTTTTAAAAGAACAAAATTGAAGATTCATCGCACCTATTTACAATGAGCTTCATCGGATTGGGTGAATGGTCTGCCGGGAAGCTCAGACCCGAAAGGCGGATAAGAATATGTCAGGAAATGCTCTAAAAGATACAAAAAAACTGCAAGCCAGCTTCGTTCCACCGACACCACCAGCGCCGGACACGGCTCAAGAATACTCAGAAAGTACGCATCAATCACATACTCGCAGCATTGCAGATGAGATCACTGAAAAAACATTTCAGGATGTCAGTCTGTGCTATCAGTGCGGCAAGTGCTCCGCCGGCTGCCCGGTAAGATTTTACATGGATATTGCGCCAAACAAGGTGGTGAGGTTGATACAGCTTGGACTCTATGACGAAGCTCTAAGCTCAACAACTCCATGGCTTTGCGCCGGCTGTTTGACTTGTTCAACAAGATGTCCGAACAGTTTTGATCTGGCAAAATTCATGGATGCTGTGAGGGAAGTTGCCCTTGAAAAAGGAGTTGATGTGAAAGAGAAGGACATACTGAATTTTCATAAGGCATTTCTTGATCAGATAAGGCATCACGGCAGATCGTATGAAGTCGGACTTGTTGCCGATTACAAAATGAGAACGCTCAATCTTCTTCAGGATGTTGATTCGGCTCCCGGAATGTTTGTCAACGGCAAACTCTCGGCGCTGCCGCACAATATCAAAGACAAGAAGAGTGTGAAAGACATTTTTAAGAAAACATCAGGAAAGCAAAAACAAAAACCTCTTTAGGGAGGAATCATGAGATTTGGATATTATCCCGGTTGCTCACAGACAGGTACTGCAAAGGAATATGATATCTCGCTGAGAAAAGTGATCGGGAAACTCGGAGTGTCATTTGATGAACTGGATGACTGGTCATGCTGCGGAGCAACATCAGCACACGTGACAAACCACAAGCTTGCAAATGCGCTTGCTATGAGAAACATTGCGCTGGCAGGCATGCAGGGAATTGACAATATGGTCGCTCCTTGCGCCGCATGCTATAACCGCCTTGTCTTGTCGCAATATGAAACGATGCATCACCCGGAGATAAAAGCCGAAACGGAAGAATTGCTCTCTGCAAAACTAACGCAGGATATCAGAGTCATGAATGTCCTTGAGCTGTTCATGAAGATCGGCCTGGAAAAGATAATTGAAAACCGCAAACATGAACTGAGCGATCTGAATGTTGCCTGTTACTACGGATGCCTTCTTGTAAGGCCTGCGGAGATTACAAAGTTCGACGATGCCGAGCAGCCCGTTTCGATGGAAAAGATAGTTGGGGCAACCGGTGCAAAGACGGTTGACTGGAATTACAGAGTTGAATGCTGCGGTGCAGCGCATTCAATAGCAAGAAGAGACATTGTTATTGATCTGTCAAAGAAGATCATAGATGATGCCGTTGATAACGGAGCGAATGTGATGGTTGTTGCCTGTCCGATGTGTCATACAAATCTTGACATGCGGCAAAGAGCGATGAAACGAGTATATCCCGGCCATAAGGAGTTTCCGGTTCTGTATCTTTCGGAGCTTATCGGACTCTCGCTTGGGATGAACGAAAAAGAACTTGGCATCGATCTTCACTATATTGATTTAAAATATGATGGAAACATTTTAAAGAATACTGTTGCTTGATGAGGAGTATGAAAAATGAAAATTGGCGTATTCATATGTCATTGCGGCGAGAACATAAGCAGAACTGTTGACTGTCCGCGCGTAGCTCACTTTTGTGAAGGACTTCCCGGTGTAGAATATTCGATCGATTACAAATACATGTGTTCCGATCCGGGACAAAAGATGATCAAAGATGCGATCCATGAACATGAGCTTGATGCAATTGTTGTTGGATCGTGCTCACCAAACATGCACGAAAGAACTTTCCGAAACGCCGCTGTATCAGCCGGCATAAATCCTTTTCTTGTTGAGATAGCAAATCTCCGCGAACACTGTTCATGGGTTCATGATGATGTGGAAGCAGCTACGGAAAAGGCAATCGAACTTGTTCGCATGGCTATCGAGAAAGTGAAGCGTGATAAACCTCTAACTAAGATAAAGGTTCCTGTTACCAAGAGAGTGCTTGTCATCGGCGGAGGTATCGCAGGCATACAGGCAGCGCTTGATGTGGCAAATGCCGGATATGAAGTTGTGCTTGTGGAAAGAGAGCCCTCCATTGGCGGGCACATGAGTCAGCTCTCGGAAACATTTCCGACGCTTGACTGCTCGCAGTGCATTCTTACTCCGAGAATGGTTGAGGTTTACCAGCATCCGAAGATCAAACTTCTTACTTACTCCGAAGTTGTAAAGGTCGAAGGCTTCATCGGAAATTTCAAAGCCACTATCAAAAAGAAGGCAAGGCATATCAATGAAGATCTTTGCTCGGGATGCGGACTGTGCATAACAAAATGTCCGACCAAGAAGAAAGCCTACAATTCGTTCGAAGAAGATCTCGCTTTCAGGCCTGCCATTTATGTTCCGTTCCCGCAGGCAGTGCCAAACATACCGGTGATAGACGAAACAGTCTGCATGTATTACAAGAACGGAAAATGCGGAATGTGTGTGAAGGTATGCGACAGGGAAGCCATAGACTTTGAACAAAAGGACACAATGCTTGTAGCCGATATTGGTGCGATCATTGTCGCAACCGGATATAAACTTTACAACATTGACAAGAAAACATTCGACTCTAAATACAAAGGTTACGGTGAATACGGATACGGAAAATACAGGGATGTGATTGACGGGTTGCAGTTCGAACGTATCGCAAGTGCATCCGGTCCTACGGCAGGTGAAATCAAACGGCCGTCAGACGGAAAAGAACCGAAGAAGATCGTCTTCATACAATGCGTAGGTTCGCGTGATCCTTCAAAAGGAATTTCTTATTGCAGCAAGATCTGCTGCATGTACACTGCAAAGCATGCAATGCTCTACAAGCATAAAGTGCATGACGGTGAAGCTTACGTATTTTATATGGACATTCGTGCCGGCGGAAAGATGTATGATGAATTTGTCAGACGTGCTATTGAAGAAGATCATGTAAAGTATATCCGCGGAAGAGTTTCAAGAATTTATGAGGAGAACGGAAAGTACATCGTCAAAGGTGAAGATACAATTGCCGGAGTGCCGGTTGAGATTGATGCCGATCTTGTAGTGCTGGCTACTGCAATGATCCCGCACGACAATGCTCCTGCACTTGCGCAGACAATTGGAATTCCTTACGACAGGCATGGCTTCTTCAACGAAGCTCATCCAAAGCTCAGGCCGGTTGAAAGCACGACAGCCGGTGTATTTCTTGCCGGAGCATGCCAATCACCAAAGGACATTCCCGAATCAGTGTCAATGGCTTCTGCGGCGGCAAGCAAGGCAATGATACTGTTTGCTTCGGATACACTCGAACGTGAACCGGTAGTTGCAAAAGTCAACGAAGATCTTTGTGCAGGATGTTTTTACTGCAAGAAGGTTTGCCCGTTCGGTGCAATTGAAGTGAAAGATATAACTGATGTGAACGGGATAGTATATAAGGAGGTCGCTTACATTAATCAGGGAGTATGCCAGGGATGCGGAACATGCACTGCTACTTGTCTTTCCAAATCGATCGAACTTGCCGGATTCAACAACGAAGAAATATTTGCAGAGATAGCGGCATTGTGAAGATTCATAAAGTTTTAAACTATTGAAATATGACACAGCAAAAATGGGAACCGAAAATAGTTGCCTTTGTATGTAACTGGTGCACGTATGCGGGCGCTGACCTTGCCGGAACATCACGGCTGAAGTATCCTGCAAATACCAAGATCATACGCGTAATGTGTTCAGGAGGAATTGATCCGGTATTCATACTAAAAGCTTTTGAACGCGGTGCTGACGGAGTTCTTGTTTCAGGATGCCATCCTAATGACTGTCACTACAATGCAGGAAATTTTCATGCCCGCAGGAGATGGGATCTGTTTCATGAACTGCTTGATTTTTTAGGTATTGAAAAGGAAAGACTGCAGTTCTCCTGGATATCAGCTTCCGAAGGAAAGAAGTTTGCTGATGTAATAACAAAAGTAACAAAAGACATTATGGCTCTCGGACCATTCAAGGCATATCAGGACATGAACTCTGAATTTACAATTGAGTTTCCTGAACTTGAAGCCGCAGTTCATAAAGAAATGATTCACGAAGAGGAGGTGACAGATGGAAGAGCTTAGACAATATGCCAAAGAGCTTCTTGAAAGAGGAGAGGTAGCTGCTGTAATTGGATATCAGCAGGTGAACGAAATGAGAACGAAGCCGATCATAGTCACTGAACCCGCTGATGCATCGAAGCTGGTTTTCAATGAACACTGTCTGAACAATCTTTCAGTTTATCTTACAAGGGCGAGGATCAGATCTTTGATGAGAACAAAAGACAAACCGACGAAGCTTGCAGTAACTGCCAAGCCATGTGATGTTCATTCCATAATCGCTTTGATTCAGGAAAATCAGATCCACAGGAACGACGTTCACATAATCAGTTTCAATTGTCATGGTGTTGTTCGCGACTTTGGATGCGAATTCAACGGAGACTATCTTGCGGCAAAATGCATCACTTGTGAGACTCACAAGCCGCTATACTATGATAAGATTTTCGGTGAGGAAAAAGTAACACCACAGGCAAGTGATGAATCTCTTGCAAGGATAAAGGAACTTGAGAAGATGAGTTCAAAAGAAAGATTTGAATACTTCAAGAGCGAGTTTGACAAGTGCATAAAGTGTTACGCGTGCAGGGCGGTCTGTCCGTTGTGCTATTGCCAGAGATGCATTACTGACAAGACCATTCCAAGATGGATCGAATCAAGTTCGCATGCGAGAGGAAACTTTGCATGGAACATTGTAAGAGCATTTCACCTGAGCGGGCGCTGCACAGGATGCGGTGAATGTGACCGGGCATGTCCGATGGACATTCCTCTATCTCTGATAAACAGAAGAATGGCAATGGAGGTAAAGGATCAGTTCTCTTATGTTTCGGGAAGAAGTCTTGAGACGCCGACTCTCGTTGGAAGTTTTGATAAGAAGGACAATGATGAAATTTTCATGTGAACGAATTGGCAAGTAAATCTAAACGGATTTTTGAGATGGAAGAGAAAACAATATCAAAAGAAGATCTTTTCAAATTATGTGATGATGTCATAGCAAAAGGTCACACGCTTCTTGCACCCGGAATTGCAGAATATGTTCCGGTGACAAATGCTTCACAGATCAAGTTGGATCCCTTCGCTTTGCCAACAAAGACATCTTACAAGTCTTATGTCTTTCCCAAGGCGGAACCGATTCTGTATTACAAGAGAAGCAAAAATGATGTACAACTGATCGATGCGGATGTTGACGGAAAGAAGATCATAGTGCTTGGCGCAAAGCCGTGTGATGCGAATTCAATAAACATCATGAGGCATTTGTTCAACTGGGACTATGAAGACAAATTCTTTGACCTTCGTCAGAAACATTTTATTATCATTGGTCTGATGTGCAGTTCATTTGATGAATACTGCTTCTGCACTTCGGTAGGATCTTCACCCGTTTCAGAAGAGGGCTCGGACCTGTTTCTCATACCGCTTGATGAAGAAACTTTTGCGATGAGGATAGTCACGGAAAAAGGAGAAGAGTTCATTCAACAGTACTCGGGATTTCTCAAAGAAGGAGATGAAGCAAGATCCTTCGCGGCAATGGAAAAAGTGAAGCATCCGGAAAAAGCATTTGACAGCAAGCAGGTGTACGAGTGGCTTGGGAATAATTTCGAGAGTCCGAAGTGGGACGGCATCGGAAACGTTTGCCTCTCATGCGCGCAGTGTGCGTTCGTTTGTCCCGTCTGCCATTGCTTTGATATTGTAGATGAGGATTACAGCTACTCTGAAGGAAGGCGGATGAAGAACTGGGACGGATGCCAGTTCGGACATTTTACTCTTCACGCGTCAGGACATAATCCGCGGGATATCCAAAGCAAGCGATACAGGCAAAGAGTTAATCACAAGTTCAGATACTATGTTGACAAGTTCGGTCAGATACTTTGCACCGGTTGCGGAAGATGTTCGAGAGGATGTCCGGTAAGCATAGACATCAAAGAGATAGTTGCAAACTGTAAAGATTAAATTCAGCGAAATCATGAACAACATATACATGCCGCATCTTGCGGAGATAAGAGAGATCATTGACGAGTCGCCGGATACCAGAACATTCAGACTTAAGTTCAAAGATTCCGATACGGCAAACAGATTTGAGTTCAAGGCGGGACAGTTTGCAGAGTACTCGGCATTCGGAGATGGTGAGTCAACTTTCTGCATAGCATCATCGCCCACACACAAAGAGTTCATAGAGTGTTCATTCAAAGTTTACGGTAAGGTCACACAATCATTGCAGCGATTGAATGTCGGAGATACGATCGGGATAAGGGGTCCGTACGGCAACTGGTTTCCGCTGGATGAGTTGAAAGGAAAGAGTCTGTTGTTCATAGCAGGCGGAATCGGCATGGCTCCGGTAAGATGTGTAATAGAGAATGTTCTGGACTGGAGGGAAGATTACAAAGATATTACGATAATTTACGGTGCACGATCGGTCAGCGATCTTATCTATAAGCAGGAAATCGGCGAGTGGAAACAACGATCTGATGCCAAAGTGGTTGTGACCGTAGATCCCGGCGGAGCAACACCGTCATGGGATGGTGAAGTAGGATTTGTTCCGGCAATACTTGAGAAAACTGCTCCGGCTTCTGAAAACACTGCTGTAATTTTATGCGGACCGCCTGTGATGATAAAATTCACGATGCCTGTACTTACAAAACTCGGATTCAGGGATGAAGATGTTTATACTACATTGGAAAACAGGATGAAGTGCGGATTAGGCAAGTGCGGAAGATGCAACATAGGAAATGTTTACGTATGCAAAGATGGGCCGGTATTCACTTATGCGCAGATAAAGAAATTGCCGCAAGAGTTCTGAGTTCAATTAGAAATTAGAAATTAAAAATTAGAAATAGTCGGTTGACTCGTGTGAGAAAGTAGACAATGCAGTCAATTCTTCATCTCATATTACAAAACCGAGAACTTGTTAACCGCAGAGTGCGCAAAGTAGGCGCAGTGTTCGCAGAGGATCTTGAAGAAAATTATGATTGAACTGCTTCTCACACTCTGCGTCCTTTGCGACAACTTTGCATTCTTCACGGTTAACTCTTCATTCTAATATAGCAAAACCGAGAGCTGGTTAACCGCAGAGCGCGCAGATTAGCCGCAGAGTTCGAAGAGGATCTTGAGGGAAATCAGGATTGAACTGCTTCTCACACTCTGCGTCCTTTGCGACAACTTTGCGTTCTTTGCGGTTAACTCTTCACCTCAATTCACAGAACTAAGAACTTGTTAACCGCAGAGCGCGCAAAGTAGGCGCAGTGTTCGCGGAGGATCTTGAGGAAAATTTGGATTGAACTGCATCTCACTTTAATATTCAGTCGACTAACAATTATTGACCCGGCACATAATTACATAATGCTTTAATCAGTTCGATACATGATTCGTCAAACAATTGGCATTTGAATGAAAAAGCAAAATAATTAGCTTTTGCTTCAAATGGTTAGAAAGAGGAACAAACAACACGCATGTCCAAATTGTGATTTTGAATTCAGTTCAAAATCTGAACACACCAACTATTGCCCGAATTGCGGGCAGGAAAACCATAATCCAAGACACCCGCTGATCTACTATGGATATGAATTACTGGAAAGCTTACTTCATTTTGATACAAAGTTCTTCTACACCCTGAAAATTCTCTTGTTCCATCCCGGAAAGTTAACGATTGACTACATAAACAACATCAGAGGAAGGTATATGCCGCCTTTCAGAATGTTTATATTCATTTCCATTTTTGCATTAGGTGTAGTTGGAATTTTTGAAAATTTTCTCTTTCAGAGCGGGGCATTTGGCGATAGAGGCTCTGATCAGAAAAAGGACAAGCTGACAATAGGCGAGATGTTTGACAATTCATCAGACACACTGAAAGAGAAAATACTTGTAGCTCCATTTTCTTGGATAATGAATAATCCGGAGGTAACCCATAAGCAACTGAGAAAACTTAAGAGTTCACCTGAGGATAGTATCGGATCATGGCTGGTTGAAAACGGTTACAGTAATAATGTACTGACACGGTTCTATGCTCAAAACAAGAAGTTAAGAGTAAGCAGGCAAATGACTGACTCAGAAGTAGTTCCGATGGTGGTTAACATCTTCAAGATACTTTTTTTGCTCATGATTCCAATCTTTGCATTTGTATGCTTTGTTTTTTTCTACAGAAAAAATCTTCTATACTACGACACATTGCTGTACTCAGTACATTTTGCCTGCTTTTTCCTGATCTTGTATTCTGTATTGATGTTAATGATAATTGGGTCTGCAAAGCTCGACATAAATGCATTCCCGGTAATAGGGTGGCTGACTTTTTTGATTATGTTCATCTATCAGGCTATTTCAATGAAGAAGGTCTTCTCTTTCAGCTGGTTTAGTACAATGATAAGAATGATCTTAAGCTTCATGATTTGCTTCAGTCTATTTCAGATCATTCACTATATCATTTCATCGAAATCAGGAAGGTAGTATTAATTCAACCGCCTGCAAATAACCATATCTTATATTTTTGATTGCACACTTTCTTTTTAACATTGTCTTAAAGCAGGTCTGGACCGGGAACTTCTGCCTGTAGAGTCATTGCCCTCAAAGCTACTGCATTACTGAGTCCGACTTTTTTTTAATCCCGGATTGAGTAAGAATGTTTGATTTAAAAAATCCACATTGCCGAAAATAGAAATCAAAAGCATGCCGTCGCTCATAACACAAATGACTTTGTATCAGGCTTTAGGAATAGTAGTTTTGTTTGTCATGTCATGCACAGAAGAATCATCCTCGAACAAAATCAGATCCTGTGCAAGCAATTCAAATGCTTTGATAGAATCTGATTCATGCAATCAATAAAGAGATGATTTATTCTGTCTGCAGGCAAAATAAATTCTGTTATGATTAGTGTAACCGATGCAAGGAAGCTGATTCAAGACTATGGCACTTCCGGCAAAAAGGAATTGCTCTCTTTGATCGAGGCAAATGGAAGCGTACTCGCTGAAACCATTTATGCTCCTATTGATACTCCTCCATTTCATCAATCATCAATGGACGGATATGCATTCTCATTTGAAGAATGGGACGGACATTCTTCGCTACTCGTTGTTGGTGAAATTCAGGCGGGATGCCTGCCGGATAAGATCCTTAAACCATCAGAAGCATTTCGTATCTACACCGGCGCTTCTTTACCTGATGGTGCGGATACAGTTGTGATGCAGGAAAAGGTCATCGTGGAAAATAATTCCGTAAAAATTACGGATGAAAGTATTGTCAAGGGTGCAAACGTCAGGCGCAAGGGTTCACAAACAAAGAAGGGAGAAGCGGTCTTAAAGTCTGAGCAACTTCTAACTCCGGCTGCGTTATCCTTTCTGGCGGGCATTGGCATTGATAAAGTGAACGTTTATTCAAAACCTGTGGTCAGCATTATTATAACCGGCAATGAATTGATCAATAACGGAGATGATCTTGTTGAAGCAAAAGTCTATGAATCCAATTCTGTCGGACTGACAGCAGCACTGCAACATCTAAATATTGTTCCGTCCTCTGTAACTTTCACCGGTGATAATGAAACTGAAATAATAAATGCGGTAGAAGACGTACGCAATTCGGATATCATACTTCTTACAGGCGGAGTTTCTGTTGGCAACTATGATCTTGTGCAGTCCGCTTTGGAGAAATGCGGAACACAGAAAATATTTCACCGGGTTAGACAAAAACCCGGTAAGCCATTATACTTCGGCAAGCTCAATGATACTCTTGTTTTCGGACTTCCCGGAAATCCGGCTTCATCGCTTACATGCTTCTATGAGTATGTTGTTCCTGCAATGGAGAGCTTTACGCATGTCAATTATTTGAAACGACTTAAACTGCCTTTGCTGAATGACTTCAGCAAGAAAACCGGAATGACATATTTTCTGAAAGGAAGAACTCAGGACAATGGAGTAACTATACTTGGTAATCAGGAGAGCTATTTGCTCAATTCATTTGCAATTGCCGATTGTCTGATTGAATTGGAAGAAGATAAAGAGAAGTATATTGCCGGAGAACTTGTGAGTGCAAGCATGATCGTTTAGAATCTCATGTTTATAGAAGTTAACTTTGCATATTACTTTCCACGCCAAATGAAAAGAACTCTAAGGGATAATAGAATTCTACAGAGCAGTTATTGTGAGCATTGACATATTATTCTTTGTACTGCTCTTCATGGTGGCGTTTCTTTATTCATCGGTTGGCCACGGAGGGGCAAGCGGCTATCTGGCATTAATGGCTCTTTTCAACTTCACATCAGCAACTATGCGGCCGACTGCGTTGATGTTGAATATAATAGTGTCGGGGATTGCCTTTGTTCAGTTTTACAGAAAGGGATTTTTTCGATGGGACTTGTTCTGGCCGTTTGCGGTCACTTCCCTCCCGGCTGCATTCATAGGCGGGCTCATTGACTTAGATGAAGTTGCATACGGCAGAGTGTTAGGTGTTCTTTTGCTGCTATCCGTAGTAAGACTCTTGATGCCTCTTTCGATTCATGCAAAGAGCAAATCAAATGTCAACATCTTTGGCGCTTTGATTTCCGGTGCTTTTATCGGTCTTATTTCCGGAACAATTGGAATAGGCGGGGGAATAATTCTGAGCCCATTGATATTGCTGCTCAACTGGGCGGACCGGAAAGAGACAGCCGCAGTCTCATCTTTGTTCATATTTGTTAACAGCCTGGCAGGAATTGCCGGCGTGTTTCTTAAGGGAAATAAGTTTGACAACTTAATGATCGGAATGCTTGCTGTCAGTTTTGCGGGAGGAATGTTGGGTGCATATGCCGGAGCATCAAAATTCAACTCCTCTGTTCTGAAATATACTTTGTCATTTGTTTTGATTATTGCATCCGCAAAATTGTTGTTCACTTGATTGAGAGCATAGTCTCTCCGACATTTGTGTCACTCATGAATCAACAAATGAAATTCACTACAGCATAAATGAATATTAATCTGCTTTTCTTTGGCCGGTTAGTTGAAATAACCGGTACGGACAAATTGAACATTTCAAATGTTGAAACGACAGATGAACTGAAGTTGCGACTTGGCGAACTCTATCCCGCACTAAATGAAATCACCTGCTCTGTTGCGGTCAATAAAAACATTGTGCAAACAAATGTGTCTTTGCAAGACGGAGACACTGTGGCTCTGTTGCCTCCATTTTCGGGAGGATAAGACGAATGAATAACAGCTTTGACTACAGGCAGTATAAAAGACAGATGATCCTCAGTGAGTTAGGCAAAGAGGGACAGGATAAATTGCGACTTGCAAAAGTGCTTGTTGCAGGTGCCGGCGGCTTGGGATGTTCTGCTTTGCAATTTATGGCCGCGGCAGGAGTTGGAACAATTGGCATTGTTGATTTTGATGTGATCGAAGTTTCAAATCTTCACAGACAAGTCTTGTACATGTTTGATGACATTGGCAAACCAAAAGCCGAAACTGCTGCTGCGAAGTTAAGAGCCATGAATCCAAATGCAGAGTATAATGTTTATCCGTATCGCTTAACTCAGCACAATGCTTTGGAGATGATATCAGAATATGACATTGTCATTGACGGCACTGATAACTTCACTTCCCGTTATATCATAAATGATGCTTGCGTGTTGCTTAACAAACCGTTTGTGTACGGAGCGGTGAGTGGTTTTGAAGGGCAAGTAGGAGTATTCAATCTCGCAGATGCTTCAGGAGGAAAGAAATCCAACTATCGGGATCTCTTCCCGCAACCGCCTGATCCTGCATCATCGATGTCATGCATTGAGGCAGGCGTAATTGGTGTATTGCCCGGTATAATAGGAACACTTCAGGCGACGGAAGCCATAAAAATAATGACAGGAATCGGAAAACCATTGGCAAATACGATTCTTACTTTCAACGCTCTTCACAATTCATTCCATGATTTTCACATATCACCCGCTGAACAAACAAAAGGGTTAATGCCTTCAGATGAAAATGAATTCAGAAATTTTGACTATGAATACAAGTGATGAAAGATAGTAAAGGGAAAGTATTTATCTCCGGCCCAATCTCACCTGTCTTTATCGGAGAATCCATTGCAAAGCACAGCACAAGGATGGATATCGGTGCTCACAGCATTTTTCTGGGACAAGTACGCAATGACGAAAAAGATAGAAGGAGAGTGAGAGCTATTGAATACTCTGCATACATTGAAATGGCTGAGGATAAATTTAAGCAGATCCGTGAAGATGCATTTTCCGGATTTAATTTGACTTGCATGCACATATACCATAGTCTGGGAAAAGTGAATGCCGGTGAAATCTGTATGTTTGTATTCACTTCTTCCAAACACCGGAAGGAAGCAATGGAGGCATGCACTTACATCGTGGATCGAATCAAGTCTGATGTTCCCATATGGGGCAAAGAAATTTTTGACGACGATACTCACTCATGGAAGCAAGACAACTGAGCCGTCAAACATGAAATTTAAATTCAATATTCGATGATTGACATTACAGGTAAGATCAAGACTCATCGCGCTGCCATTGCTCAAGCCATTGTCAAAGTAAGCAGGCAGGAAACAATGGATGCAATTTATAAAAATAAAATTCCCAAAGGAGATGTGTTTGAAGTAAGCCGCGTTGCCGGCCTCTTTGCAGTGAAAAGAACCAGCGACATGATACCTGATTGCCATCCCCTGCCGATTGAATATTGTCATGTAAGACACGAAGTAAAGGGACTTGAGATACTGATAAAAGTGGAAGTACAAACAATTTACCGCACAGGAGTTGAAGTTGAGGCCATGCATGGTGCATCTGTAGTGGCTCTTACAATTTATGACATGCTCAAGCCCATTGACAAGGAGATTGAAATCACAGGAATAAAACTTCTGAATAAGGAAGGAGGAAAATCACAATACGCAGGTAAATCCGCAAAGATCATTCATGCAGGAATCATTGTTTGCTCGGACAGAATTTCTGCAGGAAAAAGAGAAGATATTGCGGGCAAAGAGATCATGTCAAAATTAGGTAAGATTGGTGTAGAGGTAAATATGTATTGTGCAGTGGCTGATAAGATTGAAGATATACAGAAAAGGGTAAGATCCTTTTGTGAGGAAGGACTGGATTTGATTGTCTTAACCGGAGGCACAGGATTATCAAAGAGAGATGTAACTCCCGAAGCAGTAAGACCTTTGCTTGACATGGAGATTCCGGGCATCGCCGAAGCGATCAGAAATTACGGACAGGAACGCATGCCATACTCAATGTTATCCCGCAGCGTTGCAGGAATACGAGCCAAGACCATCATACTTGCATTGCCCGGCTCAGCAAGAGGAGCTGAAGAAAGTATAGATGCGATCTTTCCATATTTGCTTCATGCATTTGAAGTAATGTCGGGCAAGTCACATGGTTAGTCTTAGGATTGTATGCATTAGAGAATGATGTTCCAGAGTTATGTTAGCCGACTAAATGCTATAGAGTTTCAATCCGAATACCATCAATGCCAGTGATGCTTTAAATCTTTGCTGTCCCTTTCATGGAGAACAATTGCGAGTATGCCTCCGATAATTACCAGTACGATTCCGATCACAGAAAACAAATCTGGTACGTTTCCGAAAATAAACCAATCGAGAAGTCCGGTAAAAACGACAACCGAAAAGTTAAGCGGAGAAAGTTTAACTGCCGAAAGAAACCTGTAGGCATATTGGTGAAAGAAAACATAGCAAAAGAACAAGATACCCGTGCTTATTGCATATAGCCATACTATGAACGGAGGATCAACCCAATTGTTCAATGCCAAAGGAAGGAAGATCAGAACTGATATGAGTGAATAGTAGAATAGTATTGTGAGAAATGATTCTGTCTTTGTAAGCATACCAAGCGCTACATAAGCAATTGACATGAATATTCCTGATGCAAGTCCGAACAGATCACCCGTTTTCAGAAATTCCTTTTCCGACGGATCAAGTATGAATATAATTCCAATGAAGCCGATCATTATTCCCCACCAGATATTCTTGTCTATCTTCACTCTGAGCCAAATAAAAGTTACTATGGGTATGAAGATGGGAGATGTGTTGTTCAGAAGAGATGCATTCACAAGAGGTATCTTTGAAATGGCATAAGCGAAACAGGAAAATGCCAATACTCCTGAAACTCCCCTGATAATGTGATACTTTGTTTTGGCAGTTCTCATGACGGGAAATTTCTTGGCAGCCGAAACGATAAGAGTAATTATCAGGCATGTAAAATACTGAACAAAGACAATCCACTCAACAGATACTCCGGCATTCAGTTGAAGTTTAATGAGAATTCCGACTGATGCCAGCATAAGAAATGCAAGAAGTATCAATACAACTGCTTTGAGAGATCTGTAATTGCCGGATTCTTCAATCATTCAGCAAGATACAAAATCGAAAAGACAATATAGCCAACTACTTTAGTTCACTGTGATCATTCAATACATTGCTTTGCAATATTTTTCGAAGCGACGGATATACATTCAATCAATTACTGCATCATTCAATTGTGCAGACTTTATTCAATACTTACAATATGCTATTTTGATGACTCGATCTTCCTGAAAAAACAATCTGCAATTACAAACTGGCACAAATGAAAATACTTATGGCGGCAGTTGCTTTGACTGCGATCTTTCACTTAAGCTGCAGCAAGGAAAAGACTGTCGAAATCCGTGATGACTTCAAAAAATATTATGATCAGTACAATGTCTCCGGAACATTTATTCTTTATGACCAAAACAATGAGAAGTATATATACTACAATCAGGTTCAGGCAAAGAAGTACTATACACCTGCTTCCACTTTTAAGATATGCAATTCACTCATTGGACTTGAGACCGGTGTAATCAGAGACGAAAATTTTGAGATCCCGTGGGACAGTGTCAATCGCCCGATCGCTAACTGGAACGGTGATCATGACCTGAAGACTGCATTCAAAAACTCTACCGTGTGGTATTATCAGGAGCTTGCAAGACGTGTGGGAGAAAAGCAAATGAAGCAATGGCTTGATTCTGTCAGATACGGAAACGCAGACACTTCCGGAGGAATAGATAAGTTCTGGCTACAGGGCGGTCTTAGGATCACTCCTGAACAGCAGATTGATTTTTTGAAGAGACTTCACGATAACAAACTTCCATTCTCGCAGCGATCAATGGATATTGTTAAGTCAATCATGATTGCTAAAGATACTTCCGGCTATATCGTTAGGGCTAAAACAGGCTGGGGCAATGAGAACGATATAAACATTGGTTGGTTTGTTGGATATGTTGCAGCCGATGACAATGTTTACTATTTTGCAAATTGTATTCAGACCGGCGACAACAACAATAAGGATTTTGCAAGAGCAAGATTGGATATTGTTTATAAGATACTTGATGAACTTAAAATTACCTCAAAGTGAAGATTGATTATCAAAGAAGAACAACGTGAATTCCCAAACTATTGAACTACAAAATGCAGCAATGACCATTTCCGTTACTAAACATCTCTTTTTTCTTGTTACTTTATTCATACTGTTGTTTACGTTTTCTTCCTGCCAATCAGGAAGAAAGCTTGAAAAGGGTGAAGCGCGTATTAAGGGAAGGATCGTCAATCCCACAAGAGATTTTATAGAACTCAAAAAGAGAAGTGATCCGCGCTCAAAGAAAGATACGATCCGGCTCAATGAGAAAGGTGAGTTTGAAAAAGTGCTAAATCCTGATACACTTGCGTTATATTCATTCACATACGGAATAGAAAGAACATCTGACACAATGGAAACAGATGCCAAAACCCAGAAGATGATAGTGTCAAGCAAGACTCAGGAGCTGACACTTATGCTTGACAAGGGTCATGATCTTAAGATTTGGGTTGATACAAAGGATCCTGCAAAAAGTCTTTCTGTAAGTGGAACCGGAAGTGAGATCAACAAATACACCGCTACAAAAACCATGCTTGATAATGACTTCAATCTTACATTGTCAAAAAAACTCAACACATCACCCAAAGAGTTTTTCACATTTCTCACTGAGTACAAATCAAACGTTGATGCATTGCTAAACAGTCTTCCTTCAAGCTCTAAGCATATGCCTGAGGGATTCAGAGAAGAAGAATCAAGAAAGCTGTTCCTTCATGTGAATCGCATCAAGATAGTTTATGTGAATCAGAACATGGGCAAAGACACCGAAGCTGCATCTTTCATTCCGGATGAGAATTATTTTTCGTTCATAGATGATATTCCGTTTGATAAGCCGGAAATAATGAAGGAAAAAAGCTACATGATGATTGTTTCAGCATATGCGGACTATCTGCTGAAGAGAGATAACCGTGACAAACAACTTTCACGGGAAGAAATGCTTGCGGGAAAGTATGCGGTTTACAAAGAGCTGTTCAGGGATCCGCAAACCCGCGGCATGGTCTTGTTCGAATACCTAAAGAAATTCAGCAAACAAAGTGATGCCGACTGGTATAAGAGAGCCGCAGAGGATTTCGTTCAGAGTTCTTCGTCAGATTCACTTAAGCTTGCACTCGCAACAATAAAGGACATACGTGAGAAATTGTCAAAAGGCAAGCCTGCTCCGGGATTCACTTATGCTGACAATGAGGGAAATCAACATTCTTTGGCGGACTATAAGGGAAAGTATGTTTATGTTGATGTGTGGGCTACATGGTGCAAACCATGTTTGTATGAAATTCCATCTCTTAAAAAGCTTGAGGAAGAATACTCAGACCGTAGCATTGAATTCATAAGCATTAGTATAGATGAGAACAAGGAGCAATGGATGAAATTTCTCTCCGAGAAAGATCTGAAAGGAATTCAGCTTCATGCCGGTCCGGAGTCAGAGATAATGAAAGATTACATGATCGGCGGAATTCCAAGATTCATTTTCATTGGACCGGGAGGAGAATTGATATCAGAAGAAGCCCCCAGACCTTCAAGCGCGGAGATAAGAGAATTGATGGATTCTTTCCTTGGATACTGATTTTCACAATGGAGAGACTCTTGTCATAAGAGCTGATCAATTCAATCATTCTTTGACAGGACCTCAGCTACCTTTGTTCCGTCCCAGGTAGAATCTGTTGTCTCCATATTAAGCTGAAGATCGTTCTGAAGTATTTGCTCCTGCATTTCGATTTCTTCTCTAACATTGAGAATGTACTCCTTAAGGTCATGTCTGCTGTCGGCAAGTTTTCTAAGAGCAAGTTCATCAAATTTTATGAACTTCAGTCCCTGTTTTCTTGCAGTGTATTTTCTGAAGCCCAATTGTGTCAAAGCATCAATGGCAAGATTTACTGCCGTGTACAATGTCTCACGGTATATGTGGCTCACTCCAAGGTCCAGAAGCTCATACGCATCATAGCGGTTTCTTGCCCTCGCCATAATTTTCAGTTCGGGAAAATTTCTTTTGACGATCTTGATTAGTTCAAGATTGACTTCCGGTGAATCAATTGCCGCAATCAGAAGAAATGCTTCATCGGCTCCGGCTGCCTTCAGAAGATCAAGCCTCGTCGCATCTCCGTAGTAGACCTTGAAGCCCATCTTTCTGAGCAGTTCAACTCTGTCTGAGTCATTATCGAGAATAGTAGCTTCGATTTTGTTTGCGCGAAGAAGGCGACCTATCGTACTTCCGAAATGTCCGAAGCCGGCAATGATAACTTTCCTCTTTGTATCTATTTCATCAGCGGGTTGATCTTCTTCAAGTTCCTTCGTGCCAAATACAGGATCTATGAATTTCTCATTTATAAGCAGCAGCAATGGAGTAATTGTCATAGTGATTGCTACGATCGCCATGAGTTTTGAATTCAGTTCCTGATCAATGATGTTAATCTGATTTGAAAATGAGAGGAGTACGAATGCAAACTCACCAACCTGGCAGAGACCGAATGAGAAAAGAAAGTTCTGGTCGTTACTGAGTTTGAAAAACTTGCCGATGCCGAATAGGACTGAGAACTTCAGAAATATCACAAGCAGTGAGATTGAGATTATGAAGACCGGCTCACTTGCAATGAGTTCAAAATTGATGGTTGCGCCGACGCTTACAAAGAACAATCCAAGCAGGAGACTCTTGAAAGGATCAATATCGCTCTCAAGTTCATGTTTGAATTCGCTGTTAGCCAATACTACGCCGGCAATGAAAGTTCCTAATGCTGAACTAAGTCCTACAAGCTGCATCAATGCCGCAACACCCACAACTATAAAGAGTGAAGATGCGGTAAACAGTTCTCTCAGTCCGGTTCTGGAAATAAATCTCAGAAATGGAACTGCAAGGTATCTGCCTGCAAGAAGGATTACACTTACTGCAAGTATGATTATGAGTATCTGAACAAAAGCAGGCTGTCCGGTAATTATTGACTGACCTGTACTTTCAGACGACTTTGCTCCGCCCGGTTCCAAAAGCGGAAGGAAAGCAAGAATCGGAATAACAGCAATGTCCTGAAACAGCAGTACAGAGAATGAAGATTCTCCTGCAGATGTACGCATCAAATGTTTTTCTTTCAGAGTCTGAAGTACGATTGCAGTAGAAGACATTGCAAATGCAAGGGCAACTGCAAGTGATGTTTGCCAGTTGAATCCTGTGAAAGTAAATACCGTGAACAACAGAATGCTGGTTGCAATCATCTGCAGGGCACCCATGCCGGTAATGGCTTTTCTCATTTCCCAGAATTTGTTTGGATCAAGTTCGAGTCCGATGAGAAACAACATCATAACAACTCCAAACTCTGCCGCATGCATTATATCTGAACCTTCTCCGCCGACAAGTCCAAGGACGTAGGGACCAATTACAATTCCTGCAAACAGATATCCGAGTACGGAACTCAATCCGAGTTTCCTGGCAATCGGAACGAACACAATGGCAGCTCCGATGAATACAATTGCGCGCACAAGAAATTCACTGCTCATGAAGGTCTCCTTTCATTCAAGAAGTCATTAAAATATTGATAATCGGAAAGTTCAACATCGTTAAGATCTTTCAGCGAGAGATATCCGATCAGTCCAGCCAATTGATTTGCTTGGTCAGAGAGTTCAACATTGTTGATCCTGTGTGTTCCGTGAATGACAAACGGCGGAAGATATTTCATCTTGCATAGAGCTGCAGTCTGTTCAAACGGGCGAAGGAATTCCCTGATCGTAAATTTATTTCCTCCGTCGTGTGAATATGCAATCTTCGGTCCGCCCGAAGTGATGACCTGCATCAGAGTCTTACCTTCCAGAGCATTGCCGCCGGGTCCGTAAGCCCAACCCACTTCGAGAACCATGTCCAGCCATTGTTTAAGCAACGGCGGACAGCTGTACCAGTAAAGCGGATGATGAAGAATCACAATGTCATTCTCGCTCAGACTTTCCTTTTCAAACTCTACATCTATGCTGAAGTCAGGATATAATTCGTAGAGATCATGAAATGAAACATTGGCATGTCCCTGATATTTTCTTATGATGCTTCGGTTTATCCTCGATCTCTCAAGCAGGGGGTGAGCAAAGATTACCAGTATTTTATTAGACATGCACTCTTCGATTCGGTTTCAATAATATAGTTCTTTCAAAAAAGTTTTTCCATGACTGCGGTCACTTAATCGCACCACATAAAACTCAATGAAGTGCCAGAACTTCGAAGTGATAGAAACATTCCTCTTGTTAAACATTTAACGGTTTAGTTTCCGCGGGGACAATAGTTATAAAAGCAATCTTGATATCACTGGAAAAATATTTCTAATTTCTAATTTCTAATTTTTAATTCTCAAACTCATTGCCTTTAATCACAAGTCTAATTTGCCAATATTAAAATCAAACAGAATAACTTCTCGTTAAATTGGATTTCAACAACACGGAATTTCAGGAAGAAAAGAAGAAGGCGCCGCTTTCCGGACTTACACCGATTGGTTTCATTTTTCTCTCGCTTGCAGTAGTCTTTTTCCTGTATCAGATTGTCGGCGGAAGCATTGCCTATATGGTAATGGGGGACGAGATCACATCAGAGAGCAGCAACATAAATCTCATCAGACTAGTGCTTTCCTTCGGTCAATTCATGTTCATTCTTGTACCGGCCGTTATTCTTGTCATGTTGAAGGGAGATGCAGTTAAGGAAGCATTCCGGCTTAAGACTCCGGATGTAAAGGTACTACTGCTTTCTTTGCTTGGAGTTCTGTTGGTTCAACCTTTTCTTCAGTCATTTGTATATTTTCAGAATGAACTCATCTTCTCAATACCGGGCGGAGATGTAATTAAATCATTGAAGGATCTTTTCGATTCACTTGAAGAGACTACTTTGAGTCTGGTTAAGGCATCTTCAGTATTCGAGTTTATAATAGTTTTATTTGTGATAGCCGTCACGCCGGCAATCAGTGAGGAATTTCTGTTCCGGGGACTTGTATTCTTCAACTTTGAGAAAGTAATCCCTGCTGCAAGAGCGATCTTTCTTACCGGACTCATATTTGCGCTCTTTCATTTTCATCCGTTCAATCTCATACCTCTTATAGTTCTTGGTGTCTATCTTACTTTTGTTACATATCACAGCGGAAGTATTTACACGGCAATTGCATGTCACTTCCTGAACAACTTCATTTCCGCAGCCGCCGTTTATATTTACGGAACGGAGTCATTCGGTACAGAATCCTTACAGGGAAGTGAGAAGCTGGAGTTTGCTCTTGCGGGAATTGCATCGCTTGTCTTGTTTATGATATTGCTCAAGATCATAAAAAGATTATCCGGCATCAAACAATCCGCACAACCTATTTCCGGTCAATGAGCAATCTTACAACAAGAGTAATTGCCGGAGTGGTCGGGATTCCAATTCTCCTGGCTGTCACAATTACCGGAGGCAAAGTCTTTCTCGGTTTTACGATCCTGCTTTCAGTATTGGCCCTCTTTGAATTTTACGGAATGTTCATTCAAAAGGGATACAAGCCAAGACGGATTCCAATGATAATGTTTTCTACTGCGTCAATCATTCTGTTTGAATTTCTCCAACCGGAATACTACATGTCTGTGCTTTGTATTGCATTTGGATTTTCTGCAGTGTCAGAGATCTTCAAAAATGAAAACAGAGACCCGATGAATATTGCAACAGATATTATGGGCATCGTCTATATTGGTCTGCCCCTGTCTATGCTAAATGATCTGGCGAATAATCACGGCATGAACATGGCGCTGTATTTATTTGTTCTTATATGGAGTTGTGATTCATTTGCTTATTTTGGAGGAAGGCTTTTTGGAAAGACACCATTGTCACCTGTCAGTCCGAACAAGACAGTGGAAGGTTCCCTGACCGGATTGATATTTACCGCAGCCGTTTCAATCGCTTTTCACTTTTTCTTTCCTGAGAGTATTTCATTGTCTGACTCTGTAATACTTGGAATACTTATCGGCCTGCTCTCACAAGCCGGTGATCTTTTTGAATCTATGTTGAAGAGATACTGCGGCGTAAAGGATTCCTCCAATATTATCCCGGGGCATGGCGGCGTGCTTGACAGATTCGACAGCCTCATGTTTGCAGTTCCTTTTGCTTATATTTACCTCAGGTATTTTTGAATTGCCAGTGTGAAAATAATTTTGCGAAGGAGAGTTATTTTTTCAACAAATATTTAGAATTACAAAAAAAGATTATTGCATATTAATCTATTTATTGTAATTTGAACGAAAGAACATTCCCAAAAATTTCTGTCCAAGGCAGACGGACAATTGATTCGCACCTGAAATCAAAAAAATGCAAAGCAAGAAAACACATAACAAGAAACCGAAAAAATTCGTAAAGCCTGACAAGGCAAGGCAAATTCAAGATGCAAAGAAAGATAAGATGCCAAAAGAGGATCTTGCTGACTCTGACATGAATGATGAATATCTTGAGGCGTTGAACAATGAAGAAGAAGAATTGGAAGATGATGATCCTGAGGATGATCCCCTGGTTGTAAAACCACCGATAGACGAGCGTGAGCTCGAAGTGCGTCTCATAGATGAGATGCATGGAGAATCTGACGTGGAGGATGATGATGAGTTTATACAAGAAGTTGAAAAATTCAAGAAGGAACATTCAAAGTCAAAGATCGTCAATATATATGACAAGATCGGCAGACCGGAAATATCAGACTGCAGCAAACTGAATCCGCAGCAGGTCCGTGAAGAGCTTAGAAAAATGATAGTTCTTCTTGACGAGCACAACATAATCGTGCACTTTCACAATGACTATCCGGACAAGGAAAAATACAGATTCATAACTGCTGAAATTTTCAAAGAAGTAGTGGAAAAAGGATCAAAGAATCACATAAGTTTCATTTACGAGGATTACCATCCTGAAATGGATGAGGATGACGAAGAGGAGAGCTATTGAGTTATGGCTGTTCAGAGTACGGCTGAAAATATTGGTAATGATTTGATTGATTTTGATCTTCCGGCAACCGACGGCAAGACTTATTCTCCTTCAGATTTCAATGACAAGAATGCTCTCATAATAATTTTTATGTGCAATCACTGTCCCTACGTGAAGGCAGTTGTATCAAGGTTAAATGAGCTGCAGGAAAATTTCAGCAATGAAGGAGTTCAGTTTGTAGGAATCAATTCTAATGACGCTGCAACCTATCCCGAAGATTCATTTGACAACATGAAGCTTTTTGCGAAGGAGCGGGGAATAGTGTTTCCTTATCTTTATGATGAAACTCAGGATGTTGCAAGGGCTTATGATGCGGTGTGCACTCCCGACATTTATGTATATGATAAGCAAAGAAAGCTGAGATACCGCGGCAGACTTGATGATAACTGGAAAGATGAAACTTCCGTAACATCCAAGGATCTCGAGAAAGCCATCATGCTCATACTTGCCGGAAAGGAAATCGATTTTCAGCAGGTTCCATCTATGGGTTGTTCAATAAAATGGAAGAATTGAATAGTCCGGAAGTCTGATTCTTGTTGAGATTTCTCGGAGTCGGTCTTCATTCAGTTTGATTTCATACCCGTAAAGTTTATGATTACCCGCTATGCAACAACCGGTTTATCAAGCGACTATTCTTCAACCCCTCCTTTAAAATCGAATCTTGAAACATAAGAATGGCATAATTATGAACTCGCGTAAACTGTATTCTTTAATTCATTTTGATTAATTTGCATTAAATGTTTTTCAAGAAATAATTCAGGCAAATACAATTTGAGTTCCTTTTCATATTCAAAAAAGGTTTCGGCAATATCAGTCTCATTCTTTCTTCTCTTGTTCTTCATCCACATTTACGGATGTCAGATAAATGAACCGAATCTCCCTTCATGGGATGTTGGAATGAGTCTTCCAATATCCAATGACAAATACGACATATTTGATATTATTGAACGAAGCAATAACATTGGCATTGATACACTGAATGGCAATACAGTCTATATTTACGGAAATTCAAATTACAAAAGGGAGTTTGGGGATGATATCAAGTTTGACGGCATAGCCGTTACGAAAGTTGAGGCTCCAAGTGTATTTACACTTGATACAACTCTCATATTCGATGATTCAACTTTTGTTCAAAGAGCTGATTTTCTGAACGGCATACTTAAGTTTACTTTTAACAACAATACTTCCGGCGACTATAGTGTCAGAGCTGTTGTGAAGAATCTCTTCCACAATGAAAGCGGCGATACTGTCAGAATTACGGAACAGGTTGCCGCCGGTCAGAAAAGACCAGTTGCGCTGGATCTATCCGGTTACTTCCTGAAGAATGAGAATCCTGAAAACAAACTTAAACTGAAGATAAGTTTTGAATCTGCTGAGCCTGTGCTTGTTGACTTCACATATGAACTTTCGGAATATTCAATCAGATCACTCACCGGCAGAATGAGGCCGCTTGGAACGGACAGAAACTATGATGAAGTTCTCGATCCGTTCGGCTCCGATGTTCCTGAAGGTTCGGTGAATTTTGCATCAATAACTCCTAACACAAATTTTCTTGTTCTCAGAAGGTATTCTTCAAATTATCAGGTTGACTTTTCAGACATATCACTCGTTGGTGAGAATAAAGACGGAAGCAGAGTAAGGCTCAAGTATCTGAAATACGGTAATCCTGGAGATCCGATAGACACTGTTTTTTCACTGAAGCTTCCGCAGTCAAATGACTCGCTTGCTTTTCCGATCAATCAGGACAACAGCAATATTCTTGAATTCATAAATAATGTTCCGAAGAAGATCGTACTCGAGAGAACTGATTATCTTAATCTGTCTTATGAAGAAGGTCATCTCGGATACACAGACAGTCTTACAATCAGATTTGAAATTCAGGTGCCTCTCGATGTAAGCATTACAAAACCAATTTTGTTCACTGATACTTCGGATGTAGGTATAGATGATTCTGACCTCAGAGAAGAATTGGATAAGACAAGCAGGATGAAACTGAATCTTCGCGGGATAAACGGAATTCCTCTTAAAGGTGTAATCAAGGCAACGTTGTATGATTCTTCTTTCAATACATTGCTTCCACTTACATTTATTGTGGGAAATTCTCCAGATTCCTCGGTAACTGTAGGAGCTGCAAGCGTAGGGATGGAAGGGTATACAGTCAATCCGAGAGAAACAATTTTTACAACGGAAATTGACAGCACTCAGATACAGAAGCTGAAGAGAATGGGAAAGATAATTTTTGAGTACAGGCTTTTTACTGATCCGGAACAGATTGTTCCCCCACGAACAACCGTCAAAGTCAGAAGTTCTGATGTTACACAAGCACTCATCTTCGGAAGCTTGAAGTACAGGATCGATCCCTGAGTATCAACGCTCATCAGTGTAATTTGACGGAATGAAACATTGCCGTCCGATGACTCGTTAACAATTGCATTTAAAGTTCTGCATGTGTTGATTAGCTTGCACAAATAAGAAGCTAACAAATTAAAGGACCCTTCAAATAATGAAAAAGACAATCATTGTTCTGATTCTCTCAATTTTTTGGGCAACAGTTACCGAAGCCCAGGTGCCTTCCATTACAAGAAGCATTTCAATGGGCTATACTTCAGCGGCAAGTTCAACCGATATAGATGCTCTCGGACTCAATCCCGCAAACATTATAAAGCAAAGACCCGGCACGAACTCGAAGTTCATTTTCAGTCTCGTACTCAATGCCGGCTTTCAGACAAAGAGCGAATATCTCTCCATTGATTTCTACAACAGCTACCTTGCTGCGGAAAATCAGATTCTTACTGATGCGGATAAGCAGAAAATATTGACGGAGGCAGGCAACGAACCTTCTTACGGACTGGCTTCCTTCAGAATCTTAGGGGCAGTGCTGAATTCAGGAACAGCGGGTTCATTTGGCTTGTCAATAGACGAGACATTCAGAGGTAATTTTGTGATCGCCTCCGATGTATTTGATCTTGCTTTGTATGGAAATCTGATTGACAGAACTTACTCTGCATTAGGTACAAAGGTCGACGGATTCTGGGTAAGAGAGCTCAATCTGTCCTATGCAAATCAAATCAAGGCAAAGAAAAACAGTTTCTTTGATCAGCTGACTTTCGGCGTTGCTGTAAAGCCGCAGTTTGGAATTTACTTCCTCGAAACGCAGAACAATAATCTTACGATCAATACGAACAGTCAGGCGCAGATCTTCGGTACAGGCAACATTACGCTGCTTTATTCTGGACTCACAGACGACATAGATTTCAAAATGTCAACACAGAATTCCGGATTCGGAATTGGAGTTGATGCCGGCGCAAGCATGGGCATAAGCACGCTTTCTAAGAATCTGTATCTTGATCTTGGATTTAGCGTAACTGACATTGGATACATAAAATGGACAAAGAACACTGCAAATTATTTTTATGACGGGAACTTTGCAGTAACTGACATAACTGATCCTGCGCAAAGGGATTCGCTGAAAGATTATCTCAAAGAAACGAAGACACCTGTTTCATCCTTTACAACAAGTCTTCCTACTCAGGTCAGACTCGGCGGAGTATTGAGAATTCTCAAAGGCGCTCACGGCTCAAAAGATAATTATGACCTGGCAAGCATTTCACTAGATTATGTTCAGGGATTCAGTGAGAACTTGGGCGGATCAACAAAGCCGACTGTAGGGATAGGATTTGAGTATAACATTGGCCGCGTTGTATCTCCACGCGCAGGTTTTGTGTTCGGCGGTGAAGTTGATTTTCTTGCAACGCTGGGACTTGGAATTGATGCAGGTCCGGTAGTATTTGATATAGGTACCGGAAATATCGCAAGCATTTTTACTCCAAAAGCTACAACGAAGCCATCTGTTGGGTTGGCAATGAAGTTCAGGATCTGATTTGGAAAAACAGAACCGGATATGAACTCAGTTAGGGTTATAACATTGGTGCTGATGATTTTGAGCGGCTTTGAAGCCTGTTATTCACAGGATGAATCAGTATTCGATCCAGTAGCTTTGCTGACAGGGCAAACGCCTTCATGCTATGAATTTCGCGAAGCATCGGACAGCAGAATGGATAATTTTCTGAAGATTATTGTTGGTGGCGACGCAGATGTTGTTCTGAAACTCATCAGACAATCAAACGACGAGTGCATTAGATATGTATTCATAAACAAAGACGATTCATACTTCATAAGAAATATTCCCGCAGGAGTTTACTATGTTAAGATAGCTTTCGGAAACAATTGGGCGGTGTCGAAACAACAGTCCGCATGTACTGCAAAATTTCTTAAAAACAGTTTCTATCAGATTGGCAATGATCTGCTTGATTTCAATCCGGTTGACAACTACGAGGGCATTCAGATTCCAAGCTATGAACTGATTCTCAAAACATATTCAAACAACAAACTAAATGAGTTCAATGCCGAAGATATTACGGAAGAAGAATTCAATAAATAAAACTAGACCGTATGAAGAAGCTGGTGCCGTACATTTCCTTTTCGGGAAATTGCGAAGAAGCCCTGAACTTTTACAAGAACATACTCGGCGGTGAGATCGTTAACCTGAGCAGATATTCAGAAGCTGCTGATTTTGCAACTGAAGAAAACAAGAACATGGTTTTGCATGCGGAGTTTTCTGCAAAGGGAGTTTACTTCATGGCAGCTGATGAGATGAAATCTCCGGATGCCGCAAAGGGAAACAGAGTCAGTTTGAGTTTTGACTTTGAATCTTCAGAAGAGCAGGAAAATGTATTCAAAGGATTCTCAGAAGGCGCGAACATCACCATGCCGCTTCAGGATACATTCTGGGGCGCGAGATTTGGCATGCTGACAGATAAGTTTGGCATTTCGTGGATGTTCAATTATGATAAGCAATAGTCGTAGTATTTGTATTCTGGTAATTCTATTCACAAAGATCTTTTATGTAAAAGAGAAAAAGCATACCGATTAATGCGGTATGCTTTTTTTTCATGATTATGTGAAAAGAAAACCTCAATGCATTTTTAGAATCCATATTCCAAATTGCAACTGCTGATTCCGCTTCAGGGCCTGATCACACTGATGAAATTAGCCGCGTTGTTATCTGCAAGAAGGAAATCCCCGCCGTCAACGAAATCATCTCCATTGAGATCCGTATTCAGCAACTGGCCAAAGATGAAATTGTATGCATCGTTGTCTATCTCCTGCAGATCTGTTCCGTCTATTGTCTCGTCCTGATTCACATCACCGCTGTAGAGGCACCATCTTGTTCCTTTCAGAGTCATGTTGTCTCCAAAAGCATTTGACGAAGCCGCAGTGAAATCATAGAAGCCCGGATTGTCGTCAATGCTGACGGGCGCTGCGCTCCATGTTTGCAAGGCATTTCTGTGTTTGATAACAACATAGTAATTACCCACAGGCGCATTATAGAATGCCGCTTCATTCAACAGGATATTATTGTCGAGATACATGACGGCTGTATCAACGTAATTGTAAGGCGGATTCGGATCTGCTAGATAGACATAAACAACATCAATGATATTGTGCACATCATTTACATCATCGTAGAATCCCTCAACCGCATATCTTAGATAGAGTCCGATGTCTGAGCTATTGGAAGATGATCTGGCAGTGTAGTAATAATTCCAGTTGTAAAGGCTGCTGTCACCGTCAACAAACCTGAATGCGGGTTTCGAACTTGCGAATGAGTTTGCATAATCAGGATTTGCGCGATGAACGTAAAGAGGAACACTGAAATCATTATTATACATTGCATAGGTTGTATTGTCCAGTGAACCAAGAGTGTTCTTGAATGCCATTGCAAAACTTCCGTCTGCATTTCTTCTGCCAATGATCTGACCGTAACCGGAACTGTATACGCTTGAAAATTCAAAATTGTCAATGAACCAGCCGGTTCTGTCCGAAGTTCTTATCACATATTGATCCCAGTCTCCGGAGTTGTTGTAGTTTTCAGAGTAAATGATAGCGATCTTCTTCTGATTTGTCCCGCCGTTTGCGGCTATTCTTGCATGACGGAGCTCGTTTCCATTTGGAGTAATTGTCTCTTTGTAATAGGGATAACCCGGAGTGAGACTGTTACCAGTGAAGATATACATACTTTCAGGAAATCCAGGTACTTCACTAAGAACAAATATTAATGAATCTGAACCGTTGTTAAAGAAAGCCAAATCAAAGCACATGCCATACATACCTGATGCCGGAAAATGTCCAAGGAAAGGAAGAGGCAAATAAGTCAGTGCTGGATTCATATTGTACGGACTGAGGATCCAGCAATGTTTAGAAGTTGAAAAAGTATTCACGCCATCAGTTGAATCCTGCAGAAGTGAAATGAAGACATAAGGAACGCCTGAATAGATTGCATTATCAGTAGAGATCTTTGGTTTGTAATACTTGTTTGTTGAAGTGTAACCGGGAAAGTACATTGTTGAGCCGAATACCGAAAGTGTCGGAGTGCGAACGATAGTATAACCGACAAGATTCTGGCCGAAATAACCGAGAGTAGTATATCCAAAGACCATATAGATATACTTATCGCCTGAAAGAGGTTCAATGATCTCCATATCCAGATCATCATAATTTATTTTATTGGCCGCGCTGAAAACTATTCTCACATATTGCGTATAGGAAGCACCACCGTTGTCTGAGTAATACAGGATCAAAGTATCGGGAGAAGCTAATGCACCTGTATCTCCGGCAGCCGCTCCAATCGCAACCCAGATTCTTCCGGCTGTTGTGCCTCTTTGCTCTGTTTGAATTTCCGTTCCGCCAATATAGAGACCATTGTAAATTTCTGTTGATGACAGAACCATTCTGCCCTTAGGCAATTCCATTTTACAGAAAGATGATTCTGAATTCTTTGTAACTGTTGCACCGTTGCTTGCTTCAAGTTGTTTTTGAAGCCGGACCAGCTCATCTCCTGAGCCCGAATCATTTTTCTTTATCTCATTCATACGATTGATGATGTCAAGTTCACTTTGCGAATATTCGATGTTCGGAGTGTTGGCGACATTTGTATTTTCCACTTTTCCGAATACTCTTTGTCCCGAAACCGGCTTCTTCTTATTTGTTCCCGGAAGATTACCGTATTGCGCATGAAGAGGTTGAGAAATTATCATGACAAAGCAAATCAATGCGCATGCAAGCAATGTCATTGTGATCCTGTTTGAATTAGTTTTCATTTGATTCCTCCCGTTTGGGTTTTTTGATTTAAAGTCAGATAATAACCTGGCATACCGGCATGCCTTTGAGGAAGGATGTTTGCAATCATCCGATTCCCTGGTTACTATCAGAATAGTTGCACAAAAATATTGCAACTCAAGCGGGCAGTCAAAGAAAGTTTTTTGCGATTTTCATCTTGAGAGTCTGATTATTCCGGTTTACTTACACCCAATTTATTGCAAATGCATGTGTTATGATGCAATTTGCGGGAAAATTGTCGCTCTGATTTTTTCACCTGCCCGGCAAGACATTGATTGCAAAAGCTTTTTCTTTTTAGAGAAGATAAGCAATACTGATTCTGTGGATAGAAATACTTAAACTTGAAAAAATCTCAAAATGAAGATTATAGGACTTATCCTCGGTATTCTTGCAGCGCTTGGAATGCTTCTGGCTTTCATTCCTTTGCTTGGATGGCTGAACTGGATCAACATACCGTTTGCCATTCTGGGTTTGATCTTTAGCGTGATCTCAAAATCAAAAGGCGGCACTGTACTTTGTGTTGTTGCCGTAATATTCGGAATCATCCGGCTGGCTCTGGGCGGTGGAATAATCTGAAGCAGGGTATTTAATTCGCCCGGCATTCTTAAAATAAATCAAAGCACGATGAAGAGAGGAATGAATGCTCCGAGGAGCAGCATTGACGAGTATATCAGTGACTTCCCACGGGATATTCAAACCAAACTGAATCAGATCAGGAGTACAATAAAAACTGCTGCTCCTGATGCAACAGAAGCTATCAAGTATGCAATACCAACATTCGTTTTGAACGGAAATCTTGTTCACTTTGCAGCGTTCAAGAATCATGTTGGATTCTATCCCGGCTCAGGTGTGATGAAAGATCTGATGAAAGAGCTTAAGAAATACGAAGGCGGAAAAGGCACAATACATTTTCCCTTTGACAAGCCATTACCTCTGGATCTCATTACAAAGATAGTAAAGTTAAGAGTTAAGCAGAATCTGGACAAAGCCGTGAAGAAGACAATGAGGACATGCAGGAACGGACATACGTTTTACAAAAGCAGTGACTGTCCTGTTTGTCCTTATTGTGAGAAGGAAAAGAAACCTAAGACAGAGTTCATGTCAGTTCTAAGTGCGCCGGCAAGGCGGGCATTAGAGAACAATGGAATATCAACCTTGAAGCAACTCTCGCGTTTCACTGAAAGTCAGATCCTGGCCTTACACGGAATGGGTCCAAGTTCAATTCCGAAGCTGAGGGCAGAGCTTAGGAAGGCGGGGATGAGATTTAAGAATAAACCAGGATAGAATTTCAGGACAGCAAATTCATGACTATACATCGCTCGTAACAATTGCTTCATTTTGTTGAAAGGAGCTGAAGCACTCCTAATGTTCTTCGTGCACTTACTGCATGAGATTCAGGAATTCTTGTTTTCCCTCTCACGTCACTTCCACATAATCCAGATCCTTGCCAAATGTTTCCTCGGTTCTCATTGCGGCAACAATCGCTATGGAGAGAGCAATTACAGCAACCACGACCGCGCCGTTGATGATGCCGAGGTGTTCACGAAAATACTGAAATGACAAAGTGAGAGGAACAGTTGTGCCGCGGATGATGTTCGGAACGGCAGTTGTAACAGTTGCCCTGTAGTTTGTACCAAATTGTTCCGATGCATTCGTTACAAACACTGCCCAGTATCCGTTAGCGAAACCGAGCGCTCCGCACATGAAATAGAAAAACACACTGCCGAAATGATTGAAGTATAAGTAAACACCAATACAGATGATGTTCATCATCAGGAATATCATTACTACCTTCTTTCGCGATCTCATTACCTGACTCATGTATCCGCTCACAAAATCTCCGATGACAATTCCAATGTATGCATACATGATTGACTGAGCAGGGTTGATAGTTGTGTTGATATGAAGAGCTTCAGCAAACTTATCGGAAAAAGTAACAAGTACTCCTATTACAAACCATGTAGGCAATCCGATGAGAATGCATTTGGAGAATTTGAAGAATCGTTCCTTGTCCGTGAATAGTTTTAAGAAGTTACCTTTCGCAACGTCCATTTCTTTTATGTTCTTGTACATGCCGGACTCATAGACGCCGATCCTTAGTATCAAGAGCAGCAGTCCCATTGCACCGCCTATAAAGTATGAGGTCCGCCATTCGAATTGATTTGCTATCAATGCGGCGGCGACTGCACCGAGCAGTCCCACCGTTGCAACGATTGTAGTCCCCCATCCGCGCGTTTCCTTTGGCATTGTCTCGCTGACAAGCGTAATGCCTGCGCCAAGTTCTCCGGCAAGTCCGATGCCGGCAATGAAGCGAAGCATGGCGTACGTAGGAACATCCTGTACGAATCCATTTGCAATGTTTGCAGCGGAGTAAAGAAAGATCGATCCGAACAATACGGAGATTCTGCCTTTCTTGTCGCCGAGAATCCCCCACAGTATTCCTCCAATAAGCATGCCTGCCATCTGCCAGTTAAGCAGCATCACGCCAACATCAATCTGCTGATCTCCGGTTATGCCAAGTGAAAGCAGGGACGGCTTCCGCACAACGCTGAATAAAATTAAATCATATACATCAACGAAGTATCCCAAAGCCGCGACGGTGATGATGCCGATGATATTCTTCCTGTCGCCGGTATGTTCTTTCATACAGTTTGCAAATTAATTCATGAGCCGGACAGATTCTACAATCAATTCGTAATACTCATGAGTCAATTGAATTGACGGATACTTGAAAAATCATGAGCATTCGTTAGAGCAAACTATTTTTAATTTCTAATTTTCAATTTTTAATTCTCAAATCTCCCCATGGTCCGGAATTCAGATCCGTTACAACAATCTCTTTGTCTTCAGGATCTTTGATTTCTTCGATTGACTTCAAACATTTTTCATAATACTCTCTTGCACTTGCATGATCACCGGAAAGAGCCCAAGCCCTTGCCATTGCCATGTATGCATAAGAGATGTCAAAGTCAGACATATCATCTTTATTGTCAAAGACAAGATGAAATGCTCGTCGTGCATGATGCATCGCCTGTTCCTTTCTTCCTGCATAGGTCAGCGCGGTTGCTATCATGTACTCCGCACGAGCGGAGTTTGCGGGTTTGCACTGCGAATGGCTTCTCCAGTGGTGCGCTGCGGCATAAGCCATTGCTATCATTCTTTCAGTTTCTTCTTCCGTCCTGTCTGTTTTCTCGAGCAGGGGAAAGATACCGTTGTTGAATTCAATACCGAACCAGCGATGAGCGGCATCAATATCGAACTGAGGTTGGTTTGACATGTGGTATTATTTTTGTTTTGTTATTCAAATATGTTCCAGCCGTTAAGTCAAGTATCGGACAGATCCAACGAACTATTTGCAAGTATCTTATCCAATAACTTCTGAAATCAATTCAAAGCAATCAAGAATTCATCAAAGCCAACTATTCTTAATTCCTAATTCCTAATTTTTAATTGATTTCAATATTCCCACTCCTCATGCCCTACCGGAAATTTGTCAAGTAATTCTTTTCTTCTGCGCCAGTCAGGCAAGTACCTGTCCATCAGGGCATAGAATCTCTTTGTGTGATTTCTTTCGAGCAGATGCACCAACTCATGTACAACTATATGTTCAAGGCATTCAAAAGGTTTCTTGGCGAGTTCAAGGTTCAGCCAAATGCGTTGTGTCCTTATGTTGCAAGTACCCCATCTTGTCTTCATGGATTTTACGCCAAACCCGTTTACTTTTACATTCATTATTCCCTCCCAATATGAGATCATTCCGGGAATCATTTCTTTGAGTTTCTTCCTGTAGAAGTTGTCGAGCACTTGCTTCCGCTTATCTCTTCCTGAAACAGCGGGAACATGCAACTCCATTATGTCATCGTTCAGAACCACTTTCGATCTTGTCCCTGATGAAATTGTTCGCAAATGAAATTTCTTCCCGAGGAAATAATGAATTTCTTCCGACTCAAAGTTTTTTGGAATCACTTTCGGAATGAGCTTCATTCTTTCCTGATGCTTTCTGATCCAGTCCATTCTTGAAGAGATGAAGTTCTCGATCACCCTGTCTTCAATTCTAAGCGGGGCTGAGACCTGTACCTGTCCGTCGGGAGATTTTATCCTTATGATCATGTTTTTCATGCTCTTCCGAATCACTTCTGCATAGACTCCGCTTACAAGCATGATTTGCCGTTTGACTATTTTCTTCGGGCGTGTACGCGGAATGAATTCTCTAAGTCTGAATTTCATGGAGTGCAATATGGTGAATTACCGTGCAAATTTCTATTGCGGAGTTATGAAGTCATTGGGGTTTTATGTATGGTGAAAATGTTAAGATAAAGCCAAAGAACTTGATCCTTAGATGACAAGGGTTTTCGGATTCTTTCTATTATCAAAAAGTGTAATTATTTGTATCTCGCTGTTTCTTATTCTGTAGAACATTGAGATGTTTTTGTTCACTACACATTTGCGAATCTGTTTCTTGTTTTTGAATGCAGGGTATATTTTCGGGTTTGATGCAACTTGCAGTAACTTTCTGTCAAGCACCTTTGTGAAGTTTCTTGAAACCTTCAATGACCATTCTCTTTCAAGATAGATGAGAATTGAGTGTAAGTCATCTGATGCCTTCTTTGAAAATACTAGGTCGAAAACCATTTCGCATTTCTCTTCTTAACCTCTTCATACGATAACTTATTCCCTTTATCCAACTGTTCAAGTCCTTCTGTTATTGAATGTCTTACTTCTTCCGGTAAAAGATTGAAATCTTCTTTTCCGGATGATATGAAGTTAATTATGCTTTCAACTTCTTCAAGGACTGACAGGTCCTCTATTTTGTTCAACTTTCTTTGAATGTTCGCTCTTATCTCTGTTGCAGTCATTTCTTGTTTTTTCAAAATTAATGTTAATCAGAAATACTTGCAACTTCGATATAATAATACATTAATATAAAAATGTTTCCAAAAGTATTCGTGTAATGCTCACTCTTATAGATTTAATATCATTATTACAGGTAAGTATTCGCACTGGGAAAATGTGAGATGGCTTTAGAATGGCTTTAAGTCGCAACTTAAAATACAGTCTGCTGTCACTGCTGTCCAAAACATTTTTGAAATTACGAAATTATTGCCAAAACAGTTCAAGAGTAAACCCTTTTGCGAAAGTCGTAATAACAACCCGCCTCATCCTAATGCCGTTAAGAAATTGTGAGCTTTGGCGTGAACGTGAATTTCCTGTTTGACGAACACGACAGTGCTCTTCTGTCGTGTGAGGAGTTGAAATTCACGTAGCCAAAGCGAGCAATTTTAGGCAATTAGGATGCAGCGGGCGACTTTTCTTTGCCAAGCTTTCTTTTGGTCGTTCAAAAGAAAGCGGAATAAC
>WBZL01000756.1_pt1 | contig 35663 bp, 24 predicted proteins | sample 5204291 | NCBI WGS metagenome assembly WBZL01 (sample SAMN12344345, study PRJNA552823) | activated sludge metagenome | biome: Activated sludge suspended growth; feature: Nitrification reactor; material: Wastewater; isolation source: activated sludge from nitrification reactor of wastewater... | reverse complement strand
CAGGTCCCGCCGGTCCGGTTGGTCCTGCAGGACCGCAGGGTCCACAGGGCGATGTCGGTCCTATCGGCCCCGCTGGCTCGGCTGGTCCGCAGGGCGCGCAGGGTGATGCCGGCCCCGCGGGTCCGGCTGGTCCGCAGGGCGCGCAGGGTGATGCCGGCCCCGCGGGTCCGGTTGGTCCCGTTGGTCCACAGGGCGTGCAGGGTGATGAGGGCCCGATGGGTCCCATGGGCTTCCCGGGCCCGCAGGGCCCTCAGGGTGACGTGGGCCCCGCCGGTCCCGCGGGTCCGCAGGGTGATGTCGGTCCGATGGGGCCCCAGGGTCCGCAGGGTCCGAGCGGCCCAGCCGGTCCGCAGGGTGCCACCGGCCCCGCCGGCCCGCAGGGCCTCCAGGGTGACGTCGGTCCCCAGGGCCCGACGGGTGCCCAAGGTGCCACCGGCCCTCAGGGTGCAAGCGGTCCGCAGGGCGCCACGGGTGCGACGGGTGCCCAGGGTCCGATCGGCCCGGCCGGCCCCGTCGGGCCTCCGGGCGCTGACGGCGCTCCGGGCCCCGCGGGTCCCACCGGCCCGGCAGGCCCCCCCGGCCCCACCGGTCCGCAGGGCCCTCCCGGCGCCGGCGCGGCGCTGACGGCGGTCATCCGCACCAACGAGTGCAGCTTCGACGCCCCCCCGGGCGCCAGCATCGGGCTGACCGACGTCTGCCGTGTGGCCTGCGAAGCTGGCGAGGTGGCGACCGGCGGCGGCTTCCGCTGGGACCCCTTCGGCATCGAGCGTTTCACCGTCGGCAGCTACCCGGAGACCGACGGGTCCACCTGGTACTGGACGATCGAGCTGCCCGGTGAGGTGGATGCCGGGCCAGTCATCGCCTACGCCGTCTGCATGGCAGCGGCACCAACCCCGTAGGCGCCAACACAGTCAGGCCCCGCGACCCTCTCGGATCGCGGGGCCTGCTGTGCCCCCCCCAACACTGTGAGCTCTACGGCTTGACGACGGCGCCGCGGGCGCGCTGCTCGAGGAGGGGTCTCAACGCTGCCGCTGGTCTTCCGACGAGGATTGCCTTAGGCCCCGTCTTATCCACTCTGGCAACGACGAGTACTGAGAGATCTCCTCGGCGAGTGCTTGGCCCACGTGAATGCCCTTGTGGAGAGTTCGGTACTCGATCCGCCAAAGCGAGGCTGTTTCCGAAGCGTCTCGCGAGGAGTCGAAGAGATCGGGCCGGGCGCCTCGCAGCACCTCGATCAGTGACCGCCATTCCGCCGGCAGGGGGGGCCAGGTGGCCGGTTCCATCTCTCCTTCCAGGCCGACGGCGCCATCCAGGAAAGCGAGGGCCTCGTCCAGCTTCGGAGGCATGGCAGCGAGAAAGCGACCGCCTTCGGCTGAAGCGCTCAGCTCCGCGCCAAGCGTGCGGAAGCCGGACGATTCGGCGCGGACTCGCCGATGAATGGAGCCGCCATTGGCCCAGCGCACAGAGAAGTCCTTCTCGTCGCCGATGCGAAAGGCGTCCTCTCTTGCCAACTCCTCCAAGAGCGTCGCAGTTTCGAAAGGCTCCCCAGCACCCTCAAGCTGGATCCACCAACCAGAACTGTCATCCACGAGCCTCTGGACGGTAGCCCAGTGCGGTCCAGTGACGGTCCCCGAGAGATGCAGGCGCATTCCACCGGGGCTGGAGAGGAAGAGGTGAGTCTCCAGAACCTGTCCCCGCTGGCGGAAGAACTGGACGGCTGGTAGGGGGGACAAGCTGGGGCGGTCCAGCCCCCGGAGGCCGATGGTGGTCGTCGAGACCTGAACCAGGTTGGAAGTGGGTGACGTCTTGCCGTCATGGGCATTGACAGTAATAGCAAGCCAGCACAGAGCTAGGCCTAGGGCTGTAGCTTCTCTGCGGTAGTTTGTCATCGTAACTTCCTCCTTGGGCCTCCAACCAGATCCGCTTCTGGCTGAAGTGCTCCGGGTGCGAAGCCGCTGTCGGCCTTAGCAGTGATCTGTGACACAGGATGTCGTACAAGCGCCATATTCTTGCTGTACCACAAACGGATTTTTGTTTTTGCACATGTTGTAGCTCCTCTGAGAGTCGCAACACTGCGTGCATCGCGAGCACTGCAAGTTCAGAGGTTCACTACCTACCTGCTGAGTGCATGCCGCTGAAGCACTCCAGCTTGAGGTCGGGTCGTGCGCCTTCTTGAGATAGGTCTTGCAAGTGTCCGCTGTTCCAGACCCGCCGATTCTCTGGGTTCGCTCCTGACAAATAAAGTCGATCCGCAGCTCATCAGCGAGGAAGCTCAAGGTCCCCTCCGCTGCAGTCGTAGCGCTCACGAGCGTGCCGTCCCAGCTGAACGGTATCGGAGTGGTCAGGGAGAAGGGGCTGGTCTGGTAAGGCCCCATGGTTCCATTGCAGGTCGAGTAGGTGACACAAGCGTCGAAACTGACACTCTGCCCGACCAGAAAGGACACGGTAGATGGGACTATCTCGCCGCCCGGCGTTAGCCAGCAGCATCCAAAGCAGTTGAAGCCGACCCGATCATGGCCATCGCCAACTCTCCCCTCGGTTCGCCCGAGGAGCGTAGCTCCTGGAGATGTGGCAACCCACTTCAATACCCCGTGCGGAAGCTGTTGAGGTGGAACTCGACCAAGAAGATCCGGCGAGGCCCGTGCCATCAGTTCGGCGAGAGAGAGCCGAAGAGATCGATGAGGGAGGATCACGAACGGACCGACAGAGTAAGTCCCGTCCTGCTCTGGAGGGACTCCTTCACTGCTCCAATAGAGCTGCGCAACCACTCGGGTTGGACTGGACCCGAGGTTGACGAGCGTCGTGCGCGATTGGGCCTGTAGCGCCAGCGGAAGAGGGTAAGTTCCTCCTGCGTGAGCCTCTGAGGCGGCGAAGATGGGTAGCTCGACGGCTTCGCCGGAGCTGAGCAGTACCAGGCCGTATGGGATGAACTCCCCTGAGATCACGGAGAGGATCAAGCGAATTTCGCCGCCCTCTCTGGCGGCTGCCTGCCGAACAAGGCCTGCGAGGTTCACGTCAGTGGTGCCTGCTGCTTCGAGACGTACAGTCTTGCTGGCACGTTCGGTACCACTGTCCAGACCGACTGCGGTGATCTCAAGAGCACCCGCCTCCAGCCCGGGGTTGTAGAGCGAAAGTGCGATTCGAGCCTGTTGCACCGTGCTCAGGTCTTCAGTGCCAGGTACCATGAGGACATGGAATTCCTGCTCCGAAGCACCGACGGGCAGCCAAGGTAGGCGAGCGAGAAACCGTCGTCCAGAAAGTATGCCTGCGCCGACTAGAGACGCGGGGCTTCCGTCATGATCGAGATGCAACCATGTTGGGCGAGGGCCGGATCGGTCGGGCAGTGAAAGGGTGGTCCCCTGCCCAACAGCGAGAGTTGCCGTGAAAGCCTCGACAGTACGAGTTCCTCGGCCGAACGTTACCCTCACCCGAAGCGTTGAGCTGCCAGAGTTCATGATGCGGAAGGAGGGGAGGGCGTTGGTGAGGGAAAGATCTGGCCAGAAGGAGATGATCGAGGAAGACCTTTGTTTGGGTGGAGAGGCAAGAGGAAATTCAACCCACTGACTGTCGTGCTCGAGGAGGAGCCATCCTTGGAGGGCCTCGACGTCACCCAAGTAAGCGATGTGAAGACTGGCGTTCTGACGCTGAGTGCCCTCAGGGATGATGGAGTCGTCGAGCTGCAGTTCGAGATGTCGTGCTGATTCGATTCTGAACTCTCCGAGAGGTAGCGGAGAGCCATCGCTAGCTGTCAGAGTCAAGCTAACGTCCAGCGGATCCGTAGTGGTATTCATGAGAACGAGGACCGCGGATTGCTCCGGACCAGAGAAGCCAACGAAGGGGGCGACCAGTTCCAGTGCTTCGGCCATGGCCCTGCGTTGAGCTCGGAGAACACTTTCCTGGGCCGCCGAAGGGTTGTCATCGTGGTACGTCGCGACAGCCTGAGTCACTTGAGCCTCTGCGGCCTCGGCCGCCACGAAGGATAGGGTAGAGAGCATCACCACTGACAAGGCAATCGACGCAGTCCTCGTTGTCACGGTCGTCTCCCTTCGGGTAGGGCGTGGGCCTAGTGGCACCCGATCCAGCGGGCTCATTTGCTGGCGAACTCCAAGAGACTCGGCAGTGCCTCCTCTGCACCGAGGTCGAGCATTGTTTGGAAACACATACTCATTAGTCTAATCTGCTTCGCGTAATTATGCATAGAAGAATAATGAAAGTCAATAGCGATGGCGCCGATGCTGCTTCGACTGGTACGGCGCCTTCTCAGGCCGCGTCAGGCCCCGCGACCCTCTCGGATCGCGGGGCCTGCTGTGCCCCCCCCAACACTGTGAGCTCTACGGCTTGACGACGGCGCCGCGGGCGCGCTGCTCGAGGAGGGCCAGGCGGCCCTGGTCGCGCAGCTCGAGCTGGCGGACCTCGAAGGGCGCCTGGAGGGCGCCGCCGGCAAGGGCCGAGGCCTCGAAGCGCAGCTCGAGGGTGGCGGCGCCGGCCTCGAGACGGCTCGCGCTCGCCGCCGCGGCCATCGGCCGCAGGTTGCCGCTGGGATCGGTGCCGTAGAGCACGCCGCGCACCTCGTAGCGGCCGGCGCTCGCCACCTCGACCCCGAAGCGCACGGCGACGCCGCTCTTGGCGGCGTCGTCGGCCACCGCCTGGGCCGCGCCGCTCAGGCGGGCGGTGGGCAGGGTGGCGGCGAAGGCGGTGCGGGCGTTGCGCAGCACGGGCAGGCCCCCGAGGCTGCCGCTCGCCTGTACCTCGACCTCCCAGAGGCCGGGTGCGAAGGGCTCGCGGGCGTCGATGGTGAGACGCCCGACGAGGCCGCCCTTGCCGTCGGCGCTGACGGCGAGGGGCCAGGCGCGGCCCGCTGGCGAGGTCACGAAGGCGCTCGCCTCGGCGACGGCCAGGCGCTCGGCACCGGCCTGGAGAGCGAGGTGGACGGTGAGGGCCTCACCGTCGAGATAGGCGGGCCGGTCGGCCGCCAGGGTGAGAGCGGCCGGGCTCTCCCGGTCGAAGACGTGGAGGACGTAGACGCCTGCGGGATCCTGGCTGCCGGCTGCCCAGGTCAGCGTCAGGCGGCCGGCGCCCACCTCGGGTCGCAGGCGCAGGGCCAGGGTGCCGGCGGGGAAGCTCGCTCCGGCGGCGGCGAGCTGCTCGGCGGTGGCGATCTGGTCAAAGGCGGCCACGCCGTGCTCGCTGCCGGCGGCGTCGCGCAGGCGGAGGCTGGCGGGCTCGATCTTCGCGGCGGCAGTGTTGGCCGCCGCAGGGTTGAGGCGCACGAGCGCCCCTGGGGCGGTGGTGGCCACCGGCACGCCGCGGGCGAGCTCGGCGCCGGTGAAGCGCAGCCAGTGCTCGCGGCTCTCGGCCTGGAAGGCGGCTTGGCGAGGCGCCAGGTCGGCCTCGGCGGCAAGGGGCCAGCTGAACTGCACGGGAGCGTCTTCGCTGGTCGCGAGCCCCCGCTGCGCCGGGGCAGCCACCACGGCGCTGGGCACGAGGTCGCCCGGACGGGCCGGCAGCAGGCGAGCGGTGGGAGCGGCCACCGCGGGTACGGCGGTCGCGGCACAGAGGACGGTGACGAGGGCGAGGTTGCGGTTCTGTCGGTTCATGGCGGCCTCCAGCCTCACAGGTCGTTGCGCAGGATGACGTCGAGCCCGAAGCACTGGCGGCGGCTCTGGTTGTGGGAAAGGGGCTCGGAGCCCGCGGTCACCGAGGTGTCGTAGAACCACACCTGGCCGGCGCCGGCCTGCGAGGTGCAGTTGAGGAAGCCGTCGGAGCAGCTGGCGAGCCAGGCCTGGGTGACCTCGAGACCGACGTTGAGGGTGTAGCCGCCGCAGTAGGAATCGGGGTCGAACGGCGAGCTGTCGACGTCCGTGCCGACGACGTCCCAGAAGCCCTTGGGCAGGGCAGGGCGGCCGGCGGTACCGAGCAGCCAGCTGGCGTTGTAGGAGGCCATCCAGCTGGTCTGCTGCATGCGCACGGCGTCGTTGGCGTAGCCGAGGAGCCAGCCCACGGCCTGCTCGAAGACGGTGCCGGAGACCACGGCGTCGGCGAGCGGCGTGCCGAGGCTCGACGGCGCGAGCGCGTTCACCCAGCGGATCTTGCTGATGATGTTGGGGTAGCGGCTGTCCCAGGTGGGGTTCGAGAGGATCCACCGCATGACGTTGCCGCCGTTCGAGTGGGTGATCACCACGAGATCAGTGATCCCCTGCCCGTTGATGAAGTTGGTCAGCTGGGTGGCGAGGCAGCCGGCGGCCCCGGAGGTCCACATGTACTGCGTGAAGTCACAGTTGACCACCAGGTACTTCGAGGTGTTCGGCAGCCCCTGGCGCACCGAGTTGACGAAGCCGGCCTGCCAGTAGTCGTTGAGAGCGTCCGTCTGCTGGCCGGTGCCGTGCACGAAGGCCACGCCAGTCACCGCCAGCGTTGGGCTGGCGCACAGCAGGGCAAGAGCGACGATCCATCGCACCACGCGCATCAAGTCCTCCTTCCTCTTCACGAGGGTTTGGAACAGCGGGTTGGTACCAAGGTAGGTGCCGACAACCAGCCGGGTGGCGACGCCGGGCTTCGAGCCCGTGTTAGCATTTCCAGGCGCCGACCGGGTCTACCCTGCGAAAGCTCTGGCGGCGAACCAATCCGTCGTCAGTTCCGAATCGACCGCGATCCGCGGCCCGGCCGCGATCTGCAAGGGAGTCTTCATGCCGAATCGATTTCCGATGGAAGCCGTGCTGCGGGACGGCAAGCGCCTGCTCGTGCGCCCCTTCGCCGAGCGCGACGTCGAGGGCCTTCACGAGTTCTTCTTGAGCCTGCCGGTGGACGTTCGCCGCTTTGCCTGGGACAACATCGCCTCGCGTGCCCAGGTGCAGAGCTGGGGCAGCAACCTCGACTACGGCAAGGTGCTGCCGCTGCTCGCCTTCGACGGTCAGAAGATCGTCGCCGACGCCACCCTGCATCGCCGTGAGCGCGGACCGCTGCGGCTGGTGGGGCGGATCAAGTGGCTGCTCGACCCGGCCTACCGCGGCCAGGGTCTGGGCACGGCGCTGGTCAACACCTTCGTCGCCATCGCCCGCGAGCAGGGGTTGCGCCACCTCACTTGCATGCTGATCTCGGACGCCGAGGCCGACGCCGTCAAGACCCTCAAGGACCTCGGTTTCATCGAGTACCTGGTGCCGGGCTACGGCACCGACCCCGACGGCAACCAGCACGACATGTCGAAGCTGGTTCTCAAGCTCTGACCTCTGCCCCGGCACTCGGCGGGGTGGGTCTTCCGGCCCACCCGGGTGCTCCTGGGCCCGGACAGTCCGGCCGGCGGTCATCGTTCGGCCGGGGAAGGGTCCTGCCGCTGCAGAAGAGAGAGGGGGCGATCAGGGATCGACGATCTCGATCTCGGTCGTCCCCGTCACGCCGCTTCCCTCCACGCCCACAGTGATCGTCGCCGTGCCACGGTAGGCCGTGCTGCCGGCGAGGAAGGTGGCGGTCGCCTGGCGGCCGTTGCCGACCGCCGCGACGGTACCCACGTCGCGGAAGAACCCCAGCGTTTGGCCGTTCGCGTCGGTGGCGCGGAAGGTCGCCACCGTGCCCTCGGTGGTGAGGCCGATGTCGCGCAGGAAGGTGGCCGTCACCGTCGCCGTGTCGAGGTTGTCCGCCTTGACCTGGAACTTCCCCTGGGTCGAGACGGTGACGCGCTGCGGGTAGGCACGGTCGAAGCGCAGGCTGACCTCGCGGGTGACATTGTTGGCGGTGGCGAGGACGCGGGCCGTGCCCAGCGTGGTCGGGCTGACGAGGTCGGCGCTCGCTCGCCGCGAGCCGTCGACCGGGCGGTTGACCGGTGAGCTGCCCTCGGGGGCGAAGGCGCCGAGCGTCGCGGCGAAGCTCACCTGCGTGCCGCTCGGCAGGGCCGCCGAGACCTCGACCGTGAAGGTGCTGACGGTGGCCCCGTCGGCCGGGGCGCTCGCCGGCGCCGCCACGAAACGGACGGTGGTGTTGGGGTCGGCGGCCACGAAAGCGATGGTCAGCCGCTGCAGCAGCCCGGGCACGCCGTCGACGCTGGCGCTCACCTGCGCCGCCTCGACCTGCTGCGAGCTCACGAGCTCGATCGTCGCCGAGCCGGTGCCGTCCGCCTCCACCTTGCGGCTACCGCCGCCGTCGTCCGTGCCGCCCACCAGCGTACCGGCGCTCGTCGCGAAGACGACCGTGCGGCGGGTCGGGGAGGCGTCGGCCGAGATCTGGGCCACCAGAGTGAGGCGGCTGATCCCGTCGGCGGGCAGCGAGGTGCTGCCGTCAGCCGTGCGCAGGGTGAGGGCGAGGCGCACCTCGGGGGAGGTGGGTCCGTAGCTCGAGCTCTTGTAGCACTGGTTGGCGCTCAGCAGGAGAAAGCCGACAACCGTGCCGGCGAGCCGGAGAGTCGACGCGGAGCGGCTGCGGGTCATTACCGGCACCTCAGCCCGTCAGCTGGAGCGTCACCAAGTCACCGAGGGTGATCCCCGCGGAGTCGGTGATCGTCTGGTTCACCTGCACTCCCGCGGCCGGCCCCGCGCCGGCCCCGCGTTGCAGAGTGATGCGGTCGACGCACACCTGATCGGCTTTGCCGACCGTCTCGGTGCGTTGCACCGACTTGGCGGGATTGCCGTCCGAGTCCTGGAACCACACGTCGTGAGCGGGATCGAGGCTGTAGGTGACGGTGATCGGCTCGCCGTCGCGGTTGCTACGCAGCGTCTGCGTGAACTCCACCCGCCTGGGCAGCGACGTCGGGTTGGGCGAGGCCTGGAGGTTGACGCGGATCTGGATCGCCATGGTCGCTTGCTCCCGAGGGCTCAGCGGGCGCCGCCCGGCACCAGCACGGCACCGAGGCCACCCTTGAAGGCGCTCGCCACGTCGAGATCGAAGGAGAACGTCAGGTAGTAGGTGCGGCCCGTCGTCTCGTCGTCGATCAGCGGGTTGGGGTCCTTCTGCTTGAAGATCAGGCCGCCGACCCCGACGCGCACCATGTCGGTGATCCGCAGCCCGGCGCCGAGGAGGAGCGACTGGTTGCCGAAGAGGTCGTCGCGGGTCGCTCCCGAGGCCGTGCCGCCGTTGTCCGCGATGCTGCTGGCGGTGAGGCCCACGGTGAAGGCGAAGCGCTTGCGGAAGGTCTGGCGAAAGGTCCCCAGGGTGCGCAGGGGAGCGTCCTTGTTGACCGGCGTGGTGTAGATGTTGGTGCCCACGTAGGGCACCACCTCGTCGATCTCCGGCCCCCACAGCAGCCCGGCATCAGCGCTGATGTAGACGTTCGCCATGGTGTCGAAGTTGCCCGTCGTCGAGCCGTCGGCGACGAAGACGCTCTGCAGCGCCAGCTCGAGGCCGGCGGCGAGGTCGGCCACGGCCTTCTCGCTGGCGGCCAGGTTGCGGGCCAGGTTGTCAGCCTGGCCGGCGAGGGCGAAGCTCAGGTCCGAGGCGCGGGCGACGGCGCCTCCCGGCGCGACGAGGGCGGCGAGGGCGGCCTTGTCGTCGGCAGAGAGGCCGGCGGCGACCGCTGGCGGGCCGGTGGGGCCGGTCATCTTCTGGATCAGTGACTCGAGGTCGGCGAGGGCCTGGTTGGTGGCGTTGAGGCGGCTGGCCGCTGCCGCCGCGGCCGCCGCATCGGTGGTGCTGGCGAGCGTCGGGCTGCCGGCCGGTGCGTCCGGGGCCTGCCCCGTCGCGGCCGCCTGCGCTTCGCTGTCGTTCCACTGCACCACGGCCGTGGCGTCGCCGTAGACGCGGCTCAGCAGGTCGGCGAGGACGCTGTTGCTCTGAGCCTCGCTGGCGAGGAGCGCGAGCAGACGCGCGAGGGGAGCGCTGCCGCGGATGGCGCCGAGCGCCTGGCTGAGGCCGTCTTGGAGGTTCGCGAGGGTCGCCGGCGGCGGACCAGGGGCGTTGGCGAAGGCACCGGTTTGGATGAGCCGGGCGCGCAGCTGGGGCGCCAGGCTCGTGCGGTAGAGCTCGTCGAGGCCGCTCTCGACAGCCTCGGCCTTGGTCACCGCGAGCAAGCGCTCGGCGAGCGCACCGACCACCGCGGCGCGGTGCGCCTCGAGGTCGGCGGCGGTGACGTCGCCCGAGGAGAAGCTCGCCAGCTCGCGGCGTAGGATGTCCTCGACCTGCGGGCGCAGCGCGGTGGCTTCCTCCGCGGTCACCGGCCGATGCAGCAGGAAGCAGAAGGCATAGAAGCGCTGCGCCTCGAGGCGGGGCACCACCACCCGCGCCGTGGGCTCACTGGCGCTCTGGGTATCGACCCGTCCCTCGTAGGTGCCGCTCCAGGGGCTCGCGGCACCCGGGAGGGCGCAGCTCCTTTCGTCGACGACCAGCGGGGCCGTACCGCTCGCCAGCCGTACCGCCATCCCCTTGGTGCCGCTCGGCACCGGCGTGCAGATGCGCAGCGGGACGTCGAAAGGCAGCACGCGGTTGAAGGTGCCGGCATAGATGTTGGCCTCGACCTCCGCGAAGCCGGTGTCGCCGCTGGGCGGCTGGCAGGGGTCCGAGCCCTGCGCCCACAGGGGCGCCGCCCCGGCCAGGGCGAGGCCCAGCAGAGTCCAGCGGACCGTCGAGCCGCGCCTGCCGAGTCCCATCGCGCCGTCCTCCCTTCAGCTGCGTTCCGGGTCGATCGCGAGCCGTCTCGGCGCCAGCGTCGGCGCGGGTCGCGGACCGCTCGTGAGCACGGAAATAGCCAGTGAGCGAGTGAGTTGCGCTGGCGAGGATAGCACGCGCTAGGATCGCCGCGCGTGCAACCGCGTCGCCGCCGCAGGGCCCTGCGCCGCCTGGCCTGGGCCGTCTCGATCCTCGTCGCCGGCGAGGTTGCCTACGTGTCGGCGGCCGAGGTCTTCTTGCGCTCCGCCGCCTTCGCTCGCCTTTGTGCCCGCCCCGGGCGGCGCGTTCAGCTCCAGTTCGAGGAGGTCCACAGCCCCTTTCCCGGCTACCTGGTGGCGCGGGGCCTCGAGCTGCGGGGTAGCACGGCGCCGGCCGAGCCGGCAGGCGCAGCTGGCCCGGCAGGCGCAGCTGGCCCGGAGGGCGAAGGAGGTCCAGCGGGCGAAGGCGGCCCGGCGGGCGTCGAGTGGTGGCTGCGAGCCGACGCCGCGCGCGGCTGGCTCGACCCCTTTTCGCTCCTCGGGCGGCGCCTCTCGTTGCCGTTGGTCTGGGTGGCCGGTGGCGAGGCCCGGGTGCGCCGGCGGTCGAACCCGCTCCTGCCGGTCGAGCTGGCAACGGCGCTACCGAGCCTGCCGGCCTTTCCCCAGCAACCACCGGCCGCGCGCCCGCCGGCGCCCCTGCGCTGGTCGTTCGAGATCGGCTGGCTGCGGGCGCAGCAGGTCCGCGAGCTGTGGATCGATCAGTACCGGCTCCAGGGCGAGCTGGCGCTGGCCGGGGGCCTCGGGGTCCGCCGCACCTGGCGCGGACCGGTCGCCGAGGTGCGCGCCGCCCGGGCCGAGCTGACGGCCGCCACGATCAGCCTCGGCGAGCGTGCGGTGGCGAGCGAGGTCGCCGGAAGCGCGACCGCCGCCATCGCGCCCTGGCGCTACCGCGACGAGCGTTCGTGGCAGGTCCTGCCGCATGCCAGCGGCACCGTCCGCCTCGCCGGTCGGCTCGCCGATCTCTCCTTCGTCGAGCCCTTCCTCCGCTCTCTCGACTGGTTGGGCCTCGCCGGTGGCGACGGGCCCTTTCGGCTCGACCTCCGCCTGGCGCGCGGGCGGCTGGCCGCCGGCAGCAGCTGCGAGCTACCGCCGCGGGAGCTGGCGGTGGAGGCCTTCGGCTACCGGGCTCGCGGCCTTGGGGCCCTCCGCTGGCAGGTGGCAGAGCCCGGGCCCGCGCAGGTGCTGAGCGCCGAGATCCCCCACTTCGCCGTCCATCGCGCCGGCGAGGCCACGCCTTACCTCGAAGGCGAGGGATTGACGCTCCTGGCGCGGGCCCCGAAGGTCGCCCTCGACGGCACCCTGGGCCCCCTTGCCGTCGACCTCGCGCTGCCGTCGGGACGGGTGCCCTCGCTCGCCGTCTACCAGCGCTATTTACCGGAACGCCTGGGCATCGTCCTCGGCGGCTCGTCGGCCGAGGTCGCCTCGCGCTTCCACAGCGAGCTCGACGGCAGCGGCGAAGCCACCATCGACCTCGTGGCGCCGGCGGTGCGCCTCGCCGTCTCCGCTCTCGAGATCAAGGGCAACCTGCGGGTGGCGGCACGGCTGCGCAGCCGTGACCTGGCGAACCGGCGCTTCGAGCTCGCCGGCAGCACGGTCACCGTGGGGCAGCTCGCCTTGCCGGCCGAGGCCGCGAGCCCTCCCGGATGGTGGGGCGAGGTGAAGGTCACGAGCGGCACGGTCAAGCCCCAGGGCTCGCCGCTCCTCGACGTCGAGGTGGCGGCGCGGCTCCGCGACGCCGTCCCGCTCGTCGCCGTGCTCGATGCCCGCCACCCGCTGCCCGACTGGCTTGCGGCGCGGCTCGGGGTGGCAGGCGTCGAGGCGACGGCCGGCCTGGCCCTGGCGCCGGATCGCCTCGAGGTCCGCCACCTCGAGGCGACGGGGGGCAAGCTCAGCCTCGCGATCCGCCTGGTGGTGGCGGGGGGCGAGCGCCATGGTGCCCTCCTCGCCGAGTACGGCCGGCTCGCCCTCGGGGTCGCTTTCGAGGGGGACGACCGCGACCTCGTCCTCGTCAAGCCGCGCGAGTGGTACCGCGGGCGGGTTGACGAGGCCCGGCGGCGGGTGCCGCCGGTGGCACCGCGCCCCTGAGCGCGCCGTCTGCTCCAGCCATTTGAATCGCCATCCAGTGAACCGTATCCACTCCTCCTTGGGGGCGCGCCGCGACGTGCCTCGGGAGCGCTGGAAGGTGCGTCGGATGAGCTAAGATCGCGCCAGTTTTCTGAATCTAATGGGGGCGCCTGCCGATGGCACTGCCCTTGCTCTCCCGGCCGGCAGAACGCTGGCGCGGGAAAGGAGGTCGTGATGAGACGTGGTGGCTTCTGGCTTCGGACGTTGGCTCTCTCACTGCTGCTCTGCGGTCTGGCGTTCTTGCCGGCCGCGGCCCAGCTGCAGTACGGAGACCTGTACGGCAACGTGGTGGATGAGACCGGCCAGGCCTTGCCGGGGGTGACGGTGACCATCACCGGGGTGGGAGCGCCGCGGGTGCAGACCACGGACGAGAAGGGAAGCTTCCGCTTCGTCGGACTGTCGCCAGGCCAGTACACGGTGCGCGGCGAGCTCGACGGCTATGCGACGGTCGAGTACCCGCAGATCGCCATCGAGCTGGGTGGCAAGAAGAACCTCCAGATCACCCTCAACGCCAAGCTGAGCGAGGTGATCACGGTGACCGGGGAGAGCCCGCTCCTCGACGAGCGGCAGACTAATCGCGGCGCCTCGGTGCCGGCGGTGGACCTCGACAGCGTGCCCACGGCCCGCGACCCGTGGTCGCTGCTGGCGCTCGCCCCCGGCGTGCAGGTGGACCGCATCAACGTCGGTGGCAACGAGAGCGGCCAGCAGTCCGGCTTCCTCGGCCCGGGTGCGGCCGGCAGCGAGAACACCTTCTCGGTCGACGGCGTGATCCTGACCGACATGGCAGCCGTCGGCGGCTCGGCGACCTACTTCGACTTCGGTGCTTTCGAGGAGGTGCAGTTCACGGTCTCCTCAGCCGACGTCACGGTGGCGACCGCCGGGGTGACCGTCAACCAGGTGACCAAGCGCGGCACCAACGACTGGAAGGCCGAGGGCCGCTACCTGCGCACCGACGGCAACCTGCAATCGGAGCCCAAAGTCGCCAATGGCAACAAGATCGATTCGGTGCTGGAGTACGGCGCCAACGTCGGCGGGCCGCTCAAGCGCGACCATCTGTGGGGCTGGATCTCCTACGGCGAGAGCGACATCCGCAATCTGATCCCGTCGCCCACCGGGGAAGGCCGCCTCAAGGACCGCACCAAGCTCGAGGACCTCAACACCAAGCTCAACTTCCAGCTCGACGAGGCCACCTCCGGCGTTCTGCATTACTGGACGAACGACAAGCTGAAGTACGGCCGCGTCTTCCCCTTCCTCGGCAACCCGCTGGCCGAGGCGACGCATGATCAAACGACGCCTTCCGACATCTACAAGGTCGAGGCGACGCACCTCTTCGGCGACAACTTCGTCCTCACCGGCCTTTACTCGCGCGACGACGGCGACTTCACCCTGACGCCGCAGGGGCCGGCCGACGCCAACATGTTCACCGACGAGAACAACATCCTGCACGGCACCAGCTTCATCTTCAAGCAGCGCGGCGTGATCGATCAGGCCCGCGTCGACGCCAACTACTTCATCTCGTCCGGTGCGGCGAACCACGAGCTGAAGTTCGGTGCCAGCTACCGCACGCAGGAGAACGACTCGACGACGGTGTGGCCGAACGGCGTCAACACCTTCTACCTCGACGGCGACCTCGCCCTCGCTCGCTTCTCGCGCAACCGCGTGCTGGCGCTCAAGACCGAGTACGACTCGGCCTGGCTGCAGGACACGGTGAGCGTCGGCCGCTGGACGGTCTCCGCCGGCCTGCGCTACGACAAGCAGAACGGCAAGAACCTGCCGAGCGTCAGCCCGGAGAACCCGCGCGCCCAGGGCCTGATCCCCGAGCTGCGCTTCACCGGCAACGACGCCGGCGGCTTCGATTGGACCTCGATCGTGCCGCGGCTGTCGGCGACGCTCGCCCTGGGCGAGAAGCGCAACACGCTGGCGCGCGCCTCCTTCTCGCAGTACGCGCAGCAGCTGGGGCAGAACCGCATCAGCGCGGTCAACCCCGCCGGCGGCTACTCCTACGCCTACTTCTACTTCACCGACGCCAACCAGAACTTGATCCTCGACCCCGCCGAAGAGCCGAGCCTCTACTTCGGCTACACCTACAACATCAACCCGGACGACCCCGCCTCGTTGGTCAGCGCCAGCGTCAACGATCCGGGCCTCGATCCCGCCAAGACGGACGAGATCACCCTTGGCCTCGAGCACTCCTTCAGCTCGGACTTTGCCGCCGGCGTCACCTTGATCTGGCGTCAGACGAACGACGTCATCGAACGCCGCACCCTGGTCACCGACCCGGTGACCGGCGAGGTGCGGGCCTGGAACCGCAGCGACTTCGAGCTGGTGCGCACGGTGACCGGCACGTTGCCGGATGGCACCCAGCGTTCAGCCCCGGTCTACGGACTGCGGGACGGCATCGAGCCGACCGGTGGCCTGTTGACCACCAACGGCGACAGCTCGCACGAGTATCTGGGGCTCACCGTGAGCTTCACCAAGCGGCTCCGCAACCGCTGGTCGGCCCGCGGCCATTTCACCTGGAACGACTGGAACTGGAAGATCGGCCCCGACTCGCGCTTCCACGACGACCCCACCAACACCACGGGTGACGGCTTGACGGCGAGCGGTGGCGACGACATCTACAACGAGGCCTCCGGGGGCTCGAAGGCGGACGTCTTCGTCGGCTCGCGGTGGTCGTTCAGCCTCTTCGGCCTCTACCAGGTCGCGCCCGAGCGACCCTGGGGCTTCAACGTCGCGGCGAGCCTCACCGGTCGCGAGGGCTATGCCTCGCCGCCGGTCTTCCGCGCCTCGCGGGGGAGCGCCGGCCGCGTGCTGGTCGAGCTGTCGAACAGCACGGACGAGTTCCGCAACGATGACGTGATCAGTCTCGACGGTCGCATCGAAAAGGAGCTCCACTTCGGCAACGTCACCTGCCTGGTGGGCATCGACGGCTTCAACCTGCTCAACGAGGACTACGTGCTGCAGCGCGACCGCCGCACCGACCTCGGTGGCGCCAACCAGGTCCGCGAGCGGATCAGCCCGCGGATCTTCCGCCTCGGCGTGACCCTGCGTTACCGCTAGCGGCAGCTCGCTTCGCCTCTGGGGACTCCAGTGCCGGAGCCCCCCGGAGGTCGTCCTGCTTAGCCCTTCTGCCGGCAACTTCCGAGCAGGAGGGTCAATCATGCGACGGACAGCGCTTCTGTACCGTGCATCCGTTTTGCTGCTGCTGTTCACGGGCATTCTGTCTAGTTGGGCGATCGCGTCGGATGGAGAGTCGACCAGGTCTCAGCCCCAACGCCAGATCCTCTTCCTGAGTGACGAGCTGGCCAGCCAGCCGGTATGCGAGCAGGTCGAATCGCCGCTCCTCCTAGGAGTACTTGAAGTGGGTCTGGTTCCGCGGAACTGCCCCGCGTCCTGCAAGGACGTCTGCAGTGCGGAATGCCGAGCTCTCGGGCGAGGCTGTCGGCCGGACTGCACAGCTGATACCTGCGACTGTTACTGCAACTGCTAGAGTTGCTTCTCGGTAGGCGCGAGACGCCGCGCAGCTGCCAATCCACTGCGGTGCCTTTGGTAAGCTGCCGCCGATGCGGACCAGCGGCTCAGTGCTTCTCCTGCTGGCTTTCCTGGTTGGGCTTCCAACAGGAGCGGCCCAGGTGGCAGGGAAGGGTGGCTCCAGTCCGCCGGACGTCCTCCTCGTTACCATCGACACGCTGCGCGCCGACGCCCTCGGCTTCATGGGCAACGCCAAGGCGGCGACGCCCACCCTCGACCGCCTGGCGCGGGCCGGCAAGGTCTTCCCCTTCGCTCACGCGCACAACGTCATCACCCTGCCGTCGCACACCAACATCCTGACCGGCCTCTACCCCTTCCAGCACGGCGTGCGCGAGAACAGCGGCTTCCGGCTGGCGCCAGACGTGCCGACCCTCGCCAGCCTGTTGCGGGCCGCAGGCTACCGCACGGCGGCGTTCGTCGCCGCCTACCCGCTGTCAGCCGAGTTCGGGCTCGGCCAGGGCTTCGAGACCTACGACGACCGTTTCCCCCGCGGCTCGCGCCCCACCGAGTTCGTGCTCGCCGAGCGGCGGGGCGACCAGGTGGTGGCGCCCGCCCGGGAGTGGTGGCAGGCTCACCGCGGGGAGCGCCGTTTCCTCTGGGTCCACCTCTTCGATCCGCATGCTCCCTACGCGCCGCCGGAACCCTTTGCCAGCCGCTTCAAGAACGATCCCTACTTGGGGGAGGTGGCGGCGACCGACTCCTTTCTCACGCCGCTCCTCGAGCCGTTTCTCGCCGGCCGCGAGGCACCGGCGCTGGTGATCGTCACCGGTGATCACGGCGAGGCGCTGGGCGAGCATGGCGAGCTCACCCACGGTCTCTTCGCCTACGAGCCGACGCTGCACGTCCCCCTCGTCGTCTGGGGAGCTGGGGTGAGCCCGGGGAGCGACCCGCGCTCGGCCCGCCACGTGGACATCCTGCCGACCGTCCTCGCCGCCACCGGAGTGAAGATGCCGGCGGCGCGCTTCGGCCCCTACCCCGGCCGCTCTCTCCTCGCCGCGGCCCCCAGCGGCTCGGCCGCGGATGCCTACTTCGAGTCCCTGTCGGCGGCGCTCAACCGTGGCTGGGCGCCGCTTTCGGGGCTGATCCGCGACGGCAAGAAGGCGATCTCGTTGCCCCTCGCCGAGCTCTACGACCTGGCGCGGGACGCCGGCGAGACGACCAACCTCTACAGCGCCGAGAAGGCCCTCGCCGAGCGCATGCTCGCCGCCGTGCCGCGGGCTTCGATCTGGCCGCCCCGCAACCGCGAGCAGGCGTCGAGCGAGGCGACCCGGCGCCTCGAGGCCCTGGGTTATGTCGCCTCGACGGCGCCGATCAAGGCGAGCTACGGAGCGGAGGACGACCCGAAGGCGCTGATCCAGCTCGACGGCAAGATCCACAACCTGATCGACCTCTACTCCCGGGGTCAGGCGGCGGCGGCCGTCAAGCTGGGGCGGGAGATCGTCAACGAACGGCCGGGGATGCCGATCGGCCACTCGCTCCTCGCCCAGGCCCTGCTCGAGGCCGGCGATACGCCCGGCGCCGTCACGGTGATGGAAGGGGCACGGGCCAAGGGCCTGGCGAGCGACAGCCTGCTGCGCCAGCTCGCCCTCTCGCTCGCCGAGCTGGGGCGGGCGGCCGAGGGACTGGCGGTGATCGATCCCCTCGCCCGCCAGGGCGACCGCGAGGCGCAGGCGGCGCGCGGGCTGTTGCTGTCGGAGGCCGGGCGCCAGGACGAGGCCCGGCGCGCCCTCCAGGACTTGCTCGCCAAGGACGCCGACAACCCGAAGGCCTTCGAGACGCTGGCCCTCGTCGCCTTGCGCCAGGGCCGCTGGGCCGAGGCCCGCGATCAGGCCGAGAAGGCGCTCGCCCTGAACGCCGACCTCCCCCTCGCCTGGAACAACCTCGGTGTGGCGCGGTTTCAGCTCGGCGAGGCAAGCCAGGCGCTGGCCGCCTGGCAGCGTGCCGTGGAGCTCGACCCGAAGCTCTACGACGCTCTCTACAACCTGGGATTCAAGGCCCTGCAGCTGGGCCGCGCAGACCTCGCACGACCGGCGCTCGAGCGCTTCGTGGCGACGGCACCGCCGGCCCGCTTTGGCCCCGACATCGCTGAGGCGCGGCAGGCCTTGAGCGGCATGACGAAGGACGGACGATGAGCAAGCGAGCCTTGTGGGCCCTGGGCGCGGCGTTGGCCCTCGCCGGCTGCGGTGGGGGCAAGACGCCCACCGGCGACTATCGGGCGCCGGCCGGGACGCCGGTGGTCCTGATCTCGATCGACACCCTACGCGCCGACCATCTGCCGGCCTACGGCTACCAGAAGATCGAGACGCCAGCGATCGACCGGCTGCGCCGCGACGGCATTCTCTACGAGCAGGCCTTCTGCCACACGCCGCTCACCCTGCCGTCCCACACCTCGATGCTCTCCGGCCTGCTGCCGGCCGTTCACGGGGTGCGCGACAACACCGGCTACCTGGTCGACCGCGAGCGCGTGCTCGCCGGCAGCCTGCCCTTCCTGCCTCAGCTGCTGCACCAGGCGGGCTACGCGACGGGCGGCGCCGTCTCGACCTTCGTGCTGCGGGCAAAGACCGGCATCTCGACCGGCTTCGACTTCTACGAGGACTCGATCGAGTTCCGCACCAACACCGGCCTCGGCGGTCTGCAGCGCCCCGGCCGTACCACCCTGGCGCTCGCCCGCGACTGGCTCGATAGTGCGGCGGCCAGGCCGTTCTTCTTTTTCTTCCACCTCTACGACCCGCACACGCCCTACCAGCCGCCGGAGCCGTTCGCCTCGCGCTACCCCCTGGCCTACGATGGCGAGATCGCCGAGGCCGATGCCGTCGTCGGTGAGCTGATCGCGCAGCTCGAGCGCCTGGGGATCTACGACAAGGCGCTGATCGTGCTCGTCTCGGACCACGGCGAGGGACTGGGCGATCATGGTGAGGACGAGCACGGCATCCTGCTCTACCGCGAGTCGATCCACGTGCCGTTGATCGTCAAGCTCCCCGCCCGCCAGGGCGCCGGCGGCACGGTGGCGGCGCCGGCGGGGTTGATCGACCTGGCGCCGACCGTGCTCTCGGTGCTCGGCCTACCGGTGCCGGCGGCGATGACGGGCCACTCGCTGCTCGCCCTCGCCGGCGCCGACGTGGCGCCCCGCGAGATCTACTCCGAGACCTTCTACCCGCGCCTCCACTTCGGCTGGAGCGACCTCGCGTCGCTGATCGACACCGGCCATCACTACATCGAAGGGCCGGACCCCGAGCTCTACGACCTGGCGGCGGACCCCGGCGAGCGCACCAACGTGCTGCAGAGCCAACGCCGGGTGTCGTTCACCCTGCGCCAGGCCCTGGCGAGCTACGATCGCGAGCTCAAGCCGCCGGGCGAGGTGGATGCCGAGACGCAGCAGGCCCTCTCCGCCCTCGGCTACCTCGGTGGCCATCAGGCGCTGGGCGACGGGCCCCTGCTCGATCCCAAGACGCAGGTGGGGACGATCAGCGAGCTGCGCAAGGGCATGGCCCTCCACGCCAAGAAGGACGACCGCGGCGCGGTGGCGGCGCTGCGCGGCCTGCTGCAGAAGAACCCGCGCCTGGTCGATGCCTGGGAGTTCCTCGGCCGCTCGCTCGATCGCCTGGGCGAGAGTGACGAAGCGCTGGCGGCCTACCGCGAGGCGCTCAAGGTCTCGGGCGGCTCGCCGCAGATTGCGCTGGCGGCGGCCAGCCTCTACTTCGAGCTCGGCCGGCTCGACGAGGCCGAGGAGCACGCCCGCCTGGCCGTCTCGGCCCATTCCTCGTTCGCCCACGGCCTGCTGGCCCAGATCGCCCTCGAGCGCCAGGACCTCAACACCGCGGAGAACGAGGCCCGCGAGGCGATGAAGGGGGACGAGAACCGCCTCGGGCCGATGATCACCCTGGCTGAGATCCAACAGCGCCGCGGCAAGCTCGACGAGGCCCTGGCGGCGATTGAGAAGGTGGAGGCGGCCTATGCCCAGCGCAAGGCCAAGGACCAGGACCTCATCCGGGGCCTGAACCTCTTGCGCGGCAAGATCCTCGCCGACCAGACCAAGGCCGCCGAGGCCGAGGCGGCCTTCGAGAAGGAGATCGCTCTCTTCCCGGACAACCTGCGGGCCTATTCGAGCCTCGCCATCCTCAAGGCCCTCTCGGGCAGGCCCGCGGAGGTCGGAGCGACCCTCAAGCGGATGGTCGATGTGAACCCCTCGCCGCGGGCCTACGCCGAGGCGGTCAAGGCGCTGCGGATCCTCAAGGACGAGCGGGGCGCCCGGGGCCTTCTCCAGCACGCCCGCGGCCTCTTCCCCAAGGACTCGGGGCTCAGGGCCCTGGGCTAGGGGGACGGCCGGCACAGGGGCCGGCCTCTCCACCAGGGGCTTCGCTGCGATCGGCGGTGTAGGGGCGGGTTTGAAGCCCGCCCCTACATCTCCTGGGTGGGGGGCAGCCCCGGCAGGGGCTTGCCTGCAGAGCCCGGGGTGGCAACCCCGGGCGGGATGTCATCCCCGGGCTGGGTCGGCAACCCCGGGCGGGATGGCATCCCTGGGCTGGGTCGGCATCCCCGTGCGGGGCGCCGGTTCCGGCTTTGGGCGGGTTTGAAGCCCGCTCCTACCTTTCGTGGGAGGGGGCAGCCCCGGCAGGGGCTACGGCTTCGGGGGCGGCCCCTTGCCTTCCGGGGCCTTGAAGTACCAGCGATCGTCGATCTTCAGCAGCTCTACGGTGTAGGCGCCGGCCTTGGCCGTGGCGTGGTCGCCCTCGACCTTGAGGTCCGAGAAGCCCACGGCCCATGGCGCGCTCGCTGCTTTGCCCGAGCCCGTGGGACCGGCGCCGAACTCATCGAGCAATCCGAGCAGGTCACGGAGCAGGCCCGCGGTGTCGGTGTCGCCGAGCAGGTTCAGCACGGCGGCGGTCGGGTCCGCCCTGTCCTCCTTGACCCACTGCGACGGATTGCCGGCGAGCTTCTCCGTGAGGCCGTACTTGGCAAGGACCGCCTGGTAGCGGTCGGTGAGCCCCTTGGCCTTCTCGGCTGCCTCCTTCCGAGCCGCCTCGGCCTTGGCCTTCGCCGCGGCTTGCTCGGCGGGCGGCGCTGCTTCGAGTGGGAGGCTCTGAAGGAGCTCGTCGCCACTCATCTGGGCCATGCTCAGCATGATGTTGACGCCGACCAGCAGGCCTACGGCCATCGCGCCGCGGTCGGCGGGCTGCAGGCAAGCGGCGACATCACCGAGGTCGCCGGCGACGGCGGCCTGCTGCATTCGCGCCAGCAGGGCCTCCGGCGTGGCCGCCCCCGGCTGGTGGTCCGCGGCCACGGGCGGGGCTCCCGGGGCAGCCTCGGCGGCGGCCGGCAGCGCTGCGCTCCAGGCGAGGACGGCGAGGGCGAGTGCGAGGGTCGAGATGGGGCGGGCGAGCAGTGCGAGACGGAGCAGCATGCGGGTTCCTCCCAGTCGAAAACCAGGCGAGCATCCGCTCTCGAAGCGGTGACTGTCAAGCGCGCGAGGGCCGAGCGAGGCCCCCAACGACAAACGAGCCCGCTCGTGAGCGGGCTCGTTGCGGAGGCACTTCTCGGGGCGCCTCCGCTCGGGTCGGGTCCTGGGTTCTCGGATGTGTCAGGCTCTGATCGCGCGGCACCTCCTTATGTTGCGAGTTTTCTCGCCAGATCACGGGGTTGTTCGGCGCACGACCCACTAGCGGGCCGTGCGGGACCTCGATCATCACGAACGCCGATACGGAAAACGTGATCGATTGCGTGACGAGTCGACGGCAGGGCTCAGAGCAAGGTGGGTGCCAGGCGGCGGAGCGACGGTGAGACGGTCGTTTTTCTCTCGAAAAGGCGCCTGCCGGCCTGCGACGGACGGTCGCCGACAGTTGAGGATGTGTCGGCGAGCGTCCTGTCGCTCGCGCACAGCGGTGGCCGGCCGCTCTAGTAGCATGGGCGAGACGGTGGCACCTCGCTTGCTCGTCAGGCCTGGTACCGCGGGAAACGGAATGAAAAGGTAGCTGGTTAGTAAAGTTCTCTATTTCCGATGGCAGGGATCCAGAAAAGGAGAGTCGAACGATGCCCGTTCCAAGCTTGATCGATGTGGTGGTCACCGTGACCTATGACGCGGCGGATGGCAAGTTCTACTACGGCGGGGACGCCAAGGCGGACGGCACCATCGTCGTCAACGCGCTCAAGGCGTGGATCTCCTTCGAGCTGTACACCAAGAACGAGGGCTCGGGTCAGCAGCCGGCGCGCTTCGTCGACGAGCTGCCCGTCGAGTTTCCCTCTGGCCAGATGCCGGCCGGGATGAACACCTGGGTGTCGAATACCTCGACCACCACTGCGCTCATCGAGGACCTCAACGAGGCGACCTCCGGCGACGAGAGCTTCCCGTTTGCGATCAACATCATCTTCGCCGGCGAGACCATCACCTCGCCGGACCCGACGATCCTCAACAAGGACATCGGGGGCTAGGCTAGGAGCGCGGCGATTCCGTGAGGAGGGCCTTGAGCTCGCCGCGCGCGGCGAGCGGCGCGAACCAGGGGAGCGAGAACCAGCGGGCGGCGACGCCGCGGCCGCCCAGTCGGGCCTTCTCGATCGCCACCAAGGCCGAGGCCTCGTCGCCCACCAGGGCGTAGACCACCGCCGCCTCGAAGGCCGCTTGCGGGTTGTCCGGCGCCAGGCGCTGCACTTCCTGGACCTCGGCGACGGCCCGCTGCCGCTCACCGAGGTGAGCCAGGGCCTGAGCGGCGAGCGAGCGCAGCTCCCAGCCGGGAGCGCTGTCACCTTCGACGGCGGCGAGGATCTGCCGGTACAGGGCGCGGGCGGCGGCGGCCTCGCCGGCGAGGAGCGTGGCGTCCGCCTGGTTGAGGCGGGCCCAGGGATTGCCCGGATCGGCAGCCAGGGCGGCGGCGGCCCGCGCCTCGGCCCGCGGATAGTCGCCGAGCAGCAGGTAGGCGGCGGACAGGTTGGTCAGCTCCTCGACCCCCGAGTGCTCGCTGACCAGCTCCTCGTAGAGCCCGGCGGCGCGCTCGGCGTTGCCCGAGAGGAGCTCGATCTGGGCGAGCAGCGAGCGACCGGCGTAGGAGCCGGGGTAGCGCGCCAGCAGCCGTTCGAGCGTCCCGCGGGCCTCGCTGCTCGCCCCCAGGCGGTACTCCATGTCGGCGAGGCGGAAGAGGTGGTGCCAGGAGGGCTGCTGATCGGTCGCCAGCCGCATCTCGGCGAGAGCGGCGGCGGGCTTACCCTCGCGCTCGAGCAGGCGAGCCCGCCGCGACAGCAGGCCAGGGTCGCCGGGCTGCAGGCGCTCGAGCGCAGCGAGGGTGGTGCGGGCCGCGGTGAGGTCTTCGGAGGCGACGTCGACCTCGAAGAGCACCAGCAGGGGGCGCGGGTCGGCCGGCGCCTGGCGGCGGGCGTTCTCGAGCAGGCTGCGGGCGCTCTCCAGGTCAGCGGGATCGCGCTCGAGCCGGAAGCGGTAGCGGCGCAGCTGGGCCTCGAAGAGGGCCGGCTCGAGGAAGTGCGGGGAGCTCGCCCGCAGGGCCGCCAGACGGGTCAGCAGCTGGTCGATCCCCACCGCTTCGCCCTGCTGCTGGTAGGCGGTCTCCAAGCGGAGGTACTCGCCGTAGTCCTCGGGCCGCGCCTCGACGCTCGCCATGCCGGGCCGCGGGCGCCGCTCGGGATAGGCCGCCCGCAGGTAGCCCGCCACCGCCTCGGGCAAGAGATACGGCTGATCGAGCGGGGCGGCGAAGGCCTGAGTCCACAGCAGGGCCCCGGAGGCGGCGATCCGCGACAGGGTCACCCGGCAGCTCGCGCCTTCGCAGCTCAGACGGGCGCTCAGCAGCTCGTCGGCGGCGAGGGCCCGTGCCACGTCCGCCGGGCTGCCCTGCACCTCATCAACCTGCTCGGGGGCCGGGGTGAGCAGGCCGTCGAGACCGAGCAGACCGCGCAGCAGCGACAGGCGCAGACTGTCGGCCATCTCGCGGACGGTCGCCGGCACGGCCGTGCCCTGGCCGGCCGCGGCGATCTCCGGCGTGGGGACGGCGACCATCCGAGGCTGGGCCGCGGGCGCCGGCCAGAGGCGCCAGAGCGCCAGACCGCCGCTCGCGAGGACGAGGGCCGCCACGCCCCAGGCGGCGGCGCGAAACCTTCCGCCCGGGCGCCCGGCAGCCGGTGGGCGAGCGGGTGCCGGGCTGGCGTGGGCGGCGGGGCCCCTGCCCGTGTCGGCCCCGGCGGAGCCGCCCGCCGCGCCGCCCTCGGCGAGGGTGGGGCTGAGCCCAGGAGGCAACATGGTGGCCGTGGCCAGCGTTCCGGCAGCTCCCGGTGCGCGAGCGAGGGGCGGCCACTCACCGCTCCTGGTGAGCTCGATGTGGATGCCGTCGAGCGTCGCGGCGACGGTCGAGGCGTCCGCCGGGCGACGGGCTGGCTCCTTGGCGAGGAGCTCGTCGAGGAGGGCCGAGAACGCCGCCGGCAGCTGCGGTACCAGCTCGTTGGCCGGGGCCTGCTCGAGGGAGCAGACGTTGTTGAGGCTGTCGAGGGTGCTGGCGCCGCGGAACGGGTGCACGCCGGTCGCCGCCTCGTAGAGCAGGGCGCCGAGCGCAAAGAGATCGGAGCGCTGGTCCACCTGCAGGCTTCGCGCCTGCTCGGGCGACATCGCCCACGGCGTGCCGATGAGGCCGCCGGCCAGCGACAGCGAGAGGTCGTCGCTCTCGCCACCGAGCCGTTTGGCGACCCCGAAGTCGAGCACCTTGGGCAAACCGGCCGGTGTCAGCATGACGTTGGCGGGCTTGAGGTCGCGGTGGATGAGGCCGCGTGCATGGGCCGTCGCCAAGGCCCCGCAGAGGGCGTGGGCGATGGTCAGCAGGGTGGGAAGCGGCAGCGGCCCCCGGCGCAGCCGCTCTTCGAGGGTCTCCCCCTCGACCAGCTCGAGCACCAAGGCCTCGCCGTCTGCGAAGCTCACCAGGTCGTAGAGCTGGACGATCGCCGGGTGGTTAAGCGACGCCGCAGCCCGCGCCTCGCGCCGGAAGCGCTCGCGGGCGGACTCGGAGAGCTCCGCCTCGGGGCGGATCAGCTTCACCGCCACGCGCCGGCCGAGGCGCTCGTCCCAGGCGGCGTAGACCTCGCCCATGCCACCGGCACCGAGGCGGTCCTCGAGGCGATAGGGGCCGATCTGGAGGGGGCGCGCTGGGCGCGTCATCACGTCAGCGGTTCAGGCCATCAGCGTTTCAGGCTCATGCCGAGCTGGTGCATGCGCAGCAGCAAGCCGCGTTTGGAGACTTCCAGCGCGGTCGCGGCCTTGGCCAGCTCACCGGCACTGCTGGCGAGGCTTGCCGCGATCTCGGTGCGGCTCAGGTCCGATGCCTTCCGGACGCGGGTGCTGGCCTCGATCTTAGCGTAGAGGGAGGTCCGCGAGAGGCCGAGCGCCGCGGCCGTCGGCTGGATGCGAAAGCGATGGGTGCGCAAGGCCGCGATCATCTCCTCTTCGCTGACCTCTTCGGGGCTGCGGTAGCGCGGCGCCCCGGCGTCGTCGGCGGGGTCCGCGCCGGCCGCCGTCTCCGTGGGCGGCGCGGCCGCCAGCCGCTGCCCCGAGCTCTCGGCCAGCCACTCGGTCCACGGCAGGTCGGGTGGCAGCTGGGTCGCCTCGGCGCCGGCGACCGCCAGCTTGCGCGCGAGGTTGCGCAGCTCGCGGACGTTGCCCGGCCAGGAGTAGCTGACGAGCTGGGCGACGAGCGAGGCCGGGAGCCAGGAGGGCGAGTCTGGCCGCGGCAGCTCGAGGCGCTCCGGGTGGCCAAGCAAGGTGAGCTCCTGGCGCAGGAACTCGACGAGTAGCCGGCCGATGTCCTCGCGGCGATCTCGCAGCGGCGGCAGCCGGATCTCGTAGCCAGCCAGACGGTGGAGCAGCGGGGCCCGGAAGCGGCCGGCGGCGATCGCGGCGTCGAGGTCGGTGTCGGTGGCCGCCACCAGGCGGACGTCCACGGCGAGCGGCGCACCGCCTCCCACGGGCTGGATCTCGCCACTTTCCAGCGCCCGCAGCAGCAGGGGTTGCACCTCGGGCGGCGTCTCGCCGATCTCGTCGAGGAAGAGGGTGCCGCCGCGCGCCCGCCCGAAGAAGCCGGCGCGTTCGCGGTCGGCGCCGGTGAACGAGCCGCGGGTCGCCCCGAAGAGCTCGGCGGCCGCGAGAGACGGCGGCACGGCCGCCATGTTGACGGCGACGTAGGGGCGGTCGCGGCGCTCGGAGGCGCGGTGGAGGGCCTCGGCCACCAGCTCCTTGCCGGTGCCCGTCTCCCCGCGCAGGAGGACCGGCACGGCGAGACGGGCCGCCCGCCGTACCTCCAGGGCGAGCTGCACCATGGGGGGGCTGGCGCCGATCAGGCCGAGCTCGGTGCCGGCGTCGCCGGCCAGCGGGTCGATCTCCGCGAGCAACAGGACGACCCGCTTGGCGAGCACCAGCACGACGCCGCGGGTAAGCTCGGCAGCGGTGAGCTCGGCCTCGTCGCCGATCGGGACCCCATCGCGGGTCACCGAGGTGGGGCTGCCAGCGGCGACGAGCCGCACCGAACCCGGCTGGCGGCCTCGTCGCAGGAGGATCGGCTGGCGGCTCAGGTAGGGGTCTGCCAGGGGCCGGGCGAGGGCGCTCGCCGGGGCGGCGAAGTCCGGCGCCAGGCGCGAGACGGCCTCATCCTGGCGGCGCGCCAGGCCTCGCAGGGCCACGCGCTCGCCGATGCGGCTCATGTCGGGGTGAAACAGCACGGTGAGCCCGAGCACGGTGACGGCGGCAGGCGCCGCCGTGCTCAGGCCCGCAGTGCTGGTCAGCGTCTCGACCTCCCCGACGCGGGTCGCCTCCCCTCCGGCCTTGGGCATGGGGCCAGTCTAGCGGAACGGCCCCGCGGCGAGCGCCGGGGGCCTCAGAACGCTTCGGTGTCCGCCACGCTCGCCATCGTCCCGGTCGGGTTGAAGTAGGTCTTGACGGTGCCGTCGGCCGTGTTCGTCACGGTGATCATGTACTCCACGTTCGAGAGGGCGCCGTAGAAGACCCAATAGTGCCCGTTGACCGCCCTGCCGTCGAGCACCTTGATCATCAGCTCGACGTTCTCATCGTCGAAGAACCAGAAGGCGCCGGTGTCCCCATCGAGGGGGATCGCCTGGCCGCTCCCCGCGAGCCCGGGGGTGCTGTAGCTCACCTCCACCCGAAAGTCCAGGAAGCCACCGCCGATGCACAGGCTGGTGTTCGTTGGGATGCAGCTTGGGGGCGACAGGCGGGAAGCCGGTGTTGCCGCCGGGGCCTTGGGGGCACCAGCGGTCCGCAGCGCGGAAGGGTTCGCGGCGCTCCGTGCCTGGCTCGCGGCCTCCGGGGGGGCGACGTAGAAGGCCCTGGTATCGGCCCGGCTCGCCAGCGTCCGCGGCGGGTTGAAGTAGGTGCGCGTCTCGCCCGTCGCCGTGTCGGTGACGTCGAGCACGTATTCGACGCTCGAGAGGGCGCCGTAGAAGATCCAGTAGAAGTCGTTGAGGGAGGTGCCGTCGAGCGCTTTGACGATCAACTCGCGGTTGCCGGCCGAGAAGAACCAGAAGGTCCCGGTGTCATCGGTCAACGGCAGGGCCTGGCCATGGCCGCGTCCACCCTCGAAGTCCCGCCAGTGGGAGCTCACGGCGAAACGGCCGCTGTTGAGGCACAGCCGCTCGGCGCTCGCCGTGCAAGTGCTGGCCGTCGGCCGGGTGTAGGCGAGGAGGCCGCCGCTTTCGGTGGCGGCGTAGAGCTGCTGCGGGTGGAACGGATCGACGGCGAGAGCGGTCAGCCGGTAACCGGGCGGGTGCCCGAGCGGCTCCACCTCCCAGCTGCCCGCGACCCACGTGGCCCGGTAGACGCCGAGCGCCGACTCGAGGCCGCCACCGACCCCCTCGATGTAGGCCAGCACCGTCAGCGGATCGCTGGGGTCGAGCGCGAGGTGGGTGGCGTCCAAGTCGAAGCCGGCGACGGTGAAGACCTGCTCCCAATGCTCGCCGCCGTCGCTCGAGGTGAAGACGCCGTCGGAAGTCCCGGCGTAGAGCCGGCCATCGGCCGTCGGGTGGGCGGCGACCGTCCACGGGTAGACATCGGGAAGGTCGCCGCTGGCGCTTTGCCAGGTCGAACCGCCGTCGCCGCTGCACTGGATCTCGACGCCCCAGAAGCTCCCCGGGGCATGGCGGATGGCCCACACGAGGTGGGGGTCGTGGGCCGCCACTGCCTCCGGCATGCCCTCGATCGCCGACCAGTTGAGGCCGCCGTCGTCACTGCGGTAGTTGTACTTGGCATCGGGCAGGTTGTTGCAGGCCGCGAGCAGGCTGCCACCGGCGTAGACGACGTTGCGGTCGGACGGCGCCACGCGGATCTTCTCGACCCGCGAGCAGAGGAGCTGGGTGCTGAACCAGTTGGCGCCGCCGTTGGTCGAGACACCGATGGCGCTCTCGAGACCGGCGAAGAGGCTCGGACCGGCCGGGTCGCCGTAGGCGACGGCGCCGGTGATCGGGCCGAAGGCGAAGATCGAAGGCGGCACGCCGAGGCTCGACCAGCTGCTCCCGCCCTCGTGCGACACCTGGACCGAGGTGTTCGGTGCGCCGATCACGAACGACCCGACGACCGAGGCAAGCACCTCGCCGGGAGTGCCGGGGTTGAGGTCGAGGCCCACCGTGCGGTCGAGGCGGAGGTCGAGGAGCTGGAAGCTGGTGCCACCGTCGACCGTCTTCCACAGGCCGCCGCTCAAGCCCCCGAGGTAGAAGACGGCGGGGTTGGTGGGATGGAGGGCCAGGCTCAGTCGGTGGTTCGGTCCGAAGACGGGGGGCGACAGCTCGACGAAGCTCGCGCCGCCGTCCGTGGAGCGGAAGAGGCGCCGATCGTCGCTCGCGTAGAGCACCGCCGGGTTGGCCGGCGACGACCACAAGCGGCGGATCTCGATCGGCAGCGAGGGGCGGTTGACCCGCCGCCAGGTCGTGCCGAGGTCGCTCGAGCGCCACAGAGTGCCGGTCGCGATGGCCGCCACCACGGTCGCCGGCTGGCTGGTGTCGACCACCAGCTCACGGATGGTCCCCGGCGGCGCAGCCATGGCCACCCAGCTGGCGCCACCATCGGCGGAGGTGAAGGCACCACCTTCGGCCGGGAAGGCGTCCACCACGGCGAAGAGGCGGCTTGGGTTTGCCGGGTCGAGGTCGAAGTCCTGGACGAAGAGGCTGCCATCCGGCAGGCCCTGCGCGATCGGCGACCAACTCGTACCGCCGTCAGTGCTCTTCACCACGGCTCCGCCCGCGGCATAGAGGGTCGCCGGCTCTTGGGGGTCGACGACCATATGAGTTGCGCCGGCGAGGTCGAAGTTGATGCTTTCGAAGCTCCTGCCACCGTCGAAAGAGCGCTCGAAGGCTGCCTGGTCGCCCCACGCCGCATAGATGGTCTCGGCGTTGGTGGGGTCGACGGCGAAGGCGCCCACGCCGTCCGACCAGGTGCCCAGCTGCCAGCTGTGGCCGCCGTCCTCGCTGCGGTAGAAGCCGTGGCCGGCGGCGACGTAGACGGTCTGCGGCTGGCTGGGAGCGACGGCCAGCGAGCCGATGCTGCCGCCCGGCGGCCCGGCCGGGGTCCAGGTGCCGAGGCCGGCCGAGGCCGGAGCGGCGAGAAGCGCCAGTGCCAGCGTGGCCTGCAAGGTGGTTTTCATCGTCTCTCTCCCCCTCGTCGAGCGAGGTCCTAGTGGGATCCCGCGGTCTCGGCGCCCGCCCGGCCCGCGCGTGCGCTCCCTGCCCACCCGTTTGTCTTCCAGATGCGTTCTTTCGGTTTCTGGTGGGTCACGAGCGAAATGCTATTATGACATTTCTGGGCTTCCTTGTGCACCCCTTGCGGACCTCGCGGGGTGGGACGCGGCAGCGGCTTCGGTAGAATCGCGCGGTCTTCACCGCACCCTCCCCACCCGAGAAGGCGCCCGTGAGCTACGACTCCTCATCGATCGAAGTCCTGACCGGCCTCGAGCCCGTCCGTCGCCGGCCGGGCATGTACACCACCACCGAGCGGCCCAACCACCTGGCCCAGGAGGTCATCGACAACGCCGTCGACGAGGCCCTCGCCGGCCACTGCAACCGCATCGACGTGCAGCTCTTCGCCGACGGCTCGCTCGCGGTCACCGACAACGGCCGCGGCATGCCAGTCGACAAGCACCCGGGCGAGAACGTCTCGGGCGTCGAGGTGATCCTCACCCGCCTGCACGCCGGGGCGAAGTTCTCCGACAAGAGCTACACCTTCTCGGGCGGCCTCCACGGCGTCGGCGTGTCGGTGGTCAACGCTCTGTCGAGCCGCCTCGAGGTGCGGGTGCGCCGCGGCGGCAAAGAGCACCACATCGCCTTCGCCGGCGGTGAGAAGACCTCCGAGCTCAAGGTGATCGGCGAGGTCGGGCAGCGCAACACCGGCAGCACCGTCCACTTCTGGCCGGACGCCAAGTACTTCGACAGCCCCCGGTTTTCCGTGCCGCGCCTCAAGCACGTGCTGCGCGCCAAGGCCGTGCTCTGCCCCGGCCTCCACATCCGCTTCACCAGCGAAGAGGTGCCGGAGGACAACCAGGAGTGGCATTACGAGGAGGGGCTGACGGACTACCTCCTCGACGAGCTCCAGGGCACGCCCTTGGTGCCCGAGGCGCCCTTCGTGGCCCACTTCAAGGGCAAGCAGGAGGAGGTCGACTGGGCCGTCGCCTGGCTGCCCGAGGGCGGCGAGCCGGTGGCCGAGAGCTACGTCAATTTGATTCCCACGCCGCAGGGCGGTACCCACGTCAACGGCTTTCGCTCCGGGCTTACCGAAGCGATCCGCGAGCTCTGCGAGTTCCGCGGCCTGGTGCCGCGGGGCGTCAAGCTGGCGCCCGAAGACGTCTGGCACCGCTGCACCTACGTGCTCTCGGTGCGCATGAAGGAGCCCCTCTTCACCGGCCAGACCAAGGACCGCCTGGCTTCCCGCGAGGCCGCCGTGTTCGTCGCCGGGGTGGCCAAGGACTCCTTCAGCCTCTGGCTCAACGAGCACGTGGCCGAGGCCGAGCGGATCGCCCAGCTCGCCATCGAGAGCGCCCAGGCCCGGCTCAAGGCGGGCAAGGAGGTGCAGCGCAAGAAGGTGACCTCCGGCCCGGCGCTCCCCGGCAAGCTCGCCGACTGCTCGCTCCAGGACCTCGAGCGCACCGAGCTCTTCCTCGTCGAGGGCGACTCGGCCGGCGGCTCTGCCAAGCAGGCCCGGAGCCGCGAGTTCCAGGCCATCCTGCCGCTGCGGGGCAAGATCCTCAACACCTGGGAGGTCGAGAGCAGCCAGGTGCTGGGCTCGCAGGAGGTGCACGACATCGCCGTGGCGATCGGCGTCGACCCCGGCTCGCCCTCGCTCGACGGCCTGCGCTACGGCAAGATCTGCATCCTCGCCGACGCCGACTCGGACGGCGCCCACATCGCCTCGCTCCTCTGTGCGCTCTTCTTGCGCCACTTCCGGCCGCTGATCGAGAGCGGTCGCATCTACGTGGCGATGCCGCCCCTCTACCGCATCGACGTCGGCAAGACGGTCTACTACGCCCTCGACGAGGAGGAGAAGCGCGGCTTCCTCGACCGCATCGAGGCCGAGGGGCAGCGGGGCAAGGTCAACGTGCAGCGCTTCAAGGGCCTGGGCGAGATGAACCCTCTGCAGCTGCGCGAGACCACCATGGCCCCCGAGACCCGCCGCCTCGTCCAGCTGACCCTCGTCGGGTTGCAGGCGATGGCCGAGGAGGAACCACAGGCGGCCGCCCTGCCGCGCGCCGAGGAGGTGCTCGACATGCTCCTCGCCAAGGGCCGTGCCGCCGACCGCAAGCGCTGGCTGGGGGAGAAGGGCAACCTGGCGGAGGTGTGAGGGCGAGGGCGGGATACACTCCAAAGGATGCAAGGAGGAAGGCGCCATGGCTGAGTCACTGACCGTCCCGCCGGCCGGCTTCGACGACCTTCCCATCGAAGCCAAGGTCGACTACGTTCAGTCACTGTGGGAACGCCTCGCGCGAGGAGCTGACGAGGTGCCGGTTCCAGCCTGGCATCTGGCCGAGCTGGACGCGCGCCTCGCTTCGCGGCAGAGCGACCCCGGCGGCGGCGAACCCGCGGAGCTGGCGCTCACTCGGGTTCGGGAACAGCTGGGGCAACGCCGAGCCCGGTGAAGCCGGTCGCCCTGTCGGTTCGACCCGAGGCCGAGCCGGACATCCTCGAGGCCGCTTCGAGATACGAGGACCAGCTCGAAGGCCTGGGAGAACGCTTCCTGCTCGATCTCGAGACGGTCTTCGAGCACATCGGCGACAACCCCCGCCGATTCCCGAAAATCCTCGCCGCCGTGCACCGCGCGCTCCTGCGCCGTTTCCCCTACAGCGTCTACTTCGAGATCGAAGAGGAAACCGCCGTCGTGATTGCCGTGCTGCACCAGAGCCGCCAGCTGGGCCTTTTGGAGGAGCGGCGCAAGTAGCCAGGAGGAGCCATGCCCACTCCAAATCGCCTTCTCGAATCCGCCCTCTACTGCGACGACCTCGACCGTGCCGTGGCCTTCTACCGCGACGTGATGGGCCTCAAGGTCCTCGACTCGGGCCCGCGGCTGACCTCGCTGGACGCTGGCCAGAGCACTGTCCTCCTCCTTTTCCGGCGCGGCGCCTCGGTCGACGGCATCGACTTTCCCGCTGGCCGCATCCCGCCCCACGACGGCGCCGGTCCGGTGCACTTCGCCTTTGCCGTCGCGGCGAGCGAGATCCCGGTCTGGGAGGCCCACCTGGCCGCCTGCGGCGTCGAGGTCGAGAGTCGCATCAAATGGGCGCGGGGCGGGGTCAGCCTCTATTTCCGCGACCCGGACGGACACTCCGTCGAGGTCGCCTCGCCGGGCGTGTGGGCGACCTACTGAGGAGCGGCCGGCGGTCTTCGCACCCCGCCGAGCGAGGCTTGCGCAAGGTTCTTCTTTCGCAGTAACGGCGCCTCTTCTCTCTCGCCCAAAGTAGTTGGGGGAACACCCGATGGTGGAGAGGGCCACGCCCGGGCGGCGCAGCTTCGTGGGGGAGGACCCGCGCGTGCTCGAGCTCTTGGAGCTGGTGCAGCGGGTGGCGGCGACGGATGCGCCGGTGCTGATCACGGGCGAGAGCGGCACCGGCAAGGAGCTCTTGGCGCGCGAGATCCACGTCGCGAGCCAGCGCAGCAACGGCCCCTACGTGGCGGTCAATTGCGGGGCCATCCCGGCCAACCTGGAAGAAAGCGAGCTCTTCGGTCACACCGCGGGGGCCTTCACCGGGGCCGGCAGCCGGAAGCGCGGCAAGTTCGAGTCCGCGCACGGCGGCACTCTCTTCCTCGACGAACTCGCCGAGATGAGCCCGGCGATGCAGGTGAAGCTGCTGCGGGTCCTGCAGACGGGCGAGTACTCACCGGTGGGGATGGCCGAGACCCTGTACTGCGACGTGCGGGTGGTGGCCGCCACCAACCAGAAGCTCGAGAGCCGGCTCGCCGACGGTAGTCTCCGCCCCGACCTCTTCTACCGCCTCAACGTCATCCGCATCGAGGTGCCGCCGCTGCGCGACCGCCGGGGCGACATCCTGCTGCTCGCCCGCCGCTTCGCCGAGCGCTTCGCCCGTCGCTACGGGCGCGGCGAGGTGGCCCTGAGCGCCGAGGTGGAGCGGTTCCTCGTCGCCTACGCCTTTCCGGGCAACGTCCGTGAGCTCGAGAACCTGGTCCATCGAGCGGTGATCCTCGCCACCGACGGTACCCTGCGGCTCGACCACCTGCTGCGCCTGGGGACTGCCGAAGCGCCGGCGAGCGAGCCGCCGGCCAACGACTTCCACGCCGCCAAGCAGGACGCCATCGAGCGCTTCGAGCGCGACTTCCTCACCTCGGCCCTGCGCGAGTGCGGGGGGATCATCAGTCGGGCCGCCGGTCGCACCGGCCTCTCGGAGCGCAACTTCCACGAAAAGCTCGCCAAGTACGGTATCGACGGCCAGAGCTTCCGCGCCGCCGGCCGGCTCTGAGCCGCCCCCTCGCCGGGCTGGGTAGCCCCAGGATGGAGGGGCGGGGACAGGTGGACCGGGCCGGGTTTCAAGCCCGCCCCTACCCCAGAAGGAAGCATCAGGGTTCCCTGATCCAGGCATCAGCCTCACTGCCGCTCCGACCCCTCACTGGCCTCCTTGTTTTCCTGCAAGTCATTTCTTTTCTATCTCTTGGCGGCCCTCGTCCGGCTTCGTACGAGGCGGCTCCGGGCTTGCACTCGTGGCTCTTGACCGCGCGGCACAACGGCCGCTGCCAACCGCAAAGGAGACCGCCCACCATGCCCGCAATCGCGTACCGGGAGAGGTTCGACGACTCGGCAACCTACGAGGGTGACGACTACGGCGATCTGCGCGAGCTGCTGGCACCCGAGTTCCGCGACCTCCCCGCGGACCAGCTCGACGAGGCCCTGTCGCAGCTGCTGGGGGAGATGTCCGCCGAGGACTTGGAGAGCTTCTGGCGCGGGGTGCGCCGGTTCGCGCGCCGCGCCGCCCCCGTGCTGCAACAGGCCCTGCCGGTGGTCACCACGGTCGCTGGCACGGCGCTCGGCGGGCCGCTCGGCGCGGCGGTGGGGGGCGCCGCCGGCCAGGCCCTCTCGGGAGCGCTCGGCGGGGCGATGTCGGGCTCCGGGCGGGGAGCGGGGCGACGGGCCCTCCGCGGCCTGGCGCGTGGAGGCCTGCGGGGCCTTGGCCAGGCTGCGGGCGGCTTGGTGCCCGGCCTCGCCAGCCTCGGTGCCGCCGGCCAGCGGCCAGCCGCCGCTGCCCACCTGCTCCGGCTGCTTACTCGCCCGGAGACCTCGCGCGCCCTGCTCCAGATGGCCCTGGGACCGGCCGGTGCCCAGCACGTGCCGGTCGGGCGGACCCAGGTGCCGCTCGGTGCCTTCACCAACGCCCTCTCCGTCCTCGCCGGCCAGGCGGCGCAACAGAACCATGCGCTGGCCCGGCCCCTGCCGGCGGCCTCGCCGGTGGCGGCCACCGGCGCCGCGGCGATGCCGTCGCCGCCGGTGGGTGGCGGCGTGCCTACCTATCTGCTCGATCCCGCCGGCCGCCCGCTCGGCGACCCCACGGACCCGGCGAGCCGCACCGAAGCGCTCCTGCTGCGGGTCGCCGAGGCCGAGGCGTTGGAGGCGACCGAGGCCTATGGCGAGGAATACGCCGAGGCCTATGACGAGACCTACGACGAGGCTTATTCCGAGAGCGACGAGGACGATTTCTGGGAGGCGGCCGACGAGAGTGACGACGAGGCCTTCGACAGCGAGCTCGACGAGCGGGTCACGGTTCCCGCGGGCCCCGCGATGTCGGCGTCCGCGGTCGCCCTGACCGCGCGAGCGCAGATACTTGTCGCGATCGTACTCGAGGATGCCACGCACGAGCCGCGCGCCGTAGCGTTGCTCCATCACCATCAGCGCGGAGTACTCGGCGAGCGATTCCG
>WBZL01000755.1_pt1 | contig 35686 bp, 32 predicted proteins | sample 5204291 | NCBI WGS metagenome assembly WBZL01 (sample SAMN12344345, study PRJNA552823) | activated sludge metagenome | biome: Activated sludge suspended growth; feature: Nitrification reactor; material: Wastewater; isolation source: activated sludge from nitrification reactor of wastewater... | reverse complement strand
GAGCTCTGCGATGTCGGCAGCCATGTCTTCAGCCACGATCGCCCTGACCTCCTGGACCGGGGCGGCAGGATCGGACCACTCGACATAGCGGAGCCTGAAAGGCTCAATCCGTGGGGCTCCCTGCAATCTGCTGCCCGAGTGCTTCGCTCTCACGGGGTGTACGACGATCTCCGCCGCCCCCAGCGCGGCGCCACCGAGCAGTTCCTGAAGGGCGTCGACGACGGGGGCGTCGCTGCGCCAGTTGGTGTTGAGGGTCTGTACCGAGTCGGCCAGGTTGCGGGCTTGCAGATAGGTGAAGATGTCTCCGCCCCTGAAGGCATAGATGGCTTGTTTGGGGTCACCGATCAAAACCAAGGTGGCGTGGCCACGGAAGGCCAGGTCGAGCACTTCCCATTGCACTGGGTCGGTGTCTTGGAACTCATCAACCAACACGACCTTCCACCGCTCGCGCATGCGCTCGGCAGTGCCTCGCCCGCCATCACGCAGGGAGTCGGCGAGTTGGGACAGCAGGTCGTCGAAGCTCAGGATCCGGAGGTGTCGTTTGCGGCGTTCGACCTCGGCCCGGACCGCTTCGGCGAAGGCCTTGCGCGTCTGGGCGAGATCGGAGTCGTCACTGATCACCAAGGCCGCCTGCGGGTCGGTGATCACTGCCCTGCCCAGCGTCTTGGCTCGCGCGAAGCTCAAGATCGGCTCCTTCTCCGACGCAAACTTGGCCAGATAGAGGTCGGCGATCACTTCGTCGGTGAGCTCGTCAAGATCTTCCACGAGGGTGGCATTGCGATCATTGTCACCGGCCACCCCCAAGGAGCGCAGCACTGTCTGGCAGAAGGTGTGTGTGGTGGCGATGGTCGCGGCATCAAAGTCGGCCATCGCCTGCGCCACTCTGATCCGGCGGGCGGTCAGCTCAGGCTCAGCGACGGCAACCAGCGCTTGGAGCAGGGGGTCATCGCTCACCCCTGCGGGGTCGGCAAGCGCAAGCTCGGCCTCGCGGAGTTGACCGCGCACTCGCTCACGGAGCTCTTGGGTCGCGGCGCGACCAAATGTGATCACCAGCAACTCCGGCAGCCGCACGATCCCCTCGACCACATATCGGGTCACCAGAGCCGCGATGGTGTAGGTCTTGCCGGTGCCTGCGCTCGCCTCGAGGATCGTCGTACGCGCGGGCAGAGCGCCCAGCAGATCAAACTCTTCGTAGTGACTCACTTGACCATCGCCGCCTTGAGCATCGGCTGCCACAAGTCGACGGCCTGATCGCCAAAGTCAGGGTTGATCTCAAGCAACTCATCAAAACTCAATCTCCGACCCCAGATCAATGAGTACTCCGGCGCCGCGATGTCTCCGGGGAATTTGTCGCTGCCCGTCCACTCACGCGCTGCCCTTCCCTGCACAGCCGCGGTGTGGGCATACCGTGCCCACACGAGCGCTGGAGTCAAGGGCAAGACCAAAGGCTTGCTCATCCCTAGGCGGTGGAGGCTGACCATGAGATCAAGTTGCCGCCTGGCCAAATCGACGTCTTCAATGGGCGCCCATGACACCCAACTAGCGCTCGACTGGCCGCTTCCGCTCGAACGCCCGATCTTGCCCGACCGGATCTGGGCCTCGGGCGCAGCCACGGCGGCAGCGAGATGGTTGATCCAGACTTGCGGCCACGCCTTCTCCTTGAGCTTTGAATAGCTGCCGGTGACCATGTTGGAGCCGTAGATATCAGTCAGAGTGCCCACGAGCGTGGTGCCACTGGGCAGGTCGAGACGTACGTCGAGTGTCGCAGGCGGCTGGTCGGCGCGCAGGCGGCGTACCTCTGCGGCCACTGGCACAGCAGCGTCGACGACCTGGGTGATCTTGCTCCAGCCCAGTTGACCCGGCGGCAGGGCGCCAGTGCGCCAAGCCAAGTTGCAGGCCTGATCTCGCGATCGACCGGCCAGCAACTCGGCGAGCATCTGCTCACCGATCTTCCACTCGGCCAGTGAGTCGAGCTCCACCGCCATGGCATCTTCGACCTGCCCCTCATCTTGGGGTAGACCGATCTCGAGGCGCTGAGTCAAGAAAGCCTTGGCTGGCGAGCGGAAGAAGGCGATCAACTCCGTCAGGGACACCTCGTCGACTGGCGGCTCATCAATCTCGACGCTGCTCAGTCGTGGCGCAGCCAAAGCCGGGGCCGCAGCCGCAATGGCCGCGTCACAGGAGCGCTGATCAAAGGAGAATGGCTGCTTTTGCGCAGGGATAAGTTGGTCGGTGAAATTGGCCGCAGCGAAGGGCTGGAGTGGATGATGCACGACCAGGTCTTTGGGGTCTTCGACCATCTGCCCCAGACAGTCGATCAACTCCTGTAGCGGCACACTGGGTGGCCTCGGCTGGTTGGTGGTCTCATTGGCACCCGAATAGGTGAGCACCAGATGCTCGGTGGTCGAAATGATCGCGTCGAGCAGCAACTGGCGATCGTCATTGCGCAGGTCACGCTCGCCGATCATGGGGTCACGGTGGAGCAGATCGTCACCATCCAGCCCGCCACCGCGAGGGAAGACCCCGTCGTCAAGACCGAGCAGACAGGTCACTCGATGAGGCACTGATCGCATCGGGGTCATCGTGCACACGGTCAAGGCCCCGCTGCGGAAGTTGGCTCGTGTCGGGCGCCCAGACAGGCGCTCGGAGACCATGGCCGTGACATCTGAGAGGCGCAACTGCAGAGACAGGGCACCATCGCTCACCTCACCCAAGGAGGCGAGCTCGCGATGGAGTTGACCGATCTGCCATTCCTCACCCCGCGCCACCAAGGTGAGAGACTCGATTGCCTGCAGCAGGGTGTCGAGCCAGGCGCCCAGATCGCGGGCGCCCTGCATCTGATCGGTGACCGTGGCCAGTCGCTCGACGCACTCCGCCAAGCGACCGGCCAAGTCGATCGCGCTTGATGACACGTCGTCCAGCGGCAGGGTTGGCCCAAACCAAGTCTGCGCATCTGCAGAGACAGCCACTCCGGCAAGGATGCGATCCAGTCCCCAGCGCCAAGTGTTTTGGGGCAGTTGCGCCAATCCGTAGTCATCGCGATGGTCAGCATCAAAGGCCCATCTGACTCCCGATTCGGTGACCCAGTCGGTGATCTGCTCAAGGTCATCATCATCGAAGCCGAAGCGGCGGCGCACTGGGTCGGCCGCGATCAGGTCAAGCACCTTGCTGGCCGGTGCTCGGCCACCTGCCAGCTCAAGCACTTGGGTGAGTACGCCGAGCAGGTCATTGGTCTGCCCCGGCGCCCGGTCTGCGAGCATCACCCGAAGCGTGTGGCCCGGGTGGAGATGGCGATCAACGTGATCGTCACCGCTGCTTGAGGCAAGCCCGAAGGCCGCAGTCAGCAGGGGCGCATAACTCTCGATGTCGGGGCACATCACCAAGATGTCGCGCGGCTCGAGGGTTGGGTCGTCAGCCAACAGGCCCAGCAGCACCTCACGCAAGACCTCGACCTGACGTGCTGGGCCGTGGCAGGCATGGATCTGCACGGTGCGCTCGCCCTCACCAGGGGGCAACTTGGCCGGAGCCCGGTTTGCGGCGATATCACTTTGCAGCTGGCCAAGCAGGCTGGGCGCAAACGCACTCTCGGGCAGCAGATCGTCGACCACTTCGACCGAAGTGGCTTGCGCCAGAGATGCCTGCAGCTCGCGCAGATCACGCCCCAGCGACCTGAGCACGGGATGATGCACGACGCTGTGTGAGTCGTCACAGGCACGGCGACTGACCGACGGCCGACCCTCCAGTGCATCCCACAGCGCCGGGCTGGCGTGCGGCAACCAGAGGTGCACGTCGCGATGCTCCCCAACCGCTTCAAGCAGGGCCCATTCACTGCGGGCGATGCGTGAGTGACCGAAGAGCGACAACCGCGCCGGGAGCTCGAAAGTGTCGGGTTGCTCGATCAACGCCTGCACGGCCTCACGGTGGCGCACTTGCGGAGAGGGCGCCGCGGTGCGCTGCACCAGATGACGCCACAACTGGGCCTGCCAGGTCAGGTCGTCCGGCAACTCAGTGTCGGTGCCGTCACCGTCGCTCCCGGACTCCCATTGCTCCAACACGCTGGGCCGCTGTGCGGCATAGGAGGCAAACAGGCCAGCGATCCGGCGTACGACGCTGTAGCGGCGCCCCTTGCGAAGGTCATCAGGGTCATCGACATAGCCCAGGTGTTTGGCCAGTGGGGCACACCAAGGCTCATCGGCCCGCTCGTCGATGATGCTCAGCAGCGGCCACACCATCGCCGTGGCCGACCACGGGTCAACGGATTGGGTGTCGAGCAACTCAGCATGCAGGCTCGCTGGCGTGCGGAAGACCACTCCGGCGCACACGCCGTCACCAGTCGTGGACCCGACCCCGAGGCGATGGGAGAGATGTTGACTCAGCCAACGCTCCGTGCCCTTGGCGGGCGTGATCACCAACTCGGTGGCGAATGGGTCTGGCAACGGCGTCGACAGCAGATCGCCCAGCCCTTCGACAAGGTGATCAGCACGCGTGGCCCGATGGACCATCAAAGCCATGTCGGCTGACCTACTTGGCCTGCCAAAGACCCATCATGTTGCCCTCGACGTCACGGAAGTAGGCGGCATAACCCATCTCACCAACATCTTGACGACCCAGCACCTTCATGCCACCCAATGCCTCGATCCGGGCCAAGGCCTCATCGATGTCATCGACACCGATCGTGACCATCGGCCGGTCGGCGGGACTGTCTCGCTTGAGCATGCCGCCGCCGATATAGCCCGACTCGGTGGGACGGCCGTCTTCGCCAGTCGGCCCAGTTTGTACGACGGAATAGCGCAACTCCGGATAGTCATCGAAGCGCCACCCGAAGGCCTCTTCGTAGAACTTGTGCGCCCGCTCCTGGTCATCGAAGGGGATCTCAAAATGTACGACGCGACCGTTCATGGAAGCAGCCTAGCCAGCTTGACCGACAAGCTCGCTTCGAGCCGGTCCACCAGCTCGTTGAAAGCGGCTTCTTGGGCCACTTGGACACCTGAGAGGATGCACGCATGAATCAAAGTGCCGTTGGCTTGCGTGAGCCCGCCAATCGGGTTTCACCCCGAGCCCGTCTGCTGTGGACCGCAGAAGATGTCATCGGCAATGTGGTGATCGGCGCCATTCTGGTCGGCTTGGCCTACTGGTTGCGCGACAAATTCCACGTCCCTTGGTGGGTCTGGGCGATCTTGGGCAGTCTGGCGCTCCTGGACATCGTGATCTCGCCGTCATTGCGCTATCGGACTCATCGCTGGGAGGCCAATGAGTTGGCCGTCTACACCCAGACCGGCTGGCTTGGCCGCGAGCGCAGGATCGCCCCCATGTCGCGGGTGCAGACCGTCGACTTCGAGCAGGGCATGATCGCCCGAGGCTTGGGGCTGGCTGAAGTCACCGTCACCACGGCAAGTGCAAAAGGGCCGATCAAGATCGAGGGTCTGGCCACCACCGACGCCGAGAAGCTCGTTTCCGATCTCACTGAAGTGTTGGAGCACTCACTGGGAGACGCAACTTGAGCAACGAGCCAGCCGCAGCAGATCCGATCCCATGGCAGCGCCTCAACCCACTGATGTTGATCGTCAGTCCCATCCAGGAGTTGATCCAGTACTTCCCAATCGTTGTCGCCGCAGTGATCTGGGGGGCTGCTCGCGATGGCGATGGCGGCTGGGCCTGGGAGTGGATCGGCGTCGCCATCCCAGTGGCAATCGGGCTGTGGCGCTATCTCACCACCCGTTGGCGGATCACCAGCACTCAAGTCCAGCTCAAGCGGGGCTTGATCGGGCGCCAGATCCTGGTAGCACCCCTTGACCGGATCCGCAGTGTGGAGCTGACCGCGACGCTCATTCACCGAATCCTGGGGCTGACGAGGGTGCGCATCGGCACCGGCCAGTCTGCTTCGTCTGACGGTGATGGCTTCACCCTCGACTCCTTGCCACTCGCGCAAGCTCAACAACTGCGATCTCGGCTGCTCAGCACTACGCAGGCGAGCCCTGACATCGCTGACACCCAAGGCGCCGCTGGCACCGAGGGTGCCGCTGACCGCACTCTCGTCGTACCAACTGAGTCAGCGGCGAGCAAGGTGCTCGGCTTTGACCCGCGGTGGGCGCGCTTCGCGCCCCTGACCACCTCAGGGCTGGTGCTGGTCGGCGCGATCATGGCTCTGTCAGGTCAGATCCTTGGCCCCGGTCTGGCTTCACTGGATGAGCCCGACCTGGCTGCCTGGCAAGTCCCCTTGGCGGTGGTGGTGCTCATTGGAGTGATCGTCTCCTTGGCGCTGTTCATCGTCATCCCGGTGGTCGGCTATCTGGTCACCAACTGGGGTTTTCAGCTCACTCACGACGACCAGCACGGCTCCTATCACGTACGCCGGGGTCTGCTCACCACCACTGAGACCAGCCTCGATCGCGACCGGATCCGGGGCCTGATGCAGGTGCAATCCATCTTGGCTCGTTGGGCTCGTGCCGGCACCTTGCGGGCGATCATCTCCGGGCTGTCCGCGGGCGACGCAGGCTCTGGTCAGGCCCAGTTGACTCCCCTCGCGCCGACGGAGGTCACCACCCGAGTGGGTGACCAAGTGCTGGGCACTTCAGGACTGTTCACCACACCCCTTCGGGCTCACGGCCCCCGGGCTGCGCGGCGGCGTTGGTCTCGCGTCGTACTCGCCTTCACGCCACTTGCAGTTGGCGCGGCAGCAGCGGTGTGGCACTACGGTCTGTGGCTGGGGCTCTATGCGATCCCGTTGCTGCTGATCGTGATCGGCGCCTGGTTGGCGATCGATCGTTATCGCCAACTCGGGCACGCGTTCACGCAGGGCTTCTTGGTGGTGTCTTCAGGCAGCGTGTGGCGCACCCGCTACGCCGTGCAGCCAGACTCGGTGATCGGTTGGAATTTCCACCAGTCCTTCTTTCAACGCCGCCAAGGGGTGCTCACCTTGGAGGCCACGATCGCGGCGGGTTCTGGCGCGGTCACCGTCCTCGACCTTGGCGTTACTGACGCTGTCGGCCTGGCCCACGCTGTGACCCCTGACCTGCTGGAGCCATTCCTCGACCAGGCGCAGCCAACTGCTCAGCGATAGGTGAGCAGCTCCGGCCGGGTGGCCAACTGTGCCTCGATGTGCACCGTCTCGTTGAAGGTCATCAGGTGAGTGCGCTCGGGGCGGACGGCAATCTTGGTTACCCCGGTGTTGGCACAGACCGGGTTGAGTCGACGCCACAACGGCACCTCGCCGCCGAGCACCGAAGTCGCCGACCAAGAAGCAGGCCCACCACTGGTGAAGACGATCGCGATCCCGTCGCCCACGGCTTCACTCGTACGACGAAGTGCCCCATCGATGCGACCGGTGAACTCGCCGAATGACTCCTGGTAGTCGGCGAACTCGCCACCCGTCCAGCGAGTGATCGCCCGCTCGAACTCCTCGAAGGAGTCGACGAAGCCCGACTTGGGCTCGATCTTGCGGAAGACCTCGACATGGTCAAACTCATTCCAACCCGGGTCGATCAACACCTCGCGCCCGCCCAGTGACTCCAGCACGCCAGCGCAGGTCTCTTGGTGCCGTTGCATGCCACCGGAGACGACTAGGTCGGGTTGGATGCCGCGCTCGGCCAAGGCTCGACCAAGGATCCGGCCTTGCTCCCAGCCAATTTCCGAAAGTTGGTCGTAATTCTCCGCGCCCCATGAGGCCTGGCCGTGGCGGACCAGCAACAAGATGCCCATCAGCCAATGATCTCCTTGCATCGTGACTCGAGGTGGCCCACGGCCTGACCAAAGATCGCTAGATCTTCGTTGGTGGTCTGCCCGTGGAAATAGCGATAGTGGATCTGTTGGGCAATCCCGGCCAGACGGAAGACTCCATAGACATCATAGAAGCGCCATTGCGCGGGCGTGAGCGCCAAGCCTCGGGCCGCGCAATAGTGGTCGACCAGCTCGGCACGAGTCATCATGCCGGGCAGGTGGGTGGGTTGGCGTCGGAAGAGTTGACTGAAGTCATCATCGTCGGCCTGCACCCAATATGCAGTGGTGGAGCCGAGGTCCATCAACGGGTCACCCACGGTGGCCAACTCCCAGTCGAGCAGACCGATCGGCCGGGTGGGGTCATCCTTGGCCAGCACTAGGTTGTCGAAGCGGAAGTCGTTGTGGATCATGCAGGCGCCGACATCTTCGGGTTGGTTGGCGGCCAGCCACTCCATCACGCCCTCAAAATCGGGTACGTCGGGTGTGCGGGCATCACGGAAACGGCGGATCCATCCCGAGATCTGGCGCTCCACATAGCCCAGCCCCTTGTACATCGAGGCCAGTGGTGTGGCTTTGACGTCGACGTGGTGCAGGTCGATCAGCGCTCCGATCGCATTGCGGCACAGGGCGGCAGTGTCGTCTGGGCTGATCTCGATCGGGAAGTCTCGCCGAGGGATGATGCCGTCGATCCGCTCCATGACATAGAAGTCCGAGCCGATCACGGCCTCTTCCTGACACAGGCCGATCATCTTAGGCACCAGAGGGAATGACTGCGCCAAACCAGCCTGGATCCGGTATTCGCGGGCCATGTCGTGGGCGCCGGCGGCCTTCTTGCCGGTCGGCGGGCGCCGCAGGATCAGGTCATGTTTGTCGTCGCGCAATGAGTAGGTGAGATTGGAAGCGCCGCCGCGGAACTGCCGGATCTCGACCTCGTCTCCCAGGTCGACGCCGACGGTGGCCAGCCAGCGGCGTACGGGATCGAGATCGAAGGCATCCTCGGACCTGACCTCACTGCTGTCAGCTGGAGTCTGACTCATGCCTGCCTCGTCAGGAGACCCGCCCCATCTGCACTCATCAGGGCCTCGTAACCGGCACGGTCATCGCGCTTGAAGGCGAAGGTGTCCTTGGAGGTCTGGTCGGGCAGGATCAGCGTCTCGCCCGCATCGGCTTGAGCGATGACCTCGGCGGCCACGTCATCGGCAGTCTGGGGAGCCTGGTCGATCAGCTTCTTCGCGATCGCTTGTGCGGCTCCGTCCTGACCGGTGAGGCTCTCGGCGAGGTCGCTGCGGAAGAACGACGGGCACACCACCGAGACCGTGATGCCATAGCCACCCAACTCGAAGCTGAGCGACTCACTAATTGCGACCACGCCGGCCTTGCTAGCGGAGTACGCCGACATCCCGGCCGGGTGCACGAGGCCCGCCAGTGACGCGATGTTGACGATCTGGCCGCTGCGTTGCTCCTTGAAGATCGGCACGAAGGCCCGGATGCCACGCACGGTGCCGAGTAGGTTGATGTCGATGGTGCGCTCAAACTCATCAAAGCCCGACACGTCGATGCGCCCGCCACCAGCAATGCCAGCGCAGTTGTAGAGCCGGTCGACACGCGGCCAGTGCTCCTTGGCCCATCCGGCCACCCGGGCCCAGTCGGCCTCGCTGCTGACATTGAGAGTCAGTTGGGAGTCGTCGGTCGGGCGCAGGTCGGCGATGCAGACCTCGTCGCCGCGCTCGCGATGCAGTTGGGCCAGGGCGGCACCAAGGCCACGGGAGCCGCCGCTGATCACGACGTACTGCTTGTCTGGCGTTGACTGGTCTTGCGTCATCGGGTTGCCTCCTTGTATTGGCCGATCTCGGCTCTGGCCACTACGCCACGATGCACCTCATCGGGCCCATCGGCCAAGCGCAATGATCGCGCATTGGTCCACATCGCCGACAGGGGCAGGTCTTGGGTCATGCCGGCGCCGCCGTGCATCTGGATCGCCATGTCGATCACCTGTTGGGCGACATTGGGCACGACCACCTTGATCTGGCTGACCTCACTGGGCGCGGAGCCTTCGGTGTCGAGCTTCCAGGCGGCATGCAGCACGAGGAGCCGAGCTTGGTTGATCGCCATCCGGGCATCGGCGATCCGCTCGCGATTGCCGCCGAGATTGATGATTGGTTTGCCAAATGCTGTGCGCGCGAGCCCACGCTTGATCGCCAACTCGAGCGCGACCTCGGCCTGGCCGATCAGCCGCATGCAATGGTGCACTCGCCCGGGCCCCAATCGACCCTGGGCGATCTCGAAGGCACGCCCGGCCCCTAGCAGGACATTGCTCTGCGGCACTCGTACGTCGGTCATCGACACTTGCCCGTGACCGACCGGCTCGTCGTAGATGCCCATGGTGGGCAGCATCCGCTGCACTTCAACGCCCTCGGCATCCAGCGGCACGAGCACCATCGAGTGGCGACGATGACGATCAGCATCGGGGTCGGTGAGCCCCATGAAGATCATCACCTTGCAGTCCGGGTGGCCCACGCCGGTGGAAAACCACTTGGTGCCATTGATCACCACGTCGTCACCATCGAGTACGGCGGTCGCGGCCATGTTGGTGGCATCTGATGAGGCCACACCGGGCTCGGTCATCCCAAACATCGAGCGGATCTGGCCGTCCAGCAGCGGCTCGAGCCAGGTCTGCTTCTGCTCGGCGGTGCCGTATTTGAGCAGCACCTCCATGTTGCCGGTGTCGGGCGCATTGCAGTTGAAGACATACGGCGCCAGCGTCGTGGCCCGGCCCATCGCCTCGGCCACGGGCGCGTAGTCCAGATTGCTCAAACCGGCGCCGCCGTGGGTGCCGAACTGTTCGGCGTACGGCTGATCGTGACCGACTGGCAAGAAGAGATTCCACAATCCTTGAGCCCGAGCCTTTGCCCGCAGCTCGGTCATGATCTGCGACTCGGCCCAGGTCGTGTGGTCACCTCCGCGTGCGACATCGCGGTGGTAGTCATCAACCCGAGGCTCAATCTCCTCGGTGACGAAGGTGGTGACCAGATCGGTGAGCTCTTTGGCACGAGGTGAGGCTGCGAAGTCCATGGGCTGCACTCTAGTCCGGGCCAAAGCAGCACAACCATGGCAAGTTGCGCTAGGGATGCAAAGGGCGATCTGGCGACGACTTGAAGAAGCGGCGGGTCCAGAGGCTGACGTAGACGAGCCCGACGAGGATGGGCACTTCAATGAGGGGGCCGACGACGCCAGCGAGAGCTTGGCCGCTGGTGACACCGAAGACGGCGATGGCCACAGCTATGGCGAGTTCGAAGTTGTTGCCTGCGGCAGTGAACGCAACGCTGGTGGAGCGTTCGTAGGTCAGGCCTATGCGGTGAGCCAGCAGCATGGCGCCGCCCCACATCACGGTGAAGTAGACGACCAAGGGCAGGGCGATTCGTGCGACATCGAGGGGTTGGCTGGTGATGGCGTCGCCTTGTAGAGCGAAGAGGATGACGACGGTGAACAGCAGCCCGTAGAGCGCCCACGGTCCGATCCGTGGGAGAAACTCGCTTTCGTAGCGTCCCCGGCCCCATCGGGCCTCGCCGATCCGGCGGGTGAGGTAACCAGCGGCTAGGGGGATGCCGAGGAATACCAGGACGCTGCCGGCGATCTGCCATGGGGAGACGTCGAGTCCGGTGCTGGTCAGGCCGAGCCAGCCGGGGAGCAGGTCAAGGTAGAACCAGCCGAGGAGCGCGAAGGCGAGGACCTGGAAGACGGAGTTGATGGCTACCAGGACAGCGACAGCCTCGCGGTCGCCGCAGGCCAGGTCGTTCCAGATGATCACCATTGCGATGCACCGGGCGAGACCGACGATGATCAGTCCGGTGCGGTACTCCGGCAGGTCGGCGAGGAACACCCAGGCCAAGGTGAACATGAGCGCGGGCCCAATCAGCCAGTTGAGCACCAGTGACAGGGTCATGGTGCGGGCGTCTCGGGCGACGTGTCCAACTTCGTCGTAGCGCACCTTCGCCAAGACCGGATACATCATCACCAGCAGGCCGACTGCGATCGGCAGCGATACTGATCCGATGGTGATGATGTCGAGGGCGTCGGCGATGCCGGGCACCCACCTACCGAGCAGGAGCCCGGTGACCATGGCCAGTCCGATCCAGATCGCCAGGTACTTGTCGAGCGTGGACAAACGCGCCGGTTTGCCGATCGCGGGTGCTGGCGTGGCGTTGCTGGCTGTCATGCGGCTGGCTTGGTGGCGCGGATGATGGCACCGTGCATGCCAGGGACCACTTCGTGGGTGAACTCCACTTCGGCGTCGATGAAGCCTGCCTCGGCCAGCCCCGCCAGGTACTCCGCACGAGACAGCGCGCCTGCGATGCATCCGACAAACGAGCCGCGTTCAGCCCGATCAGTGACGGTGAGATGGTCTTCGGCGACGACGTCGGAGACTCCGATCCGCCCACCGGGCACCAAGACGCGGTACATCTCGGCGACCACCTTCGCCTTGTCAGTCGACAGGTTGACCACGCAGTTTGAGATCACCACGTCCACCGCTGCATCGGGTAGGGGAACGTCCTCGATGGTTCCCTTGAGGAACTCCACGTTGGTCGCATTCGCCTTCACGGCGTTGGCGCGAGCCAGGTCGAGCATCTCGTCGGTCATGTCGACTCCGTAGGCGAAGCCGGTCTCGCCGACGCGGCGGGCTGAGAGGAGTACGTCGATTCCGCCGCCTGAGCCCAGATCCAGGACCCGCTCGCCGGGCTGAAGTGCCGCAACCGCGGTCGGGTTGCCGCACCCCAGGCTCGCGGCCACGGCCTCTGCGGGGAGCTCAGATTGTTCATCGCTGCTGTACAGCACCTCGCCGAAGGTTTCGTCGACCTCCGCGGTGCCGGAGCAACAGGACGACTCGCCACAGGCTTGGTCGACAGTCTGCAGGCCATCGTTGAGGGCGGAGTTGGAGACACCGCTGGTCACTGCGTTCGCGGCTTGGGCATAGCGGGCGCGAACCTCTTCCCGGACGTCGTTGCTGGTCGACATGGCCGCTCCAATCGCATTGATGAATATCGATGCATTGATAATGGTCGATACATCGACGTTTGTCAATGCATCGAGTAGAGTGGGTACGTGCCGAAATCACTGCCGTTAGTTGAAACCACCAGCGCATGTTGCTCGTCGGTGACCGGCGGCACTCTTGACGCCGTGGAGGCCGAGCGCCTGTCGCGGATGTTCAAGGCACTGGGTGACCCGACGCGAGTGCGACTCCTGTCGATGATCGCGGCTGCCCGGGGTCAGGAGGCGTGCATCTGTGACTTGATCGAACCAGTCGGGCTTTCGCAGCCGACGGTTTCGCACCACATGAAGCAACTTGTGGATGCCGGCATCGTCGAGCGCGAGCAGCGCGGACGGTGGGCCTACTACCGACTCATCGGCGACACGCTCTCCGCACTCAGTGGAGCCCTGCGTCCCTGAAGCTTCGTCCGCAGACATGGACACTGGCATGGCTCAACCGCCTGTCCAACTCGGTGTCCATTGGCACCTACGCCAGGCCGGCATGCCTGCGCGGATCTGGCGGTGGTCGAAGCCGAGCCGTGCGGTCTGCAACGGTCACTTGCCCCCAACGCATTTAACATAAGCGAATGGGTTTTCACTTATGTTAAAGTCGCGCTAACAACACCTTGGGAGTGCATCGATGCCATCCTCTGAGTCACCTTGGGCCATCGACTGGGAGACGCTCGCCTGGGATCCTCAACACAACAACCTCCCCGTGAGCCGCGCCGAGCGCTCGGCCACGAGGTCGACGTACGACGCCGCAATCCCCGCTCACATTGGCGCTGTCCATGTCGAGCTCACACCGGAAGCACTCGCTGCGTCTGACGACGCGAGAGCAGAAATCTCGCGTTTCGACGCCGAGCTCACCCACCTGCTCCCCGACACCAACATCGCGCCTCTTGGCGCAGTGCTCTTGCGCACGGAGTCCGCTTCGTCCTCGCAGATTGAGCACATCACGGCTCGGGCCAAGGCACTCGCGCTTGCTGAGATCGGCATGGCGAAGTTCGGCAGCAACGCCAAACTGGTCGCCGCAAATGTCGATGCCATGCAACGCGCCATCAACCTCCCCGAGGCCATCACACCAGCATCAATCTTGGCCATCCACAAGGCGCTCATGCACGGCCAGAGCCACGCGGACCCCGGCAACTTCCGCACCGAGCAAGTTTGGATCGGAGGAGGCAGCGCCTCACCACACACGGCGATTTTCGTCCCGCCCCACCACACCCGCGTCGAGGCCGCTGTAGATGACCTCTGCACATTCATCGCCCGCACCGACGTCCCGCTAGTGGCACAGGCGGCGATCGCACACGCGCAGTTCGAGACGATCCACCCATTCAATGACGGCAACGGCCGCACCGGGCGAGCACTGGTGCACGCGATGCTCAAACTCGGCGGCGCAACAACGCGCTCCACCATCCCGGTCTCCGCCGGACTTCTCTCAGACACCCGCTCGTACTTCGAGGCCCTCACCGACTTCCGAAACGGCGATCCCAGTCCGATCGTCAAGCGCTTCGCCGATGCCGCATTTGCAGCCATTGTCAACGGCCGCCAACTCGCCCAGGATCTTGTGGCTGTCTACGACAGTTGGGGCGAATCCATCACCGCCCGCAAGTCAGCATCCGTCTGGCGCGTCCTGCCTCTGCTCTTGAGCCAGCCCGCAGTGACTTCCAAGTTGGTCCAGGAGGCCATAGGCATCTCGCAACCGGCGGCCGACAATGTCATCTCCCAACTCCGCGACGCCGGCATCGTCACCAAAGCCGCGGGTGGACAGCGCTACCTCGTCTGGGTCGCCGGAGACGTCACCAAGGCCCTCGATGATTTCGCAGACCGGGCCCGCAGAAGGCACACGAGTTAGCTGAGGAATAGCTCGCTAGCAACAAGAAGCCGCAGAAGGAGGAACACTGATGGAGCTGAACGAGAAGTACCAGAAGTTCGACGCTGCGAACTACCTAAAGAACCTCGACGACGTCGCAGCGCTCCTAGAAGGCGCTCTGGAGGACTCGGCCGAGGACCTACTGCAGTCCCCCACACCCTCGGGATCATCGCGCGCTCGCAAAACATGAGCGAACTCGCTCGCCGCGTTGGCATGAGCCGCGACGGTCACTACAAGGCACTTTCCGCCGACGGCAACCCGACTTGGTCGACCATCCTCAAGGTCACCAACGCCCTCGGCCTGCGTTTTGAGCTCCACTCGGTCGCCTGAAGAAGCTGCTCATTCCGTGGGTCACACCATTCCTCGTGGGCCAGTGCAAGCTCCGCGCAAGCGGGGTCGACTTCAAAGCCGCAATGACCTGCCCCACCGTTTGGGTTCCAGTCTGGTGGCTAACTGGCAGCGGTGATGGTGTCTTGATCAGATCGTAGTTCGTACTCGATTGGGGTCAGATAGCCGAGTGCGGAATGGCGGCGCTGGCGGTTGTGGAAGATCTCGATGTAGTCGAAGATTGCGTTGGCCAACTCGACTCGGGTTTTCCATCTTTGGCGGTTGAGTAGTTCAATTTGCATGGAGGACCAGAAGCTTTCCATCATTGCGTTGTCGAGGCCATCACCGACTGTCCCAAATGATGGCAGGAGGCCAGCAGAGCCGATCTTGTCACCAAAGACCCAAGAGGTGAACTGGGTGCCGTGATCGGCGTGGACAATCCCTCCTGGTTCGGGTTGGCGGTTGCGGATGGCCATGTCGAGGGCGTTGACAACCAGCGTCGAGTCCTGTTTGGAGTCGATCGACCAGCCCACGATCCGACGGGAGTACGCATCGAGGACTGCCGCGCAGTAGAGCCACCCTTCACGGGCTTGGATTCCAGCAGTCGTCGCAACACCTACTGGAGGTGGCAACGATGGCAGGTGCGTACAGCAAGCAGCAGAAGGAGCGGTTCTTCGAGCTCATCGACAAGGGCGGCACAGTGCGTGCTGCGGCGAAGGCGGCGGGAGTAGGTGAGGCCGCGGCCTATCGGTGGATGCGACAGGCAGGGTTGTCGATGCAACGAGCCACGCCGCGAACCTTCTCAGCAGAAGAGAAGGCGGAGTTCTTCCGGCGGCTGGCGCTCAATCCGAACGTGTCGGCGGTTGCTAAGGAACTCGGCATCACTCGGGTCACTTGCTATGCGTGGGCCTACAAGGCCGGGATCCGCACGAGCGAGGCTCGCAAGGTGAATCCTCGCCGCGAGGAGTTCCTCCGGCTGCGAGAATCTGGCCTGACCCGTGCCGAGGCACGAGCTCGGGTCGGTGCCGATGTCCGGTCGGCGACGGACTGGGATAAGGGCATCACGATCATCAACCGCGGTCGGGTCTACCCCGACGGTCGCGTTGTTCGTTATCCGGAGAAGAAACTGAAGGGCGTGAGTCCACAACGGCGAATGCGGGCGATCGGCGGCAGCGTCGATCTGAACAAGATCGAGAAGATCATCGACCCCAGATACTTGAGTTTGCTCGAACGGGAGCAGATCAAGGACCTATGTCGGAGCGGGATGTCGATACGTCAGATCGCGGTCGTGTTGGACCGCTCGCCGTCTACGATCAGCCGGGAGTTGCGTCGCAACACAGTGTCGACACAGGGGTATATGCCGAACACGGCGCACCGGCTATCGGTGCAGCGTCGCGAGCGGCCACGGCGGCCGAAGTTGGTTGCCAATGCCGAACTGCAGCAGTACGTGCAGGGGAAACTGGAGAAGAAGTGGTCGCCGCAGCAGATCAGCAACCGGCTGGCCAAGGACTTCCCGACCCGGCCGGAGATGCGCGTGTGCACCGAGACGATCTACCAGGCGATCTACGTCCACGCCCGCGGTGAACTCAAACGCGAGTTAGGTCAGCAACTGCGGCGCGGCCGCACCACCCGAAAGCCTCGCCGGCAGCCTGATGTCAGGCGGCCCCGTTTTGTTGACCCGATGAAAGCCATCAGCCAGCGGCCTGCCGCAGCGGAATCACGTAAGGTTCCCGGGCATTGGGAAGGAGACCTCATCATCGGTGCCGGCGGACGCTCGGCAATCGCCACACTCGTGGAACGCTCCAGTCGCTATGTGATGCTTGGACACCTTGGCCGGGAACGGAGCGCCGAGGCGGTCCGTGACAGCCTCATCACAACAGTCGCAGAACTACCTGCATCACTTCGCGGCACGCTGACCTGGGACCAGGGCGCCGAGATGGCCGAACATCGAGCATTCAGCATCGCCACCGACTTCGATGTCTACTTCGCCGATCCTGGTTCACCGTGGCAGAGGGGTAGCAACGAGAACGCCAATGGCCTGCTGCGCCAGTACTTTCCCAAGGGAACCGACCTTGCCGGACACGACCAGGAACACTTGCTGGCCATCGCTGAGGAGTTGAACGGCCGACCGCGGAAAACCCTCGACTGGGACACCCCTGCCGAACGGCTGGCTGCTTTACTGGACGCCTCTTGAACTCAACCGTTGCGACGACTGCTGGAATCCAAGGGGTCCGGTGTTGCGTGATGTCGGTGACCCACAGCTCGTTGGGTCGTAGGCGATGAAACTTACGGTTCACCAAATCATCGCCCCGTGGCTATACCTCGCAGTCGTCTGATTCGAGTAGGCCCGGGGAGCCCGTAAAGACTGGACCGGTTCATCAATTTCCACACAGTCCGCTCACAGACTGTAATACCCATGCCGAGAGTCAGTTCTGCGTGTACTCGACGATAGCCATAGGTGCCGCGAGAGGCGACGTGTACTTCACGGATCACTCCGGTCAACCACTGGCGACGCAGTTCGGTTGGTGTTGTCGGTTTCCGTTTTGCCTTGTAGTAGTTCTGCCGGGAAACCCCCAAGACAGGACAAGAACGGTCGATAGGCACCCCGATGTCGGCCAGTCGGTCAATCACCGGGTAGAGCCTTTTGGGCGCGGACGCTCCTCGCCCAGAAATTTCGCCGCCTGGCGCACGATCAGTAGTTCCGTCTCCAGTTCACGAATCCGACGTCGCGCGGCACGCAACTCCACAGACTCGCTACTACAGATGCCAGGGGCCTCACCCCGGTCAATACGGTCTTGTTTGACCCACTTCGACAACGTCACAGGATGAATACCCAAGTCAGACGCGGTCTGGTTCTGTTCCTTGCCGGCCCGAATCAACGCGACAGCACGCGCTCGGAACTCTGCAGGATAAGCACGGGGCATAACAATCAGCCTTTCAAACAGGCCGCCACTTAGCCACCAAAACTGGAACCCATCTGATAGGGCAGGTCACCACTGTCACCTCTTCGTGCAGCAGCCCCTCCGTCCTTGCGATTAACGCGGAAGCATTGGCTCGACGGCTCCGAAAGAAGTACAAGATCACGCCGTTGGGATCAGACGGCGAGTGGGACCCGCTAGAGGTGGTGCGGAGGGTCCAACAAAGCGTGGAAAGTCGCAAGGAGCGCGGCTCGACATTCGATGGCAAAGTCGATGTTTAGTCCACTAAGAATCTGCAACGGGCGGCTGCACACGCAAGTGACAGGTTGGACTGCCTAACGGATTGATTTCCAGATTGGGCGGTCAAAGCGTGGCCAACCACCGCAACCAATCTGCGCAGTGCGACCCCAGCGACCTTAGTCTGATCTCGTGCCCGTACGCCGCATCCTCTCCGCCGTTGCTCTCATGCTGGTGATCACCAGCGTGACCGGTTGCGGCAGCCAGGAGTTGTCGAGGAGCGACCAGGCAGTAGCAGAAAGTCTGGCGGCGTATGCGATCACTCAGTCGGATGGCGTGTGGAGTAAGCGCGAGGCCCAGTGCATGGCCGTGCATTTTGTGAAATCAGCAGGGGTGCCAGCGCTGAAGGAGGCTGGGCTGGTCTCCGAGCGTGGTACGGCGGTGCCGGCCAAGGTGACGATGGCCCAACCTGTGGCAGAAGACTTCGCCGATGCAGTCCTTGCCTGTATCGACTTCGCTGACCTGGTGACCAGACAGATCGCCAAGGCCCGCCCTGATCTCGACACTGCCTCATTCAGCGCCTGCGTGCGCAAGAGCATCACCAAGGAGCAGGCGAAGCAGCGCCTGATCGCTCAACAAACCGATGACACGAAGTCTGCCGCCCTCAAGGCGACCGATGCCGCGCTGCTCAAGTGCGCTCGAGGTGCTTCATCAACTTGAGTCGCCCAGCTGGTGCGACAACCGCCGCCACAACCAGCAGGCCTACCATGCAGACATGGGATTTCTAGATGATGCAAGAGACAAGTTGGGCGCCGCAGTCGACAGCCAAGGCGACAAGATCGGTGAAGGCCTCGACAAGGTCGGCGACCTGATCGACGAGAAGACCGGCGGCTCACACGGCGACAAGATCGACCTAGGTGTCGACAAGGCGAAGGATGCCCTCGACGGGCTCGATGGCAAGAACGACGACATCGCCTGACCCACACCACGCAACCGCAAAGGCGGGGTGTGGCCGAGTCTGCTGACCCGGTCACACCCCGCCTTGTGCGTCTTTGCCCTCGCAGAGGGGTTCACTCAGAGAACTGCTTCACTCAGGGAACTGCTTCACTCAGGAAATTTGGCGCCCTTCTCGGCCATGTCGACCAAGTAGGGGGTCGGCTCGAAGCGGTCGCCGTACTTGGCAGCCAACTCCTTGGCCCGAGCTACGAATCCCTTGAGGCCCTGGCCGGTCTTGCCGTCGTAGCCCTCCATGAACTGCGCGGTGCCACCGGTCAGGGCCGGGTAGCCGATGCCCATGATCGAGCCGATATTGGCGGCCGCCGACGACTCGATCACACCCTCCTCGAAGCACTTGGCGGTCTCCAAGGCCTCGATGAAGAGATAACGGTCCTTGAGGTCAGCGATGTCGGCGGGCTCGTCCTGGGTCGGGAAGAGCTCAGCCAGACCCGGCCACAACTTGCCGCGCTGCCCATCGGTGTAGTCATAGAAGCCAGCTCCGCGCAGACGGCCGGGGCGACCTGCCTCGATCATCTTCTCGACCACGTCGTCTGCCGGGTGGGCGACATAGTCGGCGCCAGCGGCATCCTTGGTGGCCTTGCGGATCTTGGCCATAAGCTCCATGTTGAGCTCATCAGACAGCTGCAAGGTGCCGACGGGATAGCCCGCCTGGGTCGCAGCGCGCTCCACCGACATCGGGTGCACACCCTCGGCCAGCATCGCCAAGCCTTCGTTGACCATGGTGCCGATCACTCGGCTGGTGTAGAAGCCGCGGCTGTCGTTGACCACGATCGGCGTCTTGCGCATCTGCTGTACGACGTCGAGCGCGCGAGCCACCGACTCATCCGAGGTCTCCTTGCCCTTGATGATCTCCACCAACGGCATCTTGTCGACCGGGCTGAAGAAGTGCAGGCCCACGAAATCAGCAGGCCGGTTGACGCCCTTGGCGAGCTCGGTGATCGGCAGGGTGGAGGTGTTGGAGCACAGCAGCGCATCGGCATTGACGATGTCTTGGATCTCGGCGAAGACCTGGGCCTTCAAGGACGGATCCTCGAAGACGGCCTCGATCACCAGATCGCAGCCCTTGAACTCCTGCGGGTCAGTCGTCGCGGTGATCCGGCCCAACAGCTCGGCCTTCTTCTCCTCGGTCGAGCGACCCCGTGAGATCGCCTTGTCGAGCAGCTTCTCCGAATAGGCCTTACCCTTGTCGGCCGACTCCTGGGTGACGTCCTTGAGTACGACGTCCATCCCGGCCTTCGCGCACGAATAGGCGATGCCTGCGCCCATCATGCCGGCGCCGAGCACACCCACCTTGGTGGCGGTGAACTTCGGCACATCCTTGGGGCGCAGGGCGCCGCCATTGATCGCCGAGAGGTTGAAGAAGAAGGCCGTGATCATGTTCTTGGCATTCGAGCCGGTGATCAGGTTGGCCAGATAACGCGACTCGATCCGCGATGCAGTGTCGACGTCGGTCAAGGCACCCTCGACGGCTGCGGACAAGATCGCCTTGGGAGCTGGATAGTCCGCACCCTTGATCTGCTTGCGCAGGATCGCAGGGAAGGCAGGCAGGAAGCCGGCCAGCGCAGGGCTGGTCGGCGAACCACCGGGCATCTTGTAGCCCTTGCGATCCCACGGCTGTGATGCGGCTTCTTCGTTGTCCTTGTTGTCAAGGATCCACTTCTTGGCCGCTGGCACGAGCTCTTCTTGGGTGGCGACCAGATCATTGATCAGGCCCTTCTCCTTGGCCTTGGCCGGCTTGAAGCGCGGACCTTGGAGGAGCACATCCATCAGGGCGCTTTGCAGGCCAAGCATCCGCACAGTGCGGGTGACGCCACCACCGCCGGGCAACAGACCGAGGGTCACCTCGGGCAGGCCCAGATCGATCTTGTTGTCGTCGACGGCGATCCGGTGATGACAGGCCAGAGTGATCTCCAGGCCACCACCGAGGGCAGCTCCGTTGATCGCGGCCACCACTGGCTTGCCGAGCAACTCGAGGCGACGCAGGTCGGCCTTGATCTGCTCACCCATCAAGAACACACCCTCGGCGTCATCACGCGAGGCGGCGAGCATGTTCTTGAGGTTGCCACCGGCGAAGAAGGTCTTCTTCGCAGAGGTGATCACCACACCGGTGATCTGATCCTTCTCGGCGTAGAGCCGGTCGATCGCTGCCTTCATCGACTCCTTGTAGAGGTCGTTCATCGTGTTGGCGCTGGAGTTGGGGTCATCCAGCGTCAAGGTGACGATGCCGTCGGCGTCGACGTCGTACTTCACTGCAGTTTCGGTCATTTCAAGTCCTTTGATTGTTCGCTGCTCGGGCGCTCAGACGAGCTCGACGATCGTGGCGATGCCCATGCCGCCGCCAACACACAGCGTGGCCAGGCCGCGCTTGAGGTCACGACGCTCGAGCTCATCGATGATGGTGCCCAAGATCATCGCGCCGGTGGCCCCCAGTGGGTGACCCATGGCGATCGAGCCGCCATTGACATTGGTGATCTCGTCGCTGATGCCCATGTCTTTCATGAAGCGCATGGCCACGGCCGCGAAGGCCTCGTTGATCTCGAAGAGGTCGATGTCTTTGACCTCAAGGCCTGCCTTGGCCAAAGCCTTGCGGCTGGCCGGAGCCGGGCCGGTGAGCATGATCGTGGGGTCGGCGCCCGACACAGCAGCCGAGACGATGCGCGCACGTGGAGTCAGACCGAGATCCTTGCCGACCTGCTCGTTGCCGATCATCATCAGCGCGGAGCCATCGACGATGCCAGAGGAGTTGCCAGCGTGGTGCACGTGGTTGATCTCTTCGATCCAGTGGTACTTCTCCAGAGCCACCGAGTCGAAGCCGGCCTGATCGCCGATGCCAGCAAAAGACGGCTTGAGCTTGGCCATGCCCTCGACCGACGACTCGGGCTTGATGAACTCGTCACGGTCGAGCACAGTCACACCATTGAGATCAACAACGGGTACGACGGAGCGCGCGAAGCGACCATCGGCCCAAGCCTTGGCGGCGCGATGGTTTGACTCCACGGCGAAGGTATCGACGTCTTCACGGCTGAAGCCTTCGATCGTGGCGATCAAGTCGGCGCCGATGCCCTGGGGCACGAAGGCGGTCGCAAACGCGGTGGCCGGGTCGGATGCCCAAGCACCACCGTCTTGGCCCATGCTGACCCGGCTCATCGACTCGACGCCACCGGCCAGGATCAGATCTTCGAAGCCCCCACGCACGCGACTGGCGGCCTGATTGACAGCTTCGAGCCCCGATGCGCAGAAGCGGTTGAGCTGCACACCGGCAACGGTCTCGGGCAGGTTGGCTGCGAGTGCGGCCGTCTTGGCGATGTCGCCACCCTGGTCGGCGACCGGGGTAACCACGCCGAGGACGAGGTCGTCGATGCGCTCTGGATCGAGCGTTGGGTTGCGCTTCTGGATCTCGTCCAGGAGTCCAACCACTAGGTCTACGGGCTTCACCTCGTGGAGGGAGCCGTCTTTCTTGCCCTTGCCGCGGGGAGTGCGGATGGCGTCATACACAAACGCTTCATTGGTCATGAGACGTGAGTGTATGCGTTGCCACCCCAAACTCACCCAGTGGCTTGGCTCACACCTGTACGGCGACTCCCTCGGCGATCAGACCCTCAACATCCTTGATCCCCCAGGCCGTCAGCGCTTCGGTGGTGTTGGCACCGGCCGCCTCAGGCGGATTGATGCGCAGGGTGGCCTCGGTGCGAGAGAAGCGCGGCGCAGGCGCGGGTTGTTTGAGCCCGTCCTTGTCCACGAAGACACCGCGATCGACCATGTGCGGGTGCTCCATCGCATCGCTCAACTTCAGGATCGGGGCCACGCAGGCGTCGGTGCCCTCGAAGATCTCGGTCCACTCGGCTTGGGTCTTGGTGATGAACTTCGCCGCGAAGTAGTCACGCAACTCGTCGTAGGTCGACAGGTCATAACGGTCTGGCGCATCCTCGGCGTCGAGGAGCTTCAACAAGACCTCGTAGAACTGCGGCTCCAGAGAGCCCACCGACATGTGCTCTCCGTCGGAGGTCTCGTAGATGTCGTAGAAGGGCGCACCACCGTCGAGCAGGTTTGAGACCCGCTCCTCCTTCAGGATGCCTCCGGCCAGCATCGAGGCGCCCATGGCATTGAGCGAAGCGGTGCCGTCGACGATCGCAGCGTCAACGACTTGTCCCTTGCCTGACAAACGGGCCTCCAGCACGGCGGCCAGGATGCCGATCACCAAGTACGTCGAGCCGCCACCGAAGTCGCCGACCAAGTTGCCGGGGAACTGCGGCTTGGACTTCTCCTGACCCAGGCCATAAAGGGCCCCGGTGATCGCGATGTAGTTCATGTCGTGGCCGGCCGCCAGGGCGAGCGGACCGGTCTGGCCCCAGCCGGTCATCCGGCCGTAGACCAACTTGGGATTGCGCTCCAGACACACGTCTGGCCCAACTCCGAGACGCTCGGTGGTGCCAGGACGCATGCCTTCGATCAACACATCGGCCTGCTCGACCAACTCCAAGACGGTCTCGATCGCCTTGGGGTCCTTGAGATTGAGGGCGACACTGGGCCGACCTCGGTTGAGTAGGTCGTGCGGGCCACCGGTGAGGAATTGCCCACCCGGGCGCTCCACCCTGATCACGTCAGCACCCAGATCGGCCAAGATCATGCAGGCATGCGGGCTGGGCCCGATGCCGGCGATCTCGACAACCTTCAGGCCCTTCAGCGGGCCGGTCCCTTGTCCCAACTCAAAAGTCATGCCGCTGATTGTGACACCTGTCCTATCGCTGGAGCCACGAGGTGCCACAATCGACAGATGTCATATCCGCATCTGCTCTCGCCCTTCACCATCGGTGACTTGACCTTGCGCAATCGCGTGGTGATGGGGTCGATGCACACCGGGCTGGAAGACTTCTTCTGGGACATCCCCAAGATGGCGGAGTACGTCGCTACGCGCGCTCGCGGCGGAGTGGGTCTGATCATCACCGGCGGCTACTCCCCCACCAAGCGTGGTTGGCTCAAGCCTTTCGCCAGCGAGATGAGCACCCGGATCCAGGCCGAGCGACACCGCCGGATCACCGGCGCCGTACACGAGGCTGAGGGCGCGATCGCCTTGCAGGTGCTGCATGCGGGTCGTTATGGCTACACCCCGATGAATCAAGGCCCCAGCAATATCAAGTCACCGATCACCCCATTCCGGCCCAGCGCGATGACCACCAAGCAGGTCGATGAGACGGCCACGGCCTTCGCCAAGTCAGCGGCCCTTGCCAAACGCGCGGGCTATGACGCCGTGGAGATCATGGGCTCCGAGGGCTACCTGATCAATCAATTCTTGGCCGCGCGCACAAATGACCGCCGCGACCAATGGGGCGGCACCGCTGCCAAACGGATGCGCTTCCCGGTCGAGATCGTGCGGCGTACTCGAGAGTTGGTCGGGCCCGACTTCCCGGTGATCTATCGGATGTCGCTGCTCGACCTCGTCGACGACGGGCAGAGTTGGGAAGAGACCGTCGAGTTGGCGTTGCTCGTCGAGCAGGCAGGGGCCTCCCTGATCAACACCGGCATCGGCTGGCACGAGGCTAGGGTGCCGACGATCCTCACCCAGGTACCACGCGCGGCCTGGACCTGGACGACCGAGCGGCTGCGCAAGGAGGTCACCATCCCCGTCTGCGCCTCCAACCGGATCAACACCCCCGAGGTTGCCGAGCAGATCCTCGCCGACGGGGTCGCCGACCTCGTGTCGATGGCCCGACCGTTGCTTGCTGACCCGGAGTTCGTCAACAAGGCCGCCGAGGGTCGCGCCGATGAGATCAACACCTGCATCGCCTGCAATCAAGCCTGTCTGGATCACGCCTTCGAAAACAAGCGCTCGACCTGCCTGGTCAACCCGCGCGCCTGCTATGAGACCGAGCTCGTACTCCGCCCACTCGCCGCCAAGAAGCGCGTCGCCGTCGTCGGCGCTGGGGTCGCCGGCCTGTCGGCAGCCACGTCGTACGCCGAACGCGGCGCCCGCGTCACGCTTTTCGAGCAGGGCGAGCAGATCGGGGGGCAGTTCCGCTTGGCCATGCAGATCCCGGGCAAGGAGGAGTTCGCCGAGACGCTGCGCTATTACCAACGTCAGTTGGAGTTGCATCAAGTCGAGGTCAAACTCAACACCTCGGTCAGCCCGGCTGACTTGATGTCATACGACGAGGTCGTGATCGCCACTGGCGTAGTGCCACGCATCCCCGACATCCCCGGCATTGAGCGGGCGGTGCCATATAGCGACGTACTCTCCGGCAAGGTCGTGCCTGGCAAGCGGGTGGCCGTGATCGGCGCCGGCGGCATCGGCGTGGATGTCTCGATCTGGCTGACCCACACCGAGGAGACCCTCGACGAGTGGTTGGCGCATTGGGGGGTTGGCGACCCGGCCGAACATCGCGGCGGCCTGCAGCCGCGTGAGCCTCGCAAGGCCGCGCGCGAGGTCTATCTGGTGCAACGCAAGGCCACCCCGATCGGGATCAATCTCGGCAAGACCAGCGGCTGGGCCCATCGCGACGTGCTCAAGCAGAGCGGCGTCACCTTGATCACCGGCGCGATCTACGAAGACATCGATGAATATGGCTTGCAGATCACGGTCAACTCCGAGCCTCACTTGATCCAGGCCGACACCGTGATCGTGTGTGCGGGCCAAGAGTCGGTGCGCGGGTTGTATGACCAACTGCTGGCTCAGGGCTATCCAGCAGGCCAACTCAAGCTGATCGGCGGCGCCGATGTGGCAGCAGAGCTCGATGCCAAGCGAGCCATCCGCCAAGGCTTGGAGACCGCCATCGCGGCCAAAGATCTCGCTTGATTACCCAGCCCACCTGAGGGCGTGGCGGGCTCTAGAGGGCCCTGGCTTTGATCACTTCGGCGTACCACGCGAACGAGTCACGTGGACGCCTGGACAAAGTGTCGAAGTCGACCTGCACCAGGCCGAATCGGCTGGACAGGCCTCGCTCCCAATAGCAGCCGTCGAGGAAGGAATCGGCGTAATAGCCCCGTACGTCGGCACCTGCGTCGATTGCGGCCCGCACGGCACGCAGATGCTCGGCCAAGAAGTGGATCCGCTCAGGGTCTGACGTCTTGCTTCCTGCCTGTGGCGATGACCCGCCAGGGAATCCGTTCTCCGTCACATACTGGGGTGGCAGGTCAGGATATTTCTCGTGGAAGTAGAGCAACATGTCGGTCATGCCTTGCGGATAAACCCCCCAGCCCAGCGTGGTTTGCGGCACTCCGGGGAAGGGCCTGGCCTCGAAGGGGACCTCTGATCCTCGCGGTGCAGCAGCGACATTCATCGGGCCGTAGTAGCCGACGCCAAAGAAGTCGAGGGGTTGTTGGATCTCGGCGAGATCGCCGTCTCTCAAGGCGCTCTCCACCAACGGGAGCATCATCTCCGGATAGTTCCCGCTGAGCATCGGCTCCACATTGAAGCCATTCCAGAGCACATTGACGAACTCCGCCATGGCCACGTCTGGCTCTTCTGGGCTGGCGGCATATGCGAGCTGATGGTTTTGATCTGAGCCGACTTGTTTGGCTCCCAAGGCACGCAGGATCGACACCCCTCGCCCGTGGGCGAGGTTGAGATGGTGACCCGCGACGAAGCCCTCCATCCCCAGGATCCGGCCCGGAGCGTGATCGCCGATGGCATATCCGATCAGGGCTTGCACATTGGGCGAATAGACCGGGATCCATTTGTCGACGCGATCCACAAATCGACCGGCCACTGCTTGCACGTACTCCGCATAGCGCGCCACTGTGTCTCGATTGACCCAGCCATTACCCGGCACTTGCAGCGCATTGGGCAGATCCCAGTCATAAAGGGATGCAGTCGGGCTGATCCCGCGAGCCAATAGGCCATCGATCAAGCGCTCATAGAAGTCGAGGCCCGCTGGATTGAGCTCACCTTGACCGAGGGGTTGCACACGGGGCCAACTGATCGAAAACCGGTAGGCATCGACACCAAGGGCCTTGAGGAGGTCGAGGTCTTCGTCGAGATGGTGGTAGTGATCAGGGCCGATGTCACCAGAGCTGCCATCGACCATCGTCTTGTGCTGGTGTGAAAAGACATCCCAAATGCTGGGCCCCTTGCCATCAACTGCGGCAGCACCCTCTATCTGATAGGCATTTGAGGCCACCCCAAACTCAAAATCACCTGGGAATCTCGTTTCGCCCTGTCCCATATGGTTCATTCAAGCCGAAATAACGGCTCTACACCGCAAAACTGACAATACGACACGATGGAGTCATGGAAATCGAGTTGACCGGGCCAGACCAGCGTTTCTGCACCCACGACGCCGGTCGCACCACCTGGCATGCCTTCTCGTTCGGAGCGCACTATGACCCCACCAATGTCGGCTTCGCGCAACTCGTGGCCCTCAACGACGAGCACCTGCCCACCGGCAACGGCTACTCGCCGCACCCACACAGCGGGATCGACATCGTCACCGTGGTACTCGAAGGCGCTCTGGAGCACGCCAGCGACGTGGGCTCTGGGGTGATCACCCCCGGTCAGGTGCAAAGACTCTCGGCCGGAAGCGGCGTCGTACATTCGGAGATGAATGCGGCTAACGGACCGACCCGCTTCTTGCAGGCCTGGGTGCAGGCCAAGCACCCGGATCGGGCCCCGGCGTACGCCGCTGTCGACCTGGGCGACAACGATGGTTGGACTCGGGCAGCCGGAAGCGGAGATGCCTTGCTGAGCCTTGATGCTCACCTGGATTTGTGGTTGGCCCCACTCGCGCCCGGCGAGTCCTTGGCGCTGCCCGACCTGCCGACGATGCTGCTCTTCGTGACCACTGGCACCATCGAGATCGACCAAGATCGCCTCGATGCTGGTGGTCAGGCTCGGATCCACAACGCGGGTGGCGTCGTGGTCACGGCCCAGACCCAGGCCCACTTGGCCTTGTGGACGTCTAGCCAATCAGTCTGAACACGGCATCCGCGGCTCGGTGCCCAGACCTGATCGCGCCCTCAGAGCCCGGCAAGTCTCTGTGGTCACCGGCCACGAAGATGCCATCGCCAAGGTCCACATCGCGCTTCATCACCATTGGCGAGGAGACCACCGGATGCGCATCTTCGACCGAGCTGACCCTGAGCAACTCCCATTGCCTGGTCGAGGTCTGGAAGAGCGAGGAAAGTTGACCACGAAGCATCGAGTCGGTGGCGCTGGCCCCTGTGACTCCAGGGCGGCTGGCGGCCCCGATCAGCGCACTACCGCCCGGGGCATATCGGCTCGCGATATTGCTGACCACGGCGGCATGGGCGATTGGGCCCTCAACGAGCTGAGGCACGACGAAGACGCATTTTTGGGTCGTCGGGGCCTCGGGAGCGGCATACCACCAGGTCGTCTGTGCCTGCATCTTGCGGATGCCTGTGCCGACCAGAGCCGAAGCCGAGCGCGGGTCGGTGGCTACCACCACCGCTTTTGCGGTGAACTCACCTCCATTGGTCGCGATCACCGGCTGTCCATTGGCAACTCTGGTGATGGAGTCGGCACTGACGCCGTGCAGCACGGCGTTGTTGAGATTGCGGGCCATCAAGTCGGGCAAAGCCTGCATGCCCAGCGCGGGCAGGCTCGGGGAGCCAAGCAGGAAGCGGCGCCACATCAGCATCGCGTATTGATATGAGCCCAGCCCCTCTTGATCGCCGAGCACAATGCGCGCCGCTGGCATCAATACGTCTTCGAGAAGGCGCCCCTCCAGCCCGTGCACCTGGAAGGAGTCGGCCAGGCTCATGTCTTCCATGGCGAGGATGTGCTCGTCGCGCTGGCGCATCGGGTCACTCCACCTGATCAGCTTGGCGACTTCGGCCTGGCTGGCGATCCCATTGCGCACCACAGACAAGAAGGCCAACTGAGGCGGCCTCAACAGCCAAAAGGCCCCCGGGTCGGCCAAGACCATCGCTTGATCCCATGCCTGCGGGCGAAGCGCGGCCACATCCACCGCCGCGCGGATAACCATTGATTGGGCATCAAACCATTGCAGACCCCAGTCGCACTTGAATCCATCGACCACTGGGCCGCCAGCCCGACCACCCACCCGGTCACTCGACTCGAACACGGTGACGTCAAAGCCGTACTCGTCCAACGCCCGGGCGCAGGCCAAACCAGCAAGACCTGCGCCAATGACGATGACGTCGCCGGAGTCCTCCACCTGTCCGAGTATGACGCCTCGCCCCGACAGCACTCGCCACGGGCCGAGATTTGTCAGCCAGAAACTTGATTGTGGGCCGTCGTCAAGAAGCGCTTGAGGAGGGGGCCAGCAGTCTGTGAACCCGACTCTCCGGTGCCGACAAAAACGGCGACCGCCAGGTCACCCTGCCCTGCAACCATCCAGGCGTGAGTGGGGTACGGCGCGTGGTCGCCGTACTGAGCGGTGCCGGTCTTAGCGATCACCTCCGGTCCTGGAAGCCCGCGCAGCCCAGCACCGCTGCCCTGGGTGACCACCGCTCGCAGCATCTGGGACAACTGCGCGGATTCGGTCAGTGCCTTGGTCGGCCCAGCACTCGGATCCTTGACTGGTGTCTGATCTTCGATCAACTGGGGCACCACCGTGTGCCCTTTGATGATCGAGGCCATCACCACGGCAATGGCCATGGGAGAGGCGCTGATCTGGCCCTGTCCGATCAGGTCAGCTGCGGCCTGGGTCTGGCTCTGAGGCTTGGGCACTTCGCCGAAGTACGCCGGGAACCCAAGGTCGTGATCGACACCGAAACCGAGAGAAGCTGCGGCCTGGGCCAACGCACCCTTGGACAACTTGTCGCCAGCAGAGATCATCGCGGTGTTGCAGGAGTGGGCGATTGCTTCAGTGAGAGTGATCGCACCCAGCGCACTGGCGGGATAGTCGGGATAGTTGGCGAACTCCTTGCCATCGACCGAGATGCTCTCATCGCAGTGCACCCTCGAGCTCGGCTCAAAGCCCGCGCGCAGCAGCGCCAACGCAGTCACCATTTTGAAGGTCGACCCAGGTGCATAACGGCCATAGGTGGCAATATTTTGCCCATCCGTGCCCGGCCCATTGGCCACCGCAAGGAGGGCGCCAGTAGAGGGCTTGATCGCGACCATAGCGCTGGGTGGACCGACCCGAGACAGCAACTGGTCGGCCTCCTGCTGAAGCTTGGGGTCAAGGGTGGTCCGCAACGGCTGCCCAACCACAGGGTCGATTGAAAACAACACCCGTTGCCCGGATTTTGATTTTGCGAGCACGGTCGTGCCGTCGGTGCCCGCTAGCTGCTCGTCGTAGCGAAGCTGCAGGCCCGATGTGCCGGTCAGGTCACCAGGGGCGATCCGGCCGCCGCTGTTTTGGACCAACTCCGCTGTGGCGGCCCCCACGCTGCCGAGCAAAGGCGCGGCGAACTCCTTCGACGATGCCAGCGAAAGCTGATCTGCGATGGTCAGCACAGCGGGAGTCTGGGCCGCAAGGGCGGTCACCTCCGGAGGCACCTCGGCCTTGCGATAGACAATCGCCGGCACGAAGGCATTGGGCCCCATCTTCTTGGCCAACTCGACGTAGTCATTGACGTCGATGTCGACAGTCCGGGCGAGTTTGGTGGCCACTCGCGCCAAGATGAGCGGATTGTCTGCGGGGAGTCTGGTCTTGTCGAGCCCGACCCTGACCACTGGGCGCTCGGAGACGATCGGGGCGTCGTCAGCGCCAAGGATGTCAGCCCTGGGAGGCTGGACGCTCTGCTCCACAAGTCGCTCACCGGCTTGCAGTGATGGCTCCACCAAACTGGGCTGATATTCGATCTGCCACTGATTGGACTCCCCCTTGCCTGCCACCTTGACCATCTTGGCTGTGCTTCGATAGACCCAAGTGGAGCCAGAGACCGTCCAGTGCCAGGTCAAGGTGGCGCTCGCCCGATCATCCTTCGTCGTGGCATCGGCCCAAGAAACAATGGGGTCAGCAGTCATGCCTGAGACCACCCGGTCGTATGCCGCAGCATCTTGCCCAACGAATAACGCGTCGGGCACTTTGCCCTTGGCCACCGATTGGGTGAAGGCGTCCAAGACCTGCTGGGGTCCCTCGCCAAGACCAAAGGGAGCACAACTCGAGACCAGTGTCATGAGCAGTGCACCAAGCAGGGCCACTGGAGCAGCGGCGGGCCTCATGCTCAGGGCTTGCTGCCAGAAGAGCGGTCGGCGAGCTTGGTCACGGTCGAGCTCACACCGGTCTTCACCTTGGCGACCTGCTCGGCGTACTTGCCGTCTGTCTTGTCATCGACAGTCGCCTCGGCCTTGTCGATCCAACCCGCGATCTCGCTGCGATGCTGGTCAGCCCACTCGCCGGCGCGGTCAAGGGCAGAGTTGATGCCGCGCTCAGTCTGGATCGCGAGGTCATTGAACCTACGGTCGAGATCGAGCTCGTCGATCTTTTGCTTGAGGGTCTCGCTGATGCTCATCGCTAACCTTCCGCTCTGCTCAACTCGTGTCGATATCGACTGTCGCCTACCCACTCAGTTTGATCGACTCGTCCAAACTAGGGAATCAGCGACTACCTCTAGGCTGTTGCATGGTCAGAGCCGTCGCCGCTTGGCCCAACCATTGGAGGAAGCATATGGGAGCCATCGACTTGATCAGGCCCAAGAAGGAGCGCAAGCAGATCGAGACCACTGCCGCCGCACTTCAGGCAGCGCAGACCTCAAACGAGACTGACAGCCGATTTGGCAAGCTGGTGCTATTGCTGCTCAGCTTCGGACTCGACGGCAAAGGCCCATTGCACTCAGCCAAGGATGTCGCCGAAGACGCTTTGACCAAGTCAAAAACTCGGGAGGCCGCGATCGGCCGAGTGGCCCGCCGGGCAGTCGCTGGAGGCGCGGCTGGTGGATTCGCCACCGGGGTCGGCGGTTTTGTGACCATGCCGGTCGCGATGCCGGCGAATGTTTTCGAGTTCTATGTGCAGGCCGTGCGCATGGTGGGAGCCATCGCCTATCTGCGTGGATACAACATCTCTGAGCCGGAGATTCGGACCGCTATCTTGTTGACCCTGATCGGGTCGAATTCCGAAGATGTCCTCGCCAAGGCCGGCATCCCCACAGGAGGCGGGCAACTGGCCACGATGGCTACCCGTGGGCTACCTCCATCGGTGTTGATCCTGCTCAACAAGGCAGTCGGCTTTCGGATCGCCCGTGGGGTTGCTGAGCGGATGTTCACTAGGCTGGGCCGAGGCATCCCCTTGGCTGGAGGCGTCTTTGCCGGCGGGCTCGACGGCGTAATGATGAAGAAGATCGCCGACCAAGCGATGAAGGAATTTCCCGCCCGCACCTGGTGAGAGATTCAGTCCTTAAGCGAACCAACCACTTGGACAACCAAGGTGTCTAGAAGTTCGCCATCAAAGCGACATTCCCGCAGTTGTACGCCGGTCCCGTCGCGGCGCAGCGGGACTCCCTCCTCGTGCCAATGAGCCCGGGCCTCATCACGCAAGGCCTCGGGCAAAGTGCCATCGGCTCGCAGCACCCGCCACCAAGGCACTCCGCTGCCAGATTGACTCATCACCCGGGCCACTTGACGCGGGCTCACGTCGAGGGTCGCGGCCAGATCGCCGTACGACGCAACCAACCCGACCGGGATGCCTTCGACGATGCGCAGGACCACCTCGGTTAGCCGTTCAGACAACACAACACCCCTGACCGCGTGGCGGACTGAACAAACTGAGGGTAGATGTTCGCCGCAAGTGGCCATATTCTGCCCAAAGCATTCGAAATGGAGTAGTCGTGGCCGCAGGGAAGAGATCAAGCAGAGGGAATAAGTCTGGGCGCTCACACGCAGCCTCGCGTGGGGGTGGTCAGCGGCTGTTGATTGTCGCAATTGCGGTCACCTCAATTGCGGTGATCGCAGGTGGCATCAGCTTGTTTACCAGAGGCTCCAGTGAGCCTGATTGTGAGGCTAAACCCCTTACCGTAGCGGCCTCTTCGGCTTTGCTCCCGGTCGTCAAGCAGGGCGCAAAGGCACTGAATGCAGGGTGCAAGAAGCTGGTGGCCAAAGAGCAGAGCACCTTGGATGTCCTTCAGGCGCCGACCGCAGATCTACCCGACCTTTGGATCGCCGACTCACCCGCCCCCTTGCGCCAGTTCCAAGCCAGTGGGATCTACCTCAAGACCGTTGACCCAGCGGTGGCGTCTAGTCCAGTTGTGCTCGCTGGCGGCCCCACAGCCAAGGCCGCAAAGACCTGGAATGAAGAGCTATCTGGCGGCCGGGTCGCCATGATCGACCCCTCATTCAATGGCCCCAGCGCCATGGTGTTGACCAGCCCTGCAGCCGAAAATCCGCAGATCACTGACAACGACCTGGGCAAAAGCTTCCTGCTCAGCGCCCAGCGATTCGGTGAGGCCTCTGCCTCCGGGCAGGTGCAGGTGCCGACTCTCACTGATATCTCGGCCACGACCACTAGGTTGTTCCCCGTCTCTGAGCAGCAACTCATGGCCTCACGCAAGATCAACTCTCAAGTCACTGCGATCACCCCCGGCACCGGCCCGCTCCTGCTGAAATACCCACTGGTCGCCTTCTCATCCGAGTTGGAGAGCTACACGCTCGGTGATGACCTGGCGAAGTGGTTCCACAGCAAGGCAGGCGTGAAAGCGCTCAACCAGGCCTTGTTCCGAGACAGTAAGGGTGACCCGATGCCCAAGGGGACCCTCGTCACTGGCGATCCACTGCCCGATGTACCCGATGCAACGGCCGAGACCGCGCTGCGCTTTTGGCGCGTGACCAGCGTGCCCTCCAGCCTGCTCGCCGTACTCGATGTCTCCGGATCGATGAAATTTGCCGCCGGTGACACGACCCGGCTGGCGATCGAAATGGACGCGGCCCGCGCCGCGCTCAGGGTCTTCCCTGACCATGCCCGCATCGGCGCCTGGGTGTTTTCTGAAGACCAGGGCGGGCCCGGCCAACCATGGAAGCAGTTGGCCCCGATCAAACGCTTGGACTCCCAGGAGAATGGGCGCTCACATCGGGCCAACTTGCTGAAGGCCGTTGATGGCCTGCCTGCGATCGCGAAGGGCGGCACGGGGCTCTACACGACCACCTTGGCCGGCTACAAGCAGGTCTTGGCCCACTTTGATGACAGATATTTCAACAGCCTGATCTTGATGACCGATGGGTCCAATGATGACCCCAACTCGATCACCTTGCCCAAACTCATCCAGGAGTTGAAGTCATTGCAAGACCCAGACAAGCGGGTGCGGATCATCGCGATCGGGATGAGTGCCGATGCCGACATGAAGTCGTTGAACAAGATCGCCGCAGCCACCGGTGGCCGCGCTTATCGGGCCGACACACCAGATGAGATCATCAGGGTCTTCCAAGACGCATTGCTGTCGCGTTGACCCCGCCAACCTAGAAGGCCAGACCGAGAAGGCCAGACCCCAGAAGGATTGACCGTTGACCAAGCCCATCAAAGTGATCCAGTGGACCACCGGCAATATCGGTGCTCGCTCATTGCATGGCATCCTCTCCCGCCCAGACATGGAGCTGGTCGGGGTCTACGCGCACGGTGCCGACAAGGTGGGCAAGGACGCCGCCGACCTGTGCGGCTGGCCCGAGCCCACTGGCATCTTGGCCACCAATGACATCGACGCTCTCCTCGCCACGGGCGCCGACGTATGCACTTACAACCCCTTGTGGCAAAACCTTGACGAGATCTGTGCACTGCTGGCCGCCGGCATCAATGTCTGCGCCTCTGCTGCTTGGATCAACGGCTCCAAGCACTCCGCTGAAGACCTTGCCCGGGTGGAGAAGGCCTGCCAGGAGGGCAACTCCACGATGTTCGGCTCGGGCGCTCACCCGGGCATGACCAATCTCGTCGGCATGGTGCTCAGTGGCTCCTGTGAGAGTGTCGAAGAGATCAGGATCACCGAGTCGGTCGACTGCTCGACATACGAGAGCGCCGGCACTCAAACCGCGATGGGTTTCTCCCAAGACCCCGACACCCCAGGCCTGGCTGAGTCCGTCCGCCGCGAGAGCGAGGTCTTCGCGGAGTCAGCAGCAATGATGGCCGACGCCCTGGGCGTGAAATGCGATCGCTTCACCTTCGATGTGGAGTTCACCGCAGCCACCGACGACAGCGACCTGGGCTTCATGAAGATCCCCAAGGGCACCGTGGGCAGCGTCTTTGGCTATCACCGAGGCTGGGTTGGCGACAAGAATGTCGTCAGCGTGGGCTTCAACTGGACCATGGGCCAACACGTGACCCCGCCCAAGCCACTGGCGCACGGCCACGTGATCCAGGTCTTTGGGGTGCCAAATATGCGCACGGTGATCCACTGCCTGCCACCCAAGGACTGGGCCGAGGAAGGCTTCATGGGCTTGGGCATGATCTACACCGCCATGCCCGTGCTCAATGCCGTCCCCTATGTGGTGGCGGCGCCTCCCGGCATCGTGACGCTGAAGGATCTGCCTCCAATCACCGGACGTGTCCTGGGCTGATCTCACCCATCCACTAGGGGCGGAGATCAAGTCCGCCCCTTAGGCCAATGCCCAAGCGCAAGAGCCCGGCTAATAGGGTTTGCCTACGCGCTGAACACCAAGCGAGGAGTACGACGTGCAAATCGGTGTGCTTAGAGAAGCAAGCCCCAGCGAGACTCGGGTCGCAGCGACCCC